>Ga0116153_10002388_pt1 | contig 14902 bp, 14 predicted proteins | sample AD_UKC028_MetaG_FD_89896 | JGI IMG/M metagenome (GOLD analysis project Ga0116153, IMG submission 89896) | Active sludge microbial communities of municipal wastewater-treating anaerobic digesters from USA - AD_UKC028_MetaG | ecosystem: Engineered > Bioreactor > Anaerobic > Digestate | place: USA...
CTGTAGAAAAAATAGAAAAAATCTTATATCTTGAAGATTTGATAAGTATTGAGTTTGATAACAAAGCACATTACTTAGCAATCTTAAAAAGGAAAGGATTTTATGTAAACGGAATAAGGTTTGTACCTTTCATGGCTAGTGCGGGCATGATCAGGCGCAATACGGCGCTGTTTATAAACAACAATTTAAAACACCCGCTTATGGATATACTTGAAAACGGGCGTGATGAGAAAACACCAATGGTGCCGGCAAAATGGGGCGCTTATTTTTCGTTATACTCATCAACCTCCTTACCTGTCAGCTTTCCTAGTTTTGCAGTTGTGCCGGACAAAGAAATTGAAACAGCACGACTGGTAGATTTCGTAGCCTATCAGGGCGTAGGAAAAGATGATAATATAACAACAACCACTAGAGTTATAAAAGCAAACGCGTGGGACGGTCAAGGCTTGATCTCACCAGATTTAGCTAAACGCTGGAGTGAAGAATTAGAACTTGATTACACTTTTAGTGCGGCGGTCATTCGTGCACCATTCATTAAAGGGTTAGTGGTAACATTCGACTTCGTAAAATTTGCTAATTTAATAGCCAAAAAATATGCATTCAAGGATATTTACGGGAAAGAGATAGATATTCGAAATATTGATTTGATTATATCTGAATCTATGTTTAAACTATATTCCTCTTATCCGGATACAAAAACATATGTCGAAAAATGCTTTGAAAATAAACTAGGCTTTTCAATTACTAAAACAAACCCCAAGCGGGAAAATACTTACTCACGAACAAGCTATCAGTTCTTGCAGGTTTTAGATCTAAACGACGCAGATATAGCCACGCTTTGTGAGCCTACTGTAAATTGGTTTAGAGACATCGGCGGGGAAAGTGCAGATAACATGCTTTTGTACGCACTCGGAGAAACTAATTTCGACATCGGCTCATTTAGCAAAATGGACTTGTCTGTAAAAGCTGTCGCAATTAATAAAGCACTTGCGCGAGACCGATATATACACAATCGTTTTATAAGTACTATTGATAAGAAAAAGAAAGAGTCATACATGGGTAACCTTCTTATCAACGCCAATTACCAATTTATGATTTCAGACCCTTATTATCAAGCATGCCATATATTTGGAACAGAGTGCGAGCCATTGCTAAAAGAAGGGCAACACTATTCCGATTATTGGCTAAAATTAGGCATTAAAAAAGTCGCGGCGATAAGAAGCCCAATCGTGCATCACTCGGAGTTTAATGTGCTTGATTTTCAAGACAGAGAGGATACTAATTATTGGTATCAACATATAAAAAGCGGAATTATCTTTCCAGCAAATGGTATAGGTATGGATTGTGCCATTCATGGCGGGGCAGACTTCGACGGGGACTTGATCTGTACAGTCAATAACCAAACCATGATAAAAGGTAAGCAAGAAGGCAGACCGATTATTTATGATAGTCTGAAATCTGAAAAACAAATTGTTGATTCAAGAGATGATGTAAAACAAGTAGAAAGTCAGCTAAACGGGTATAATAGCAAAGTAGGATATGCTACCAATGTTTCAAGTTCTATCTATGCGTTTTTAGAAGAGTTTCCTGATGGAAGCGTTGAAAAAGAAACCCTTCTTAACAGACTGAAAATAGGTCGTGTTATTCAAGGGGAAATCATAGACGGGGTAAAAGGTTTGAAAGTTCCTCCTTTCAGAGAGCATTGGACAAAGCGAGTAAGACCAGATAAAGATATGTCTCCGGAGCAAGTAAAAGAGATAGAATTTAATAATAGCATTGTATGCGAAAAGCGCCCTTCCTTCTTTCGCTTTTTATATTCCCATTATATGACGAGATATAACAAAGAACTAAAGCGATATAACATATACAGTCATTTAAAATTTGGCAGATCGTTTGAAGATATCATGAAAAGCGGGAAAACAAACGATGACGAGAAGAAAATGTTAGAGGACTATAAGAAATATTCTTACTTTTTAGACAACAGCTCAGTTATGAACCGCATTAGCCGCTATATGCGTACATCTGTAAAACTTATCAATCGCTATTCCACAAAATCTTCTAAAGAAGTAGATTATAATTTACTAATAAACGCAGAGATACCCGTTGACGACGAGAAATTAGCACAAATGGTAGAGTACATGGAAGAGTATCGGGATTTTAAAAAGATCCTTAGAAATAATTTATGTACTCAATACTCCAGCATAGAGGCGTTTTCATCTTATCTTCGCAAGAAAGCTTATACAAACATAAGTTCCAATGAATCTGAACTCGCTAATTATGCTGTTCTGGCAACTTACGGCGGGAAAATAACAATGGTCGAATTCCCATGGAAGGTATTCCCAACCGGAATGACAGAGAACATTATTAGAAACTCGAGCGACCCGATTATGATACCTTTCCCGGATGATAACGGGGACATAGATTATTTATGGCAAAAGTACAAAATGGTCGAAGTGCCAATAGAGGCTTTCTATGAGAACTAATAAAGCTTTTATGTTTAACGAAGAGGTAGAGGCTGAGCACATTATTGCCGATGGATTTGAAAGAGGAATGATTGACTATGGCAAAATGTATGTTGTAGCTAAATATTTTAGAGAGAAATATGTTTACGGAGAAATAAGGCTAGAAAGAGAAATTATCCGCTTCTGCCAGTCTATAGACCCCCATTTTAACCCGATCACACAAGCGGAATATATAAAAAAATGGGTAAGATCCGCCATGCAGTATGACCTTAGAAAGATTAACGAAGTTTATATATCTAAAAGAGATGTGAGCTTTCTTGAAACTATTGAAAACAATCGGGATAGAAAAATTCTTTTTGCTGTTCTTGTGTTGGCTAAGGCAATGAAGAAAAGCGGGACAAGGCGAAAGCAAGAAGAATATAAAACATCCGATAATTATTATATTCGTTATAATAATTTAGCGGATATCATTAAAATGTCAGGAGTAAAAGTATCCGAAGTTATGATCGCAGACATATTGCATAATTACGAAAGATACTTTACTTTTTATACCCCTAACAAGGAATTAATAAAAGTGGAATTTGTAGATAAATTAGATACAGAAGAGATAAAGATAGATGATTTGGGAGACGTGAGCGAAATGTACGAAAAGCTATTTGAGAAGAAAGAAATGCCAAATAAAGCTAAAAAGCGCTAATGTTAACGTTTTGTTAACAACTTTATTTTTACTTGACAACCACTCGAAAATGTGTTACAATACTATTGATAAAAACGACAGAGTTATTTTCTTATAATCGCAAAGATTATAAGAAAGGAGAGATATGTACAAAACAGAAACAAAAATATGCAGCCAGTGCGGAAAACAGTTCCAAACAAATAAACCAAATCAAAGTTATTGCTCTCGCCAGTGCGCTAACCGACACCGCGCCAGTACTCTCCATCACAACTATACGGATAAAGTAGAACTGAAATGTCAGCGATGCGGGAAAAAATATTATGTAATCCCATCCCGTAAAACAACTTCACATTTTTGCTCAATAAAATGTAAAAACGCAATTTCAGTAGAAATAAAAACCGAGTATACGTGTAGATGGTGCAGGAATACTTTTATGAACCCACATTATGCGGAGTTTTGTTCAAAAAAGTGCAGTGACAAAGCAAAAGAAATATTAAGTGATCCTAATTATGACATGTATTACCCTAATATCGGAAACGAAATGACTGAAAAAGAGTGCCCTACTTGCGGAAAATCTTTTATTGGGCAACTTGATTTTTGCGACGCCATATGCTATAACAACAGCTATTTTATAAACAAAGATATGTATAAACAAAATTTCAATAAAATTAACTACTATCTAAGTCAGCGAGATAAAGGGGAGCAATGAAAAAAGTAGAGAAGACAACAGGCGTTTATGCCATACAAAATAAACTTGACGGAAACAATTATGCTGGTTCCGCTATTGATATAAGAAAAAGATGGTCGGAGCACAGATATACTCTCAATAGGGGTATACACGCTAATATTCATCTCCAGCGGGCGTGGAAAAAGTATGGCGAAGAAAACTTTGAATTTATAATTTTACAAATTACTCCCGATAGAGAGATCGCTTTAATTTTAGAAAATTGGTATTTAGAAAACACACCGTGCTATTATAATATAGCAAAAAACGCAACTAAGCCGGCGTTAGGAAAGCCACAGTCTTATGAAACTATATATAAAAGACAATTATCACGAAAATACTCACTAAAAAAGAGCATTACAATATATGAGCACCTGACTGGGAAAAAATTAACAAATATAGAATTAGATGAATTAAAAATAAAGCATAAAACAATTAATGACCTAATAAAAAAAGGGGAATACGAAAGATTATCTAATTTTCTAGAGCTAGAATCAGAAGAATATCTCTAAATAAAAGATACTGTTGATAAAAATCATAGGCAGATATATTTATAATATAATGATAGTATTACTCATGTTATTGTGTTATGCACAGTAACGTATAACAAATTCACAAGGAAAAAGGAATAATGGGAAAATTTGCAGACGTAGACTTTACTAATCCAGAAAACACGTTTAGAGTAAGTTATTCTGGCGGCAAAGACAGTAGCGCAATGTTACTTATGCTTCTTGAAAAAGGTTATCCTATAACCAGCATTGATTTTATGGATGTCGGTTATGAATATCCAGAAGTATATGAGTATATTGATAAAGTAGATTCGTTTATCAAAACAAATTATGGTATGACAATCAACAAGATGCCCCTCAAAGAAAACTGGCAATTTAAAAGCTGGTTTTATGGCAAGTGGACAAGTGGGAGGCACGAAGGCGAAATGCGCGGCTTTCCGCGTGTGCTCGGACGCTGTTATCTATCCAGACAAAAAGCACGCACATTAGATAGGTATGATAGAACATCGTATCGTTATATTGGAATCGGCTACAATGAGCGCCATCGCGAGGGTGACAGAAAGCTTTTGCTATATCCTCTCATCGAATGGCAAATTACAGAAGACGAGTGTGTTGACTATCTTAAGAGTGTAGACATGCTTCCCGGACACAAGAAGTATTTTAAACGCACGGGGTGCACATGGTGTCCCAAGCAATCTGTCGGATCGGCTATATCTTTATGTATTAGACATCCTGAAATTTGGGAGCAACTTAAAGTATGGGAAAAAGAATCCCCTATTGGTTGGAACCTCCCGGGGAAACAAACAAAGGATATTGAAGAAAGAGTTAAGACAGGGATAGAATCTGGAAAAATAGATTTAATGTATTATATGGATGATAAAACGGAAGAGCAAATAAATAATACCCGTGAAAGACTTATTGGAAAATAGTAAAATTTAGGAGTGAGATAGGTTGGAGTAATTACCCAACTAAAAGCCAGACTCCGGTTTCTCACTCCTAACAAATTTATTGGAGTACAGGAGGCATAAATGTCATTAAGCGGAATTTATTGTATTGAAAATTTAGTATCTGGCAAAAAATATATAGGTCAATCTGCTAATTTAAATCAAAGGAAATGGAAGCATTTTTGGGGGCTTAGGCATAATCGCCACGAAAACAGTCACTTGCAGAGGGCGTGGACTAAATACGGCGAGGCTGCCTTTGAATTTAAAATACTTATATATTGCGAGCCATTCGAACTTACAAAATATGAACAATTTTTTGTAGATTACTATGGCATAGAAAAATTATACAACATATGCACGGAGTGTGTCGATAGCACACTCGGTATTAAAGCTTCGGATGAGACTAAAAAGAAAATATCAATAGCTTCTGCCGGGAAAAATAACCCAATGTATGGAAAAAGCGGAGAACTGGCTCCTAATTATGGAAAAACACCGGGGATAGATACTAAGAAAAAACTATCAGAAGCTTTAATTGGAAATCATAATATGGGAAACGAAGAAACTCATTATAATTTTAATAAAAAAGCAAGCAATTCATCTTCAAAATATTTCGGTGTTAGTGCATCTGGTAAAAAATATAAGTACTGGCAAGTCAGAATACATACTAATAAAAAAATAATTAATATAGGAACATTCAAAACAGAGTTAGAAGCAGCGATTGCTTATGACAATTATGTAAAAGAAAACAGTCTATCAAACAGAAAGTTAAACTTTAGTTAACCTAACGACTATAAATAGCTTTAGGAGGCATAATTGAATCCCGGAATAAAAACAATCACCCTTTCAGACGAAGACATTGCCGCATTTTATGAGCACAGATATAAAGTAGATATGGCTGAAAACCAATATCTGTTTATCAAAAATGAATGTGATGAAATAATTGACAAACTGAAGTACTCAAACGGGGTGCTAGCACCATTAAAATATAAGATTATAGATAAAGGCAGATTTGATAAAGTAAAACCTATCAACGACGAGCAGTATGCTTTATTTGATTTGCTACAAGATGAAAGCATTACTGTAAAAGTGATAACAGGCGTTGCGGGTGGTGGTAAAAACTTTTGTGCGTTTACTTATGCTCTTGATTGTATTGATAAATACGAAAGAGGAAAAGGCAGTTATAAGAAAATCGTTATGGTTAGAAATAACATTGAAGTAAAAGACTCCGTTTCTATCGGAGCGCTTCCTTCTGGCATAAATGAAAAGCTTTTACCTTTTGCCATGCCTGCTGCCGACCTATTAGGAAGTCAGCTTGAACTTTTCCGCCTAATTGATGATGGGAAAATAGAATTACTCCATTTAGGCTTTGCCCGAGGGCGTAGTTTTGAAAATACAATTATGATCGTAGATGAGAGCGAAAATCTTAGCGCAGAGCATGTCGCTTTGCTTATATCAAGAATTGGTAAAAATTCGGTCATTATGTTTTTAGGCGATCTCAATCAGGTCGATAAAGTAGTATTCGAAAAAAATTCTGGACTCGAACGATTAAATAGCCGATTATTCGGAAACCCCCTGTTTGGGTGTGTGCATTTAAGAAAAACAGAACGCTCTGAAACTGCTGCTTTAGCAGAGTTGCTCAGATAAATTTCATTAGTTAAAACGGAGGTTTTATATGACACTTACATTCATCGGGAACGATTCGTTCCCCGCTTATATTGTATCCGGTAGTGTTACCGGAATTACTTCTGGCTGTCCTCTAGAAGGGGCAAATCATATTGGCAAAACTGTTTTCACAACAGGTTCGCCGGCTTGGTATATCATAGACGCGGATTTAAATCTACAACCATTTACTTTCCCTGCTTAGGTTAGGAACGCTATGGAGAAAGGAAAACATGTGTTTAGTTAAACTATTTAATTCTATATTTAAACGCAGACTAATGGCTGCGCCTTTAGATAAAACCCTCGGGATAGATTGCTCGCATTGGAGCGGACAAATGAACTGGCAAATAGCAAAAGATAAAGGAGTCAAATGGATGATGAACAAGGTTTCCGACGTTGGTTCCTCAACCGGCATGCCGTTTTATGATGATACCGCAGATGTAAATTATGCGGGTGCTAAAGCCCTCGGTATTCTTACCGGTGGTTATTGCTGGCTTGACCCATTTTATAATGCAGATGCGCAGGCAGAGTTTTATTTAAAATGGTATAGAACTCATCCAACAGATTTGCCTCCTGTTGTAGACTTTGAAGATGATGCCGTTATAGATAAAAACGATTATCTTTATAAATTACAACGCTGGTTACAGGTCGTAGAAAAAGAGACCGGCAGGAAACCAATTATTTATACTGCCAAATGGTTTATGGATAAGTTTGATATAACCAAAACTACTTGGATGTCAGCATATCCTTTACACGTAGCCCATTATATTTCTAGATCATATCCTGCGCTCCCAAGAGAGTGGAAAGAGTATGCCATATGGCAGTATAGCGATAAAGGGCATTATCCATATCATGATTGGACGAAATCGCTTATTGGGTACGGCAAAGATTATGGTAGCCAAAGTGCTGGTATGGATATGAACTGGTTCAACGGTACTTATGCAAAATTATTAGAGTTTTGTAATAAAAGCGAGGTAGTGATACCTCCTGTGCCAGAACCCTCTGCTCCTCCTGCTCCCGGCGCTTTGTTTAAAGCCGAATGCATTGCGGGGCAGCTCAATATTCGAGATGGTGCTGGTTTAGCTTTCAAAGCAACCGGAAAATTTCTAACAAAAGGGCAGATAGTAGACGTATACGAAGTAAAGAATAATTGGTTCAAAATTGCCGAAGGGCAGTGGGTAAGCGGTTATCCTAGCTATATGAAAAAGCTTACTACGCCTGTTCCTCCTCCTGTAGTACCACCTGTAGTGCCACCTCCTGTTACTCCTCCTCCTTCCGGAGATTATCTCTTTCAAGGAAAAGTCGTAACCCCTTATACTTATCTTCCTGTTCGAGAAGGACCGGGAACTGGTTTCAAGGAAATCGGAGAGCGTAAGCCCGGAGATATGCTTAATATTCTAGAAGCGAATAAAGACAGATGGTATCGTATTGGTGATAAAGAATGGGTTTGGGGACGACATATTCAATCTACTACTCCTCCTCTCACTACGCTTGCTTATCCTCTGGAAAAGAAATTCCCAATTTCGCAAAAATTTGGTGTAAATTCCAGTACCTACGGGGCTGCTCGTGGGCACAACGGTGTTGACTATGCTTCTTATGGCGGTACAAAGCTAATTGCTTCCGCAGACGGGTTTGTAGAAACCCGCGAAGATAATACAACATATGGCTATGGTAGGCATATTCGTATTCGTGTACAGGGTGGTGTATTGATTTACGGGCACATGAAAACTATTTATCCTAAACTTGGCGAAAAAGTCAAGAAGGGTGATGTAATCGGTTTATCTGATGGCGCCGTGGGAGAACCCTATGCGGGATTTAGTACCGGCAACCATTTACACTTTGAATATAGGATCGATAGAGAGCCTAATCCATTAAAAGGTGGTAACTATACTTATTGGGCAATTGACACGCTTCCTATTACGGAAGAGCCAAAATAAAGGAGAATTATGAGCGGAAGTACAACAAACTTAGGGTTAACTCTCTACGATGACGTAGACGATCCAACAGTAAAAGCATGGAGAGATACCATTAATAGAAACGATGCTTTATCTGCATTCAAGAAAATTGACAATTTTGCAGGACCTTTAAAAACATCCACGCTTGCTAGTTTGAATGCAGCTCCGACCAGCGGGCAAGTGCTGGTCGGCAATGCGAGTGGCAGTGCTGTATGGGCAGACAAAGCACCTGACGCTGATAAACTGGATGGTGTAGACAGTTCTCTGTACGCACGCCAAAATGCCGCACCGGTCGGCGATAAAGTCCTGACCTCGGTGGCTGGCACCCCCACGTGGGCAGCGCCGGACGGCTGGACTCCCGTCAGCGACTCGTGGGCTTACGCATCGGCTTCGACCGTCACCGTGCCAAGCGGAGCGGCTGTGATTTACAGCGTGGGCGATAAATTACGCCTTACCAACTCGTCCGTCAAGTATTTCTACATCGTGGGCGTTGCAGACACGGTACTGACCATCACAGGCGGCTCGGATTACACGCTCGTCAGTGCAGCGATTTCGTCGATTTCTTACAGCCACGCAGCGAGTCCGGTCGGATTTCCACAATGGTTTAATGCTACCCCTCCAACTTTTGATACAGCCACATTTGATAATGGCTCAGGCGGACAGCCAACCACAATAGATTATAGATTTACTATAAATGGAAGGGCGCTAAATGCACATTTTAAGGGCTCTGGTGTAAAAGCAGGTACAGGAAATTATATGAATTTCGCACACAACTTATTAGCGCCAGCAAATTACACGACATACAACTCAGTTGGTTCAGTCTGGATGGCAGGATTTATTGGTACTGTCATTGTCGCCGCCATGCCATATTTAGAGTTTCAGAATTCCATACCTGACAATACTACTATTGCCCATATAAGTTTTAGCATTACTTACGAAATATAGGATAACGCATGACCACCATCCTCGACCTAATCCAATGGCAGGTGCGCTCGTGACCTACCCCTTCGGCATTGACGTAAGCTCATACCAAAAGGTTATGGACTGGCAACGCGCAATCTCTACCGGAGCTACGTTCGCGCGGCTCACTGCTCTGGGTATTCCGGTTGACCGTCGAATGCTAAACAAAATAAAAACACAAAATAAAAAATAAGATAAGTGAGCGAATAGGGTCTCGAGCCCGAAGAGCGTAATCCTAAACGTCTTTCGCTCACTACTTAATTAGGATATTACTGTAGGAGGTAATATGAGAGACATTATATCCGGTGTTTATAAAATTACAAATAAAGTAAATGGGCATTCTTATATCGGTAGCTCTGTTGATATACACAAAAGATGGATTGCGCATAGGTGGTATCTAAATTTGCATAAAAGTCATAATGTTGCATTTCAAAGAGCATGGGAAAAGTATGGAGAAGAATCATTTAGCTTCTCAATACTTTTAATATGTGATAGAGAAAATACAACACTTTATGAACAGATTTATTTAGATTATTATAAACCAGAGTATAATATTGCCATAGATGCTCTATGCCCAAATAAAGGAATGAAATTATCAGACGAGCACAAAAGGAAAATTGGTGAAACCAATAGTAAACACAAAATGTCTGATGAGCAAAAAGAGTTTTTGAGACAATTCCATGTTGGTGTACATACTTCAGAAGAGCAAAAGAAGAAAATGTCAGAATCTCAAAAAAAAGCTCACGAAAAAAAAGAGTATGGTTTTTCAAAAGGGCAAGTTGCATATAATAAAGGTACTCCTATGTCAGAAGAGCAAAAATTAAAAATAAGTATTGCTAAAAAAGGACATTCGGGAGGATGGAAGCATACAGAAGAATCTAAAATAAAAATAGGATTAGCTTCTGTAGAGCGAGGAAGAAAAAACAAATTAAAAAAACAACATTCGCTCGATAACAGTCGAGCACAGGAGGATTTTATATGAGCACGCAAGTTATGTCCGATTATTTAGAAGGAAAATTTATTGATTACGTTCTACGAAGTGGAACGTTTGCAAGTCCAGCAAGTGTCTGGATTGGTTTATTTACTGCCACCCCAAGTGATGCAGGTGGTGGCACAGAAGTGGCTTCAGCCAACGCCTATGCTCGCGTGCAATTAACAAGCGCATTTGATGCCGCATCCGCAGGGGCAACAGCCAACACCGCTACAATTACTTTCCCAACCGCCACAGGTGTTTGGGGCGCAATTACAAGCGTCGGTATTTATGATGCTTCAACCGGGGGAAATCTTTTATTTTATGGTACTTTTAGCAATTCGCCGTTGCAGGTTGATACGGGCGATACCCTGTCGATTGCTGCTGGTGCATTAGATATTTCGTTAGGTGGAGATATTTCTACATTTCTTGCTAATGAAATGCTTGACCATATTCTTGACGGAGCTACTTTCACACAGCCAACAGCAAGTTGGTTGGCACTTTATACCACAATGCCGAATGCTGGTGATACTGGTGGTGTTGAAGTAACCGGCGGCTCATATGCCAGAGTGGATAGCTCAGGAAGTACCATGTGGGACGCACCTAACGCAACAGGTGGTTTTACTGCTAACACTTCAACTCTAACATTCCCTGTTGCTAGTGCCAATTGGGGAACAGTGGTAGGCATGGGTATCAGAAGCGCTAACGCTGCTGGCAACTTGTACTTCTTCAAAACACTGACTGCAAGCAAAACCGTATATTCTGGCGATACCTTTCGTTTTTCCAGCGGAGCAATCGATATTACGTTATCCTAACTCCTACTCTAAGTAAACAATATAATAAAGCCCCACATATACGGGGCTTTATTACAAACTATTTTGAACGGAGGCTCTTATGAATATAGCGAAAAACTTTAGTAGAGAAACACTAAATATTCCCGGAGTCTACCAAATTACAAATAAAATAAATGGAAATAAATATATCGGGAGCTCTATCAATATCTGGAAGAGGTGGGGCTCTCATCTAGCTGAACTACGAAAAAATGTTCACACCGGAGTTCATTTGCAGAACGCATGGAATAAATACGGGGAGGATAATTTTGAGTTTGGCATTTTAATATTTTGTGATGCCGAAAACACTCTTTTGTATGAGCAGTTGTGTTTGGATAAACTTAAACCAGAATATAATATTGCTACAAACGCTTTTGCGCCAGCCAGAGGGGTAAAACGCTCAGATGAAACTAAAGCAAAGCTACGAGAATCTCATTTAGGCAAGACGTCTAGACTAGGTGTAAAAGCATCGGATGAAACCAAAGCAAAAATGAGAGAAGTTCAACTGGGCAAGAAACACTCAGAGGAATCTAAAGAAAAAATGAGCAATATTTTATTAGGAAATAAACGCAGTTTAGGCTATAAACACACTGAAGAAGCTAAGCAAAATATGGGTAAATCGCATATAGGTTCAAAACGTTCCGAAGAAACAAAAGAAAAAATGAGAAATGCTCAATTAGGGAATAAAAATTGTCTAGGAAAGAAAAATAACTTAGGCAAAAAAGCATCTGATGAATCTAAAGCGAAAATGTCTGAATCACAAAGGCTTAGACGCCTAAGAGAAAAAGACATGTCGTAGCAATTAGTAATATAATGGGGAGAGAAATCTCCCCATTTTAGGAGTGGGGTATAGTGATCTATACCCTAGCCCTAAAATGAAACTTTTAATTATAGAAAGTAGAGGCAGTCATGATACATGAAGCAGAAGTTGTCGTTGTTGTTACTACCGATTTACGCACTAAGAAAGCCTAATAAAAGGTTTCTTTTATATAACAATTTTCATGTCAGGAGGTGACAATGGCACATACCTTTGATACGAGTGTAGCCAATCCTGCCACGCTGACAGCAACCGCTACTACAAATCCACTTGCTACCGACTACACTTGTGGTGCGGGTGCAACGGTTTTAGTGCTCATGCTCGCCATGGGTCCTACTTCCGCCGCAAGAACAGGCGGCGACCCGACTTTTAATAGTGTTCCTATGACACAGGCTGACACCAACCATGGTGTTACAGAAACAAGCGTCGAAATTTGGTACATGATAAATCCGCCAACCGAAACCCAATATTCATTATCGGTTCCTAACTCTGGCGGGAAAGCAATGAAAGTTGTGATTGCTTCGGCGAAAGCAGCGACAGGCTATACATCACAATATCAAGATGTTGGCTTTATAGCAACAACCGGCGCAAGCCCAAACTGCACAGTCAATACGACTGCTGGTGGAGTTGTCTTTGCCGTTGCCGCAAGCGGTGACCAATCCTTTGCCCCTACCGCACGTACAGGTACAAACCTGTATCAAGGCGATGTTGGCGCTTGGGGCTATGCTACGCAATATTTATTAGAAACAGTAACCAGCACCCCTAGAACAATGTCGTTTACAGAAGCAACTTCTGACGACTATGGAATGATTGCGGTAAGCTTCTCAGAAGTTTCCTCAGCAACTACCCATGAGGGGGAATCTGCAATTTCTATTTCTTCTATTCTTACCGTGGAAGGTTCTGTAACTTTGGCTCCCGCAATTCGCGAGGGCGCTTGCGCCCTTACTGTTACTTCTACTCAAACAATTGAAGGTTCTGTCGCGCATGTAACTAACGAAGGCGAAAGCGCAATAAATGTAACTTCCGAGTTATTAGCTGTTGGCACTTTAACCCATGCAACCCTTGAAGGAGTAAGTGCTATAAATGGCACTTCTGATTTAACTCTTGCAGGTAGCGTTTTGCACCAAACTATCGAAGCTGAAAGCGCTTTAACTGGCACTTCTGACTTAACTTTAGTCGGAAGTATTTTACACGTAACCCATGAAGGTGAAACTTCTATTACGGTAACTTCAGAGTCGATTGTTGCCGGAACGATTGAACAAGCTATTTTTGAAGCGGAAACCGCTCCGTATATTACAAGCGAATTATTGGCTACTGGAAACGTACTTACAACCCATAATGCTAATGTGGCTTTAAATATAACGTCAGATCTATCTAATAACGGTGCTGTTTTGCATCAAGCAGTTGATGGTCAAACTGAAACTAATGTATCATCTACTTTCAATATTGACGGAATGGTTTCACAGCCAACATGGGAAGGCGAAAGTTCTATTACCATTATTTCAAACATGATTCCTATTGGTTCAGTGTTACATACTATCGAAATAGGCGAAAGTTCAATAGCTGGAACCTCGTCCATGAGTATAATTGGAAGTATTTTACATACAACACTAGAAGCAGAATTTTTAGCATTAGTAACTTCTAGTCTTATGGTTGATGCTAATAGTGGTGTTCTTCCAATAGATGCGGAAGTATTAATGACACTTAATTCATTTGTCGGAACAAGACGATGGTATTATGAGGTAGAGATTCCAGTATAATCAATCTAAATGTAATTACATAATTATATATCAATTATATTAAATGGGATATACGCGATAACCCTTTGGCAATCCCGATATATTGAAAAGGAGGTGGGTTATGGCTTATCAAGAAGGAGCAACATATATCTCAACCATCTCTCAAGTTTTTGCACGAAAGATGTCAGAGTGGGATGATGCTCCAGAAATAGCAACATCTGAAACTATAACAACATTTAATGATTGGTATTTATCCGAAATAGACACATATGGTATTGGTAGTATAACGCACGCTATTCTAGACGGAGAAGCATATATATCAACCATCTCTCAGGTTTTTGCAAGAAAGATGTCCGAGTGGGATGACGCTCCAGAAATAGCAACATCAGAAACTATAACAACATTTAATGATTGGTATTTATCCGAAATAGACACATATGGTATTGGTAATATGACGCACGCTATTCTAGACGGGGTTACTGCCACGTCTATTGAGGGACAGTTAACAGTAAGCGGTGCCGTCGAACATCCAGTAACGTCTGGGGAAACGACCATTATTACTACTTCTGAATTATTAGTTTCTGGTACGGTTATTCATTCAACATGGAACGTTGAAAGCACTTTAGCTATAACATCTAGTTTAGTTTCTATTGGTAC
>Ga0116153_10002389_pt1 | contig 14901 bp, 6 predicted proteins | sample AD_UKC028_MetaG_FD_89896 | JGI IMG/M metagenome (GOLD analysis project Ga0116153, IMG submission 89896) | Active sludge microbial communities of municipal wastewater-treating anaerobic digesters from USA - AD_UKC028_MetaG | ecosystem: Engineered > Bioreactor > Anaerobic > Digestate | place: USA...
AGCGAGCCCAGCCCGTAAGGGTCATGAGCAAACAAACAAACAACACTCACAGTGCTCCTTCCGCAGCTAGCTGTTTGACTCACTCTGCCACCGGCCAGGGCCCGGAGTATCGAACTAAATACAGTTACAACGGCGTTGTGTTCGACGTTCCCTCCTCCGATTCCTGGGGCACTGACCTCGCTGGCTACTACGGCGGCTTCGGGTATTTCCTCCAGGACGATCCCGGCACCTCGCTGCAGCGCAGCACACGGCTGATGGAGTATGTTGCCGCGCACGGCCTTACCTCCGCCTTGGACACCAGTCCCACCATTTCTGAAGCCCGCGCCGAGATCAACGCCAACCATCCGTTTGTGGTTCTCAACGACCTCACCACCTCCGGCCACTACATCACCTGCATTGGCTACATCCAGAACCAGCACTCGCTCATCTTCAACGACCCCTACGGCAACAAGAACGTCAGCTATCCCGGCAAAGCCGGCGCCGGCGCCATCTACGACTGGCCGGGCTACAACAACGGCTACCAAAACCTCAACACGGTTTACCGTTACATCCTCGCTCGCGGAACCGTCTCCGCCAACACCAGCTGGGGCAGCTACTGGGACCTCAACGCCGCTGCCACCGGCGCCGGCGCCGCACCCGCCGGCACGTGGAACTCGACCTCCGCCAACTGGAGCAGCAGCGCCAACGGCACCGTCGCGACTGGACCCTGGGCGGGCCAAGATGCCATCTTCGCCGCCGGCACCGACGCCACTAGCGCTTACACCGTCAGTGTCAGCGGCACCCAGATGGTCGCCAATGTCCTCGTCCAGGAGGGCACTGTCACCTTCACCGGCGGACGCTTCTATTTTCTCGCCAGCAGCGGCACCTACTACTCCAACTACGTCGCCGCCGGCGCCACCGCCATCTACAACACTCCTTTCGGCGGCACCGCCGCACCCGACAAATGGGGCCCCGGCACCACCGTCTATAAGGGTGCCAGCACCTGCGGTGGCTACTTCTCCCATAACGAAGGCACCCTCGCCCTCGGCCACAATTCCGCCCTCGGCACCGTCCGCCTCGAAGTCGGCGACCCGACCGGGGCCAAAGTCGTCACCCTCCAAGCCGCCGACGCCACCGCCCGCACCCTGGCCAACTACCTCGTCCTGAAAGCCAACACCCTCAACATCGGTCCCGGCGGCATCCTCACCTTCACCGGCCCCATCAATTTCGACTCGAACACCAAACCCGCCCGCATCATCGCCGTCAGCAACAGCTTTACCACCTTTTCCGGCGTCCTCACCAACACCTGCGGCCTCACCAAGCGTGGCCCGGGCACCCTCCTGCTGAGCGGCGCCAGCGCCAACACTTATGGCAGCGCTACCGCCAACGGCTACACCACCGTCAGTGCCGGCACCCTTAAGTTGAATAAGACTGCTGGCGTGGCAGCCGTCGCCAACGGCGCACTCATCCTCAACTCAGGCGGCAACCTCCTCCTGGGCGCCGCCAACCAGATCGGGGATGCACTCCCCATGACCCTGGCCGGGGGCGTGTTTCAGACCGCTGGCTTCAGCGAGCAACTCGGCGCGCTGACGCTCACCGCCAACTCCGTGATTGACCTCGGCGCTGGTGCCAGCGCGCTCGCGTTTGCGGCCAGCAGCGGCGTTGCCTGGAACGCTGGCACCACCCTGACCATCGCCAACTGGAACGGCTCAATTACCGGCGGCGGAACCGACCGTATCACCTTCGGCAGCGCCGCTTCGGGATTAACATCCGCCCAGGTCGGCCAAATCCGCTTTGCCAATCCTCCCGGCTTCCCTGCCGGCGACTACGCCGCCGCCATGCTCGGCACCGGCGAAGTCGTGCCTGCGACTGCACCGCCGATTATCACCACTCAACCTGCCGACCGGGTGGCGGTCGTGGGCGAGAGCGCGTCGTTCACCGTCACAGCCACCGGCACGCCAGCGCCCGCCTATCAATGGCGCTTGAACGGCACCAACCTCCCCGGCGCCACCACCTCGACCTTGCTAATCCCCAGCGTCACCCCCGGCGACGACGGCTCTTACTCGGTCCTGGTCACCAACCTCGCCAGCTCCATCAGCAGCGCCGACGCGGTCCTGACCGTTTACCCCTCGGCAGTGCCAACCCTGAGCAACCTGGCCTGCTCCGCGGATGGCTGCTTCCAGGTGAATCTGTCCGGCGTCCCCGGCGGCCGCTACGCCATCCTGGCCTCCACCGACCTGACCAATTGGACCGTCCTGGAAACCAATACCTCTCCCATCAACTTCACGGACACCAACTCCAGCAGCCTGTCCCGCCGGTTCTACCGCGCTCAATACGTCCCAAGCGAGGGGCCGTGACCCATCTCCACCCCAAGTGAGGTTGAGTTCGGCATTTACCGGAAGGCGCTCGATTGTCTCAACGGGAAGTATGCAAGCTTGTGGGATTCATCGGCGTCGCATGCGGCATCGTCAGCGGCGGTTTGACCGCCTGGTTCTTCAAGCTGAACCCGATTGAATCGCTGCATTGCGAGCAGGAACAACAGGCGGCTATCGGGCATCACTGCAACAGAGCCCTATAATATCGCTGGTTGGCGGTGGCTGGCGTATCCACGAACTCGAACAGGCCGTTCGTGTTGAGAAGGTTGGTCAGCGTCACCCAGTCCACGAAGTTGCTTGAACCCTGGATGGCGTATGTGAGACCGGGTTCGCCGCTGAGCAGCAGCCAGGGAGAGTGATTGGCCAGGAGCATCGTCTGCTCAAACCGGACGGGCCGGCTGAAGTGTTTCAAAATATCGGCCATGTAGGCGTTGCGGGCGCTGGTGGTGGTGATTGTCTCGAAGGGGAAGCCGAAGTAGATCACCTTGCCTCCACCGGCTGACCCGTCGTAGCGGACGGCCGCCGCGCCGCCGGCGTAACCCGGGTAGTTCAGCGCCGCCGTGGCCCCCGCACCTGTAGGCGTGACCGCGTCCGGGTATGCGACGGCGTAGATGCCGTGGCTGCCGTCGTCGAAGGCGCCGGTCGCATTGCCGCTGAAGATAGATCCGCCGGCAGGCGCGAAGTCATAGATCCCCGAATCATCGTTGGCGTTGCCATTGAGCGAGGCGTGGAGCCGGTTGTGCAGGAAGTTGCGGTCGGCGATGCTGGGGCCCGACGCGCGGTCGAGGTCCCAGGCGATTTCGGAGCCGGAGACAAAGAGGTGGCCGCCGTTGGCCAGGAACGCAGCTACCCTGGCCTGCGCGGCGGTGTTGAAAGTGCGGTCGGCGGTGGATTGGTTGCCGGATTCCCAGATGACGATGTGGTAGTTGGCGAGGTTGACCGTGTTGTTGGTAACGGCCTGGAGCTGGCAGGAATCGAAGCCCACGGACGAGGAGGCGCTGATGGCTTTGCCGTGCGCGACGACGTAGTCGAAGGCATTCGCGGAACGCGGCAGGACGCGGTCCATGGTGCCGGAGTTGGCGTTATGGCCGGGGGGTTTGTATTGCTGGGCGGTTGGGGTCTGGCGCAGGTTAAGGAACCGGTCGAAGCGCGTGAAGCCGTTCACGACGAGCACACGGCTGGACTGGGGGCTGGAGGCCTGCCGGCAACCGACCGTGGCGGAGGGGAAGGATTGGCCGCCGGCGTTGGTGGCGGCCACGCGGAAGTAATAATCGGTGTCCGCGGCCAGGCCGGTCAGGAGCAGGGAGGTCGAGCCGACGCCGCTCACGCCGACGGGGTTGCCGAAGCCGAAGCCATCTGTCGAGCGATAGACCACGTAGCCCGTCGCCGGCCCGCTGTTGCCCTCCGTCACGGGCGCCGACCAGGCGAGGAGAATGCCGCTGTTGGTGGCGATGGCGCGCACGTTGAACGGGGGCTCGGGCAGGAAATTCAGGGGCAAGCCGTCAAACTGGTTCATGTAGTACACCACGGCCTGATAGCTGGCGCGGGCGGTCAAGTTCCGGAACCTGGGGTCGCGCAGGAGCGCCGCGTCATACACGTTGTCGTGGAAGGCGACCTCGATGATGGTGGCGTCGAACTCGTCGCCGATATAGTTGTTGTTGATCTCGCCGAAGGCGAAGTCGCTGCGGGCGTAGGTGAGGCTGGAGCGGTTGTTGGTCCAGCCGTATTCGAAGGGCGGGGCGGTAATGGTCTTGCAGGCGTTGTTGATATTGGTGGCGATTATCTGGGCCAGGCGGCGCTGGTTGGGGGTGTCGGAGTTGGGGGCGACGTTGGTGGAGAGGGAAGGATCGTTGTAAAGCCCGACGTCGCCGCGCGCGGTGGGCGTGCCGCCCGAGGCGTTGGAGTGGAAGCCGATGTAGAGCCGCTTATACATGTTACCGGCCTCCTGGCGGTTCATTTCCCGGGCCATGCGCGGGGGCGCGGTCACATTGCCGTTGAGGTAGAGGTTGGGGTCCTGGCCCTGGCCGAGCGAGCGCTGCACCCAATACCGCGAGGATTCCTCCTCGCGCGGATACCCCGACACGCCCCCGCCGCGGTCCACGTCGCCCATGCCGTTGCCGAAGCGGATGGCATCGGCGATGACAACGCCGGTGAGGGGCGGCCCTTCGCCCAGGTTGCTGATCACAACCGAGCCACTGGCGGGGTTGGACCCGGCATTGAAGTAATACGTGCCGAGGTAAATCCAGCCGCTGCCGACCATGTGATGCGGCACGCGCACCAGAGACTGGCCTCCGGTGTGGTTGATGCGGTAAAGCTGGTTGGTCCGGTTGCCGCTGGTCAGGACCCATGTGTAAACGGGGTAGAACCCAGCCACGGGAATATTCGGGGTGTAGGTGGCAGTGGCCGTCTCGGTCGCCGAGACGCTGGCGAAGCGATAGGGCACCGCGCCCGCCTGCCCAAAATAGACCTCGTAAGTGCTATCCTCCCAGAACCCGCCCCAGGTCACCGCCGGGCTGACGTTGTCCAGCACCACTTCATTGGTCTGAAAGCCGACCGGGCGGAAGGGGACCACGGTGGCGCCCGCGTTGAAGCAGTAGAAGGCGAACATGGCCATCTGGTCAATGTTGCCGTAATCCTCGCTCATGCCGTTGAGGACGCCCCGGCCCAAAGCCCAGGCGCTGCCGGTCCAATCCCACCCGTGCCCGGCGCTGGTGAAGACGATGCGCCCCGACAACGCCCCGGCCGGCTGCGTGCCCGCCGGAGCAATCGGCCCCACCGCGTCAGCTCGCGCCACGCCCGGCGTGTCCGGCTTGGGAACAGCCGGCGGGGGCGTGGAGTCCAGGCCCGGGAAATCCGGCGTATGGCGGACCGGCAAAGCCGGCTCAGGCGCGGGTTCCTGGGTCGCCGACAGACGAGGAGCGGCGGCGAACAACAGCGTTAGAACGACGGGGGTAATCAACCTCAGCCTGAGCATTCGGTGAAACGGCATACTCACAAGATGCCAGAGCAACTGGAAACCGCAAGCTCACAAGCCTGGGTTGAAGTGGCACACTCCAGCCCCGGCGGCACCACCAGGCGTCCTAATTGCTGAGTGCCATAACTGATTAGGGGACGGCGTGAGAGCGGCACCATGACGGCCACTGGACGGCCACTGGACGGCCGGGACCAAATTTGGGCCCCGGGCCATCGGCGGCTGGAGGGCGGGTTGTCCGGCCTGCTTCTGAGGGGCAGGAGGCTGACAGTATGATGCTTCTGAACACGCACCTGAACTCTAGCGCGGGAGGTAGCGGGTATATAGACACCAAATGTGGCTACCTTTTTTGGTTCATCACGGGTTTCCGGGGACTGCCAACGGTGGTTTGCACCCGCACGACTCGGATGGCCTCCCGACTTTCACCACCCCAACACTGTCCAAATTTAGGACAGTGATCCTGCCTGTCAGCCTTCTTGAGTCCCCGCTGGTCCCTGCGCCTTTGGCTTGTGATTACGGGGTCTAACCTGTGCGGCTACGGTGTGGTTCCCATGGGGGTCGGCCCCCATGGGAACCACACCGTAGCCTGACCGTACGGACAAGCCATCCTCCAGCCAGCCGCAAGCCAACGCCGGTGTGCGGGCCAACGCAGCAGTGCAAACGCCCGTCCGGCGTTGGCGCAGGCGGCAAGATGGGGAAGTCCGAGAAGGCAGATTGCCATCGGTATTCCCCGGCAATCCGCGAAGAATCCCTTTTTTGGCTAGAGTCAGGAGTTCTGAGCCTGGGGTATGTGGAGTCACCAGAAGATGCGCAAGCCGGTGGTCCACGCCCAGCCGGAGTATTCCCCTCCGTCATTGGCTCTGTCGCGCATGTGAGAATATTGCACGCCGGTTTGCACCTTGAGCTTGTGCCCGTATAAGAAGTAGTTCAGGCCGAGGTAAATCTCGTTGTAATCGTCCCCGGGGTCTTCAACAATGGTGTTTTCATACAGGGCCAGGCGCACACCGTTATCGCCGTCGCTCCTGACGTAAGAGCAGCGCACAACTACCTGCAGTTGGTCTGTGATGTTGTAAAACGGCAGCAGTTCAGCGCCCCAGAGGTTACTTTGATCGAAGCAGCCAATCCCGCCGGAGACGTCCGCACGAAATCCCCATTTGCCCGTGTCATATCTGAAATTCAAAGAGCTGACGTGCTGCAGAGCAGGGGTCCAATCGCTGTCACTGTCCGGCTCCTGATAAACGTAATTGACCGCAAGCAATGCCTGTTCTGAATTGAGCTGCGTCGCGAAGTCGTAGCCCACGGTGCCGAGGAAGAAGACCCCGCCATTAAACTCGCCGAACAACCGGTCTTGAGCCCCGGCTGAGTAGGTGCCGGCAAAGTAGCGCCAGTCGCCGGGTTTGCCCGAGACGCTCATCCCGGGAAAGTACTCGTTTCGGAACCAGATATTATGGGCGAGATTGCCGCGATCGATTGTGATCAGCTCCCTTGAAGAGGTGGAACCCGACAGGGTGAACGGCGCGCTGTGCTTCCCGAGGGTTACGATCAGCTCGTCTGTTCGGCTCCAGGCCAGGTACATGTGCGTCAGTCTTCGAAACGCCGGCTCTGGCTCCTGCGGATTGAGATCGGCCTCGCCGTGCAGCGTGAAATTCTCGAAGAGCCGCGCCCTAGCTCCTGCGCGAAACCGGCGGATGTTCACCTCATCCTCGTCCCCTTGATCGGAATTGATCAACGAGTAATCCAGCTGGAAGCGCCCGGTGAACTGAAACCTTTGGATAACCGGATTCTCTTGGTTGTGGTACCAATCCGCGTAACTCCAAATCCGGTCATAGACCGATAACTCCGCCTCCGCTTTGGCAGCTTCCTGGCCAAGGAGTTCCGGGCAGGGGCTCACCGCAAACGGCAGTAGCACCACGCGCATTCTTAAACTCCATACCAGCTTCCTAGTTAATGGACGTCGTTCACATCGGTTGCCTGTCGCACTGCTAGCGGAGGGGGTGACAATCCGGTTGCGGAGGGGTGACATCTTCGTGATACCGATCCATGGAAACCAAGGAGCAACGGGCAACTTCCTGTCAATGACGCTGCGGCCATTCGGCCGCCGGTTGGGTTGCCCTTCCACGAGGCAGCAGGCCCATCGGTCAGCACCCATTGAACAGCTGCGTGTTTCTCTGGCGCGAACTGACGCTCGCGGTTACAGGATTAAGGGAACCGGACACGATAAAAGGCGGCTTGCGGCAGCGGGGAGGAGTCGGTGAAGGCAGCCGTCCCGTCCTGGCCGACGATGGCTGAGCCCAAAGTGGTCCAGTTGCCGCCCAAAACGCTCGCGCGCTGGACCGTGCAGCGGGTGCCGACGATGCTGGTGAAGTGGACGTGAACCTGGGTCGGGGTCCGGACGGGCGGGAACAGGACGATGTCGCCGGGGGCGGGCACAGTGTAGAAGACCCGCAAGCGCGGGCGGTCGCGCTGGGAGTCGGCTTCGGCGCTGGCAAAGCCCCAGGCATCGGAGCCGTTGGGCCAGGGAAGGATGGCCCAGCCAAAGTTGGTGGTGGAACCATGGACCCAGGATTGAACGTCGGCGGTCAGGTCGAAAGAATGATAAGCGGCCTGAACATTGGGGGCGAGGTCCGGGCTGCCGGCGGCGGCAGAGGGAATGCCGGCAGCTTCGATGCCATCGGTCTGGATGCCGTTCCCCCACCAATTCCAGGTGGAAGTGGAATCCTGCCAGGGTTGCAGGAGCCGGAAGAACTGGCCGCCGTCACCGTGCGCATCAGCGACTGAACTGGAGACTTCGAGCCGGGCGGCATCAATGCGGGCGCCGGGCGGAACCTGGCCGGGGCCGGTGCCGACCGCATCGGCAAACCAAATCAGCATCTCGGAGGCATCGGACTCCGCCCAATCATTGTAGATGCCGGTGGCGGTGGCGTAGGTGGTATTGGGATTACCCTGGCGGATGCGGGTGTCCTGGGCGCCGCTGTAGCCGTCCACCCCCTGGCGGAAGCCGGCAACAGCCGCGCCGGCCGGGAGCCAGAGCACTTCCAGGAGCGGCCGCTGCGCCAGGTCGTGAGGCCACTCGCAGGCGGCGAACGCGGTGCCATCGGTGCGGGGTTGGGCGGCCGCCGGGGGCAGCCAGCCGGGCATGAGCCAGCCGTAGTTCGGCTCCCCGCCGTTGACCCAGGCTTCGACATCGGCGGTGACGCCCATGCTGATGGTGCCGGTGCCCGTGCCTCCCTCACCGCCCGTCAGCCCGAGGAACGAGTCGTAGCTGCTGCGGGCGTGAACGTCATTGGGCTGGAACCCGCCGCTGCCGTCGCCGGCGTTGTTCCAAGTGACGGAGTTCGGATTCCAGGACACGAGCATGCGATAAAGGGGGCTGCCATCGCCAGGCGAGTTGCCGATGTCCGGGGAAATGTTGAGGTGCAGTTCGGCGCTGACAATGACCGCGTTGGTGGGGATCCGCCCGAGCGCATCGCCCGCGAGGTTGCTGAAGCGAAGCAGGGCCTGGGTGCCTTCCTGCGTCGCGTCAGGGGCGGGCGCGTCCATCCAGATAGCGTAGTTGTCACCGTGGCCGATTGTGAGAGATGCATTGGACTCGGCGGCACTGAGCTCGGTGTCGGCGGCGCTGGTGTAAAGGCCGTAACCATGATCCCACCCCTGCTGGAAGCGGCTGACACGGAGCAAGCCGAGGCTGACGCTGGTGCTGCCGGCGGCGGTGATGCCATCGGGCTTGCGGAGCACCAGGCTGATGGAGCGCTGGGCCAGGGAGGGATTGCCGCTGATATTGCTGAAGGTGACAGCACGCAGGAGGGCCTGCACGGCTGCCGGGGTGGCGTCGCCGTTGAAGGTGACAACCAGCGGCGTAGCGCCGGCTCCGCCGGCGAAAGCGCCGATGACCGTACCCTCGTAGGTAACCGTGTCGCCGGATACGCCGATCTGGCCGGCGCCGGTGCCTACGTTGCGGATGGCCAGGCGATCATCCGCGGTGGCGTTGGCAGCAAGCATGACAGTGAGAGACGCGCCACCGTAGCTGGGCGTGGCCGGGTCAACCAGGGTGGCCTGGCCGTCGAGCCCGATGCCGGGCATGCCAATGCCGTAGGCGACCTGATTGGACGTCCAGGTCAACCGGGGTTCATTGTCGAGATTGACCACGGAGAGCGGAGGAAGCGCTCGGGCATGGTAGTTCGAGTCGGTGGAGCTGACCGTAAGGGAAACGGAGTACCGAATGTCCCCGTCCAGTACTGCGTCGTCCACACCCGTGATGGCGACGGTGTGGGGCACATGCCAATCATTGGTGGTAAAGGTGAGGCTGGCCGGGGAGACGGCGCCTTCGGCCAGGTCGCTCGAAACCAGCGCAATGGAAACGTCCGCGGTGGGCGCGGTGTCCAGCATGAGGCTGCAGGTCACCCCGGCGCCGTCTTCCACGGTGACCAGGTTCTGGGAGGGCGAGATCGCCACGCCCGGCCGCAGCGCGGGCACGTAGACGAAGGAAACAATCGGCTCCCAGGCGTTGGGCGTTTGCAGGCCGTTCTTGGGGGTGTCCCGCGACTGGATCTCCCAGCCGTCGCCGTTGGCGTTGACCTGGCAACTAACGATATTGTCGAGGTTATAGGTGAGGCCGCCTTCGGCGGAGATGAGCAGCACCCCTTCCTCGGGTGTGCGCCCGGTGATCTTGAGCTCCCAGCGGCCCGTGTCGAGCGGTGTGACGGTAAAGAGGGGCGCGGCGCCGCTGTACATGTCTATGGTGCCATCAGCCAGGAAGCGCCCGGAGACTACGGCGGTTTCCGTTCGGGGAACGTAGACGAAGGCAAAGGGGTCCTGCTCGTAGTCGCCGGCGGTGTAGGCGGAGTTGTCTTTGACGAAGACATTCCAGGTGCCGTTGTTGCTGTTGACCTGCGACAGGGCGAAGTTGGCTTCGTTTCTGGCGTGGTTGACAAGCAGGACGCCGTCGGTGCGCGAGTCAATGCCCAGGCTGGTCAGATCCACAACCGCCCGGCCGCTCGCCTCGCTGGTGACGTGGGTGCCGAGGGCCAGGCCCGGAGAGCCGGTGAAGAGGTTCCATACACCGCCATTGGTGCCACCGTCATTGCGGACAACGCCGCCGAGCCACTTCGAATAGGGGAACCACGCCCCCGCCGCGTTTACGTTATATTCGTAGCCGAACGCGCTGCCAGTGGCCCCATTCGTGTTTGGCGAGGCGAAGGTGCAAATGCGGTAGCTGCCATCGGTGTTAATCTCGATGGCGCTGGTGCAAAACAGATTGGTGCCGTAGTTGTTGCGCCCGTTCTCCGTCACGCAGCTCAGCAGCACGCCGTGGCCGGGATTTTGGGTGCCATCGGGACCGGCCTGCACGCAATAGTCCCCGCGGTCGAAAGAACCGGTCCGGAAGTCGTTGACCGAGAAGCTCCGGGTTACGAGGCAATTGGTGTTCTCGTCCTCGCCGCTGAAATCTGGTATCTGCGACACTTCGAGCAGGCCGGCGGCGACGTCGTGCCGCACGTCAACCTCCGTGGCGGTGGTGAACGCCCAGGTCGGGCTGGTCACGGTGGTGTTCGACTCGTCCGTGACCGTCACATACCACTCGTAGGTGTGATACGGCAGCAACTCGGACCAGACGAAACTCGCCAACGCGTCCGACGCCACGCCGGATTCGGTGTGCAGCTCGACAAAGCTCTCGCCGGAGGGGGCGGAAGGCGGCATCGTGTAGGGGAAGAAGAACTCGCTGTCTTCGTCGGTCTCGTATTCGCCGGTCCAGGGCGAGTAGGTCTGGACCACGACAACGCTGTTGCTGGGGGAGAACTCCATGAGACGCATCAGCCCGTGGCCGCCTTTGCTCCGGCACTGGTAATCCGAGATGAGCGTATAGGTGGTGTTGCCGTTGTAGGTGTCCGTGCGCGAGCCTTCGCCCTCACCGGTGGTGCCGCAGACGTGGCCACCGAGCAGCAGAAACAGGTTGGTGTTGGCCTTGAGGGCATTGTAGATGGCCGTGCCCTGGGCGCTGAAGCTGCTGGGCGTGGCGGCGGTGCCCATGTAGTGGGTGACGGCGATGACGCGGCGGTGGGCGTTGGTAGCCAGCACCTGGTTGGCCCACGCCAGCAGTGCCGCCGGCGGCGAGGGGTCGTACTCGAAGTAGAGCACCACGAAGTCCAGCCCCCCCGAGCTGAAGAAGTCGAAGTGGTTGTTGTTGTTGGTGCCGTAATGGCCGGCGTAATACTCGCGCCCGGTGAAATGCGGCACGCCGAAGTATTTGTTGTAGTTGGTGGTCGTCCCGGTGACCGTGCTGATCGGTGACTGCTCGTGGTTGCCCACCGCCACGCCGTAGGCCATGCCGTCGGGAAGCTCGGTGCGCACGGAGTTCTCCAGGCGGTACATCGCGTTGGTGGCGTTATACCATTGCGAGATATAGGAGGGAGTGTCCCCGTTGTTCACGAGGTCCCCGAGCTGGGTCACATAAGTGATGTTGCGCGACACCCGGTTCGAGATCGCCCATTCGGTCTGCGCGATCATCATCTCCTTGGTCCCGCCGTTGTTTTCCGCCGCGTAATTCTGGGTGTCCGGCATCACTACCATGGTGAAATCGGGCGCAGGGCTCTTCGCCAGCCGGCCGTAATACCGGACGGTGAGATTGGTGCTGCCGGGCTCGGAGACGCGGACCTTAAGCGGCGGGGCGTGACCGACGTTGGCGGTGTTGCTCGCGGGGAAGATTAGCGTCGGAGCTGCGGGGGCGGACACACCGGCCATTGTTCCGATGAGGAGAGCCAGCTTCAGAGGAGCAAGGTGCTTCATAAAACAACTCTGTAATTGCAGGCAGCCGAGGAAACGCGTGCCGGGAGACGAAGGGGATGGACAAGAACCCGTCCCGCCACGGAATCCAGTTTTTTGATGGCATACCACTGCGCATGCAGTAATGGGGAAGTCAATTCTGCACAGGTGACATAATACCCAGGAGAGCGGGGTTGTAAAGCTGAAATAAGCCTGGAATCAGCTCTAGGTAGAGTAGGCGAAGTGGCAGGAGGCGGATTGAACTGATCGTAGTTGTCGGTTCCGCGCTACCACTTCGCCTACTCTACCGTCGCCAGGCCGCGAATTGCGTGCTTGCGGTTGCTCAGAACCTTGGTGTATTTGTATCTCAGTGAGCTTGAACATGGACTGGTTCCATTGCTCGGCGTTGCCCTGTGATTCAAAGGCCAACACTGTCGCAAGTGTCAAGCTCCTGAAGCAATACAGTCTTAAGTTGATGGAAATCAACGTGCCCGCGTGGCGGAATTGGCAGACGCGCTAGATTCAGGTAAAATTCCTTAGCTCTTTCAGACGGTTTTCCACGGTTTCTTTCAAAGCGGGTTCATCCTTGCTGGCATTGCCTGAAAATGAGTTTTGCCGCGTCGCGCCACGATGGTCTGGGAAGTTCAAAGACTAGCACAAAAAGTAGCACAGCCTCAAAATCGGTCATTTAAGCCTCTCAGAGCTTGTCCCCCACCTTGGCCCCATCCCGACGCGGAAACGTCGCTCCTACGCCACGCTAGACGCATTCCCGGCCAAACCAGTTGCTTAACGGATTTGCGAAGTAGCGCAAGACGGCGGGGAAATAGTCGCGTCAAAACCCCTTTGCCCCTCGCCTGCATATTTGATACCCTTCGGGCCGATGGATTAACGAAACGACCAGAAAATAAAACCACAATAAATTTAGCGTAGCATCGGCTACGGTCTCACGCGAAACCTAGGAAATTTCATTGTAGGAGACTGCCCCGAAGCTCGCACCAAACGGTGCGGGCTTGGCAATCCTTCCTACATGGCTCCCTAGGGCCACGCGTGAGGGTGCGTCAGGTTCCGCACCCTTTTGTTTCCGCAGTCGCCGCCGCGCAAATTAAAAACAGAACGGAAACAAAATGAAAAAACAACTACATCTACTCATTTCCCTTGCCACTCTGGCAGGGATGGTCACAACGGCACAGGGGCAGGCGTTTATCACCAACGGACTCCTTTCCTATTATCCATTCCACGGAAATGCAAACGACATGGTCGGGACCAACAACGGCATCGTGGTAGGAGCGACCTTGACGGCCAACCGTTTTGGAATGCCCAATGCCGCATATCGGTTCGACGGTTCGACATCTTACATCCAAACCGTTCGCCCGATGCAAGATTTGACCAACGCCACCTTTTCACTTTGGTTTTACGCAAATCAAATTGGTGCGGGAGCGTCGCTCTTTACTGATTCAACCGTTGCTCCCGGCAATGATTTCGCCTGCCATTTGTTACCAGTGGGCAGCACATTCGGCATTCTTATCGCTGGCTATAAGGGCGGTGGCTCAGGAAGCCTTACGATAACTCAAGGTGTTGGCAATTTTACTGCAAACATCCAGAGCAATTGGCTGCACTTTGTCTGGGTCATGCAACCAACGAATCAGCAATTGTTCCTCAATGGAACGCTTATCACGAATGCCTTTCTCAGAGCAAGCGATGTGGGCTATCACAACGCCGGTTTTGTTTTCGGGGCTAACTGTGCATATACCACCTATCAGGACTTTTTTAAGGGCGCAATGTCCGATGTGCGTATCTACAACCGCGCCTTGTCCTCAAACGAGGTGGCACAGCTCTATTTTCTCGAATCACGGACCTTGAATATCCATAGAGCGGTTTATGTGGATTCGGGAATTCTCTCTGTCGGCACGAGTTACCAGTTCCAAGTTTCATCTGACTTGTTAAACTGGACGAATCAGGGCGCGCCCTTCACCGCAACAGACTCCTACTGGCGTCCGACAAATTACTGGGACGTTGGAAACTGGAATGACCTTTTCTTCCGGTTAGTGCCTCAGTAAAGGCTTCCTTGGTTAGTATCATGCCTGTTGAGCTTACGCGGGTCACTCCTAGCAACTCGTAAAGTCTGACTAGTTTGGGTTTTCCATCCTTGGTTTTTTCCCGGCGAAAGTCTTTTCTGGAATTTCTGACAGGTGTCGAATTCTCAGAAGCAACACCCATGACAGCAACCACCCCAGAGTCAAACAAGGTTTGAGCAAAGCTCATAAAAAATCTCTTAAAATTAATCCATGAACCTTGCCACTGGGGGAACACATGAATCAGTAGGACATTGGCCCCGAACTTCCCCTCTTTTGTCTGCAAAAGGAAATCGGCATAGGCATGGTGCTTCGATGAGCGGAGCCTGTAGGTAGTCTGTTTCGAGACTGTAAAAAAATCATCCTTTCTGGACAGGGCTTCTGTCCTGAAAAATTGTAAATCTGTCCCGCGATTTTTAATTGAGCGGAGCACAGCATTTTCAAAGGGGGTGCTCCCCTGAGTCAGGGGCGGCTCAAAGAAGTAATGAGTCACCACAGTCGGGGGTGGCCTGAAAGTCAGCAGGCCAACTATCCTTGACGGGCAAAGTATATCATGGGTCATATAATTTAAGTTAATAAATAAATGGGGCCACTCTCCTTGAACAAGCATCATTGCCATTCAAGGATGAACAGGCCGGGGAGTTGCGGCTAGCCCAAGTGAAAGCTAGTCAACGGCGGTGAGGGTTGCCCACAATTCCCAAGCCGTTCGCCATAAGGCGTTGCTTGGGTTTCAAAGTATCAGCAAAGA
>Ga0116153_10002392_pt1 | contig 14891 bp, 11 predicted proteins | sample AD_UKC028_MetaG_FD_89896 | JGI IMG/M metagenome (GOLD analysis project Ga0116153, IMG submission 89896) | Active sludge microbial communities of municipal wastewater-treating anaerobic digesters from USA - AD_UKC028_MetaG | ecosystem: Engineered > Bioreactor > Anaerobic > Digestate | place: USA...
CGTAATGGTCGGGGACCTCAGCAGCGACGGACTGACGTGGGCCGCCGGGCGGTTCACCATCGATGATACGTTGCTGGCGCATATCGGGGGCCGGTATCCGAAGCCTGGTCAGAACTACGCTACGCTGCGCACCGCGTACCTCATGGTGACGGGGGATAAGGCGAACGCCGCGGTCGTGGCGTCGCGCTACATCGGCGGCGTCTATGTGAGCCGGGCGGTGGACGGCCAGCCCGGCGCGACGGCACCGTTCACGCCGGTGCCGCTCGCCGAGCAGCAGCGGGCCATGCAGCTGCTCAGGACCAAGTTCTTCGCGCCGGACGCGTGGAACGCATCGCCGGCATTGCTGGCCGAGCTCCAGCAGCCCCGCCGCGGGTTCAGCGGCCCTGGCCAGCCGGCGCTGCACGCCCGGGTGCTGGCGGCGCAGCGGGGCGTGCTGATGTTCCTGCTGGCCCCGCAGACCCAGGCGCGGCTCACCGATTCACGACTCTACGGCAACCAGTACTCGGCGGCCCAGATGATGTCGGACCTGACGGAGGCGGTCTTTGCCGCCGACGCCCGTGGCAACGTCAACACCATCCGGCAGAATCTCCAGCTCGAGTACGTGACCCAGCTGGCGGCCATGCTGCGCGGCCCGGGCGCCGCCACGTACGACCACGTCTCGAAGTCCGCGGCGGTGGCCAGCCTGAAGAAGATCCAGGCCCAGGTAGCCACGCCGGTCGGAGACGCGGAAACGCGGGCGCACCGCCAGCACGTGGCGCTGGTGGTGGGGCAGGCGCTCGACCCGAAGTCCTGAAGCTAGAAGGCGTACTGCAGGCCGAGCCCGACCTGTCCACCCCAGAGGGTGGATGGCTCGAACTCGGCGGGGAGGTCGGTCGACTCGAAGGGTGATCCCGACACGGAGCCCCCTCCCGAGGCGAGCAGCCGCCAGCCCTCCGAGATCGGCGCGGCGAACTGGAGCCCCGCGATGCCGCCGATGGTCGTCCGGCTGTCCAGGCCGGTGATGGTCCAGAGCCCGAGCGCCGGCCCGGCCGACAGGCTGAAGCCGGCGCCTCCCTTTCCTACCCGCAGCACCCGCACGGTCACGAGTGCCGCGATCGTCCACTCACGGGCCTCCAGGCTCCGGTCCACCAGCTCCACGTCGGGCCCCGAGAGCTTGAGATGGGCCGAAAGGTAGGAGAGCCCGATGCCGAGCCGGAAATCGCCGACCGAACGGTCGGCGGTGGCAGCCCATGTGATGGTTGGAGTCAGTGTGTAGCTGACGTCCGTGCTCGTCGTGTCCGTCATCCCTCCGCTGAACCACGTCTGGCCGGCGCCGACCGACAGCTGCCAGGTCGGTCCCTGGGCAGCGAGCCCGGGGATGAGGGCGGTCGTCATCACGATGGTCCACACGAGCGCTACGCTCCAGAGCCTCGATCCGGTCATCTGCACTCCATGGGTGGGGCGGGGGAGGGTCCTCCCCCGCCGTTAGTGGTCATCGCATTTCGAGATTGAGCCAGCCGTTGACCTTCGTCTTTCCCTGCATGACCGCCCAGTGGCCCACCGGGCTGGTCCGTCCGAGGACCGAATCTGCCATGGCGATCCCGATCAGGTCGTCGTTGGTCTTGATCAGGTTCGCGACGGCGGTGATGAGATTCGCCCCGCTCTTGGCGGCCACGACGATCCGGACGATGCCGCCCGGGGTCACGACCTTGATGTCCTTGAGGCCGATATAGCTCTGGTACGCGCTCTTGAGCGCTTCCAGGGCGGCGCCGAAGCGGTCTTCGTCGGTCTTGATCTCACAGGCGGTGTCGTCGTCCTCCAGCGCGAGGATGAGGTAGGACTTGCCGGGGAATGCCAGGTTCATGGCGTCCATCTGCGCCTGGGTGAACACCTTGACGCCGGCTGTGCTGCTCCAGCTCGTGCTGTTCATGTCCCACTGATATCCCGCCGGCGCATGTTCCCCGACGCACTGGAAGGACACCATGGTCGCCGTGTCGGTCGAGCTCATCGGTCCGAGCACATGCAGCTCAAACTCGGGATTGCCCTTCAACCAACCCTCAAACGTGTCCACAAACTGGGCTTTCGTCAGGTAGAGCGACTGGCCCGGCGGACTGAAGGTGCCCCCCGTTCCCCCAGTCCCGCTCCCGCCCCCTCCACCCTGGCCGTTGCCGTCCCCGCCGCAGGTGAGCAGGTCGCAGATGGCGCCCTGCGGGCCCGAGGGGGCATCAAAGTCCGTTTCCAGCGGGACCAGCGCCAGCACGGGGATGTCGGGCGGGCGCGCCGGGTCGAGCAGCACGCGCCTGCCGCGCGTGTCGTAGGCGACCGGGACATCCCGGTCACCGATGGCGGTCGCCACCAGCAGGTTCGTGCCGCCGTCCCACCGCTCGAGGTGACCCGGGACCGGGAAGTAGAGCTCCGCGGTGAGGCCGGCCGTCGCCTCGGACATGACGACGGATTCCGCCTCGCCGTCGGCCTTGGACATCGCGCCGAGGGCGCGCCCACCATTCCTGGAGAGGAGCCGCTGAAAGTGGAGCTTGTGCTCCACGGCCGGGGACTCCTGCAGCTGGGCCCGGAGGTACTGCCGAAAGTCCGGGTCGTCGAGCGCGCGCGCAAGACGCCGGGCCTGTCGCTCGAGCCGGTTCGCCTCGGCGGACCCGCCAGGGGCGGGCGCAACCGTTTCCGGCCCCGCGCCGGCTCCGTCGGGCCCGGTGGGTGAGGGTGGGTCGTGGTCGGTGCAGCCGACCGCCGCGGCCAGCAGCGCGAGCGCGGCCAGCTTTCGCCTGGGGAACATGGGGCCTCCTTGGGGAATGGGCGGGCGCCCATTGCGAGCGCCAGTGTGACGGCGCGCCCAAGGTAGGAGTGGAGATTGTGGGGATCGGTACCGCGAATCTGCGGGGTGGGGCGCGTTACCGGAGGTCGTCGCCGGCGGGGACGCACGGGCGTCGAATCCCCAGACGCGTCGCGCCCCGGCACGGTGGGCCGGGGCGCGATCGAAGCATGGGCACGGGCGACGGCGCTATGGCTTGCTTGGGGGCGCGTGGGTCGGCGCCTGCATCTTCGTGGCGGCCTCCCAGGTGGCCTGGTCGACGACGTCCTGCTGGTACGTGGCGTGACAGGTGGTGCAGGTCTTCAGCGTGTTCGACACGGCCTGCATGGTGGCATCCATGTCTCCGCGCTTCGCCGCCTCGCTGATCTGGTCGGCGGTCTGGTGGAAGAGCATCCCCTGATCCGTGAACCCGGCGGCCCCGGCGCCCATGTGGGAGCACATCATCGCCGATTGTGGCGAGGAACCGATCCGGGCTGCCGCCTTCTCGACGCCGGCGAAATCTCGCACGGCGAGCGCCGCAATGATCTCCTGGATGGAGACCAGGTGGTCCCGCATGTTCTGCTTCTGGTGGTTGGCCATCATCGGCAGCAGCGGCACCGGCGTGCGGCCGTCCATGGCGGCGAGTTGCTCTGTGGGGGTCGTGGTGGTCGTCTGCTGGGCGGTGGCTGCCGACGCAGAACCGACGGTGAGGGCGATGATGAGCGAAAGGCAGAGGCGTGTCATGATACATCTCCGAAGAAGTGCGGGTGGGCCGTCGAGCGATGCCTACAGTTCGAGCTCCTGCAGCCGGCGGAGCCCGATGCGGAGTGGGAGAATCGTGGAGGCGGCGCAGAGCGCGGCCACCACGAGCATGCTGACCACGACCTCGGTGCTCCAGCCCGGGTCGCCGCCGGCGGCGATGGTGCGCAGGTAACTGGCCACCGGCATCGCCTCGATGACGATGACCAGCGCCAGGAGGCTCAGGCTCGACATCATGAAGACGAGCCCGCCGAAGCTGGTCGGGATCTGCGCGGCGTTCTCGGTGCCGAACTGCGGGAAGAGCGCGCCCAGTCCGAGCGCGAGTGCGCTGGCGGCGAGCGTGTACATCGTGATCGTGAGCACGCTCATCAGCATGATGAAGGCGCTGGCCTGCAGGAGGGTGTTCGTCACGATGGTCAGCGTGAGCGCCACCACCATGAGCGGGAGGGTCCCGATGAAGTACTTGCTCCAGAACATGGCGCGCAGGTCGAGCGGGCTCGACTTCAGCAGCCAGAGCTCGCGCCCTTCGAGCGAGATGGCGGGGAAGATGAACCGCGCCGCGATGGCCGCGAGTACGAACCCCGCCAGCCCCTGGTTGAGGAAGACCACCAGGGTCACGAAGAAGACCGGCACCTGTTCGCCCGAGAAGAGCTGCAGCGTCTGGATGTTGAACACGTAGACCGCGAGCAGCACCGCCAGCAGGATGAGCTGGCTCCACTGCGTGGTGTCGCGGAAGAAGAGCCGGAGGTCCTTGAGGATGAACTCCCGCCGCGCCGGCCCCGCGGTGCGGAGGAACGGCGCCAGCGCGCGCTCCCAGGCTCCCCCGCGCACGAAGGTGTCCTTCCCCTCCTGCGCCTTGCTGTATCCCGACAGGTAGTACCGCTGGTGCAGCGCCGAGCCGACCACGCCGAGGACCCCCGCCGTGGTCCAGAGGAGCAGGATGGGCAGCGGGTCCCCGATGCGCAGCAGCCAGTTCATGACCATATCCGCCGCCCATTCGCTCGGGAGGAACGGGTTGGTCGGGCCCTGCAGCATCGAGAAGTAGTCGAGCAGGTTGCGGAACCCTTCGGGCCGCGCCAGCTGCTCCGGCCGGATGAGCCGCAGCAGGAGTACGACGCCGCCCACCGCTCCGACCGCCACCAGCGTGAGGAGATCGCGAGTCTTGCGGGCCGGGAAGATGTTCACCAGGAGGAGGGTGAGGAGCGTGCCCAGCACCGCCGGCATGACGAGGAAGGGGATCAGCGCAGAAATGACGATCAGCGGATACAGCGCCCCCCCGTCGAACACCATCCCGTAGGCGGTGAAGATCGGCACCGCCACCAGCGCCACCATCCAGGAGGAGTGGACCGTCGTCTCGGCCAGCTTGGTGACGTACACCCGGAGCCAGTCCACCGGCGCCGCGACCACCAGGTCGAGGTCCGACGCCAGGAAGAAGGTGGAGAGCGCCGTGATGATGTTCGACAGGAGCAGCACACCGAGGAAGGTGAGCAGGAGCACCGCGAGGAGCTTCGTCGCCACCAGGGTGCCAATTTCCGGGACCCCTTGGAAGTACTTCAAGACCCGGTACGACACGCCGAACACCGCCGACCAGAAGCCGAAGCCGACCAGCGCCAGCAGCAGCAGGCGCATCCCGGCGCCTGAGCGCTCCTGGCGCACCCGGGCCATCGCCGTCCGCCACTTCGGCGAGAGCAGCGTCCACAGCCCCGGCTGCGGTGGGGGACCCTGCCGCGTCGTTGCCGCCGCCGCCGACTCAGTCATCGAACATCCCCGAAAGGGAGCTCGGCACCTCGCCGCCGGTGAGCTTGAGGAAGAGCCGCTCGAGCGTCATCCCCTCGGAGGCCGTCTCCCGGCGGAGGTCCTCCATCGTGCCCGACGCCGCGAGGCGGCCGTGGTGGATGATTGCGATGCGGTCGCACATCGCCTCGGCCACCTCGAGCGTATGCGTGCTCATCAGCACCGTCCCGCCTCGGGCGACGAACGCGCGCAGGAGGTCCTTGAGCGTCCGGGCGCTCTTCGGGTCGAGACCGACCATCGGCTCGTCCACCACCACCACCTCCGGCCGGTGGACCAGGGCGCTCGAGATCAGCAGCTTCTGCCGCATGCCGTGGCTATATGATTCGGTGAGTTCGTCCTTCCACGGCGTCAGCTCGAACAGTTCGAGCAGTTCGTCCATCCGTCGCTCCACCGCGGAGCCCTCCTGCCCGTAGAGCGCCGCCACGAACCGCAGGAACTCCGCCCCCGTGAGCTTCTCGTACACATACGGCCGGTCGGGGACGAACCCCAGCTTGGCCTTGGCCGCCTCGGGGTCCCGGTGAATGTCCTCCCCGCCGATCGTCACGGAGCCGCCGGTCGGCTGCAGGATGCCGGCGATCATCCGGAGCGTGGTCGTCTTTCCCGCGCCGTTCGGCCCGAGGAATCCGAACAGCTCGCCCTTCGGGACCTCCAGCGTGAGGCGGTCCACCGCGGTGAAGCGGCCGTAGTTCTTGGAGAGATCGCGCAGCTGGATCATGGGGCCGTCGCCGTGGTGGTGATCGCGGGGCGTACCGCCCCGAGCATGGGAATGACGGTCGTGGGCCGGGCCGTGGCGTCGACCAGGAGCCGGAAGTGCCCAGGGTCCGCCGGTGCCTGGCCAAGCGTCGGGTCCACCGGCATCCAGGCGCCGAGCCAAACCTCCGCCCACGCCCGGTACCGGAGCGGGCCGCCAGTGGAAAGCAGCCCGACGACCTGCCGGGCCGGAATCCCGAGGGACTGCGCCATTGCGACGAACAGCTCGGAGCGGTCGGAGCTGTCGCCGCGCCGCTTGAGCAACGTCTGCAGCGGCCCTCCGAGGTTCGGCTGGCCCGCCTGGATGCTCGCCGCCACCCAGACCGCGAGCCGCCGCACCTGGTCCGCCGGGCCCGCCGTGTCGCTGCCCGCGATGCGGCGGGTGTCCACCACGATCCGGGCCGGAAGCGGGCCGGTCGGCAACCGTGCCGCCACTGAATCGGGGCGCGGCGTTGACGCCCGGTTCACGGCGGGAGAGCCCGCCCGTGAGGCGAGCCCGCCTTGGACGACATCCTGCCAGGGTGTGACGAGTCTCGGGGCGGCGAGCCGCAAGTCAACGGCGCCCAGCGTCATGCGGCCGGGAGCGGCGGCGGCCGGCTCCGCCGTCGAGACTTCGAGCGGCGCCGCCTGCACATTGCGCGGACGTCGGCGTGGATACCCCGAGTTGACGACTTCGTAGGGTCCGCGGCGCTCTGCAAGTCCGAGCGGCGTCTCCTTCTCGATCACGGCGCCCCCGATGTCGATCCACGCCCGGACCGGCATCCCGTACTCCACCCAGTCGGCGCGGAGCGCCCGGAGCGTATCGAGCCCGGCAGGGGCCCACCGGCCCGACGCGGAGTCCATCACCGCGCTGTCGGCCACCACGATGGTGCTTTCGGCCCCGATCCGGATGTCCCAGACACCGACGGTCAATTCGACCGGGTCCAGGACAGCCACGGAGGTGGTGGTGCCCGTCTTGAGGCCTGCCCGCGACGCGAGTCGGATCGGGACGGCATCGGGCAGGAGGACGCCGGCGGGAAGCCTCACCTCCACGGTGTCGGGCCGCGGCTGCCCCCGTCCAGTGATCACCACCGTCAGTACGCTGTCGCCTTGCATGGTGGCAGCGAGAGACTGCTGCCCACCCTCGCCGCTCACCGAGGTGGTGAACCCCACCAACCCAAGCCCCCGGTCATACAACGCCTCGGTGGTCGTCAAGACCCGTCGGGGGACGACCGGGAGGGGAACGTCCGCGTCGAAGCGGGAGGTCACCCGGATGCCGTTCGCCAGCGTGTCGGTGGAGACGGACCGGAAGCCCACCTGCGCGTCGCCGGCCTCGAGGGCGTAGAAGGTGGTCGTCGGCGGCAGCCGCACGGTCGTGGTTGCGGAGGACTCCTCCCCCGGCGCCGGGCGATACTCGCGCAGCACGAGCCAGCCGAGCGCGAAGACCCAGGCCGACACCAGCACGGCAGCGAGATACTTCCGCTTCAGCGCCCGACCCGCTGGATCGCGGCCTCGATGATCTCGCGCTCCTCGTCGCGCTCTGCGACGATCTGGAGCGAAGTGGGCGGTCGCCCGCTGCGGCAATGCGCAGTAAACGTCTCCGCCATCAGTTCCGCCGCGTCCGCCAGCCCGAGCTGGCCGGCGCCGGCGCCGATCGGCGGGCCGGCGATCCGGTCCAGGCCCCACGCCGCCGCGCGCTGCCAAGCCGAGGTGAGCGCACGCCGCACGGTGTCCCGGGTGGCGTTCGACTGGTCTCCGCGGATGACGGTGTGGATCACAAACTGGGCGGCGAGGTCACCGGAGCCCGTCACGACCGCCGAGCCGATTTCCATGGCCGACTGGACGCGACGCTCCTCGGCGAACGCCTGGCCGGCCAACTGGTCCATGCGGCTCGAGACGGAGGCGACGGGGTCGAGGGTGTCGCTGGCCGGGCGCAGGACGGCGTCCACGGGCATGAACGCGAGGTCTTCCACGACGACCTCGATCACCGCGGCGCCGCCTCGCGGGCCCGGCGGTACTTTTCGCGAGCCTCCTCCGGACGTCCCAGCCGGTCGAGCACCCGCCCCATCAGCTGGAACGACTTGGGATTGCCCGGATCGAGCGCCGCCGCGCGCTCGAGCGCGGCCAGTGCCCCGACGTCATCCCCCAGTTGGTGCAGCGACTCCCCGAGGTAGTGCTCCGCATCGGCCCGCCCGGGCGCCAGCTCCGCGGCGCGCCGGAGGTGCTCCGCCGCCTCCAGCGCTACGCCCTTCCGCCACAGCGCGAATCCCAACTCGAAATGGGCGTCGGCGTCGTCCGGGGCAAGGCGCAGCGCGCGGTGCAGGTCCGCCTCCGCCTCCGGGTGGCGCTTGAGCCGGGCGAGAAAGGCGCCCCGAGCGACCAGCGGCTCGGCCTGATCGGGGCAGAGCCGCACCGCCTCGCTCAAGTGGCGGTAAGCCTCGTCCTCGACGCCATGGCGTTCGTGGAGCCGCGCAACTTCCGTCCGGCCGGCCAGGTGACCCGGCTCGAGTTCCAGGAGCTCTCGGAAGAGCTCCTCCGCTTCGGCACGGCGGCCCTTGCCCGCCGACTCGCGGGCCAGGCGCAGGAGGCGCTCCGCCGCGGTCTCCGGCGCCTCGGCGTGGGGGTCCACCCCGGTGGCCTGCGGGATTTCCGCGGCGAACGGGCGCAGGGGAAAGCTGGCGTCCGCCGCCCGGGGCGTCGGATCGCCCTCGAGGGTGTCGGGGGCGAAGAGGTCTCCCAGGGCCTGCTGGCGACCACTGGTTCTGCTGTGTCTCGAACGGCGCATTGAAGGCGGGGAAGCGGGGAAGCGGGAAGGGGTTCACGAACCCCGGAATGAAGAAAAGTGCCTAGGGGCAGCGCAAAAGGGAACGGCCGGCCTTCCGGCATCCCAGCGGGAGAGTTGAATCCCGGTGGCGTTCCGGGGTATCCTCCATGGCTATGGCAGAAGAATTCCTGGTGGTCCGGGGCGCCCGCGAGCACAACCTCAAGGGCATCTCCGTCACCATCCCCCGGAACCGGCTCACGGTCATCACGGGGCTCTCCGGCTCGGGCAAGTCCTCGCTCGCCTTCGACACGATCTACGCCGAAGGCCAGCGGCGCTACGTCGAGTCGCTGTCGGCCTACGCCCGGCAGTTCCTCGGGCTGATGGAAAAGCCCGACGTGGACGTCATCGAGGGCCTCTCGCCCGCCATCTCCATCGAGCAGAAGTCCACCGGCCACAACCCACGGTCCACCGTCGGCACCGTCACGGAAGTGTACGACTACCTCCGGCTCCTCTGGGCCCGCGCCGGCGTCCCCCATTGCCCCAACGACGGCAGTCCGGTGGAGCGGCAGAGCGCCAGCCAGATCACGGACGCCGTGCTCGCCTGGCCGGAAGGGGCGCGCATCGAGGTGCTCGCGCCGCTGGTCCGGGGCCGAAAGGGTGAGTTCCGGGATCTCTTCGAGGACATCCAGAAGCGCGGGTTCGTTCGCGCCCGGGTGGACGGCGAGACCTACGACCTGGCCGCGATGCCCAAGCTCAACCGGCGCCAGAACCACGACGTCGCCGTGGTGGTGGACCGGCTGGTCGTCCGTGCGGCGGACCGCGGGCGCCTCAACGACTCGATCGAGACGGCGCTGAAGGTGGCGGATGGGGTCGTGGAGGTGGTCAAGCACGGCGGGGAAGCGGGAAAGCGGGGAAGCGCGCCAGCGTCGGTGACGTTCTCCGAACGGTTTGCCTGCCCGACCTGCGGGCTGTCCATGCCGGAGCTGGAACCGAGGCAGTTCTCCTTCAATTCACCGTTCGGCGTCTGCGCGGATTGCCACGGGCTCGGCACCCGGAGGACGGTCACGCCGGAACTGATTCTCGGCGATCCGCGAATTTCGATTCTCGAAGGCGTCATCCTCCCGTGGGGGGAGCCGACCGGGTATCTCCGGAAGGTGGTCCTCCCGACCCTGGCCAAGGCGCTGAAGTTCGACCTGGCCGCGCCCTGGAGCGCGCACAGCGAGGCAGCCCGCGAGGGGCTGCTGTTCGGGCTGCCCGGCCGGAAGTTCAAGTTCCAGGTGGAGGGGCGCGGCTCGTCAAAGGGCGACTACGAGAGCGAGTGGGAGGGAGTGCTCCTCAACGTCGAGCGCCGGTACCGCGAGACCGCCAGCGACGCCGCGCGGACCGCGCTCGAGGAATACATGGTGGAGCAGCCCTGCCCGGCCTGTGCAGGGCGCCGGCTGAAGCCGGAGAGTCTCGCCGTACTGGTCCAGGGGAAGAGCATCGGGGACGTCGTGGACCTCTCCGTCGAGAAGGCGGTCGAGTTCTTCGAGGGCCTGCCTCTCCGCGCACCCGGCAAGTCGGGCCTCGATCCCGACATCGCGGGCCCGATCCTCAAGGAAGTGGGCGACCGGCTCCGGTTCCTTCGCGACGTCGGGCTGGAGTACCTCACGCTCGGCCGCGCCGCCGGTTCCCTCTCAGGCGGGGAGGCGCAGCGGATCCGGCTGGCCACCCAGATCGGCTCCCGCCTCGTGGGCGTCCTCTATATCCTCGACGAGCCGAGCATCGGCCTGCACCAGCGGGACAACGAACGCCTGCTCGGTACCCTCCGCGGCCTGCGAGACCTCGGCAACACCGTCATCGTGGTGGAACACGACGAGGAGACCATCCGCGCCGCGGACCACGTCATCGACCTCGGCCCCCGCGCCGGGCGCTTCGGCGGCGAGGTGATGGCGGAGGGGACGGTAGACGAGGTGCTGGCCCATCCGACCTCGCTCACCGCCCGCTACCTCCGGCGTGAGCTCCGAATTCCCGTGCCGGCCGTGCGCCGGGAGGCGGACCCCAGGAAACGGCTGCGCATCGTGGGGGCGCGGGCCAACAACCTTCGCGACCTCACGGTGGAGCTTCCGCTCGGCCTCTTCGTGGCGGTCACCGGCGTGTCGGGGTCCGGCAAGTCGAGCCTCGTGACCGACATCCTCTACCGCTCCATGGCCCGGCACTTCTACCGCGCGCGGGTGGTGCCCGGCGAGCACGACCGGATCGAGGGGTTCGACCAGATCGACAAGGTCATCGAGATCGACCAGAGCCCGATCGGACGGACACCCCGGTCCAACCCTGCCACCTACACCGGGCTCTTCACGCCGATTCGCGAGCTCTTCACCCAGCTTCCGGAGGCGAAGATCCGCGGCTACGGCCCCGGGCGCTTTTCCTTCAACGTGAAGGGCGGGCGCTGCGAATCCTGCCAGGGCGACGGGCTCGTCAAGATCGAGATGCACTTCCTTCCCGACGTCTACGTGCCCTGCGAGGTGTGCAAGGGACGCCGGTACAACCGGGAGACGCTCGAGGTGCGCTACCGCGGCCGGAGCATCGCCGAGGTGCTCGACCTCACGGTCGCGGAGGGGCTCGACTTCTTCGAGAGCCAGCGCCGGATCGCCGACAAGCTGGAGCTGCTCAACGACGTCGGGCTGGGCTACATCCACCTCGGCCAGGCGGCCACCACGCTCTCCGGCGGCGAGGCGCAGCGGGTCAAGCTCGCCACCGAGCTTGCCAAGCGCGACACCGGGCGTACCATGTACATCCTCGACGAGCCGACCACCGGGCTGCACTTCGAGGACGTGCGGCTGCTGCTCGAGGTCCTGCACCGGCTGGTGGACAAGGGCAACAGCGTCGTCGTCATCGAGCACAACCTCGACGTGCTCAAGACGGCCGACTGGATCGTCGACCTCGGCCCCGAGGGAGGGGACCGCGGCGGGCTCGTCGTGGCCGAGGGGACGCCGGAACAGGTGGCCGGGGTCCGCGACAGCGAGACCGGGCGGTTCCTCGCGCGGGTGCTCCGCGAGCGGTAGCCGGACCGATCACCCAGAGTGAAAATTCCGAGGCGGCTTCATGCACTCCACTTCATGTCCAGGTGTCCCGTGAACATCCACAGAACGCTCATGCCGTTCGTCACGGTTCTCGTCCTTGGCTCCGCGGCCGTCGAGGCCCAGGCGCCGCAGGCGCCCCCGGCCGACCCCGCCGTCCTGACGGTGGACCGGATCTTCGCCTCGCCGGATTTCCGTCCGCAGTCCTCTGGGCCTTCGCGCTGGCTCGGCGACGGGTCGGCGTATACGACCCTCGAGGCCCCCGCCGACTCCGGCAAGGGCCGAGACATTGTCCGGCACGACACCCGCACCGGCACCCGCTCCGTCCTGGTCCGCGCCACCGCGCTCGTGCCCGCGGGTGACTCCGTCCCCCTCGACATCGAGGAGTACAGCTGGTCGCCCGACCTCGGCACGGTGCTCATCTTCACCAATTCGAAGCCGGTCTGGCGCACCAACTCCCGTGGCGACTACTGGATGTACGAGCTCGCCAGCGGCCGGCTTCACAAACTCGGCGGGCCGGCGCAGCCCTCGACCCTCATGTTCGCGAAGTTCTCCCCCGACGGCCGGCGCGCGGGCTACGTCCGCGAGAACAACCTCTACGTGGAGGATCTCGCCTCGGGCGCCATCACGCAGCTGACCATGGATGGCTCGCGCACCATGATCAACGGCACCTTCGACTGGGTCTACGAGGAGGAACTCGGCCTTCAGGACGGCTGGCGCTGGAGCCCCGACGGCGCGTCGATCGCCTACTGGCAGCTCAACGCCGACGAGGTGCGGGATTTCGACCTCATCGACAACACCGACTCGCTTTACTCGTTCACCAAGCCGGTGCAGTACCCGAAGGCGGGGCAGGCCAATTCCGCCGCGCGCATCGGCGTCGTGGCCGCAACGGGGGGCGCCACCCTCTGGCTCCAGATCCCCGGCGACCCGCGCAACAACTACCTCGCGCGCATGGACTGGGCGAACAACTCGAGCGAGGTGTGGGTCCAGCGGCTCAACCGGCTCCAGAACACCAACGAGTTCCTCATCGCCAACGCCGGTACGGGCGCCGTCCGGACGGTCTTCGTGGACCAGGACAGCACCTGGGTCGAGACGGTGGACGACCTGACCTGGCTGGACGGCGGCAAGCGCTTCCTGTGGACCAGCGAGCGGGACGGATGGAACCACGCCTATTCCGTGTCCCGCGACGGCTCCGACGTCCGACTGCTCACGCCGGGCGCCTTCGACGTCCTCGGCGTCTCGTCGGTGGACACCAAGGGGGGCTGGCTCTACTTCAGTGCCTCGCCGGAGAACCCGTCGCAGCGGTACCTCTACCGCGCGCGGCTGGACGGCACCGGCCGGCCGGTGCGCCTGACTCCCGCGGGACAGGCCGGGGTGCACGCGTACAACATGTCCCCCAACGCCGCGTACGCGCTCCACAACTGGTCGTCGTTCGGGAAGCCCTGGACCACCGAGCTGGTGGCGCTGCCCTCGCACCAGTCGCTGCGTGTGTTGGTGGCGAACACCCAGTTGAAGGAGCGGGTCGCCGCGCTGCGGACCGGTCCCGCCGAGTTCTTCTCCGTGGACATCGGCGGCGGGGTGTCGCTCAACGGCTGGATCATGAAGCCGCCGGGGTTCGACCCGAAGCGCAAGTACCCGGTGCTCTTCTACGTGTACGGCGGACCGGGATCCCAGACGGTCATGGACAGCTGGGGCGGGAGCACCTGGCTCTGGCACGCCATGCTGACCCAGCAGGGGTATCTCGTGGCCAGCGTGGACAACCGGGGCACCGGCGCGCGCGGTCGGGACTTCCGCAAGGTCATCTACGGCCAGATGGGCGTCATCGAGACCCAGGACCAGGCGGCCGCCGCACGGGCCATCGGTCGCTGGGGCTACGTGGACTCCACCCGGATGGGCATCTGGGGCTGGAGCTACGGCGGCTTCATGACCCTCAACACCCTCTTCCAGGCCAACGACGTGTACCGCATGGGAGTCGCCGTGGCCCCGGTGACTCACTGGAAGTATTACGACAACATCTACACCGAGCGGTACAACGGCCTGCCGCAGGAGAACGCGGCCGGGTACGAGCGCGGCTCGCCGCTGACCTACGCCGGCCAGCTCACCGGCGATCTCCTGGTGGTACACGGCACCGGCGACGACAACGTCCACTACCAGAACACCGAGGCGCTGCAGAACGCCCTCGTGAAGGCCAACAAGCAGTACACGATGATGTCGTATCCGAACCGCAATCACGGCATCTTCGGCGGAAACACGACCCGGCACCTCCGGACGCTGCTGACCGAGTACATCTACGAACATCTGCCCGCCTCGGCACCGGCGCCCATGCCCTAGCGGGGCCCGCCGCTGGCGAGCCTCCGGCCGGGGTCCTACATTGACGGTGACCCCGGCCCGGAGGCGCAAATGAAATACGAAGAAGTGGTCAGCCTGCTGGGGTACGCAGGGGACCATGAGCAGCCCGTCCGGATCACCCTGGGCGGCGCGACCGAGGTGGTGGGCGTCCCGACCTCGCTCGACACCCATATCGCGGCCCACGAGGTCTACTTGCGGCCGATTGGGGTCGAGGACACGGAAATCGCCCTGTCCCTCGGCGACATCCAGCAGGTGGAACTGCTCTGAACAGATGATCTCACTCCTGGACATCATCGGACCCGTCATGGTCGGGCCCTCGTCGTCTCACACGGCGGGGGCCTGCCGTATCGGGCTCTTCGCGCGGGCACTGCTCGGGGGCCAGCCCGACCGGGCGCTCGTCGAGCTGCACGGGTCGTTCGCGCGCACCGGCCAGGGCCACGGCACCGATCGCGCCCTCGCCGGCGGGCTGCTCGGGTTCCGGCCCGACGACGAGCGGCTCCGCGACAGCGTCGAACTGGCCGCCTCGGCCGGCCTCGAGGTCACCTTCCGGAACGCGAAGCTCCGCGGGGACCACCACCCCAACACCGCGCGACTGACGCTATGGCAGGGGGAGCGCCAGGTGACCGTCGTCGGGTCCTCGATCGGCGCGGGA
>Ga0116153_10002408_pt1 | contig 14808 bp, 16 predicted proteins | sample AD_UKC028_MetaG_FD_89896 | JGI IMG/M metagenome (GOLD analysis project Ga0116153, IMG submission 89896) | Active sludge microbial communities of municipal wastewater-treating anaerobic digesters from USA - AD_UKC028_MetaG | ecosystem: Engineered > Bioreactor > Anaerobic > Digestate | place: USA...
CTCGCCAACGAGGAAATACGCCACGCCTACAACGACAACGAAACGCACCGGAGGCGAATCGGGGAGTTGGAGAGGCAGCTTAATTTTGAGCAAGACAAGCACCAATCATATCTTGAACAGGCAACCGACCTATCAAAAAAAGTAAAGAAGCTAGAGGAGCAAGTTGATATTCTCGAAATCGACAACATGGGCCACGCATATTCGCTCAACATCGTTCGGCGTGCGTGTGGGCTGAATGCGGGAGAAAGCTATCAAGAGGTTTATGAGCATATTGAGAAGCTAGAGGCCGTGGTGGAGGCGGCGAGGTATTATGCAGACGATAGCGGTCTATTGCCCGCCACAAAAAGCCCCCTGACTGGATCAGAGAGTAAACTTGTGGAAGCCCTCAAGGGGGTGGAGGTAAAGGTATGAGGACAGGATTCTCACAATTCGATTTGACTATCGGCAAGGACGAATGGCTCACGCCGAAATATATTACCGACGTGCTGGGGCCGTTCGACCTAGACCCATGCGCGTCTATCGTCCGACCGTGGGATATAGGGACGACCTGCTATACGAAGGAGAACGGGGGGGGGTTGATTAAGGATTGGCATGGGTTCGTATGGTGCAATCCGCCGTATGGCCGGGAAACGGAAAAGTGGATGAAGCGCATGGCCGAACACAATAACGGGATCGCGCTAATCTTTGCGAGGACGGAAACAAAGACGTTCTTCAAATGGATATGGCCGAAGGCAAGCGGGTTCTTCTTTATCGAGAAGCGGGTCAATTTCTGCGACACGCAGGGGGTGGCGTCAAAGGCCAGCGCAGGAGCGCCGTCGGTGTTGGTCGCCTATGGCGAGGAGGCAGCGAGGCGGTTAAGAGAGTGCACGCTTAACGGCAAGTATTTGGACAACAGGGGGAGGGGATGAGCCTTATACCTGTCAACGAGCTATTCCCGGCGGTGCTGCCGGAGGGGCTGCGCCAGCCGGTTGCAAGGCTATTGCGCTCCGGGGCGGTTCGTGGCTATAAGATAGGCCGGCATTGGTATTGCGACCCGGAGGAAGTGGTCGCGGATATCAAGGCAAGGGGGTCAAATGGGTGTGTTGAAGGTGGGCGGCCGCCGGCCGTGGCGAGTGTTCTATTATCGGATCGAGCGTGGACCCGCCGGCGAGGTAAAGCGGCGGACGTCCCGGTCGTTTCTGTCCAAGCGGCAGGCCGAGATATTCTACCATGACAAGGCGCTGTCCCTAGAGGCTTACGAGTCAGGGCTGACGAGCGTTATCCCGATAGAGTTTTCCCGGTTCGCCGAGGAGCTGGCGCGGGGATACCTGCGGCACAGGTCGGAATCATATCAAATAAGCGAGCGCGCACGGCTGACGAAGCTCTCGGCCATGTTTGGCGACCGGCTGCTGCACGAGATAACGGCGGCGGACGTGCAGGCCCGGCTGTTCGAGCTGGAGGACGCGGGGCTGGCGTCAAAGACCATAGCCAATTACCACGGCCTGCTGTCCGTGATATACAAACAGGGAAAGCTCCGCCAGCACGTCGGGGATAATCCGATGGAGAAGGTCCCGAGGCCGAAGGTCGTCCCGCGCAACGAGGTTACGGCGCTGTCCGAGATCGAGGTCGAGCGCCTGCTGCGGTATCCCTGCCCGGAGAGGCCGGTAATCATGCTGCTAATCCATACGGGCCTGCGTATGGGTGAGCTGGTCCGGGTGAGGGTGGAGCGCGACGTGGATTTCGAGGCGAACGTGCTGGTCGTTCGGTCGGTCGAGGGGGCGGCGACGAAGAACCGAAAGCCCCGGACGATACCCCTTACGCCTGCGGCAAGGGCTACGCTGGCCGGGATACGGGTAGGGCCGGTCGTAGGCATGACGCGCTGGGGGCTGGAGAAGCGGCTGCAAAAGATCGGCCGGGAGCTGGGGTTTAAGGTCAACGCGCACCGGCTGAGGCATACGTTCTGCTCATTGAATATGGCGAACGGCGTCCCTGAGCCGGTGGTGCAGCGGTGGCTGGGGCACGGATCGGCGACGATTACCCGGCGATACACGCACCTGTCAGGACACGACCAGCGGTGGGCGACGCTATCCGTTGGCGAGAAATCCGTGTGCAGCACAGGAGCAGTTGGGGCAAATTTAATGGCAAGTAACGGCAAACGTTGATTAACTATGCAGTTAAGGGGACGCTGAATTTACAGGGGAAAGCGGGAAAAATTAGCCTAATCGGGTAGTTAGCAAGCTGGGGATAATTGGCTAGTCAGGGGTTCGAATCCCCTCGCCCCGACCAGATGCCGTTGAAACATAAAGGGAAAGTCCCGGCCGCGTGCAGTATGGGAGCAGCCGGGGCTTTTTCTTTGTATCGTGGGGGGTGGTAAATAAGGGGGCACCCTTATTTGCTACCCACAAAAAATCTTGAAGGAGTCGGAGAGTGGCGTATCTTGTCCGCCGATGGGGGCGGTCCTTCTCCACAAGTATAAGCTGGTAGGCTGGAAGTCTATCGGCGTTTACTTTGGTATTGGCTGGGAAACCGCGCGGAAGTGGCACCGGGAAGCTGGTATGCCGGTGTCTAAGTTCCGCAATCGAATCATGGCAGACCCGCGCGAGCTGGAGCGTTGGTTTCGTATGAATCTGTGTAGTGCCCGCAATTAAATCCCATCTTATACCACGTCGGCCTTAGTCCCTCCCATACCCGGAGGGCTTTCAATTATTATATTGTCCGCGCATGACACGGACGGCCAAAGGCACGTTCGCAAAGGGGACGTCGGGTAATCCTTCCACACAATTCAAGAAGGGGCCGGACCCGCGTCGGGGCGCTGGGCGGGCGTATAAGTTCGAGTCGCTGGACTATTGGCTGGATCGCGACTTGGGCGAACAGGTGGAAGACGGGCCGTATAAGGGCATGACATACGGCGAAGCAATCACGCGTATTTGTAGGCAAGGGGCGCTTGAAGGGGATTTCGACGCCATTAAATTCGTGTTCGAGAGGACGTGCGGTAAGCCTACGCAGCGGGTCGAGGGCGACGTCAACAACGAGCTGATTATAAATGTGCGCCGATATGTTGGAAAATCAAAGCGAACCGACGACGGCGAATCCGAATAACGGCGAGTTCGAGATCGAGCTTACGGATCGTCAGGTCGAGCTGCTGGAAGCGGTAGAGGGCGGCGAGTTTAATTGCATTTTCTTCGGCGGCGCGAAGGGCGGAGGCAAGTCGTTCGGGCTGCGCGCGATAATCCTGACGTTGCTCTTTGAAAGACCGGGCACGACGGCGGCAATCTTCCGGCGGACATACGAGGAGCTGGAGGGCAATCATATCCGCAAGCTGTTCAGCGAATACCCGGAGCTGATGCCTTACTACCAGAAGTCCGAGCGCCTGCTGACGTTGCCGAACGGGTCAACCTTAGAGTTCTGCCATTGTAGGCGATACGAGGACGTTTTCCTCTATCAAGGCCGCGAGTTCGAGCTGCTGGGCATAGACGAGGCCGGCCAATGGACCGAGGACGAGTTCCAAACGCTGCGCGGTTCGAACCGAACGAGCCGGATCGGCGCCAAGTGCTGCACGATATTGACCGGGAATCCCGGCGGAGTGGGGCACGGCTGGCTAAAGCGGATATTCTTGGACCGGGATTTCAATACGCGCGAGAGGCCGAGGGATTATTACTTCATACCGGCGAGGCTTTGGGACAATCCGGCGCTATGCGACGCCGACCCGGAATACGTCGCGAGGCTGGAGGCCGAACCGAACGAGGCTCTACGGAGGGCCTACCTAGAGGGCGATTGGGACATATTCGTCGGTCAATACTTCGGGACGTGGAGGCGGGAGATACATGTTGTTGAGCCGTTCGAGCTGCCGGGAAGCTGGCGTCGCTATATATGCGGCGACTACGGGTTCACGGCGCCGTCGGCGGTGTATTGGGTAGCGATAGATCACGACGGCGTGAAGTGGGTTTACCGGGAATTATACGCGTCGGGCCTGACATACGAGAATTTAAAACATCGGATACGGGAATTAACCCCTGTAACCGAAAATTCGCTCATTGATTATATGGTGTTTGACCCTGCGATATTCGCAAAGTCGCAGGGGACGGGCGTTGTAGGCGCCGAGGTTCTGAGCGACGGGCTGCCGTGGGGCGTATTGCCCGGCGATAATAACAGGATCGAGGGCTGGCGTCGGATGCGCGAGGAGCTGGACCCGATGCAGGCAGGCGGGCCGAGGCTTCGGTTCTTTTCCACGTGTAGGGAGGCGACAAGGACAATCCCGCAGCTCGTTCACGACCGAATCAGGGCGGAGGACGTGGACACGGCCTGCGAGGATCACGCCGGGGACGCTATCCGCTACGGGTTGATGAGCCGGCCGACTGCTTCGAGGCTTCCGCCAGCTCCTCCGCCGGCAACGCCGGACGAAAAAATCAGGGCTTGGCAGCAGGCGAGGCTGGCGAGGCACGAGAAAAGGAATAAATGGAAAACACCTTTCAAATAATCGACCTGCTGCTGCTGGTCGTCGTGCTCGCGCTGCTATTCCGCATTGACAGGATGGCCGAAGCAACCGGCGACCAGCTAAAGCGAATCGCACGCGCAGAGAAGCCAGCAAAGGACGAGAAACCCGCAAAGGATAGCCAGCCGGGAGAGCCGGCAAGGGCAGTCAAAGCTAAAAAGAAACGATACCGGGACAGGACGCTCGGGTCAACCTACTAGGAGGAGAAGATGGGAATCACGTTTACGAATTTAGTCAGGGTTGCGACGAAAAACAAAACGCTGGTAGCAGGTAAAATAGCTTTCGACAGCTCGTATGCGTCCGGCGGTGAGGTTATTACCCCGGCGGAGCTGGGCCTCAGCGAGATCGAGTCAATGGTATGCGCCGGCGGCGAGGGGTATCAGGTTTGTTACACGCTCTCCGACAGCAAGCTGCACGTTTACGGCGCCTCGGGCGGCGGCACGCCGACGGGGACGATTGCCATAACGCCGCACGCCGACAGCGCCGGGACGCCTGCGGGCACGATAGTCGTAACTCCGCACGCGGACAGCGCGGGCACACCGGCCGGCACGAACGCCGCGAGCAACGTCGTTCCGAACTATATCACCGATTGGGCAGGCGTAGTGAAGCCGGTTATCGCGCTCACGCACGCTGCCGATCCAACGGATACGGCAACCGATAGTCCGCTGTATGTTGTGGAGGCGGTGGCGGGCGCGGTCAATAACTGCGGGTCGCTCGAAAGCGTTTGCGCCGGGGCGGCTAACGTGATCGGCGAAACCGCCGACGGCTCCGTGTGGGGCGGCGCATCTTCCGCGAGGTTCTTTGTTACGCATAACGCCACGCCGGGCGGCGTGCAGGTGTATGTGAACGAGTCCGAGTCCGATAGGCTGGAGTGCATATCACCGACCGGCACGGATGTTTACGTGGTAATGCCGATGGAAGCGGTCGCCGGGGCGCCTGCCGCAGCGGTCGCAGTCAAAATACATCATTCGGCAACGGCCGACACCGGGAAGCCCGTATATTTCAACGACAACGGCGCTGCCGACGCGCAGCTCGTATTTACTGACACCGGCGCTGCCGGCGGCACGATCCCGGCTGGTGATATCTACGTTCTGGTGGGTGGCTACACAGCGGGTCTGGTCGCCGGGTTCGGCGTTGCAGAGGCTCAGGCGTTCACCGGCAACGCTATGGGCGACCACAGCCACGCCTCGACTGCTGCGTTCACAGGCGCGGCTATGGCGGATCACAGCCACGCGTCAACGGCGGCGTTCACCGGCGGCGCTATGGCGACCGGCGCCTCGGCAGAGGTAAGCGGCACGACCGACCTGTCCGGCCTCGACACCTGCCTGTTTGTGGCGATTGGATACTAATATGAATATCGACCCTAAGATATACGGCGAGCTTTGCCCGGAGTGCCGCAAGGTTATCGACGGCGCGAAGGGTGAGAAGGACGAGCCGGAGGTCGAGGCGGAGAAGGGCGATAAGCCGCTTGATGTGGCGAAGAAGAAGGCCGACAAGCGCATGAACGGGTTGGCTATAATCATAACACCGGCGGAGCAAGTGAGCCGGGCGGAGGCTGCCGAGGCGGTAAATGGAAAAGACGCTAAAGAAGGCTCCGATAATTGAGGCCGGCCAAGTAATCGAGTGGCCGGACTATGAGAACGCAGGCCGCGCGAAGCGGGCGCAGGAGTTGTTGCAGCGTTACGACAAAGGCGAGCTGACTGAGATAAATGGTATGCAGGACTATTTGGACCTGCACCATCAGCTCGACCAGCGGCGACAAGGACAAGGACGCGCGGGCTGATCACCCTATATCCGGGCCGCACCCCGGAGCGCGTTCCCTGCCTGTGCGGGGGCCGAAGGCTCCGTCATGGAGTATCGGATTCCGACGGCTGGAGTAGCTGCTAACATAACCGAGCCGGAGCTGGCGACGCAGGTCGCCGAGGTAGTTAAGGCGGCGGACAGCTATTTACAGCCGTATCACGAACAATGGTTTCAAAATATCGCCTATCGGCGCGGCTGCCAATGGGTGAAGGAAACGGGCAACATGCCCGCCGGGCAGTCGTCCGACGACGACGACCTCGACCGGGTGCGGGCGCAGGTCAACCTGATACTCGGGTATCATCAAACCCGCGTCGCTAAGATATTGAAGCTGGCGCAGGGCCTCGAAGTATCTCCCGAAAACTCCACGGAGCGAGCGAAGCGCCGGGCGCGCAAGGGCAGCGACCTGTTTCAATTCGTATGGGTCGAGGAGAGGATGCCCAAGAAGCTGAAAACGATGGCCGAATGGCTAGTGGACACCGGCACGGCGTATCTTTGGGGCTATTGGGATAACGGGATCGGGGATCAGGTTCATGCCCCGGACGGGTCGGTCGTCAATCTCGGCGGGCTAAAGGTCCGGCTGCTGACGGCGTTTGACGTCGTTCCTTACGGCGTCATGCCGGACGGCAGCGTGCGCGGTTATATCGTTTGCGAGGCTCAGCCGGTCGAGGATTTGGCGGTGCAGTTCCCCGGCCGCGAGTTCGTGGCGGAGAAGGATATAACGTCGCGGGCTAGGTATCAGCAGAAAGTAATGAGCCTCGGCCTGTATGATTCGGACAATAAAATAACGTCGCTGGATAATTGCGCTATCCGCTACACGATGGTCGAGAACCCGTCCCCGAAATACCCGGAGGGGCGGTATATAATCGTATGCGGCCAGCACGTCCTGTATGCCGGGCCGTTGCCGGACGGCCTTCCCAAAGTTCCGATTGTCAAGTTCGTAGATATAGCGGTGTCCGGGCAGCCGTTCGGGATCGCAGGTATCGAGAACCTGATAACGCTGCAAAAGCTCTACAATAAGAGCTGGTCCCAGCTCGTCGAGAATATCGAAGGGCACGCCAATATCAAGCTCATGGCTCCTGACGGGGCGAAGCTGGAGGTCGAGGCGTTCGACGACAGCGGCAAGGAGGTCGTCTATTTCAAGAAGGGCTTAGAGCCGCACCAGCTCCAGCCGACGGCGCTTCCGTCCCATTTTATCAACGCCATGAATGACCTCTACCCGAAGGCGTTTCAAGACGTTTCGGGGATACACGAGGTTACGCAGGCGAAGGCGCCGGCCGGCGTCAAGTCGGGCGTGGCAATCGAGGCGCTGCTCATGGAGGACGACAGCCGGTTCGCGCCGACGCGGCTGGATTTCAACGAATCGCTCGAAGAGTTCGGCGAGATAATGATGCTGATATTCGAGTCGCAGATATTAGAGCCGCGCAAGTTCGATATCGCAAAGACGACCCGCAGCCTAGAGGTCAGGCCGGACGACCTTAAAGGTATGCACCGAAACGTCAAGGTTAAGTCCACGTCAACGCTGAATTGGGACGTCAGGTTCAATCGGGATCAGATAATGCAGTTCTGGCAGGAGGGGTTACTCGGCGAGCCGAAAGACCCGAAGGTCCGCAAGAAAGTTATCGAGATGCTGGAAATCGGTAACGTGGACGCGGTGTTTGAAGAGGTTGATTTGGATGCGGATTGGGCGGCGGAAGAGAATTATATCCTCGCCTACGAGCCTCACAAGCTCCAGCCGATGCCGGTGGACCCGGCCATGCCGCAGGGTGAGCAAGTCTTATCCCTGCCCGCGCAGAAATGGGAGGACGTGGATATTCACGTTCGCCAGCACAACCAATTCCGAAAGACCGAGGAGTTCAGAAACCTATCGCCTGACGTAAAGGCGGCATTTGACGCTCATGTAAAAGCGCACCTCGCGATTGACAATCCCCCGCCGGTCCCGCCGCCGGGTGCGCAACCGGGATCGGCAGGCCCAACACCCCAGCAAGGCGGCCCGTTACCACCAGAGGCGGCGCCAATGATGGCGCCGGGGGGTGCGGGAACGATACCCGCGCCAATGGGATTGGGTGAGTGAGAAGTGCAGGAGGCAGTAATGGCGAAGGACAACACGGCAGCAGCAGCTCCAGCGACACCGGCGGCAACAGCGCCAGCGGCGTCGGCACCGGCTACCACGGCGTCCGTTCCGGCGGTAACTGCGACAGCTCCGGCTGCGGCAGTAGTCCCAAGCGAAGGGTCGGCAGCTCCGACGGCCGCGCAGGTGGCGGCTTGGGAGTATGCCGGCAAGAAGTATGCGCCCGGTTATGCGCTGACCGAGGACGATCTCAAGGAGTTTAGGCGCGGGGTGCTCCGTCAGGACGACTACACCCGGAAAACGCAGCGGCTCCAAAGCGAGGCGCAGCAGTTCCGGCAGTCGCTTGACCGGCTTTATCGCGACCCTACGGCGTTTCTTGAGATGTTCCCGAAGGAGTATCAGGCGCAGGTTGCGGCGCTGCTGTCCCAGCAGGATTTCGGCGACGCTGGCGAGGTCGATCCGAGGGACGTCAGGCTGCAAAAGGTCGAGCGTATGCTGGGCCAATGGCAGGAGGAGGGAAAGAAGCGGGCGCTCATGGGCGAAATACAGGCGACCTGCTCCGAAGTCGGCGACGTGGACCCGGAGGAAGTCCTTATCGAGATGGCTAAGGGCAATCCGGGTAGCACGCGGGATATCGCCGAGCTGGTGAAGGAGAGAAACGAGTCGCGCTTTTCGAAATGGATCGAGGCGCGAAAATCAAAAGAGCCGCCCCCGCCGCCTACTCCGGGGCAGTCCGTTACGATGGTCGGCAAAGCGCCGGCCACGTTGGACGAGGCAAAGGAGAGGGCGCTGCGTAGGCTTGGCGCACGATAAGGAGATGCCGTCATGGCAGGCATTTGGGATCAATGGAGTGCGGTGCTCAAGGAAGATTACCTCGGGCCAATCCGCGAACAGATAAATCAGACAGCGGTTTTTTACGCTCAGCTCAAGAAGTCGAGCGAGGAAGTGGTCGGCCGGCACGTTTACCTCCCCCTGCATTTCGGAAGGAATACGGGCGTAGGGGCTAGGGGCACGACCGGAACGGCGACGCTTCCTACCGCCGGGCAGCAGGGATACAAGGAGTGCACGTTCCTGACCAAAGACGTTTACGGCCGCGTGAACGTGTATGGCAAGGCGATACGCGCCACTAAGAACGACAAGGGCGCTTTCGTCCGCGCTATCGACGCCGAGATGAAGGGCCTCGTCAACGATCTGACCGAGGACATCAACCGGCAGATGTTCGGCGACACGACCGCGCAGCTCACGACCGCGACGTCCACGGCCAACAGCGCCACGATTTCCGTCGTGTCCACGCAGTATCTTTGGGAAGGCATGAAGATTGATATCGACAGCGATACCAATCAGGAAATCCTTTCGATTGACAGCGCGACGCAGATAACAATGACGGCGGCCGTCAATCATTCCGCCGGCGACGTTATCAAGCGCACCGGCGTAACCTCCGGCGACGAGCTGAACGGGCTGGGCCTTATGTTTAACAACGCCAGCACGTTGCAGGGCCTCGCTCCGGGCACGTATAGCTGGTGGAAGGCTCAGGCGCTCGGGACGTCCGGCGCTCCGGCGGTGCTTTCGCTGACGCAGATGCAGGAATGCGTGGACATGGCCGAGAAGGCCGGCGGCAAGGTGAATTTCATTCTCACCGGCTACGGCGCTCGCAGGAAGTATATGGCGCTGCTCCAGCCGCAGCAGGTGTTCACCGATACGACCACGCTCAAGGGCGGACACAAGTCGGTTCTGTTCAACGACATCCCTCTGGCGGTGGACCGCATGGTGCCGGAAACGGCCAGCGAGTCGGTGATTTACTTTCTGTCCCTCGACGACCTCGGAATCTATCGTATGGCGGATTTCGAGTGGGTCGATCAGGACGGGTCGGTGTGGGCGCGGTCGGTCGGAGCCTCCGCGACGGAGAGCTTCGAGGCGACGCTGGTGTGCGACATGGAGTTCGCCACTAACGCCCGCAACAGGCAGGCAGTTCTGCTTGGTGTGAAGTTGACGTAACGCAATTTAGCCGGGTTTCGGCCGGCGGGGTTCCTCTACTCCCGCCCCGTCGGCCGCCCGGCGGTTTGCGAGGGAATCATGGCAACGTGGAGCAATTTCCGAAAATGCCCGAGCTGGTTCCGTAAGGCGCTCAAGCGCATAGACGACCGGCTGGAGTGCCGTTGGGACGGCGAGCTGCACAGGTGGCGGGTCGTTCGACGGGTTGGCGCGCTGGGCGACGATGTTCTTATCGTGCTGACGCTGCCGGGTGAGCCGGCCAGCGGGTTTCTTCGCAAGCTGGAGTCGATGGACACTAGGAAGAGGGACATATTGGCCGAGCTGGAGGCCGAAGAGGCGGCCGATATGAAGCGCAAGAGGAAAGACCGCGACTATATGACACGATGTATAGGCGAGGATTTTTACAGGAGTCGTCCTGACGGCCGGACGATGTATTTTACATGACACTATCGGACCTTATCTTACTCGCGCGCCGGTATTTGGACGAGCCGGACACCGATAATTTCACGGATGCCGAGATCGTGCAGGCGTGCAACCTAGAGTTTGCGGACCTAGCCGACGAGTTTAGGACGCTGGGGCAGAACTACTTTGCGAAAACGTGGGTGGCGCCGATAGTTACGACGGCGGTCGAGTATTGGATGCCGTTTGATGCGGCGACGATACGGAGCGTGGAGTATTTGGAGTCGTCAGCGGTGTCAGGCACGGCGCCGTTCTATATCGTCAATCCTGAGAAGGGGTCGAGCGAGCTGGATGGCTATACGATAAACGGCCAGCGGCTAGTATTTGACACACCGGTAACGTCGGCCGGGTATATCCGGGTCAATTATTGGCAGGACGCTCCGCCTCTGCATGACGGGCAGGCGCAGGCCGGGGCTACGTCGTCAATTACGCTGGCGACCACGGCGGTCAACGGGTCCGTGCTGACGCAGGATAACTGCTATTACGGGCTGGCTATCTATTTATACGGCGGGACGGGGGCGGGGCAAAGGCGCTGGATTACTCAATACAACGGGGCGACAAAGGTCGCGAGCATAGATAGCGCATGGGCCACCACGCCGGACGTTACGACGGAATACTCGCTGGAAGCTCCGTTCGGTGATTCCTTTCAAGAAATGATCGCGCTGGGCGCCGTGATGAGGCTCAAGGGGATAACCCTAGAGGACGACGCCTCGCCTGCCGCGCGGCTGTATGCGGCAAAGATGGAGAGGCTGATAACCATCCACGGCCGGCGTCATAACCGGCGCGTGCTGACAAGGGGGTAATATGGCAGGCGTCATGGTCAGGAATACCGGGCTTAAAGTCTGCAAGATGAATTGGGGGCAGCAGATAATCGAGGTCATGCCCGGTCAGGAGGTTGAGGTCATAGACCCTATCGCGGCGGCGTGGCTTCTGGAGCGTTACCCGATAGAGCTGAAAGAGGTAAAAGCGGAGAGCGCCAGCACAGCGACGGCGGCTGATGCGGCGCCCGTCCGGCGTAAGCGAGGGCGACCGAAGGCTCAACCGACAATAAACACGACGGAGGCGTAAATGGCAATCCCACAGGATCGTAACACGCGAGAGGCTATAAAGTTTCAAGAGGCAAGTCCGGGCGAAGCTGCGGTTAAGTCCGTGATGCTGGCGGATAGGTCAGTTGTGCTGGATATCGAAAGCGCAACCGGCTTTACGGCCATGAACGCAAGGCGCACGCGCTATGGTTCGATGCTGCTGTCTAATTTCTAACGATGAAACCTGCTCGGTGGGACAGGCAGTTCGGGAATAAGCTCGGCATAAACGAGAATTGCAGCGAGTCGAATATGCCGCAGGGGTCGCTCGTTGATGGGCTGAACATTAATATCGACAGCCTCGGACGTCGCCGTGCGCGATACGGGTCGAGCCTCGCTTTTTACGTCGGCACGGCTATCACGTCGCTGTTCGACTATACGAAAAACAACGGCACGCAATACGTTCTCGCCTGCGCCGGGACGAAGATTTACAAGCAAAACGGGCTGTCCGCGACCGAGATAAACAGCGGGCTGGCCGACGGCGTGCCGTGGTCTATGGAGAAGATGGCGGACCTGTGCATAGGCGTAAACGGAACGAATACGCCGTGGAAGTTCGACGGGACGAACTTCTCACGGCTTGGGATTGCAGCGCCGGCGAACATACCGGCGCTTGCTTTACAGGCCGGCGGGGCGTTGCCGGTCGGGACGTATAAATACTATTTCACGTTCTACGATCAGGCGACCGGGCACGAGTCTAATCCGTGGGGCGCACAAACGGCAGCGCCGACGGCTACAACGGGCGGCGGCAATCTTACGATACGGATCACGTTGCAGGCAAAGACGAGCGCTGCCGAGGCGGTTACGCATTATCGTATATACAGGTCGAGCGTGGACGGCACGACGCTATATCGCACGGCCGAGCTGGCATACGCTACTTATGAGCCGGTGGCTGGGACAGGGCACTACGACGATACAGGCGACGCCGACGGCACGATTCAGCTCGACTATGATAACGACCTGCCGCCGACGGCCTGCAAGTATTTAACCGAATGGAATAATCGCATCTGGTATTGGGGCGACACGTCCGGGCTGCTCTACTATTCCAAAAAGGGTTATCCGAACGCCGTGCCGGCGACTAACGAGTTCGCAATCGGAAGCGAGGAGAGCGTCCTGTCCTGCTTCAAATATCGGGGCGCGTTAGTTATATGCACGAATTATCGGACTTATACCTTGAGCGCCGACCCGGACGATATGGGAGCGCCGGAGCTAGCGGCGCAGGTAGGCGTGGCGGCGCCGAGGCTTGGGGTAGCGGGCGATTTATACACGGCTTTACTATCTCCGTCCGGCTTCTATTTCGGCGAGCCTACCGATTTCGACGCGCAGGATTTACGCGGGTCGAACGTCGGGTCGCTCATCAAGAAGAAGGCAGCACGAATCGCGTGGAGTGCAATAACGACGGGCCGGGCGGTGGTCTTTGCGACGTCCGAGCTGGATCACGCGCTATTTCTGCTGCCGTTCGAGTCGGATAGCCAGCCGTCGGAGATATTGGTGTTCGACGCCATGATGAAGCAATGGACGCGACACAAGTATCATTTCCCGCTGCGGTGCTTCGGGCTGGTGAGGGTGAGCGGCCAGCGAGCGCTTTATGCAGGCGACGCAAACGGCTACGTTTGGCAGCTATACAACAAGGGATACGAAGCAGACGGGACCAACGCCGACCCAAATCAGCTAAACGGCACGGCGACGGGCGGCACGCTGACGACGCTGGAGGACACGTCAAAGACGTGGACGATCAACGCCTTCGCAGGCCTCTACGTTCGGACGCTTACGGGCACAGGGTCGAGCCAAACGGGATTGATATCGGCGAACACGGCAACCGAGCTGACGATATCCGGGTTCACTAAAGCGCCGGAGGCTGGAACGACTTACGCTATCGGGCATTATGAGCAATTCGCCGAGGAGTTCTGGAATCATTACGGCGCGCCGGAGCGAAGGAAGCGCAACCGGGAGCTGGAGCTGTATTTTTCAAATGAGAGTTCGGGGCTGGTGGACGTGCTGGTGCGCGCCGACCACGAAACCGGCGAAACGATGGTCAACGCCAAGCAGATCGACCTGCACGGCAGCGGCGGGACGTGGGGCGTGGGCGTGTGGGGCGTCGGATATTGGGGCACGCAGAAACAATCCGTGCACCGGCTAAAGCTGGGCGGCAAGGGGCGGTTTTTCTCGCTCAAGGTTCGAAACAACAAGGCCGGGTCGCGGTTCGACCTAGACGGCTACGCCACGAAGTTTCAAGACTTGGACGCCGAGAGAAAGACTGACGAATGGTAAAGGCGAACGTGTGGGAAAAGTGCCCGCTTATGTGCCTGCTATCGGACGGGACGCGGAAAACTGCCTACACGCTGGGGCTGGACGAGCGCACCGGCAAGCTGAGAATCATGGTAACGCCGGGTCGCGAGGACGTGCAGCTCACGCTGACGCACGACCAGCTCACGCGAGATAGGACGATCCGGCTGCCGGACGCCGACGGCAAGGTTACGCTGGACGAATTGGCGGCTGCCAGCGGGCTGTTTGTGCCGTCCGGGGCGATATTCCCGTTTGCAGGCGCGACCGCGCCGGGCGGGTATCTCACCTGCGACGGCAGCTCGTATCTCCGGGCCGACTATCCGGCGCTGTTCGCAGCTATCGGGACGGCATGGGGCGCAGCGGACGCGGATCATTTCAACGTGCCGGACCTGCGGGGCCGGTTCATGCGAGGCGTGGACGGCGGCGCGGGCCGCGACCCCGACAGGGCGACTCGCACGGCGTCGTCGGCGGGCGGCAATACGGGCGACAATGTTGGGTCGGTGCAAACGTGCGAATACGGCCAACACACGCACACACAGGACGCACACACGCACACACAGAACGCACACGGCCATTATATTCAATCGTCGGTGTCGGGTTCGTCAAAGAACAATACTTATCTCACGTTCGGGACAGCAAATGCGGCGGCC
>Ga0116153_10002410_pt1 | contig 14804 bp, 9 predicted proteins | sample AD_UKC028_MetaG_FD_89896 | JGI IMG/M metagenome (GOLD analysis project Ga0116153, IMG submission 89896) | Active sludge microbial communities of municipal wastewater-treating anaerobic digesters from USA - AD_UKC028_MetaG | ecosystem: Engineered > Bioreactor > Anaerobic > Digestate | place: USA...
AGACGATGCAATAACGGATCGGCCACCAGGATGACGAACAGCGCGATGACGGCCCAGATGCCCACACTGACCACGAAGGCTCCGGCGTTCCCGTCCAGCGGCCAGGGAAGGTTATTCTCCCAAATACCAAGGATCTTGTTGTCCCCGGCCCCCGCGCCGAAGACCGGGACGACATCGAGGCGCACCGTGTCGCTGATGGAGAAGGTGTTGCCCAGCTCATTCATCTGGGTGATGTTGAATCGCACGTCGAAGACGATGGTGGACTCTGGCATCTCCCGTACCGTGGTCACGGTCATGATAATGGATTCCGATTCCCCGGGATACAGCGTGAGATAGCTCTGATCGAAGCCCACCGAGAACTCAGCGTTGCTGGCCGGATCGGAGGAGGGAGTTATGACGTAGGGAACGGTGTCGTTGTTGTAGAGTATCCATTCAAAACTGGCGGGAGTGCCAGCCTCGGTGGTCAGTTCGTCCTGCCCGACCATGAAGGCGTTGACCTGGCCCGCGGAAACGACTGGAGCGAGAGCTGCCGTGAAGACCAGCAGCCCGAGCAACATGAGCCCGGCCAGGTTGAGAACCGCCCGTGACCTCATCGCACTTTCCCTGGCGGGCGTTAAACTTACCGCATATTTAGGATTTCTCGCCCGGTCCGGGTGGCAAACCATTAATCGTCGTTCGTCCCTTGACCGACCATGGAAGAGCTGACCTGGACCCGGATAGCGCTGGCCCTGGCCATCATGATCGCCGCCTCGGTGTCCGATTGGCGCAGCCGTACCGCTTCCGACGCCCACTGGTACATCCTGGGAATCGGCGGTTCCATCCTTTTCGGATTGCAGCTCTTCTTCGACGGCGTTCCGTGGATATACCTGGTCTGCCTGGTGTTGATCACCCTGGTGTTCGTGGACCTCCTGTGGGACCGGCCGGGGATCTTCGAGGACGGGGTGAACGTTCCTCCGTTGGTGCTTTACGTACTTACGTTCCTGGCCTTCGGCTACCTGAGCCTGGAGCATTTCGGCGAGGGGCGTTATTGGACCATGCTCACAATACCGCTGCTCATCGCGTTCTTCTTCGTCATGTATCAGCTGGATGTCATAAAGGGCGGAGCGGACGCCAAGGCGCTCATAGCCCTCTCCCTGGTATTCCCGGTCTACCCGGAACTTGCTGGCCTGCCGTTGCTGGAGCTGAACGACCCGGCGGCGTTGACCATACTCCCGTTCCCGGTGCTGGTGCTCTTCAACGGGGCCATACTGACGTTGCTGGTGCCTGTCGGCATGCTGGCGGTGAACCTGGTCCGCCGGGACTTCCGATTCCCATCGATGCTCTTCGGTACCAGGATGACCATCGAGGACGCCAGGAAGAAGCACGTCTGGCCCATGGAAAGGGTGGCCGATGGAGAGGTGAGGAGCGTTCTGTTCCCCCGCTCGGACGATGAGGCGGACTGGGATTCCTTGCGCCAGGCGGGCGTGGACCGGCCGTGGGTCACCCCCAAGGTACCGTTCCTCATCCCGCTCACGTTGGCGGTGCCCTTCTCCCTGCTGATGGGTAACCTTCTTCTGTACCTGATGGGCGCTTGAGCGGAACTACCAGATGATATCGGCGGGGCGTCCGCACTTCGAGCACGCCTTCTCCTTCACTCCCAGTACCTCGGCGGAGAACCCCGAACGGCGGACGAGCAGCGAGGAGCATTTTGGACAATAGGTGTTCTCCCCCTTCTCCGTGGAAATGTTGCCGACGTACACGTAATCAAGCCCGTGGCCCCTTCCTTCCTTCATGGCCAGGTCCATGGTGGAACGCGGCGTCGGAGGAACGTTCTCCATGTTGTAATCGGGATGGAAGCGGGAGAAGTGCACCGGCGTCTGCGTTCCCATGTGGTCCCGGACCCACTGGCAGAAGTCGGCGATCTCCTGCCGCCGGTCGTTCTTTCCGGGGATGATCAGATACGTTAGCTCCACGTGGATCCCGATCTCCTTGGCCACCTCGCACGCTCTGAGCACAGGTGCCAGACTGCCCTTGCACACCTCGCCGTAGAAGCTCTCGGTGAACCCTTTCACGTCGATGTTCATGGCGTCGATGACGCCCTTGAGGGAGCGCAAGGGAGCTTCCTGAATGAACCCGTTGGTGACGGAAACGGTAAACAGACCGCGTTCCTTGCACAGACGGCTTGATTCGAGCATATACTCATACCAGATGGTCGGCTCGTTGTAGGTCCAGGCCACGCCGTTGGAACCTACTCGCTGGCACATCTCCGCAACTTCCTCAGGTGGAACGTATCTCGAGATGCCGTTCTCGATACCGACCTGGGCGATGGTGTGGTTCTGGCAATGTTCGCAGCGCAGGTTGCAGCTCAGCCCGCCGAAAGACAGCACCGGTTCGCCGGGACGGAAGTGGAACAACGGCTTCTTCTCCAGGGGGTCCAGATGCACCGAGGACACCATACCATAGCTTATGGCCTTCAGAGTGCCGTCAACGTTCTGGCGCACCCGGCACACGCCCACCTTGCCGTCCTTGATCAGGCAGGAATGAGGGCAGAGATGGCAGCGAACGTGGTCCTTTTCAGTTTCCCAGAAAAGAGCGTCCCTGGGCTCAATGCCGGAAGTGCTCATATCCCTTCGGCTCCAATTTTACACGGGACCGTCCCTTCTTCAGGACGTTGTTCTTCTTCTCGATGCAGCGCCCGATGACCTTTGCATCGGTCCCCAGGATTCGTAGGACCTCGTCCAGCCCTTCCGGCATGGTGGTGAACAGAAGTTGATAATCGCCACCGCCGTGCAGGGCGAAATCCAAAGGGTCCTGTTTGGCGATCTTGGCGATCCTCTTCACTTCAGTATCCATCGGCAGGTCCGATGCGCTCACCTCGAAGGATACCTCGCTCGCTTCGCCCAGCTCATGCAATGACATGGAAAGGCCGTCAGAGGTGTCCATACAGGAGGTGACGTGCCCGGTTGATGAGAGAAGCGTGCCTTCCTTGATCCGAGGTTGAGGTTCGAAGAGGGCCTTGATGGCCTTCTCGGACCCGATGTCCTTCTCCAGTGCCAGCAATCCCGCGGAGGCCAGCCCGGCAGTCCCGGTCATCATGAGCAGGTCTCCTGGACGAGCCCCCCTCCTGGTCAGGAGGCCGTTCTTTGGAGTTGAACCTAATGATGTGCCTGTCAGCACCAGCTCCGAGCATTCCTTGGTGTCTCCGCCCAGATAGTCCGTGCCGTATTGGTCGCAGCAGTCCGCGGCACCCTGCACCATCTCCCGGACCTCGCTCTCATCTAGATCGGCCGGCAACCCCATCGCCAAAAGAAGACCCAGAGGCTGCGCCCCCATGGCCGCGATGTCGCTCAAGTTCACCGCCGCGGCCATCCAGCCCTTCTGCCGCCAGGACATCCGGGGATGGAAATGCGTGGTCTCCCAGAGCATGTCGGTGCTGATCACCAGATAACGCTCTCCGAATGATATCGCCGCCGCGTCGTCGCCCGGACCGAGGCGGGCGGAGCAGGTCAGCATTGACCCAATGGATCTGACCATGCTCTTCTCGCCGACATCACTCAGGCGGGCCATGAACAGTAGAATGCGAAGGGGGCGATTAACTCTTTTGCCTGGGTAGGACGAGGGGGGAGGGGTTTCAGATACGAGGCCGATCTCCCAAGGCCAGGACTGGTGCTGTTGGCACCGAGGCCCGTGCCCATGTGTCCGGCCCCGCCAGAGAGGGGGGGTGAACGAAGCAGGCACAAACCCTTAGGTGGGTCTTGCGGCCTGACCGGTTCACTCTCTACCCTTCCTCCTCCCCATCCTGAGGTTGATCAGATAGGCCATGACGAACATTGTCGCGATGACGCCCAATATCGCCAGGATGATCATGCCCGGTCCCGCATCCCCGGCCGCCTCCACCGTGCTCAGCGGGCGCATGTCCAGGCCTGAACCTCCGTCCAGGAAATAACCCTGGTCGACGAATCCGTCCTGGTCATCATCGGGTGCGGTCCAGTCCCCCCACAGATTGCCATAGGAAGCGTTCCATGAGTTGGCTCCGTCATCAGAGGCCTGCACATGCTGCTCGTTCCAAACCTCGGTCGCACCGTTGTTGCCCACCAGCCGGTTCCCGACCAACAGGTTGCGGTTCGAACCGTTGATGATGATGCCATACGAGGTGCTGCCGGTGATGGTGTTGTTCACTATCTCATTGTCATCGGACAGCCGCAGATGGATACCGTACCTGCCGTCACCTTGGACGGAGTTGTTCTCGATGCGGTTTCCGATGCAGGAATTGTTAAGGTGTATCCCCGAGCGGTCGCCGGTGCAGTCGTTTCCCATGACCAGGTTGCCGGCGCAGCTGACGTTGAGATAGATGCCGTGGCGGTCGCTCCCTAAGCAATCGTTGCCCACCACAGTATTGTTGTTGCTGCTGAGCTTGAGATAGATGCTGTAGTTGACGTTCGAGCTGCAGTCGTTGGCCGAGAGGTGATTGTTGTTCGATTCGGATAGGTATATACCGTCGTTGTTCCCGTTGCATCGGTTCCCAGATATCGTAGCGTTATCCGAGCTGCCGACAAAGATCCCGGAATACCCGCTGTCGGTGCAGAGGTTGCCGATCACCGAATCGTTCCCCGTCCTGTTCAGGTAGATGCCGTACCAGTTGTTCCCTACGCAGGTATTGTTGGAGATGTGGTTCAGGCCGGACGTCTCTGAGCATATGCCGTAGAAATTTACGCTTTCCCGGCATGTGTTGTTCTCGACCATATTGGCGTTGGACCGTTCGAGGTAGATGTTGCTGTGCCCATTGCCATTGCAGGTGTTGACCGAGATCAGGTTTTGATGGGACCTGAGGAAGTAGATCCCGACATAGATGGTGTTGTTATTGCACCGGTTGGCGGATATCTCGTTCCTGGTCGAGTCATCGAGACGAATGCCGTCATTGGTGTTGTCATCGCAGATGTTTTCCGACAGGATGTTGTCGTGAGATTCGTCGAGGTATATCCCGCAATCATCGTTCTCTGTGCAGGTGTTGCGCGCCAGCATGCAATCGCCCGATCGGACGAGATGAATGCCCGAGCTGCTTCCGTTGCAGGATAGGTCCATCAGGGATACGTTCCGGGCATTGTATACTGTCAGGGCGCAACCGTCGAGATAGGGGGAGCTGAGCACGGAGGCCCCCAAGAGAGTGCAATCACGGACGATGATATGGGCAGTGGTGTTCCCGATGAACATGGCGTTTCCTTGGCCGGCCGCATCTATCCTTAAGCCCTGGATGATGTAAGGGTCCGCGATGGTACCGTTGCCAGTGCAGATGCCTGAGACCTTCAGCGACGCTAGGTCGGAATCCCCGTCGATCCGGATCGGGTCTTGGTCGAAAAGAATGGTCATCGTCTCTTGACCGGCTATAGCCTCGGATGCCTCTCCGGCATCGGATATTAATGATGCCGAGATCAGCGACAGAGATAAAACCAAGATCAGAGCGAGCGATTTAACTTGAGATCCCATCAATTTCATTCCCCAGAATGTGTACCCCTGCGTTTGGAATGAATGTGCAAATATCTTCGGATATAAAATAAGAGGGCACCTAGATCGAACAACCCTTTCCATCTGACTTCTGCAGTAAAAAAAGAAAAGAACGGGGTAAGGGGTTTGACGGTGGCCGATCACTTCTTCCGTAGGAAGAAGAATGCTGCGGCGCCGACGACCGCCAGGCCCAGGATGACGATGATGGCGTACAGCCATATCGAGCCGCCGTCGTCCTCTTCGTCCTCGGACTCCTCGGGGACCATCTCCACCGTGCCCTCGTCGACGGTTATCCCCTGTTCGATGGTGGCGTTGAAGGAGAACGGTTCATACCCATCCGCGTCAACCTCGAAGAGGTATGTGCCCACGGATAGGTTGACGAACAGGAAACGGCCGTTCCCATCGGTCACGGCAGTGAGCTCGCCAGCGGTGACCGTGACGTTGGCCACCGGATCGCCGTTCTCGTCCAGGATCACCCCAGTTATGTTTCCTACCGAGCGGGTGGAGAAGGTCCAGTTAATGTCGATGAGGTTGCCGGCCAGGTCCATTCCGCTGACGGTGACCTCGTAGACGGTGTTGTACAAGAGCTGGGAAGGGGTGAACGAGGCTGAGTTGCCTTCCCATGCTACAGTTCCGCTGACACCGGCAACCGTTATCGATACGGACGTCTGGTTCATGACCTCGGAGAACTCCACCAGTATGACCTGATCTAGTTCCAGATCGTCACCGATCGGCGAGTATTCGGCCGTCGGGGCGGTGGCGTCCACGGTGATGTTGAGCGTCACCGATGCGGAGTTGCCGACCAGGTCGGTCACCTTCACCTCGATGGTGTGCGTTCCGTCCTCCAGGGAGTAATCCCAGCTGTGATTTTCGTCCATGTCCGACCATGCGCCGCCGTCCACCCGGAGCAGGGTGGTGTTTATGATGGTAGTCGCATCCTCGGCCTCCCATTCCACGGTCCCGGTGGTGCTGTTGACGAGGGAGCCTTCAGCCGGGAACACGAACCGCACTTCTGGCGCGTCGGTGTCCACTGTGAAATTGACCGACACCTCTACGGAGTTGCCTGCGGCGTCGGCGGCCCTGACGTAAACCCGATGGGCGCCGTTGGCGAGCCCGGTCAAGACGAACTGCTGTCCGATCGCTGTTACCCACGCCCCTGAGCCGACCTTCACCTCGGCGGTTCCGGGATTGGCGTCAGATGAGGCCCAGGTGACCGTCACCGAGGATGCGTTGAACAGCTGTCCCTCCGCCGGAGAGGTTATCTCCATAATAGGCGCCACGGTATCCACGGTGAAGGTCACCGTTTCGTCCTGGTAGTTGCCCAGTTGATCGTAGGCGCTCACAAGGACGGTGTACGTTCCATCGGCCAGGTCGTTGAAGGTGTAGGATGTGCCGGTGGTGTTGATGGCCGGTAGGCCCTCCATGCTCACCCAATAATATGCGATCCCGGTCCCGGCGTCACTTCCGGACCAGGTGACCATGACATCCGCGGTACCGAGGTAACCGCCCTGGGCAGGCGAGGTGATGGTAAGCGAGGGGGGCTGGGCATCGATCAATATGGCAACCGTGTCCGTGGATGACAGCCCGACCTTGTCGTACACGACCACGGTCAGAACGTGGGACCCGTCGCTGAGGCTGGTGAATGTGTATGACGAAACACCAGGAAGCAGCGTAACCGGAGATCCTCCCTCCCAGCTTACCTCGTAGCGATCCACCTCGGAACCGATATCGCTACCGTTCCAGGTCACCGTGACACTGTTGTCGGTGCTGAGGAAGTTGTCAGCCGGGGATTCGATGGTCACGGTCGGGGCGGTTATGTCAACGTTGATGGTAACCGACACATCCAGGTAGTTCCCGGCGGCGTCGTAGGCGCTCACCAGGACGGTGTACGTTCCCTCGGCCAGATCATTGATGGTGCAGGAGCTTCCGGTGACGTTATCGGAGAACGCGCCCTCGATGCTTACCAGATAGTAAGCGATGCCGGATTCGTCGTCGCTGCCGGTCCATGTTACAGTGACGCTGCTTCCGACGTATGCGCCATCCGCCGGATTAGTAATTTCCATGACCGGCGGAACCACGTCGAGCACCATGATGATGGAGGCATTGGCTCCGAATCCGCGGAGATCGACCATGGTGATCGTGATGACGTTGTCACCATCTGCCAGGGGAATGGTGGCCGTCCAGATGTCCGTGCCGGAACAGGCACCGGATGCGTCGTTGGCGGCATTGTGCCAGGTCAGATGGTCCACGCCGAAGTAACTGGTCGCAATTCCGGTGATGTCGACGTTTGTTTCACTGGTAAAGGACCCGTTGGCGGGAGATGTTATCGCCACGCTTACGGCCAGGGGCAGGTGGTCCATATTCGCCCCGCCATTTATCAGATAAGCATTGTCCACGATACCGTCGCCATTGGTATCAGGAGAGGTCCAGTCGCCCCACAGGTTACCGTGCCCGGTATCGTTCCAGAAGTTGGTCCCGCTGTCCCATGCCTGGACTTTGGCGGGGTCATAGACGGATGTTGCGCCGTTGTTCCTCATAAGCACGTTCCCGAAAATGCGGTTGTCTGTCGCGGAGGTTATGTTGATGCCGTGCAGCCTGTTGTCCTCGATGGTGTTGTTGGCGATGATGTTGCCATAGCAGTTGTCGCCCTCCCCTGCACCGTCTATCGCCAGTCCGTGCCCGGCGAAGGCCATCCCGTAACCGTCATCGACCGACAGGTAGCCGTTGTTCCGAATGGTGTTGTTGGAAATCTCGTTGTTGATAGCCCGTTTACCGAAGTAGATTCCCGCCTTTCCGTTGTCCACGCAGGTGTTGTTGAAAACCAGGGAATCACTTAGCCAACGCAGATACATCCCGTAACCGTTGTTGTTGCAGGTGTTGTTGGCGATCACCAGTCTTTCGTGCGCAGAATTGTATGCCTCGATTCCGACATTGTTGTAACTGAGGTTGTTCCCTTCGATGCGTATGTCGTTGCCTGAATTGATCGATATCCCAATGGTGGAGCCCAGGCATGTGTTGTTGAATATGTTGTTGTTCGACGAGCCGATCTTGATGTTGACCTTGGTGCCCATGTAATTGTTGTTGTAGCTCAGATTGTTCCCGGACACAGTGTTGTATTCTGAACTATCGAGATTGAGACCGTCGGCGTTGTTGTAGCAGGTATTGTTGGCGATGGTGTTGTAATTGGACCAATCCAGATAGATGCCGGCGCTTTCCCAGGAGGACAGATAGAACATATTGGGCGAAGCGCAGGTGTTGCTGACCAGGTCATTGTTGTGAGAACTGGTCAGGCGGACCCCGTCCCCCGTGCTGTCCAAGCACGTGTTGTTCTTGATATCGTTCCAATCGCTCCCGGTATTGAGCCAGATCCCGATCGTGTTCTCGTTGCAGGTGTTGTTGGAGATGGTGCAATGATCGGAGTCGGAGAGCTTTATGCCGCAGTTATTGTTGCCGTTGCAGGTGTTGTTCAGCAACCAGTTGGAACTGGATATGTAAAGGTAGATGCCCATGCCGGAATTCCCATTGGCGGTGTTGTTGTACACCGTGCAATCGTCCGAATCCCTGAGATAGATCCCGTTCTCGGAGTTCCCCAGGCAAGTGTTGTTGTTTAGGACATTTCCATCGTTTCCCAGCCATAGCCTTATCCCGTTGGCGTTCCCGGTGCAGGTGTTGTTGGCGATGACGCATTCGAGAGAGTCCCTCAATTCCACTCCGCTGTTCAGGTTGCGATCGCAGGTGTTGTTCAGCAGGACGTTATAATGGGATGCACCAAGGAATATCCCATGGGAGCCTGCGTTGTCATCGCAATAGTTGTTGAACAGACCGTTGGAATTGGATTGCCACAGGTATATCCCATCGCCACCGGTGCTCAGGTTGCATTCGTTGAACGATATCGTGTTGAATGAACTGACATGGAGGAAGATGCCGTAAGTGTTCGATGGTAGATCATTACTGAACAGAAGGTTGCGATCGGATTCCTCGAGGTATATCCCGTCGAAATTGTTCCGGGCGATGTTGGAACTCACGGTACAGTTGCCCGATAACGCTATCCAAACACCGGATTCTACGTTCTCGAAGACCTCGTTCGACGACACAGTGCTGTTCGAGGATAAACTGATGTAAATTCCAGATGCGGAATTGCCATGGACGGTGTTGGAAGAGATGGTGTTGTTCGGTGAGCTCAATGCCCAGATCCCATAATTTGCGTTCCCGAAGACATCGTTCGATGAAACCGTGTTGTTCGAGGAGTATCTGAGGAATATTCCAGAGTCAATATTTCCATGGACCGTGTTGTAGGAAATGCTGTTGTTCAGCGAATAAAGTGCCCATATCCCATAGAGGTTACCGCTTAGATCATTGTTCGAGACGGTATTGTTCGATATGGCATAGGTCGTTGAGGATGAGAGGAATATCCCCGCCCCCCATTCCGAGATCCAGCCGTTTCCTGAGCAAATGTTGTTATCGATCATGTTGCCAGTTGTGTTAGAGATTGCAGAATTGAGCGTTATGCCCCCGATATAATTGTCGCGGCAGATGTTCTCGGTCACCGTGTTATTGATGGATGAGTCTACGACGATCCCGCTCCCTTCAATGTCATTACAGATGTTGGCGATAAGTGCGTTGAAGTGCGAGGATGTAAGATCGATACCGGCATTGTTGCCGCTGCAGTTGTTCTCCTCCAGGCTGTTGTTGTTGGACGACCTCAATTGAATTCCTACCCTTCCGGTCGGCGATTCGATGTCCAGCACACAGGTGTTGTTGATGATTACATTTAAATCGGAATATTCGAGGGCTATCCCGGTGCCGTGGTTCTCGAATGTGTTGTTCCTTATGACGATGCCGTTGGAGCTGACCAGCCACACGCCGACATAGCTGTCCACAAGGCGGTTGTTCTCAATGGTGACGTTCCGAGCGTTCTCAAGGTGGATCACAGCGGATGGCCAGGAGGAATCGGAGAGAAGACAGTTCCGTATCTTCACGTGAAGGTCCACATCGTAGATGGCGATCGCGCTTCCGCCGGCACCATCTATCTCATAGTTCTGGATCAGGAAAGGGTTCTCCTCCGACCCATCGCCGGGGAAACCGAAGCTGATCAGATCAGTGTTATCGAGTATGAGGATCGGGCTGTGAACGTCATAGGCCTGGACTGAACCAGACGTTCCTATGGATAGCAAAACCACGACGGTCAATAGCAATACGACTGATCCAAGTAACTTATTGAACACCTTATGCAAACGAAAGCCCCCATTGAAAGGAATGGGACTCTATGACAGGACAGTCATAAAGTATTTCGCAATAATTTTACGATAGATGAATGAAATTACGACCGGGACATCCTTGAACCGGATGTGCAGGTAATTTGTTAAAGAACACTGCGCTCTGTCGAGATGGCAATTCTTTAATAGTCAGTTCGCCAACGGTGGACCGGATGCTCCTAAAGCTGCCATATGGCGAAGGGGGATTGCTCAAGGCCAAGGTCCCCGATGAAAATCTGGCCGGGATCGTCGGACCGCACGAGGTCCACTGCGCGCCAGACGTGATAGAGGTTGCGCTCTCCAAACCTTTCGGTCGCTCGCTCGAATCGTTCCTGAAGGACGCCGAGGACATCGTTTTCCTGGTAAACGATGGTACGCGCCCAACGCCCACCTCGAAAGTGCTGGACGCTTTGGCTAGTCACATGGACCTCAAGAAGGCGCGTTACCTCATCGCCACCGGGGCTCATCGCGGACCGACCGAGTCCGAGCTCAAGTTCATTTTCGGCGAGCATCTGGACGAGCTGCGAAAAAACATCATCGTTCACGACGCCAGGCGCTCCAAGTGCGTTCATCTCGGAGTATCGAAGAACGGCACGGACATGGATGTGAACGAGATAGCGGTGAACGCTGATCGTTTGATCATCATCACCAGCGTGGAGCCCCACTACTTCGCCGGCTACACCGGGGGAAGGAAGTCCTTCCTGCCTGGAGTCGCTTCCTTTAAAACCATAGAGCAGAATCACCGGCTGGCCATGCGCCCTGAGGCGCAGACGCTCGTCCTGGACGGAAATCCGGTGCACGAGGACATGATGGACGCGCTTTCCGTCGTCAAGAAGGACATCTTCTCCATCCAGGTCGTGCTGGACCGTCACCAGCGCATCTACAAGGCCGCGGCGGGCGATCTGCATAAAGCGTTCCGCCAGGCGGTGGAATGGGCCGATGAGGTGTTCTCCATCACCATCAAACAGCGCTACGATGCGGTGATAACCGTCGCCCCGTACCCCATGGACGTCGACCTTTACCAATCGCAGAAGGCCATCGACAACGCCAAGTGGGCATTGAAGGACGGCGGTACGCTCATCCTGGTCGCCAAGTGCCGCGAGGGCATGGGCGAGGAGACCTTCGCCAAACAATTGTCCTCATCGCCTGATAAAAAGAAGGTCCTCAAGAACCTCGCAAAAGAGTACAAGCTCGGTTATCACAAAGCGGCCAAGGTGGCCGAGGTGATGTGCTCCGCTGACCTGTGGGCCGTGACGGCGCTTGACCCTCAGAGACTGAACGATATGGGCATCGTTCCGTTCGGCACGCTGCAGGAGGCGGTCGACGAACTCCTTAAGGAAAAGCCAAAAGCTCAGGTCCTCGTTCTCCTGGACGGCAGCGTGACCGTGCCGAAGGTGCGTGAAGATGAGTGATAAGATAGAGGGGACCAACCTTCGCCAGATGAAGAAGGAGCTGATGACCTGCACCTACTGCGGGTTCTGCAAGAGCGTCTGCCCCACCTTCCAGAGGGTTGGCTGGGACCCTTCCGTCGCCAGAGGCCGGATGATCCTGGCCTACGGACTGTTGCAGAAGGAGATACCGGCCGATCCGTCGGTTCTCGAGTACCTTTACCAGTGCACCACCTGCAAGGACTGTGAGAGAAGGTGTCCGTCCAAGATATCCGTGGTGGACGTGGTGGAGAACGCCCGCCGTGATCTCGTGGCCGCCGGACACATGCTGCCGAAGCACAAGGCCATGGTCGAGAAGGTCATCGCCACCGGCAATGCTTACGGCGAACAGAAGAGCGTTCCTGAGACCCTCGGTTTTAAACCTAAAAAGGCCAAGGTCGGCTACTTCGTCGGTTGCACCGCAACGTATCGCGATAAGGTGCTGGCGGATGCCACCATATCGATCCTGAACAAACTGGGCGAGGACTTCACTCTAATTGACGAGAACTGCTGCGGTTCGGTTCTGCAGCGCATCGGCGTGGACGAAGTGGAGGTCGAGAAGCTCTGGGCGAGCAACGTAAAAAGCATCCGTTCCCTTGGCGTGGAAAAGGTGATCTTCTCCTGCGCCGGCTGTTACCGCATGTTCAAGGAGGAATACCCGAAGAAACTGGACCTGGGGTTCGAGGTCCTTCACATCACGGAATACCTGGCCTCCCAGGACCTGAAGCTTAGACCAGTGGAGGGTGTGATCACCTATCACGACCCGTGCCATCTCGGACGGCACTGCCACGTCTACGATGCTCCACGGGCGATACTGGCCAAGATACCAGGCGCCCAGTTCAAAGAGATGCCCCGCAACCGCGATACGGCGGCCTGCTGCGGAGGCGGCGGAGGCGTTCGCTCGGTTTATCCGGAGCTGTCCAAGGAGATAGCCGCCAGACGAGTGGACGAGGCGTCCTTCGCCGATATGCTGGTCACGACGTGTCCGTTCTGCGTGAACAACCTGAAGGCCGGCGCGTCCGGACGAACGACGCCGGAAATAATCGACCTGGTGCAACTGGTCGATAGGCTGCTGTGAGGTAACATGGCTAGAGTTCGCACCTATCGAAATTATCAGGAGGCTTGGGGGGAATGGCGTCGGTTGGGAATACCGGACCGCGCGTTCACCCGTTTCGATCTGGCATCTCGGCAGTTCCTGTTCATCGATTCCGTCAGCAAGGAAGAGGTGAGCGCGCTCCAGGAAGAACTGGCGCCCAAGAAGGTGACGGTCTTGCCGTGCCGTGGAGATCGAGCGGTGATCGCCATCACCCCGCTGACCCTGGAGAGCATTCTGATCACCGGCGCCTCGCCAATGGTCATGGAGATAGGTGAGGCGCTGCGTTACCGCCACGACATTGAACCGCCGTTGTTCGAATGGTCGGGCGGTTCACTGAAACTTACCAAACCGAGGGTCGTAGGAATTCTGAACGTGACGCCCGATTCATTCTCCGATGGCGGACAGAGCTTTGATGCCGACACCGCCGTGGATCGCGCGATGGCCATGAAGGAAGAGGGCGCGGACGTCATCGACATCGGCGGGGAATCGACCCGTCCCGGCTCGGCGCCAGTATCCCCGGACGAAGAGTGGTCCCGGATCTCTGATGTGGTACGCAGAGTGAGCGAGGAGGTCGGTCTTCCCGTGTCCGTGGATACCCGCCGGCCGGACGTCGCCAGAAAGGCGCTTCGCGCCGGAGCGGTGATGGTGAACGACATCTCCGGACTCGGGGATGATATGATCGATGTTGTCCGGGACGAAGGTGCGGCCGCCATCGTCATGCACATGCGCGGCGAGCCGTCCAACATGCAGGACGACACCAGGTACGTGGACGTGGTTGGGGACGTTTACGCCTTCCTTGAAAAAAGAGTTAAAAAGGCCATGGCCGCCGGTATCCCGGCGGAACGTTTGGCCATCGATCCCGGGCTGGGGTTCGCCAAGGACGTTGACGGAAATTTGGAGATCATGTCCCGTCTGGACGAGTTCCGTTCCCTGGGGCGTCCGGTGACATTGGGGGCGTCCAGGAAGACCTTCTTGGGCAAGATAGCCGGAGGAGCCCCGGATGATCGGCTCGAGGCAAGCTTGGCCGCGGCGTCCGTCGCCTGCTGGCAGGGCGTTCACCTGTTCCGGGTTCATGACGTAAAAGAGACGGTTAAGACCCTCAGGGCGGTAAGCGCCATGAGAGCTGGCATCAGCCCAAGGTCACCACGATAGTTATCACGATGAGTATCGTCGCCGCCAGGCCTAGGAACAACATGTTTTTGTTGCGCTCCTTTTTCGCCTCGCTCTCCGCCGTGGCCTTGCACTCTTCGGAGCAGTATTCCTGATCGACGTCGACCGGGTCGTCGCAGTACAGGCAGTGGGAGTGTTCGGGGAGCAGGCTCATGTCATCTCCAAAGGAAAGGGGAATGATAAGGGTTTAGGCGGGACGCAGGAACATCGTTCCCGCTCCGGCGGATATCAGAACCTTCAGGGCGTCCACGATGATGAACGGAAGAACGCCAAGGACGATCGCCTCCGTGACATCCAGATCCAGGAATAGAGCTAGCTGCGCCGCGCCGAGAGCGTAGATGATCAGAACGCCCAGGGACATGACGGTCAGGACCC
>Ga0116153_10002411_pt1 | contig 14800 bp, 15 predicted proteins | sample AD_UKC028_MetaG_FD_89896 | JGI IMG/M metagenome (GOLD analysis project Ga0116153, IMG submission 89896) | Active sludge microbial communities of municipal wastewater-treating anaerobic digesters from USA - AD_UKC028_MetaG | ecosystem: Engineered > Bioreactor > Anaerobic > Digestate | place: USA...
AGTTTTCAGCATAGTGAAATCGGGCGGGCTCCGTGAGGCAATGCCGCAGACGGCGGCATGGATTGACGAACTAAGAACGGCATTCGGGGTGGAGATGATCAATAAATCAATCAAGGGCGGGCTGGCGGGCGAGGGGCGTTTTTACGCTGCCGAGGCAGGTCTGGAAGTTGGCAGCCGGCCGCGTGACATTGCGGGGCATGGTGTGCGCGGCGATGAACTGGCGCGGGCGGCGAACTGCGATGGCTGCCGCCACTTGTTCCTCAAGCTGATCTCTCCAGACGGTGGCCACAAGCAACGCGCTTGCCATAAGTACCGCGTCGCCGCGCAACGATGTGCAGATTGGGCGACGAAATGAAGATCAGCGTGGACGTTCGCGGTTTCGACGCCGTACAGAAAAAGCTGTCAGGTGTGCAGGCGGGCATCAAGGACCAGGTGCTGGCGGCGGCGATCAACAAGACCGCCGCCAAGGCACAGGCGGAAGTTAATCGCGCGATCCGTGATGAATACCTGGTCAAGGCGGACGAGGTCAGGAACTCCATGTCGTTGCGCAAGGCCAACAAGGGAAACACAGAGGCCGTCATCGACATCTTTGGATCGAAGAAAAAGCGCGGCCGGTCGGCGAACATGATTCATTTCCTTGCGGCATTGCAGTCGGCAGGCGTGGCGGTCAAGACCCGTAGCGCCGTCGGGGTCAAGAAGAAAGACCTGGCAACTCTCGGGCGCCAACTCGGGTTTCAGATCAAACGCGGCAGCGGCATCAAGCAGATTCGCGGGGCATTCATCGCCAACCGTGGCCGCACCGTTTTCATCCGCGAAGGCAAGGAACGCCTGCCGATCAAGCCGGTCCAGGTGATCGGCTTCTCGCAGATGTTCAGCAGCAAGAAGATCAGCAAACGGGTGATGGACAAGGTCGACCGCGACCTGGTGGTCGAAGTCGAGCGTGCGATCAAACTGGTCATGGAGCGCAACAGATGACCTGGGCCAACTACGACGACGTCCTCGACCAGCTCACCTCCGGCGGGCTGATCCTGCGCGACGGGCTGCAGATCGACACCCCGCGCCCGGTGCGCTGCTTCATTGACGGTGGCGACCGCGAGCGGCGCGGCTGGTTCTGGCTCAACGACATCGAGCTGGACGACGCCAACGGCCAGCGCCAGCGCTACATCACCGGCGCCTGGGGCATCTATCACGGCAACGACAACGGCAAACAGGCCGTCAAGCTCAACCGCAGCGGCGCCCCGGCCTTGACACCTGCCGAGCGCGAGGCCATCAAGCTGCGCCACGACGCGCAGATGAAGCGCGTCAAGGCCATCCGCGCATCCGAAGCCAAGAAGGCCGCCGACCAGGCCGACGCCGCCTGGCGCAAATACGTTCCGACCGGCGAATCAGACTACCTCAAGCGCAAGGGCGTGCAGGGCTACGGCCTGCGCTACTCGCCATCCGGCAACGGCACGCTCGCCGTCCCCATGCAGCGCGACGGCCGCATCGTCGGCCTGCAGATCATTCGCGGCAAGGATCGCGGCAGCAAGCTGGAAAAGCAATACTGGCCGGCCGGCATGGACAAGGTCGGCGCCTACCACCTGATCGGCGGCATCCCGCGCGGCCTGGTGCTGGTCGCCGAGGGTTACGCCACCGCCGCCACGTTGCACGAAGCCAGCGGCCTGCCGGTCGCCGTCGCCTTCGATGCCGGCTCGCTGATGCCGGTCGTTGCCGCCTTGGCCAAGACCTACCGCAGCAGCAAAATCCTGATCTGTGCCGACGACGACTACCTGACGCCCGGCAATCCCGGCGTCGAAGCCGCGCGCCTGGCAGCTACAGCGCACGGCGCCGCCTACTTCATACCCGAATTCACAGAAGAACGTAGTACCACCAAGAAAGGCCCGACCGATTTCAACGACCTGCACGCCATCGAAGGCATCCACGTCGTCCGCAATCAACTGACCGCCGCCCTGGACCGCCTTGGTTTTAGCGTTCCCGCCGCGCGGGAAATCCACGACGGGGGGCAGGGGGAGCCGCCACAGAAGAAAACCCTCGTCTCGCTGCTCAGTGTGGGCGAGGCGACCGAGCGCTTTGCGCTGATCTACGGCGGCAAGGGCACACTGTTCGATCATCAAGAGCATTTGCTGGTCCCGAAGACCGACGTGCTCGACATCATCCCCGACCACGGCTGGCGCGAATGGAAGCTGCGCGAAGATCGCCAGGTCGTGCGTCTGTCCGAGGTGGGCTTCGACCCGGCTGGAACTGACAAGGCCATCCGCTGCAACTTGTGGGGCGGCTGGCCGACCGAGCCGAAGGCCGGCAAGTGCGACCGCCTGCTGGAATTGCTGCAATACCTGTGCAGCGGCGAGCAGAACGCCGGCGACCTCTATACCTGGGTGCTGCGCTGGCTTGCCTACCCGATGCAGCACCCCGGCGCCAAGATGCGCACCGCGCTCATCTTCCACGGCCCGCAGGGCACCGGCAAGAACCTATTTTTCGAGTCCATTATGGCGATCTATGGCGAATACGGCCGCATCGTCGGCCAGGCCGAGATCGAAGACAAGTTCAACGACTGGGCCAGCCGCAAGCTGTTCCTGATCGCCGACGAAGTCGTCGCGCGGCAAGAGCTTTACCACGTCAAGAACAAGCTGAAATCATTCGTTACGGGCGAATGGATACGCATCAACCCAAAGAACGTCGCCGCGCACGACGAGCGCAACCACTGCAACGTCGTCTATCTGTCCAACGAAATCCAGCCATTGCCGCTCGAACAGGACGACCGCCGCCACTTTGTCATCTGGACCCCGGCCAAGCTCTCCGGCGACTTCTACCAGGACATCCGCGACGAGATCAACGCCGGCGGCATTCCGGCGCTGCACCAGCACCTGATCGACCTCGACCTCGGCGACTTCGACGAACACACCAAGCCGCCAGAAACGCAAGCCAAGCGCGACCTGATGGCCGTCGGCGCCGGAAACGTCATGCGCTTTGTCGAAGAATGGCTAGGTGGAGACATCTACTTCGACAAACGGCGGCTTCCGGTTTGCCCGTGCGGATCGTCCGACCTTTACGCCGCCTACATGCGCTGGTGCCGCGATGCCGGCGTGCGCAACCCGCGCGAGTCAAACCAGTTCGGCGGCGAGATTGCCAAGCTGCAGGGCTGGTGGAAGGGCTTGAAAGACCGCTACGACGACATGAACTGCATCGGCAAACCATTCCGCTGGCGCTTCATCCTTCCTAGTGCAGCCGTCATGGAGTCCGCCGCGCGCATCCCTGGCGAGCCGGACAGGCGCAAAAAGGACGACGAAACCGACGCTCAATGGCTGACCACCTGTTTTTTCGAGTTCCACCATGCGCTCGGGGGTCATCAATGAGCGAACGCCGAACACCACGCGAACGCCACGCCGAACGGGCGAAAACCCGCATGAATAGGGCAACCGAACGGGCGAACGGGCTTTCCCGCGCATACGTGCACGTGAACGCAAATACAGGCCGCGCACCATCGCGTGCGCAAATTCCTCACGTGTACACGAGTACACCCGTTCGCCCGTTCGCTGCCTGTACTGGTGCGGGTTTGCGGGTGTTCGCCCACCCGTTCGGCGGGCGTTCGCTGTTCGCATCGCGCGCGCCCTCTCTTTCATTTACCGCCAAAGGATAAAAAAGCGATGTCAGAAGAACTCAAGATTTGCCGCGACTGCATCCATGCCTATTGCCCCGGCCGCGAATGGGTGTGCAAGAACCCGCAGGCCCGCGATCTGGTGCATGGCCACCAGCTTACCTGCGCCACCGCCCGCAAACCATCCGGCCCATGCAGGCCGGCCGGAAAGATGTTCGAGTCCAAGGCGTGAGCGAAACTACCCTCCCGCCCACGATGAAGAAGGGCGACTTCGCCCGCTTCCTCGGTCTCGCCCCGTCCTACATCACCGCGCTGGTCAAGGCTGGGCGCGTCGTCACCGAAGGCGAAGGGCGCGGCGCGCTGGTCAAGGTCGCCGAGTCTGTGGCGTTGATAGAAGCCACGCAAGCCGGGCGCTTCGACGTGGCCCGCCGCCATGCCGCTGCGCGCCGCCGTGGCCCGAACGAGGCGCAGGGTAATACAACGCCACGGTCAACGCCGGAAAACGCGCCAAAACGCGATTCTGAAAGCCACGACCCCGAGTGCCTGGTCGATGCCAAGACGCGCAAGGAATCGGCGCAGGCCGACCAAGAAGAAATGAAAGCCGCACAAATGGCCGGCAATCTGATCGCCCGCGAGGACGTCGACGCCGCCATGAAGTTTCTCGGCGCCAGCGTCCGCGCCGCGATGGATGTTTTTCCAGACCAGACAGCCCCGATCCTGTGCGCCGTGACCGACCTCAACGAAACCCACGCCCTGCTGACCGAAGCCTGCCGCAATGTGCTGCACGACATCGGGGTTGCGATTGAACGGCAGCGCGAACAGATGGCGCGCCCCGGATAATGCGCCAACTCCCCCACGCCATCCCCTACTGCCTGACCACGCTGGCCGCCGCGCTGGCGCCCCGGCGCGCGCTCACCGTCAGCCAGTGGGCGGACGACCACCGCGTCCTCTCAGGCAAGCAGGCAGGCGAGCGCGGGCGCTGGCGGACTTCGCGCAACCCGATCCTGCGCGAAATCATGGATTGCCTGTCGGCCAGTTCGCGCGTCACCGACATCTGGGTCATGAAGTCGTCGCAGGTTGGTGTCACCGAGGCCACTGTCAATTTCCTCGGCTACACCTTCGACCACGCACCGGCGCCGGTGATGGTGCTGATGCCGACGCTCGATAGCCGCGATGCCTGGAAGGCGCAGAAGCTCAACCCGCTGCTGCTCGAAACGCCGGTCATCCGCGATCTGCTCGGCGGCCAGCGCTCGCGCGATTCGGCCAACAGCAAGGACATGATCGACTTCCCAGGCGGCGTGCTGTTCCTGGCCGGCGGAAACTCGCCCAACTCCTACGCCCAGCGCAGCGTCCGCTACCTGATCATGGACGACCTCGACCGCTTCCCCGGCGAAGTCGGCGAGGAAGGCGACCCGGTATCACTGGCCAAGGGCCGCACCAAAGCCTTCGCCCGCGCCAAGCGGTTATTCATCTCGACGCCCACCGTCAAGGGCGAAAGCCTGATCGAACGCGGCCACGCCGAATCGGACCAGCGCCGCTACTTCGTGCCGTGCCACCATTGCGGCGAATTCCAGCCGCTGGAATGGGGCGGCAGCGAGGCGGCGCACGGCATCAAATGGCGCGGCGAAGGCGAACGGCTCGAAGCCTTCTACGTCTGCAGCCATTGCCACGGCGAAATCTACGAGCACCACAAGCCGGCCATGCTCGCCGCCGGCCGCTGGATCGCCGCATACCCGGAGCGCAGCACGCGCGGCTACCACATCAGCGCCCTCTACGCGCCCATCGGCCTCGGTCCGTCGTGGTCCGATCTGGTCAGGGAATGGGGCAGCGCCGTCAAGTCGCCTGGCACCCTGCGCACCTTCGTCAATACCCACCTCGGCGAATGCTGGGAAGAACAGGGCGACCACGTCGAACCCACCGGCCTCCTCGCCCGCCTCGAAGAATACGAAGAAAAGCCGAAAGCCCTGGCGCGCACCGCCGGCGTCGACGTGCAGAAAGACCGCCTCGAAGTCACGATCATCGACTGGGGCCACGGCGAGGAAGCCTGGACGATGGACCACCTGATCGTCCCCGGCGACACCGCCCAGCCGGAAGTCTGGCTGCGCCTCGACGAAGAACTTAGCCATTGGGCGCCGGAAGTCGTGGCCGTCGACTCCGGCTACAACACCAGCATGGTCTATGCCTTCGTCGAAAAACGGCGCTGGGCGCTCGCCGTCAAGGGCCGCGCCGGCCCCGGCGTGCCGATTGTCGAAGACGAGAAATCTCGTCGCCTCCGCCTGCGCCGCCAGCGCAAGAAAGGCATCACCGTCCATCTGGTCGGCGACGACCAGGCCAAGGCGCTGATCTATTCGCGCCTGAAAATCACCCAGCCCGGCCCCGCCTACATCCATTTCCCCAGCGCCGCCGGCTTCGACGACGAATACTTCGCCCAGCTCACCGCCGAAAAACTCGTCACCAAGATGCGCGGCACCCGCCCCTACGCCGAATGGGTGCAGACCCGCCCGCGCAATGAGGCGCTGGACTGCTGGAAATACGCGCTTGCCGCGCTGCGCCTGTCGGGCATTGACCTAAAGTCCCGCGCGGCCGTTGCGGTCGACCCGGAAAAACTTCCCGAAACCACCGCCGCAAAAACCCCATTCGTCCAAAAACCCATCCGCCCCGGTGGATTCGTGAAAGGCTGGAAATGAGCAACTTTATCATCCGCAACCTGGCCATTGCCTGCGCCCCGCGCATCGCCGCCAAGGTAGAAGCCGCCGTCATGCAGACGGTGCGCGACGAGCTGGCCGGAACCATCGAAACCGTGCTGCATGAAATGTACGCCGGCGAAACGCTGCGCCTATACGTGTCAAAAGCCGGGCCGGCGATGCGCCGCGAGCGCGACCACGCCATCCGCGCCGCCTGGACCGGCCGCAACGCCTCGGCGCTGGCGCACCAGTTCGGGCTGTCGACAAAGCAGATTTTTCGGATTGCGACCGGCAAGCTCTAGGACATTCTCCCCCTGAAAATGTCCGCCGTGCTTCGCCACACTGCGACGCATGGGAATCCCGACCACTGAACCGTCGTCCGTCACGGCGGGCGACACCGTCACCTGGCTGAAAAGCCTGGCCGACTACCCGGCCTCGTCCGGGTGGTCGCTCGCTTATCGGCTGATCAACGCCGCCGGCAAGATCGACATCACCGCCAGCGCCTCGGGCGCCGACCATCTGGTCAGCGTTGCCGCCGCCACCACGGCGAACTGGCTGGCCGGCGATTATGACTACATCGCCACCGTCACCAAGGCCGCCGAGCGCTACACCGTCGGCAGCGGGCGCATTACCGTCGATCCCAACCTGGCCGCGCTCACCACCTACGACGGGCGCAGCATCGAGCGCAAGGCGCTGGAAGCGCTCGAATCCGCCTATCTGGATTACCTGACCAACCACCAGGGCCACGTCCAGGAATACGAGATCGCCGGCCGCCGCATGAAATTCCGCAACGCCGCCGAAATCTGGGAACAGATCGACCGCCTGCGCGCCGAGTGCAGAAAGCAGGATGATGCCGCCGCCATCGCCGCCGGCCTCAAACCGAAACGCCGCGTCATGGTGAGGTTCAATTCGTGAAAATAATCGACCGCATCCGGTCGGCTTTCGGCATCCGTCCGCCGCAGGCCCGCCGCTTTTCGGCTGCCCAGCTCAACCGCCTGACCAGCGGCTGGTCGACGCTCAACGTCTCGGCCAACAGCGATCTGCGCATGGACCTCGAAGCGCTGCGCGCCCGCTCGCGTGACCTGGCCAACAACAACGACTACGCGCGCAAGTTCCTGCAGATGGTCGAAACCAACGTCGTCGGCCCCGACGGCTTCATCCTGCGCAGCCTGGCCGCCAAGCCCGACCGCACGCCGGACCAGACCGACCGCAACGCCGTCGAGGAAGCCTTCGCCGGCTGGTCCGCTGCCGGCCAGTGCGACACCACCGGCAGCTACAGCTATGCCGACATGCAGCGCCTGCTGCTGCGCGCCATCGCCCGTGACGGCGAAGCGCTGGTCCGGCGCATCCGCGACCGCCGCCTGCCCTTCGGCTACCGCCAGCAACTGCTCGACATCGACCGCCTCGACACCAAATACAACGACGAACTTGCCAGCGGCAACATCATCAGCATGGGCGTCGAGCTGGACAGCGTCGGCCAGCCGGTCGCCTACCATTTGCTGACCCGCCACCCCGGCGACACCTTGCGCGGCGGTACTGCCGCATCCGTCAAACGGGAGCGAGTCCCGGCGGCGGACATTTTCCACCTGTTCCGCCCGGATCGTCCCGAGCAGACCCGAGGCGCGCCCTGGATGCACACCGCCATGACCCGCCTGAACATGCTCGGCGGCTACGAGGAAGCCGCGCTGGTCGCCGCCCGCACCGGCGCCGCCAAGATGGGCTTCTTCACCAGCCCGGACGGCGACCCGTTGCCGGTATCCGATGGTCAGGACGATACCGGCGAATTCGTCACCGACGCCGACCCCGGCACCTTCGGCGTGCTGCCCAAAGGCTACGAGTTCCAGGCATTCAACCCGGATTACCCGACGGCCAACTACGACGTCTTTGTCAAATCCTGCCTGCGCGGCATCGCGTCCGGCCTCGGCGTAGCCTACAACACCCTGGCCAACGACCTCGAAGGCGTCAATTTCAGCAGCATCCGCAGCGGCACGCTCGAAGAACGCGACAACTGGATGGTCATCCAGAAATGGTTTGTCGGCGCCTATCTGGTCCCAACCTTCAACGACTGGCTCGAATCGGCGCTGCTCAACGGCGCCATCGTCGCGCCCAACGGCTTCGCGCTGCCGGCCGGCAAACTCTACAAGTTCAAAGCGCACACCTGGCAGGGCCGCCGCTGGAGCTGGGTTGACCCGCTGAAAGACATCGAAGCCAGCCTCGCCGCGATCCGCGCCGGGCTCAACAGCCCCCAACAGGTCGCCGCCCAGATGGGCCTCGACCTCGACGACATCATGGAAGCGCTGGCCACCGCAAACGCCCGCGCCCGCGAAATGGGCCTGCCGGAGTACAGCAGTCCGACCCCGGTGCAGCCCATCGCCGCCGACGTCAATGAAGACCCTGCCGTCGTCGCCGCCAAGCACCACGCCGACGCGATGGTGCGCAGCGCCGAGCTGCAGCGCGATGCGGTGCGCGCCGCCCCGGCCCCGGTCAATAACTTCTACGCCGCGCCGGTCACCGTTACGCCGCCCGATGTGCGCGTCGACAACCACATCGCCGCGCCGGAAGCGCCGGTTATCAATATGGTCAATGAAATCCACGAACGCGAGCAACTGGCGCCGCAAATCACCTTTTCACCGACGACAAACGTCGCCGCCCCGGAAGTCACCGTCGAAGTCGACGCCATCATGCCGGCGCAGTCTGAAATAGCCATCACCAGCCTGCCGGATCGCCGCACCTCTACCGAAGTCACCCGCAACGCGGCCGGCGAGATCGTCGCCAGCGTACAGATCGAAACCGACGCCCAGGAGTAAGCCATGCCCAAGAGTACCGACACCTGCAACAAAGTCCTCAACCTGATGTACCGCGCCGCCGCCTGGGCCAACGTCGCCGACAACGCGGCCAGCGCGCCGCTAACCAATGTCTATGTAAGGCTTCATACGTCGACTCTGACGGCTGCAACGAATTCACAGGCAGAGAACGAGGTTGCTTATACAAACTACATCGGTCAGGCAGTTGCGCGTTCTACGGGGTGGGCAGCGGCTTCCGGTGGATCGACAAGCAATGCAGCTCTGTTGCAGTTTCCACAATCAGGCGCAACAGGCGCAACCCTTGCCGCTGTGTCTACAGGTATTGCGGCATCCGGCGCGACTGCGGTATGGCACTACGGCGCGCTCAACAGCCCGATCACCATCGGCGCCTCGGCCTCGATCACGCCGCAGTTCCTCGCCAACGCCTTAGTGATCACCGAAACCTGATGGGCTGGCTGGACAAATACCCGTATCTGTACAACTGTGCGGAGTGCGGGGCAAAGGTCAAGGTCAAAAGCGAAAGGGTAATCAGAACATGCAAGCACACGGGAACGATCAACGCGCCACGGAAAGTCATCCTGACGGGCGACGGGACACTCAATGGTATTCCTCGGTCGATGAAGCTCTTGTGGCAATTTCGCAAGCTCTTGACTTGGCTAACGGGAAGGTGCATCTAGCCGAACCGGGCAAGCCGTGCAATCTTTCTGCTACCGTATCCGGTAAAGGCGGGGCGGCCTGCTGATGTCCGGATTCGCCAACGTCGCCGAATACGCCCGCGCCGACGAACTCGGCCAGTGCTGGCTCACCGCCTTCCGCAAGACGGTGGCCTCGGCTGCGACCACGACCAAAGCCTGGATAGACTACTCGTACTTCGCCGGCTCGCCGCCCGCCAACTTCTACGCCTCGGCGCCCTCGGTCGCCGCCCTCGTCGAACGCGACAAGGGCTTCCGCTTTCCCGACGTCACGCCGAAAACGCAGCACCTAAAAACCGTCAACGTGATGACGGCCAACACCGCGACTGCGGTCAACGCCCGCCAGCGCCTGATTCTCTGCGATTACCTGCTCTACTACCCGTTCATCGATACCGACGCCATCGGCGAAACGCAGACGATGACCAACAATGCCGACGACCCGCTGGTGCCGGCCATTCCGCGTTATCCGGCGGGCAAGGTGATCGCCGTCGCGCAATCCGCCGCCTCGACCATCGGCACCTTCACCTTCACCTACACCAACCAGGACGGCGTCGGCGGCCGCGTCAGCCAGGCGCATTCCACATTCGCCGTCGCCGGTGGCGGGCAGGTCGTCTCCGCCGATGGTGGCGGCACCTCGTTCAATCCCTACCTCGCGCTGCAAAGCGGCGACACCGGCGTCAAATCCATCGAATCCGTCACCTTCACCGGCGCCGGTGGCGGCCTGATGGCCCTGGTCATCGTCAAGCCGCTGTTCAACGGCTACGTCACCCAGGAATGCCGCACTACCACCGGCGTGGCCTATGGCGCCGCCGACGAATTCATGTCGATCATCAACGCCGCCGGCGCCCCGCAGATCAAGGACGGCGCCGTACTCAACTTCTTCGCTGAAGGCACGCAAGGCTCGCTTGCCGGCTCTCAGCTCGTCGGTTTCGTCGAAACCGTCTGGAACTGAAAAGGACACATCATGGGCTGGACCTCACAAGACGACCTCATCACGCAACTGACGGTCAACGGCAAGGGCGACACGGTCACGATGACCAAGACGCTCAACTCGGCCGGCACTGCCGGCGCGTGGACGCTGCTCTCGCCGCACAACGGCTGGCCGATCGCCTCGACCTTCGCCGGCGCCGACCTAACCTACGTCCCCACCGACGACACCTGGGCGCAGGGAACCATCTACACCGGCGGCGATGTCTCGACCGCGACCAAGCACTTCCTGACCGCCGGCGGATGCGTCGTCGCGGCAGCCGGTGCGCCCTGGTACATCATGGCCATCGACCTGGTCGGCTACGTCCCGCTGACCACGACCAACGTCAGCACCACCGGTACCAAGACGGTGACGATGACGGCGCTCAGCAATACCGCCTCCAAGGGAGACCGCTACGCCAACGGCGTCGGCCTGCGCATGTTCGTCGCCTCCAGCGTCGTGGCGATGGGTGCCAACGCGCCGACCTGCATCATCAACTACCTCGACCAGGGCGGCGCTGCCGGCGCGACCACCACCTTCACCAGCACTGCCTCGATGGGCGTCGGCCAGTTGCTCAACACCGGCGCCGCCGCCAACAAGTACAACCCGTTCCTGCCGCTGGCGGCGGGCGACACCGGCGTGTCGGATATTGTCTCGCTGGTCTGGGCCGGCACCGCGCACGCTTCCGGATCGGTCATCATCGGCCTGTGCAAACCGCTTTGGTGCCTTCCGCTGCCAGCCACCGGCCTCTACTCGAAGATGGATTTGGTCAATGCCATGCCATCGATGCGCCAGATCAAGGACGGCGCGAATATCCAGTTCCTGCTCTTCCAGACCGGCGCCACCACCACCGGCGGCACGGTGAACATCGACTTCGACTACGGCTACGGCGGCTGATCATGGCCTTGCGCTCTAACGGCAACATGGCGCGCAGCGTCGGCGTGCAGCACTTCGGTGCCTCCGCCTACCTGAGCGCCATTCCGTCTGCGCTGCAGAGCAATTTCGCGCACACCAACAAGATTCGCAACCTGACGGCCGGCGAGGGGATCACCTCCGAACTGGTCGGCATTCCTTCCGGCTCGCTCCACCCATCCGCCTGGATGATGCCGCAGAAAGCCGGCGCCATCGCCGCCCGCAATACGGTGGTCGGCACCGGCACCAGCACCGCCACCGGCCAGTCCGGCTACAACATCGACGGCACCATCAGCGGCGCCGGCGACATCCCGAACACTGTCAGCATCGGCCTCATCGTCTCCATCGCTGCGGCGCTCACCGCCTCGGGCGGCATCAGCAGCGCCGCCACCCAGGCGCTGGCCTCGCTGGTCGCCGACATCACCGGCTCAAGCTCGGTCACGGCCACCGCCGCTGGCCTCGCCGAGCTGGGCGCGCTGCTCTCCGCAGCCGGCTTCGTCACCGCCAACAACACCGCGCTGATGGACATCGCCTCGACCATTCGCGGCTATGGCGACCTGACCCCGGAAGGCATCCGCGATGTGGTCTGGGCAAAGATCGTCGAAGCCGGATTCAGCGCCGAGGAAATCATGCGCCTGCTCGCCGCCCACGCCGCCGGCAGCGCCACCGGCCTCGAAAGCGGCAACCCGCAATTTACCGGGCTGGATGGCAGCACGCTGCGCATCGACGGCACCTACGCCGCCGGCACGCGCACCATCGACGCCCTGAACGGCACCTGACATGCCCGGCCCGTGGCTCGGCCAGTGGCCCGGCGAATGGCTGGGCGATTGGGAAGGCGCCCGCCAGCCCGCAGCGCCAGGCAGCATGTCGGCGACCATCGGCGGCGGCGGAAGCATTTCGGCAGATCTGACGCTGGCCAGCGCCGAGGTCATCGCCATCGGCGCCGGCCCGCGCAAGAAACCGTACAAATTCCCGCAATGGGAACCCGCGCCTGGGCGCCTGCCGGCAACTGCCGCGCGGCGGCGCGATGACGAGGTCGCGCTGCTGCTGATCGGCGGCCTGTGAGCCGGACATTTTCCCCCTGAAAATGTCCGCCATGCCTCGCCACACTGCGAGTCATGGAAAAGCAAATCACCCTGCCGGCCCGCCTTGACCGCTCGTTCAGCATCGAGCGCCGCGAGGCGATCAACGCCGAGACGCGCACCGCCGTCCTCGCCTTTTCGTCCGAAGCGCCCTACGAGCGCTTCTGGGGCGTCGAAATCCTCGACCACTCAGACGGCGCCATCGACCTCACCCGCCTGCTGGCGACCCGCCCGCTACTGCGCGACCACAACCCGGCCAAGCTGATCGGCACCATCGAGGATGTGACCATCGGCGCCGACCGCATCGGCCGCGCCACCGTGCGCTTCGCCAAGTCCGGCGAAGGCGACGAGGCATGGCAGCTCGTCACCGACGGCATCCTGCGCTGCGTCTCGGTCGGCTACCAGATCGACGCGCTCAAGCTGGAAAACCGCGCGTCAGACGGCACCGAAACCTACCGCGTGACGCGCTGGACCCCGCACGAAATTTCGATGGTCAGCATTCCGGCCGACCTGAATACGGCCATCGGCCGCGCCGACGAAGCGCGCGGCGCGACGATCAACATCACGGTCAACGTCGGGGACGACGGCGATCCTGAAGAAGTAGTACCCGAAACCGAAAGCGAGCCTGGCGGCGAGCCGATGGTGGAAGTCCTTGCCTGCAACCCTCCCCAGGAGAAATCCAAAATGTCAGAAAACAACACCGCCGCCGCCATCCTGGCCGTGGCCGAGCAGTACAAGTCCCACGGCGCGATGGACATGGCGCACGCCGCCGTCCGCGATGGCCTGTCGGTCGAGCAGTTCCAGTCCAAGATTCTGGACAAGATTTCCACCGCCCCGTCCGCCCCGGCCTCCGAAATCGGCCTGTCGCAGAAGGAAGAAAAGACCTACTCCGTGCTGCGCCTGATGCGCGCCCTGGCCGACCCGACCGACAAGCAGGCCCAGAGTCTGGCCGGCTTCGAGCTGGAATGCCACCGTGCCGTCGCCGACAAGATCGGCGAATCGAAGCGCGGCGGCGTCTACCTGCCGTATGAAATCCAGAAACGCGACGTATCCGTCGGCGCTTCGGGCGGCAACTACCTGGTCGGCACGACCAACGCGGCCGGCTCGTTCATCGAGATGCTGCGCAACCGCGCCCGCGTCGTCCAGCTCGGCGCCCGCATGCTGTCCGGCCTGCAAGGCAACGTGACGATCCCGCGTCAGACCGCTGCTGCCACCGCCTACTGGCTGGCCAACGAGACGACCGCAGTCACCGAATCGCAGCAGACCATCGGCCAGCTCTCGCTGTCGCCGAAGAACGTCGGCGCCTACACCGAAGTTTCCCGCCAGCTCATGGTTCAATCCAGCCCGGATGCCGAGCAACTGGTCATGAACGACCTGTCGCAAGTCATCGCCCTGGCCATCGACGCCGCCGCGATCAGCGGCTCGGGCGGTTCCGGCCAGCCGCAGGGCATCATCGGCACGGCCGGCGTCGGCTCCGTCACCGGCACCAGCATCGACTACGCCAAGGTCATCGAGTTCCAGACCGACATTGCAGCCAGCAACGCGCTGACCGAGAACTGCGCCTACCTGGCCACGCCCATCGTCGCTTCGCTGCTCGCCCAGCGCCAGCGCTTCACCTCGACGGATACCCCGCTGTGGCAGGGCAACATCCTCGACGGCACGGTCTGCGGCTTCCGCGCGACCTCCTCGCTGCAAGTGCCGACCGGCGACCTGCTGTTCGGTGACTTCTCGCAGGTGATCATCGCCGACTGGGGCGTCATCGAACTGGCGACCAACCCCTACGCGAACTTCGCCGCCGGCATCACCGGCGTGCGCGCCTGGGCGACGGTCGACATCGGTGTCCGTCAGGGCGGTGCCTTCTCCCTGGCCACATCGGTGACCTGATCGTGGCATTGGTCACGGTCACCCGCGCCTTCTGCATTGCCGGCCTTCGTCAGGAGGTTGGCAGTGTGGTGGAGGTCAGCGATGGTCTGGCCATCGAACTGGTGGCGCTCGGCAAGGCATCCCGCGATGTCGTGCCGGCGCCGCCCGCCGCGCCCAAGCGCAAAGCCAAAAAGGAAGAAC
>Ga0116153_10002414_pt1 | contig 14782 bp, 12 predicted proteins | sample AD_UKC028_MetaG_FD_89896 | JGI IMG/M metagenome (GOLD analysis project Ga0116153, IMG submission 89896) | Active sludge microbial communities of municipal wastewater-treating anaerobic digesters from USA - AD_UKC028_MetaG | ecosystem: Engineered > Bioreactor > Anaerobic > Digestate | place: USA...
CGTGATTAGTGCCTGCTTCCCGACGGGATGGTACGCTCAATCCCATCGTTGCCTTTGGATCCCGGCCTCTCGACCAGTATCGATCCGTGGCCGGAGCGTGTTGCCTCTCCGCAAACAGCGCGACGCCGCAACTGGCCGCTATGGGGTCTTTGTTACCTGCGGGTACATGCTGCGAAATCCGACTGCAAGTGTCGCTCAGAGGGCTTTCATCCGAACACGACAACTTCGTGGTCCAGAATTGCTCCGGTTTCAAAGTGGCACCATCCGCCTTTCGCGCCGACACTGGCTCCCTTGCCAGAGACGAGAAGGCGGGCACGCTTTCCACGCACGTCAGTGGGCAGCCTGAGCCGAACTTGAAAGGGGCCGACGGGAATCAACTCATGAACTGGCTGTCGCCATGTGCTCGCGCTGGTCAGGTTCACCAGATGCAGGATCAGCCGGCCCGGCTGGCGGTAGAGGTGGCAATCGAGCAGACCCGGGCCTTCGATGGCGAGTGGAATGTTGTCCTTTGCCGTCCAGCGGATCAGGTTTGCGAGCATGTCACCGTGATCGGGCAGGTTGTCGCGGGCGAAGCGACGGTCCAGGTCGGCGGGCAGATACGCGATGCGCGCGCCGATGGTCGTTGTGTTGAAAACCGCTGGCATCGCTGCGCGACTGATGGTCGAGCATGATGATGTCGGCGTTCTCACAGATGGCTTTATAGTCCCGGAAGCTCTGGCTTTGTCCGCTGACGCTGCCGCTGTTCATGCCGGCCCAGATGCAATCCGGACCGCCCGCGGCTTTCGTGACACGGTTGTTCAAGTCCCAAATCTCCAGCCGCCGGTCGTAGTTCCAGCGAATCCACTGGCGATACGCCGGGTTGTTCCAATCCTTCGAGCGCGGGAGGTCCTTGTCACTGCGCTCGCGAAACTTCCTGCGGCAATTCTGGCAGTGGCAGATCGTGCCTCGACCCAGACCGCTCCAGCTATTATCCGTGAATCCCTCGGGATGATATTGCTCAACGATTTCACGCAGGATCGCCGGGATGTTCTCGTCGTAATACGGACCGTTAACGCAGGTGATGAAGAGCTCGCCCGCCTTGTTCGGTCGGCCCTCGGCATCCACGGCGAACCAGTCCGAGTGCGCACGATACAATTCCTCGTGCGCTCGGTTGGAATCCATCCGGGCGAACACCACCAGTCCATCCTCGTGGGCCGCGCGCGAGAGCTCACCGAAAAGATCGCGCCCGCCCAACTGTTCAGCCGGACGGTGCAGCGGCACACGGCTGGGATAGTAGGCCACGATGCCGCCGGCGTTGATGATCACGCCCTGGGTATGGGTGCGTTTCCAGTGCTTGCGCCACCAGGCGATGTCGTAGCGGATGGGATCGATCTCCGTAATGTTCGTTTGTCCCCAGCGCAGCGTACGCCGATACCAAGGGAGCGAAGTGGCGGCCGTCGTTTTGGCTTGGGCTTGGGGCGCAGACATGGAAGGCACGGGGAACCCGGTGAGCGCGACGGTGGCCGTGGCGGCTTGCCCGAGAAAGGTGCGGCGATTGATCGGTTGCATGAGAGGGAAAGAGTTAGCGCTGCCTGGTTCTGGACAGATCGAGATCAAGAACGAAGATGCCGTGCCCCACGCCGGCGGCCTCGCGTGACTTGGCCATTTGGAACGCGATGAACCGGCCATTGTCGCTGACGACGGGATTCGATGCCTTGTAGCCGGGATAATCGCTGAAATACGTGAGCCGGTCGTACGCGCCGCTGCCGTCGAGTTTGAGACGCCACAAATCCACGTAGCCCGCTCTCTTGAGGTTCTGCTTGTCGCATTCCACCAGCGTGAATTGCCCATCGGGAAAGATGCCTTCCGGCTCGTCGTATTGGCCGGGAGCGTTGGCGTAATTGACGACCTTCCGGGTGCGGAGATTGACCCCGCAAACGTCGGTGCCCTGGTGTCCGTAGGCGCTGAAGGTCAATTCCTGTTCGTCCGGCGGACGGAAATTCTGCGTTTCCATCGTGCATCGGAACGGCAGATCCTTGCTCTCGATGATCGTCCGCTGGTTCGCGAGCATGGGCTTGCCGTCCTCGTACGCGATGTCGGCCTCCAGCATCCGCGAGCTGCCGGCAGGCATCTCGTCCGGATACTCGGCGGCGACGTGCGTCCAGGCTATGTGCAATCGCTTGCGCGAGACGGCCGGGCCTTCGGAACACTTCGTGCCGAGCGGCACCGGCGGTTTTGTTCCGCTCCGGTCCAGGACGTAAAGCCAGCATTGCACGCGCGCCTCGCCGGGTTTCTTTGGATCAAACTGTTCCGGCCCGGACAACAGGAAATCGCCATTCGCAAGGTAGAGCGCCCGGGTGTAGCCGTGGTGGGAATAATGCGCCGTGCGATTGCGAACCCGCCCGGTGGCCAGGTCGAGTTCCATCGCGTCCCCGAACGTCTTCGAGAGAAATAGGATCCGCTTCTCATCGTGGGACCAATCCGCGCGTTCGCCGAACCAAGTCACCTGGCGGATGTGCGGCGGCAAGTTGTCCGCGGGGCTTGAACCCGGCGCCGGGTCTGCGGCGCGAAGCGGCGGAAGCATCCCCAGCGCAAAACAGCCGAAGAAAATCGGGAGACGTGTGTTCATGGTATTCATAGGTCAATCGCCACAACTTCGTGGTCGAGGATGGAGGGCACAGTCACGTTCAGACTGCCTCCGACGCGATCGGCCCGGAATCGCTTGTCCGCGGCCAGCAATCGGACCTGTTTGGGTTTCGCCCCTTCAGGCAGCCGCAGCCGAACTTTCTGTTCACCAACCGGGATCAACTCGCGCACCGGTCCTTTCATCATCATGGGGTTCGTCAGGTTGACCAGATGAACCGTCAGCGATTCCTTCTGCCGCCAAACCGTAACGTCGAGGACTCCGGGACCGGTGACGGTGATCGGCGCATCCTCGTTCGTGGCCCAGACGACCGCATTGCGCAAGAGCTTAAAATGATCTACGGCGAGCACCTCCCAAAACGCCCGGTCAATGTCCCAAGGGAAATACACGATCCATCCCCGGCCCATTTCCCTGAGAAAAACCTGCGGCACTTCGGTCTTCACCACGCGGGGATACACTTTTTCCATCGGCAGATCGGGATAGGACGGGATCAGAGTCAGCGGCGGATTGGGATACGGCCGCGTGGTTTCCACTTCGACACGACGAACGCCGTTGATGATGCGCGAGGCGTCTTCCAGGCTGGCCAGCAGGGGGTGACGTTTGCCAGTCGCCGGGTCAGTCTCCAGGCGCAAATAGGAATTCTGCATCGGACCTTCGATGTGGCCTGTGAAGGTCACACCGAACAGGTCAGCCAGACCAAAGTCCTTTCGCTGCACGCCCCACTCATCATAGAGGCTTGTCTCGTGCGTGGCCACGAGGCCTCCGCCTTGCTGAACGAATTCGCGTAGTTGAGCGCACTGCGCATCCGACAGGGCGGCGGTGTTCGGCAGGATGAGTGTCTTGAACGGGGCCAGGTGCGCCGCATCGAGCAACCGGTCATGCACCATTTCGAAGGGGATGCGCGCCTCGATCAGCGCCTGGTACCAGCCGTTGATATGGTCCTCGACTCTGCCGGGGTAGAACCAGCCCGTCTGCTGCGAATAGACCAGGCCCACGCGCGCCAGCGAGCTCTCATTCCGCAGATAATTCTCCCATCGCGCCAGCCGTTGGTAAATCTGTTCGACCGGCTTTAGCCAGCGTTCGTCATGCAGCACCTCGGAGAACTTGGTGAACCACGGGCGCAGGCCGTTGGCTACACCGTCGGCCACCCAGAGCCGAATCTCCGCCTCGCTCTGCACGCTGTCCTTCCAACGATACGGCTCCTCGACACCGACACTAAAGATGCCGACAATCGGTTTGCGACCCATGGTGGCGCGGAATTCCTTTCCGTTCTTTCCGTTGGCCCACGGCGCGGTCAGCCCACGGCGCGCTTGACGGTCGGCGATCAGAGTGGGGGCCAGTTCGCCAATCCGCTGCATGTCCAAAGCGCTCGTGGCCCCGCCGCCCGTGTTGGGAATGACACACGAGTCGGGATTGATCTCGCGAACCTCGGCATCCCAAAGCCGCCAAAGCTCGAACAGGCGCTGCTGGTGCCAAAGGAGGTAAGCGCGGCGCGCTGGGTTTTGCGGATCGGAGGTGCGGGGGAGTTCATGGCCAGAGGCGGCGCGGAAGTTCTTCCGGCAATGCTCGCAGTGACACAGGCCCGAGCCGTCCCAGCGGTTGATGAAAATAGCGTCCACTCGATAGCGGGACATGATCTCCCTCTTCACCTCGGTCATGAACTCGAAGTTGTAGGGGCCGAGCGCGCACGTCACCCACATCTCCGGCGAGGCCCAATGCCGTCGCGGTTTGCCATCAGCGCCGACTGCGATCCAATCCGGGTGCGCGGCCTGCACGTCGTCGTAGGTGGCGTGCGGATCGGTGCGGGCGATGACGACCATGCCGAGCTTCCGACAGCCGGCCACAAGTTCGCCGAACACGTCACGGTCGCCGAGCCACGCGCTGCGATGATGGAACGGCACCTGCGTCGGATAATACGCCACGCAGCCACCGGCGCTGAGGCACACCGCATCGGACTTCGTGCGCTTGAAATAATCGAGCCAGAAGTGCAGGTCGAATTTGCCGGGGTCGTCCTCGACGAGCGTGAGCTGTGCCCAGCGCATGGGCTGGTCCACCCAGCTTGGCATCGGCGTGGTGTGGGTGATTACCCCGGCGGACAGAGCCCGCGGCCAGGTGAATTGACCAACTGTCGCGGCAGCACCAGCGACGGTCGCGGTCTTCAAGAAGTGTCGCCGCGTCACCACAAATCATCCTTTCACAAAATCGCGCACGGCCCGACCTGCCGCCGCCAGGTTGGCCAGTCGCATTTCGGAATACTTGCGGGAGAGGATCAGCCCGTCTGCGCCGGCTTTGATCGCCGCGGCCACGGCGGCGTAGGTGTCGTCGGGCGAGGCTTTGCGGCTGTTCTTCCCCGTGGGGATCCCAATGTCAATTCCCGGCAGAATCTTGCATTTGCCCTGCACACCGTCGAGTACGCGCCGGGTCTCGCGAAAGACGTAATCCGGAGACAAGCCGGCGGTGGCGAGGTCGCCGAGCTTCGCCTCATCGCCGTAATTGGGCAGGTGATTGTTGAGGCGCAGCAGTTCCTCCTTCGGCACATCGCGGAAGACGGTCGAGCCGACGTTGCGGATGAAGTTGGCGTACCGTTCTCCCCCGCAGTTGTTCTTGATGAATTGCCGTCGAGGAAGGGGAGGTTGAGATGGGTTCACGATGGAAATTGGTTGTAGCGCCGTTGGTGGTTTGGTTCAGCTTCGTGCTTACGCGGAGACCGGTTGGTGCTTCTTGATGAAGTCCGGATCGATCTCGACGCCGGAGCCAGGACCGGTCGGGACCTTAATCTTGCCGTTGACGACTTTGAGCGGCGACGTTTTGCACTCGAAGCGCACCTGAGTGCCCAGGCCCTTGAACTCGTGGTGGGCGCCGGCATTCGGCAGCACGGATACGAGGTGGATGTTGTAGAGAAAACCCAGGCCCCCTCCCGACATGTGCGGCACGATGGATTTGCCGAATGCCGCCGCCATACGCCCGACCTTCACCGATCGAATCAGCCCGCCAAAGTAATAGCTGTCGGGCTGGACGATCTCGATTCCGTCGTTGGCGATCAACCAGCGGAAGTTGACGAAGCTCTGGTCCTGCTCGCCATTCGCGATCGGGATCGTGAGCGCATCGGCGACCTTCTTGATCGCTTCGAAGTCGTCATACATCACGGGCTCTTCGAAATACGCATACTTGTTCGCCTCCAGCAGTCTGCCCACCCGGATCGCCTCGTCCACGTCGTAGTAGCTGTTCGCGTCGGCGTAGAGTGCCATGTCAGGCCCGTAGTGTTCCCGGAGCAACGGAATGAGCCGCTCGGTTTTGCCAACTGGCCCCTTCGCGTGCATGTCGGTGGTCATGAACATCAGGTAGCCCACCTTGATCTTGAGCGCCTTGGCGTCGTATTCGGCGACCGCCTGCTTGATCCGCTCGAAGGTTTCCTCCAGCGGGCGCTCGCGCCACTCGGTCGCCACATAGACGGCCACTTCCGGATGGTGAATCTCGCCAATTAATTGGCCGAGAGAGCGACCCGCAATCCGGCCCAGCAAATCGAGGATGGCAAACTCGATCGTGGCCAGTGGCAGTCCAAGCGAGATGCCGTTGTAACGAAAGTTGAAGCCGTAGATGAAGATCTTCTCCAGAATGAGGTCCAAGTCCCGGGCATCTTTGCCGAGGAAGAACGGCTGGAGGTTGCGGAGGAAGATCGGGTAGAGCGTGCTTATGCCGCTGTGCGCGACCGAAATCCCCTCGGCGCCGTCGGTCGAACGTACGCGGCATAGGAAACTGTTCTCCCATCGCAGCAGTTCCAGGCGCTCAATGATGACGGGGCTTTTGAACAAATCCTTCTTCAACACCGGTTGGCCGAGGATTTTGCGGAGCTTGGCCCGGCGCGCTTCGGCGTCCTTTGGTCGTCCGGCGCCGGTGGTTTCCGCGCCATGCGCGGACACGGACACCCATGGCGTGGCGAGCCCGGCCACGCCGGCGGTGGAAAGGAATTCTCGTCGAGTGGTTTTCATCGTTAATTGGCGTTCAAGAAGTAGTTGTCGTGACCGGGCACCACCACGTCTGCAAAGCCGGCGATCCAGTCCATGGTCTTCGCCGAAAGTTCAAAGTCCACGCAGTTGTAATAGCCGCGGCGCTCGCGCCAGAAATCCCGCGTGGGAACCGCATCTCCTGCCACGACCACCGACAAGCCTTCGCAAGCGAAGCGCAGGCTGTGATGGCTCAAGGTGTGCCCAGGTGTAGACACGATTTCGAGATCGTCAAACAAGCGGCCGGACATGGATTCCACGGGCTTGGCCAGTTTGTTGGTCTTGTTCAAGGCAGCGGCCACTTCGGGCGCGGTGAGCCAGCGGGCCTCTGGGAAATGTGCGAGTCCAAACCAGTGATCGCCGTGTTCATGCGTGACGAACACTGCGGTGATGTCACTCGGCTTAAGCCCAGTGCGCCGGTCAAGTTCCTTACGCATTTCGTCGGCGCTGGTCAGAGAGGGATCGACAATCAGTCGGAATCCCTCGCCTTGGACCACCGTGCAAGTGCAGATGGCGGAGCGGAGACCCTTGGCATCGCTCTCGCCCCAGTATCGGTTGCGGGAAAGGTTGCCAATCGTGATCACGTCCCAGCGTTTCACCTTGGAATTCCTGCGCCCCTTCCATAAATGGGACGATGCACTGCTCGCGACCTGCTCAGCGCCTGAAGCGGGAATGGCCGCAGCTGTCGAGGCCAGGATTCCGACAGAGAGACGCGTTAGAAAACTGGCGCGGCTGCAGCGTCCAGACGGCTCCGCATTGGACACGAAAGAATGGAGGCTTGGTTGAGGTGTTTTCATGCGATGGCAAGCATCAGTGCAAAGGTCACCCCATCGCCGTTTCGAGTTCACGGCGCTCCGCAACCGTCATGGGCGTGGCTTCGCGGACCATGCGAATGTTGGCCTTCAGTTGCTCGACCGAGGCAACCCCGATGACCGCCACGGACACTGGCAGGCTCAACGTGTAGCGGATGAGCGAGGCTGGCTGGACTTGGTGCGTGGTCTGGTCATGGTAAGGGCGGAGGACTTGTTGCGGCGGATTGCCGGTCGCCAGACAACCGTTGCCGCCGCCTATCACTTTCATGGCGATGACGCCCATTTGCTCCATCCAGTATTTCGTCGTGATCCGGAACGGCACGCCCACTTCCAGGGCGCTCTCGATAACGGAGTCCGGTAGTCTTTTGGCACGCAGATCGAGACGCAAGTTCGGCGAGGCCACTCTGATTTGCTGAAACACGTCGCGCCAGAACGACTCCTGCTCGCTGTTCTTCATGCCGGATTCGTCGTGCATGCGGAACTGAATGCCGTCGAGTACGGGCACCTCATTGACGACAGGTTCCGCTGCTGCTGCGCCGGAGTGATGCCCATCATCCGCACGTCAGGAAAACCTTCCACATCGAAGAAATCGGGATAGCACGGCGCGAGAAAGCCACCATTTTCGTAGCCGAGAATGACCACGAGCGAGTTGAACCGGTTCTGCGCCAACGCATCGAGATACCGTGCCCAGTACGCCTCGTCATAAAACCGGCTTTCCCAATACGTGCGGTTGAAGGTGTAGAGGGAAAGTGCCCGCTCCGCGGCGTAGGGCTTCTCCTCGATATCGCGAACTTCGGTGAAGGGGGAATCCGCCGGCGTCGTCCAGCGTACGCGGTCCGCGATGTCCAAGAGAGCATACATCAACCCGCGCGCGTCGGCTCCGGCGACCAGTAGGACAGCCTTCCCGTCGCGACTGATCCGCCGAACGCACAACGACTCCGCCGCTTGAAGGGGCGCGAGCTTCAACTCTGAAATAAGCTTGGCGGTTTCCCCATTACCCGCTCCGATCCCGAAAACCAACACGGTTTTGGCATTGGCCTGCGGCAAGGACTCGGCTTCCTCAACCACCGCGCCCTTCGTTTGTAGTGCCTGGGTGAGTCTGCTGATTCCGTGCTGGACCGGTGACGCAAGTTCCTTGTCGCCGACCAAGGCAATAATGGGGGCAGTGGTGGCGAGGACCGAGGTCAAAGGGAACAGCAGAAGGCCAGCGCCAACGGCGGCCGTCGTCAGCTTACATTGCCTGAGCACGCCCAGCAGAGTCATGGAGGGAATTCAAGCAGAGACGCATGCTCCGCGCGACAGTTTTTGCCAAATAATCGCCTGAAGTCAGCGCCTCTTGCTGCCCGCCGGAAAACAAAGCGCTCACAAATGTGACCTCTGTGGGTGGCAGAAACTCCGTCACGAAACGAAGTCGTTGATTTAGCTGGATTTGTCCGCAAGCGAAGCAGCCGTGTTCGCGTTTGCCTCAGCACTCCTGCGCTACTTGTTGTGCTGGTTCCATCCCCGGCATGATCTCGCCTTGGAGAATCTCGCCCTCAGGCACCAAATTACAGTGCTCAATCGACAAGCGCGTAGGCCCAAGCTCCGCCCGTTGGATCGATATATTTGGATCATGTTGAAGAGATGCTGGCCCGATTGGAAAAGGGCTTTAATGATCCTCCAACCCGAAACCGTCATCGGCTGGCAGCGAACCGGATTCAGGCTGTTCTGGCGCTGGAAATCCCGGCATCGGATGGGGCGACCTGGAAAGGACCGGGAGCTGATTCAGCTCATCGGGCGGATGTGGTCGGCCAATCCCACTTGGGGCAGTCCGCGCATTCGCGATGAATTGGCCAAACTGGGCCTGCAGGCTTCAACCGCCACGATTCGGAAGTATCGCCCCAAGTCCAGGCGTCGGCCTTCGCAAAGCTGGTGGACTTTTTTGCGGAATCACGCTGGCACCATGGCCGGGATGAATTACCACGAGGTTTGCTCGCAGCGATCCCTGGCGCATGACAGTCCGATCCCGCGACCGGTGCAGTTGCCCGACACTGGGAAGGTGATCGAGATACCGATGGTCGGCGGTCTGCATCATCAGTGCCTGCGGCAGGCTGCCTGAGGTAGGGCCAACAACTGACCCAAAGTGTGGCACGGCGAGAAGAACCTTGCCCATCTCCCATCCAAGTCCTCATCGACTGTTGTCTTTGCGACGAAGCGGAGCACAGGACTGGCAACTTGGCTCAGTTGCTATACCTTAGCGCTAACCGGATAATCGCTTTTTCGGTCACGACTGACTTTTTGCCACCCACAGGCACTACTTCCGCCCGGCCGTGGCTTCCGCCAGTAGCGCGATCGACTCGCGGATAGCCTGCGTCGGGTCCACGGTCGGCCACATCTCCAGGCCGAGGAAGCCGGTGTATCCCTTGGCGGCGATGGCGCGGAAGACGTTCACGTAATTGATCTCACCGGTGCCGGGTTGGTGGCGACCCGGCACGTCCGCCACGTGGAAATGCGAGATCTTCCCAAGGTTGGCCGTGATGTTGGCGATCAGGTTGCCCTCGGTGATCTGCTGATGGTAGATGTCGAACAGCAGACGGACACGGGGGCTCGCCACCGCATCGACCATGCGGAAGCCTTCTTCCGACGTAGCCAGGTAATAGCCCTTGTGGTCGACCAGCACGTTGAGCGTCTCGATACTTAACGTCACGCCGGCGTCTTCGCACAACGGAGCGGCGGCGCGGAAAGCCTCGACGCAATTCGCGTGCTGCTGGGCGCGGGGGACATCTTTCAGTTCGTTGCCCACTTGGGCGATGATCTGGCGGCAGCCGAGCCTCCGAGCTGTCGCCAGCGTATCCTTGAGCGGTGCCATAATCCGCTGGGCGCTGCCAGGAGCCACCAGCGGGCCACCGGTATCGCAGGCCAGGCCTACCACCTCCATGCCGAGTTCCTCGCGAATCCGGGCGAGCCGGTCCAGGTCGCGCCCCCGCCAGCCCCAGAACTCGAAGGCACTGACACCCGCCGCCTTCACTTTGGCGGGGCGCTCCTCAAAGGGAACGTCCGTAAACAGGGCGTCGATGCATACCGCCAGACGCGGCCATGGGGCCGGAGTCGGCGCATCGGCGCCCCAGGCGAGGTTGTGTTGGATTACGGCGCCGGCAGAAGCCGCGGCAGCCAGGCCGAGCCATCGGCGACGGGACAGGGAAGTGTTCATGGCGTGGCCCCCTCCACTCTTCTCCGCGGGGAGGAATCGAGCGCCGCAACCAGGTCGTCTACGTCGAACACGAATCCCCAGGTCAGGGCCACGCGCCACAGGGCGAGTTCCTTGGCCCACTGCTGCCGGGCACTCTCGCGGTTTTCGACTGGGGTGGTGGCTTGATGGATGGCCGAGCACATCACGCCGTGTCGGTTCATTTCAAGCATCCCTCCGGGGCGACATGAGCAGGCACCAGTTGCCAGGCCCCCGGCCGCCACTTGGCGAAGGAATCCCCTTCGGTTTGCACTCATCACACCTATCATAGCATCCCTCCGATCTCGAACCGATGAACTACCAGTCGCTTTCCACGGCTTGCGACGCCGGCAAATCACAGGTTCGCCGTCGTTGTTTGCCGTCCGGCTCATGCACGATCAGGGTAGCATCCTTCAGCGGTTGTCCGCTCACCACCTTCACGCGCAAATTCTTTCCGACCGCCGTCACTTCCGTCAGCCGCACGCTGCGACGCGCGATCTCCCACTGCCAGACTTCGGCGTGAGTCCACCATTCCAGGCCGCGTTGGCGGCCCTCCTGCACCAGTGTCTGCAGGGTGCCAGCTAGGCCGGGCTTTTGGATGTGCGCCGGATGAAATAGAAAATGCGCCACCCCACCATGCGCCACCGCCTGGTCCAGCATCTGGGGCGCGAGTTTCGCCGGCAGGTGGATGTCCAGGTCCTGGGTAATCAACGGGATTTCATAAACGTCCAAAAACCGCGGCGACGCGGCCTCGTCGTCCAAGGGCCGCCACGGCTGACACGTGCCGCGCGGAAAGCCGCAGCCGCCACGCTTGCTCGGTCCCATCGTGCCGTCGATTTTCAACCCGGCCTGCTCGATCCAACGAAAGAAATCGAGCCGTCCTTCCCACCGTGTGTAATGGTTCTTGTTCGCGATAATGTTAGTGGCGCCACTTTCGGTTGTCAGTCCCTCGAGCTGTTTTACCAGTTTGTCAAAGCCCCACTGGCGATCCGGACTTTCTTTCATCGCGTCGTAGTGCAGGGCGATTTCGCAGCCCGCGGCGCGTATCTCGTCGTAGAGCGGGCGCGGGTAACCGCTGGGGAACAGCATGCACCACGTCGTGCGGATGCCGGCCTTCTTCACCTCTGCCAGCATGGCCCGCGCGGCCTCTTCCACGTTGCCGTCGCTATCGTGGCTGATGCATCCGATGGCCGGCACGTCGCGCGGCCACGGCGCTATTTGGAGGAGTGGCTGACCCACGGCACGCGCGGCGTATTGAATCGCGCGCAGGAGGATCAGCCGCAATTCATCTGCCACCGGATACAGGAATCCCGGCGCCTCGCCCTCGGCCAGCATTACCCGATCGAAGTCGTAGTCGAGCACCTGGCCATCGTCCGTCTTCAGCAGGTGATCGTTGATGGGCATAGTTCCATCAAACGCCGGTGTGCCGTCACGCAGCACGGCGATGCCTTGCTGGATGTGAACGATGCTGTTGAGGAGGTCCGTCGCGATCAGCACCGCCAGGCCCTGCCCGACTCGTCGCTCCAACAGAACTGGGAAGCCTTTCGGCCGGCCATGACGGTCCAGCACCGTGCCCGTGGCTTTGGCTTCCGCAGCCCGTACCGCCAGGCCACCAAAGAAATGCAGCGAGCTCTTCAGCCCGGCAAACACCGGGTGCTGTGAACCCCGGACATCGAGGTAACCTTCGCCCAGTTGGAGGACGGCGCTCGCGCCGAAGCCTTTTGCGCTGCCCGACGGCACTAATTCCGCGCCGAACAGTTCCGGCATTCCGTGCAACCCGCCCAGCGACACCAAGGCGCCACCGTTCTCGACGAACGCCATGAACTGCTTGCGCTGGTCATCGGTCAACTGGTGCTCGCCGGCGAGCACCAGCAAGCGATTGTGGCCCCCTTGACCCGGCAGTTGTTCATCGAAGAAGAAGCCAGCGCGCTGGGCCACTTCTACGATGTAAGCATTCGACGGCAACGCGGGAGACACAGAGAGGGTCATAGTTGCCTGCGACCACGTGCACGCCACGCAGGCCAACCCCATTCCCAGCATGAAGCTCTGCCGTCTCATACTCAGTAATTCAGCATTGTTACAGTTCCTGCTGCCGGCGCACAAGTCGCCAGTGCTGACAGGAGGCTGAGATTTGCCATGACCGAACTCCCTGAACATGGCAAGACTCTAATCACGCGGCCATTGGAGGCTGAACCAGGCCACCCCAATGATTGTGCCAACGGCAGCTAGACAGGTCGGCAATCGGAGGTGTTGGTGCTCCCGCGCGCTCTTCGCCAAGCCTTGGTGCATACGACGGGCGTTGTCGTAGTCCCGGAAGGACAAGGAGACAGCAGGAATCGGCGATCATGCGGTTTCAGGGTGTCGGTGAAACAAAGCACTCAGCCGACCCTCGGCGGAGCGAATCCATCGCGGTAGTTGCGGCGCACCAGCGTCTCGGTGGCCTCCTTGTGGTTGGTGAACGAGAGCTTCGACTTGTCCCAGAGCAACTCCTGGCCGGGATAGCGGGTGGCCTTGACCCCGATGATCGTTGCCTCCGTGATGCGCGTCGCCTGCGAAAACGGCGTGAGTAGTTCGACGGGCTTGCCCAGGCATTTGTCGACCCATGAGTGCCAGTGGTTGAACCGTGGCAGTTTCGGCATGCCCTCCACCTTGGCGGCCTGTTCCATCTTCCCATCGCGCCAGATGTTGGAATCGCCCTCGGGCCCGACCAACATCGTCCCCTTCTCGCCGACGATCACGGTCACCGTGCCGTCTTCCGGGGCTTCCGCCAACCGCATCTCCTCAGGCTTGGGTTTCATCGCCGGATGGCAATAACAAAGGGACACCGTGTTGCCGACAAAGCGGTCGGAATTCACCTGGTAGAGCATGGTGGCCTTGCAGGGCGAGACATGGAAGTTCTTGTCCGCTGGAGCCGCACACTCGGCCTTGACCGAATAGGGGGTCTTCAATTCGGGATAGGCGAGGAAGAGGATATCGAGGAGGTGGCAGCCCCAGTCGCCCAGTCCGCCCGAGCCAAATTCCCACCACGAGCGCCACTTCACAGGAACCAGGGCGTCATGATAGGGCATCTGGGCGCACGGACCGAGCCAGAGGTTCCAGTCGAGGTTGGCCGGAATACTCGGGTTGGGGCGGAGGATCTTCTCGGTGTTAAAATAGGAATCGCCAGGGCTGCCCGAGCTGGTCCAGGCATGGAGGGCGACGATCTTGCCCAAGCGGTTTTGGCGCAGAATCTCCAACGCCGTGCGCCGACTTGGATTGGCCATGCGCTGGTTGCCTAACAAGGTGACCAGCTTCGGCTTGGCTTGCAGAGCCCGCTCCACCATGACCAGCTCGGCCAACTCGTGGACCAAGGGCTTTTGGCCGTAGACATGCTTATCGTGGGCCATAGCCGTTAGGAGGATGGGGGCATGGGAATGATCCGGGACGGAAACAACTACCGCATCGAATTCGTTGGCGTGCTTGTCGAAGGCCTCGCGGTAGTCCCGGCAGGTAAAGGCCTTGGGATGCTCGGCGGAGGCCTTGGCCAGGTAATTGGAATCGACGTCGCAGAGACCCGTGATCTCCACGGCCGGATGAGAAGCGATGCTATGGCGGTCGGTCTCACCGATGGTGCCGACCACCCCAATGCAAAGCACGCGGAGCTTTTCTTCGGGCGAGCCGGCCCGCAAACGAGGAATAGCAAACAGGCCGAGAATGGCGGTGGTGGACGAGGCCAGGAATTGACGACGGCTGGAATGAATGTTCATGGTCAGATCAAAGAGGGAGTGATGCTCAGGCATGAGAACGGATCGACGGCCGATATAGAGATACCCTTAGGAATTCGCATTTGCGCATGGCCTTACTCAGTGCTACGCGGGTGAGCGAGAATTGACTTGTCAGTTGTTGGGTCTCACCGACCATGGCGCGATACTGCCAAGGGCAGCCTAACGTGTCAAAGCGTGATATCTGCAGTAAATTCGTAAGTTTGTTACGAGTTTCTGGTGGTGTTCGCGTCCTGTGGTTGGCGAAAATGCCATCGCGCTGTTTGCGGAGAGGCAACACGCTCCGGCCACGGATCGATACTGGTCGAGAGGCCGGGATCCAAAGGCAACGATGGGATTGAGCGTACCATCCCGTCGGGAAGCAGGCACTAATCACG
>Ga0116153_10002418_pt1 | contig 14771 bp, 14 predicted proteins | sample AD_UKC028_MetaG_FD_89896 | JGI IMG/M metagenome (GOLD analysis project Ga0116153, IMG submission 89896) | Active sludge microbial communities of municipal wastewater-treating anaerobic digesters from USA - AD_UKC028_MetaG | ecosystem: Engineered > Bioreactor > Anaerobic > Digestate | place: USA...
GCCGGGAACCTCGGCGGGATGAGCCCGTGTTTCCGGGCCTCCTCCTCGAGCCAGGCCCTGTCGTCGGGATGCGCGATCGAGATCAGCGCCGCCGCGCGTTCGTAGCCGTTAAGCCCGCGCAGGTTCACGATCCCGTACTCAGTGCACACATACTGGGCGAACTGCGCGGGTACGTCGACCACCGATCCCTGCGGCAGGAACGGCACGATGCGCGGCGTGTTGTGCTTGCTGCGCGATGTCATGGCCGCGACGCTGCGCCCGCCCCTCGACTGCGCGGCGAATATGATGAACTGGAAGAACCCGCCGGTCCCCGATATGGGCCGCCTGTCGTAGAACGAACACGACATCTGCCCCAGCAGGTCCACGGCCACGGTGTTGTTGATTGCCACCATGTTGTCGATCCTTCTGAGTATGTCGAGGTTGTTGGTGTAGTCTATGTCGTACGCGGCAAGGGCCTGGTTGTGGTGGATGGTGTCGTAGTACCACTTCACGTCAACGGGAAAAGCGAAGGTCCACACGCTTCTGCCCATGTCCAGGTTCTTGTAGCGGTTGGTCACCTGCCCGGATTCGATCATCTTGATGAGGCCGTAATTGAGCATCTCGGTGTGGATACCCAGGTCCCTGAACCCGGCGTCGGCCATGGCCGCCACGCACGCCGAGGGCAGCGAGCCTATCCCGAGCTGCACCACGTCGCGGTCGCGCATGATGGTCATGATGTGCCGCGCGATCTGTTGCTCGACCGGCCTGGGCGCGATGGCCTTCTCGTTCATCTGCGGCCATTTGTACTTCTCGCAGTCGACCTCGACCCAGTAGTCGATGTCGTCGATATTGATGGTATTGAAGCGCCCGCCCTCCGCCCACGGGTAATCCGACCGCACCTCGAAAACGATCTTCTTCGCGGTCTGCCTGAAGATGTTCGCGCTGTTGGTCCCGTACGACATGTTGAAGTAGCCGTGGTTATCGGGCGCCGTCGCGGCGTTGAACCACCAGTCCATGCCCCGCTTTTCCCGTTCATGGCTGGCGAACCGGTAATGGTGCGCCCATGTGCCGCCCGCCCAGCCCCAGGGGGTCCAGCTCGTTACGCCGTGTTCCTCGCGCGCCTTGCGGTTCCACGGGAAAAAGAAATGCTCGTGCACGCAGTGGTACTGCTGGTGCGGGTCGACCTGCTGCAGTTCGGGATGCGGATAGAAGTTACCGGCCAGCCAGAATTCTATGTCCCTGAGCTGGCCCGGCCCGCCGCCGAGCCTCTGGGCCACGGCCTCGGTGCACACTGTCGAATCCCCGCCCACGGTGCCGTGATTGATCCAGTCGCCTGATTTCACCATGTCGGCGATCTGCTTTGCCGTCCTTTTCTTGTCCCTGATCTTCTGCTGTACGGGCGTTGTCATGTCTGCCTCTTTTTATATATCTGTCATTATTGAAACCGGGGCGCCGTCCTGGTCCGCCTGCGGCCGCTGTCCCGATGCGATCAATCGATCCCGGTTTTTTCGCAATGAAGCTGCTATACAAAATTATATCGATATGAGTCAATTATTTTTCGAAATCCGCGCAGGGAAAATCAAAACAGGGCGCAACGGCAGGCGGATTGATCTTCGGCGTTCAATCGGCGAAGGAGCGGGGTTTCATTTTACATGCTGTTCTGAAGAGGAATAGATGAACGAATCGAGAACCCGCCAGGCGCCGGCCCCGGCGGAGTCATCTTTCATTATGGCCTTCCATGAGACGACCGCCTTCGGACCTTCGACAGCTACGACGACATACCCATGGTATGACGCGTTGGAAAATTTTGTTTTTGCTTTTTTCCCGTTCCCGAGCTTTCCCGACGACCTCAGGTTGCCGCCGCCAGTGCCTGCGATGATCTGCCATACTTCATTGCCGCAGGCCCTGACAAGGGACCGGTCATAGCAGTGGTCATGGCCGCAGAAGTAAATCCCGCCGCCGGCCCTGCCGATGCTCTCGAAGAAAAGGTCGCGCCCGGCGGGATAGAATCCCAGATTGTCCCTGTGCATTTTCTCGAACGCCGGTTCATGGGCGAAGACGAAGATCAGCGGATTACGGTTGCCCGCAAGCCGCCTGTCGAGCCAGGACTGGTTCACCCGGTGCTCGACGACATACACGTCAACGCCGATGAACAGCGCGTTCCGGTGTTCGAAGCTGTAGGTCAGGCCCTCCTCTCCCGGGGGGCCGTTTTCCGGTATGCCGGATTCGGCAAAGGCGTCCCGGAACGCTTTCCTGATCTGCACAGGCGTATCTGGTGAGGGCTCGAGATGAAGGGGCAATGGAGGCAGCGCGGCCCGCTCAGGCCCGCTGTCATGGTTGCCCCGAACCGGGTAGATCCTGATGCCCGCGCGGTACACGGGCCCCATGGCCTTCTTCCACGCCGCGTACTGCTCGGCGTAGCCGGTTCCGCCGTTCTTGAGCCATCCGTTCACGAGATCTCCCGAAACGAGCACGAGCTCTGTTTTTTCCCGAACGACATCCTCCGCTATAGCCTTCACGATTTTCTCGTTGATGCACAGGCCCATCCCTGTCGAGGCCCTGTCTGCCTGGGTGTCGCTTATGACCGCGAATTTCCATGGGGCCGCTTCACCGGTCCGGGCAGGGCCCTTTGCCCATGGTATGACGAGCAGCGCAATCAATACCAGCGCTGCGGCGATGAATGCATTGTGAGGTTTACGCTGATTCATTTTGTTCCGTATAACGACCGCTGCGGAATTTTTATACCTGCAAATCTTTTTGTAATGCTTGCGGATTGCGTCGCATGTCAAGTATTCGCCATACCGTGACTGAAGCACCATCTTCAAATGTATAATAAACGGCATAAGGAAATCTCCTGGAGAGCATTCTGTGATAACCGAAATACAGCGGGTGAATGCCGGCATACAATGCAAGAGAGTCAATATCAGAAAAGATGGAGTTTAAAAAATAATCGCCCAGGCCCTGGCTCTGTTTTTCATAAAATTCACGACCACGGGAAAGGTCATTGATTCCCGACAAAAGGATTTTAATCTTCATTAAAGCGTTTGCGAAGTTGTCTCTTGGCTTCGACCCAGTCGATTATTTTTTCCTCGCCCGAGCTCAGCCGTTTTTTGGTTTCATGCAGTGATGTTTTATGCCAGTCGGGAGAATCCACCTGATTGTCATCCCGTGAAAGGTCTTCCCACAGGGCCTCCATCATGATCAGCTTTTCGCTTTTTGAAAGGTCTTTGAGTTCAGTAATATTGCCCATTTAATTTTTCCTGTCTTCAACCGTCGTGATTATACGATAATAATCAGTATTACAAAAGTCAAACTAAAAACCGTACGATGCTTGTCACATTCGATACGGAAGCTGCAACGAACCGAGGTCGAGGGCATGGTCGCGAACATCGACGAGGACTGTTATCCCGCCCCGCCGGCACGCATTTTTTATTTGCATTTTTTAGTGCATCGTACTATATGACACTGATTTATTGTACGGAGGTTTTCATGAAAAAGTTATTATTGCCGCTTATTCTTCTCGTTATGGCCTTTTCACTCTCATGCGACGACTCAAGTGACGACGACAGCAATCCCGACCAGGTTTACATGGTCCAGTTCCGCATGGGGTTCGAACCCAATACAGACTATGGCTTCAACGATGAGGTCCTGGACACGATGATCCAGGAGGGCAGCGCCGCCGACAACGGCGCTTCGACATCGATGCACGTCGGGGCCTGGGTGAATTCAAACAGGCGGGCCCTCATTAAATTCATTCCAGCCGCTTATGTTCCGTCCTTTGCAACGATAACCAGGGCGGTGCTGTCCCTGTATTCCAGCAACGTGTTCGGAAATTTCACGATCGATGTCCATAATGTCGTAGCAACATGGGCCGAAAGCGCGACATGGACCAATTCAGGTTTCCAGGGCTGGGCAGGCGGCATTTATGATACGGCGGTCATTTCCTCGAAAAAAGTCACAACAAAAACCTCGAGTTTGACCGAGGTTTCGTTCGACCTGGATACCGGCGTGGTCCAGGAATGGATCGACGATCCCTGGTCGAACCAGGGACTGATACTGATCCCGGCGGACGGAACAGTGGACGAAAGCGATGCGCTCTTCTGCACCAGCGAACATGCAGAAGAATACCTGAGACCGGCCCTGACGATCGAGTACAGGCTCTGACGCCGGCCCGGCACAGCCCGCCCCCGCGCCCTCGCATGCGGGGCGGCGGGAGCGGGAAGATAAAATCCGCATAACGCAATTTTTTTGTCTCCCTTTCGCGGTTTTTCGCACATATGGTACGGAGGCTCATCATGGCTGAAGTATTCCTGAATCCCGCATTCACCGCGCTCTCAGGCCGCGCGGGAAACATCGTGTTCTACAGCTACGGTCAAAGAACGTTCTTCCGCTCGTACGTGGTGCCCCGCAATCCCGGCACGCCTGCGCAGCGGGCGAACCGCGGCCTGTTCCGTGACGCGATGAAGGCGTGGCAGGCGCTCTCCTCCTTTGACCGGGACACATTCTCCCGCAGAGCGCGAAGGCTCGGCATGACCGGGCACAACCTTTTCATTTCACGGTACATGGCTTCAAAGATGGGGGATTCCGGGAGCGGGGATTCTCTTCGTAATCCGCGAAGGCGCACTGGAGCCCTTACTGATGCTTGTCCTTCGTCTCACAGAGCAGGCCACTCCGTCACACAGACGCCGGCGGCGGGATCGCCATGCTATGCACATTCGACGGCGGATTTACGCGCAGCGCCTCCCTGATGCGCTCTGAACAGACATCACACAGTCGTACAGGGCTCCTTGAATTATGGATTCAACCCGTTCCCGGCCTGTAACAAAACTGCAGGCGCGGGCATCAATTCGCGGAACGCTTATTGTTTATTTATTGACAGAAAATCCCGGGCGGTCAAAACTCATAACTCTTTGCGGCCCCGCGCCGCGATATATGCGCCTGTAGCTCAGTGGATAGAGCAATGGCCTCCGGAGCCATGTGTCGCACGTTCAACTCGTGTCAGGCGCACATCTTTCAATCCCGCTCGACCCTGTTTCTGCCGCCGGTCTTGGCCCTGTACAGGGCCCTGTCTGCGGCCTCGATCAACCAGGTATAACCTCCTTCCGGCGCGGGGATCATTCCCGCAACGCCCAGGCTCACCGTGACATGGGGAGCCACCGTCGAATCCTCATGCCTGATATTCAGGGACGATACGGCGGCCCTGATCCTTTCGGCGAGCGCCACGGCATCTTCTATATTGACATGCGGCAGCAGTACGACGAATTCCTCGCCGCCGTATCTCGCGCACAGGTCATCCGCCCTGCGCACGCATCCCCTCGCCGCCTTTGCGACGAGCTTCAGACATTCGTCCCCGGCCTGGTGTCCGTAATTGTCGTTGTATTTCTTGAAAAAATCGACATCCATGAAAATCAGGGATAACGGCTTGCCCTCCCTCAGCGCCGAAATCCACTGCTGTGTGACAATCGCGTCGAAGCTGCCCCTGTTGTTCAGCCCGGTGAGAGGGTCGAGGCTCGAAAGCTCGGTAAGCTCCCTGTTCGACGCCTCGAGCGTGACTGAATTTATCTCGAGGAGCAGCTTGTACAGGAACTCGCGGCGCTCTTTCTTCTCGATGCTGTAATTTGACAATACACAGACTGTAATGAGAAGAGCAATAGTCAGAAGATTGCTGAACTTGAACGGCATCGGCCCGTGCACCGTAAAGAGAATCAGTATTATATAGACCAAAAAGGAAAACAATGAATACAATAAAGCGTAAGAAAACCTGACCCGGACGAGAATATTGAGCAGCAGGGGGATCAGGATAATCAATACAATATTATAGAAAGACCTGGGCGATCCGCCGATTATATCGAGAATCACAAAAACCTGCGCGATCGCTATCACGACGACGATCCCTACGATTTGATCCGCGAATTTCTGAAGAGCCGGCACGGCGATCAGGAACACCAGCGCCGTGATCAGGGGCGTTACGATCAAAAGGCGTACCGTGCATATCCTTGCAAACACGTCAGGGGCGCTTACGAAATCGTTGATGCATATGAGATCATACATGAACACCGAAACAAGGGCGAAGATGAAGTATCTTTTCATTCTCACCGGCATGTCATCCGCCCGGTAGAGGCTCTCCAGCCGGTCCTGAAATCTAAGCATGAACGATTTGGAATTCAACTGCCGCCGAATATCGACTTCCAGCCTTCCGTAATCGGCTTCATTGATCGAGCCGAGAACAAAAGCGCGAGCCGGGTTCAACAGTTTATTTACATGATGAAGAATTGCCGGCAATCTCATTCAATTATCCACAAATTGTTTATTGTGTCATATTTTATTGTTAAATTGTATTTCATAGAGGCTTTTTTTTCAATAAGGGGACCTCTATAAATTTCATTATGGATGTTCCCTTGCGGGGTCAGCATCATGCGACTATTTGCTACCTTGCACAATCAAGCGCCGCGCGCGAGGCGGCTGTTGACATTATTCCCGACACTCCTGATTCTCTGCGGAGATTTCTACTCTGAACCGCCCGCCCCTCCCATCGGAGGATACAATGTCTACATGGGGCATATTCATAACCATACCGCCTATTCAGACGGCCGGGACACGCCGTTTAAAGCGTATCAATATGCCCGCGATATTGCGGGTATGGATTTTCTCGGGATCACGGACCACGATCATCAAATTGACGGCGCGGAGTGGAAAAACACCGCCAGAGCCGCCCTCATGTTCAACCAGGATTACCGTTTCACGGCTTTCAGGGGTTTTGAGTGGACCTCGCCGTACTATGGGCATGTGTCAATTCTCGAAACTGAGGATTACGTCAGCTCCCGTGACGAGGCCACCGATTCCTTTGACGAGTTATGCGCATGGATCGGCGACACTGACGGGATAGCGTTCTTCAACCACCCGGGGCGTCAAAAAGATTATGGCAATGAGTTCAATCATTTCGCCGCGAGGCCGGTCGACAATTTCGCGGGCATTGAGCTGTGGAACAGGAATTCAGGGTTCGATGTCTACTATTACAATGACGGGTTCATGGTTGACGACGGGAACCTGGGCTATTACGACGAGGCCCTGCGGCGCGGCTGGCGTATCGGCTCTTCAGGTTCGGGCGACGACCATGATGCATCCTGGGGAACCGCCCAGCCTTCGAGGCTGGCGGTCCTTGCTAATTTCAAGACACGCAGGGAGATACTGTCGGCCTTCCGCGCAAGAAGGTTCTATTCGACTCTCGATAAAAACCTGTCATTGTCCTTTAAAATCGATGGAAACGAGATGGGCTCCATCGTTGAGCCGGGCGTTCATGTCCTTGAAATAAGCGTGGATGACGGTTCTGATGACGACAAGTTCTCCGCCGTTGATCTCATCAGGGACGGAGCCATGATTAATTCATGGTTCCCCGGCCGAAAGCAGGCGAACATGACGGCCGAAATAACGGTATTGCCCGGAGAATACTATTATATCCGAGTCATGCAGTCAGACGGCGATGAAGCGATTTCATCGCCTATATGGATCGAGTGAGGCGGCGTGAAATCTACATCAGCGATTCAACGTAATCCCAGTTTACCAGCTTCTCGAAAAACGCCGCGATATAATCGGGCCGCCTGTTCTGATAATCCAGGTAGTAGGCGTGCTCCCACACGTCGATCGTGAGCAGCGCCCTGCGGCCGTGCGCGAGCGGATTGTCGGCGTTCGATGTTTTCTCGATGCCCACCCTGTCGCCGTCGAGCACGAGCCAGGCCCAGCCGCTGCCGAACTGGGTTGCGGCCGCGTTCTTCATCTCCTCGACGAATTTATCGAACCCGCCGAACGAATCCTCGATTTTCTTCATGAGCCTGCCCGACGGCCTGCCGCCGCCGTTCTTCTTCATGCAGTTCCAGTAGAACGTGTGGTTCCATACCTGGGCCGCGTTGTTGAAGATGCCGGCCTTCGAGGTATCGCCTGCGCATTTCCTGACGATGTCCTCGAGCGCCATGTTCTCCATTTCGGTGCCGGCGATGAGTTTCACCAGGTTCGTGACATACGCCTGGTGGTGCTTGCCGTGGTGAAATTCGAGGGTCCTTGCACTGATGTACGGTTCGAGCGCGTCCCTGCCGTACGGCAGATCCGGTAATGTTATACTCATTGTTCCTCCTATTCATCCGTTTAATACCGGATGATATCTTTTATTGAACCGGCCGTCCCCTGATCTTTTTCAGCAGGAGGCGTATGCCCAGCAGCAGATAGGCGATAAATATATATTCTGCAAACCTTGTAAGTATGACCAGCCCCATTGGTATGGCAAAGGGAGGCTTTCCGCCTGTGTCGATACACTGGAAGTTCTGTACAAAATCGGTTCGCCCGGGAAGCGGGTTGTATGTCGCCACGCTTCTTGCATAGGTGGTTCCTTCCGGGCATAAAAGGGCCAGGGGCTGGTTGTAGACAATGTTTCCTGTCTGGTCTATCGCCATGCCCATAAGCGCGAAGAAAAGCACTGCTCCCCCAAGCACCAGCGGGCTCCTTTTCTCCTGTTTCGCGAATGATCCGAAAACAAACCAGCCGATCACGAGGAATATTGCGCTGGCCACTCCTTCGAAATGCGATATGATATAAATAAAAGCTATTGGAACGCATATTACAAGGCAGATGCCGAAAAGCATCATGAGCAGCCACAACCACGACGGCATCCGGTCTTTGTATCTGGAATACAGTTCTGTTATCTTCATGTGATTTGCATGTCCCGGTATTTGATATTCAGGCTACTCAACCCGGAACAGGCCCGTGGAAAAGGAGCATATTACGCGGACCTGCTGCTGATGACCGCAATGATTAACTATTAACAGAAATCACCGGGCGGGCAACACTTTTTTTCGCGTTACGGCATTGCTTTTACATCCGCCAGCCGGACATTCAAACGACCGGGATGCAATATGCTGATTTTCTAAAAAAACATCTATAAAGAGCTTGAAATATTTATATGGCGGATATATATGCGCTTTATCAATACGTTTTATTTTATTTTTCCTATTTTTACAGAATCCATTATTAAAGTTCAATTATTCAGGAGGTTACTTATGAAAAGAATCGCATGGTTCATGGGATTCTTCATCGCTGTTATGGTATTCATGTTCTCCACAATAGCACAGGCCGAAACCGCTAAGAAATTCAATCTCTCCATAGGCGGTTATTTCGGCATCGGCGGCGCGACTGAATGGGACGACAGGAACGAAGACGACCAGCCCGGAGCGTTCGCTCTCGGCATCGAGCCCGAGATCCAGTTTTTCCCGATCGACCAGCTTGCGGTCAACTTCAGGGGACCCATCTGGGAGCGGCTTTTTTACGCATATGACGTTCCCAACCGCGAGGATTTCGAGGCCCCCATGGATGTCTTTCCCTTCCTTTTCGGCGTCAGGTACTATTTCCCGGTGCACAAGATTGTGAAAATGTTCGTCGGCGGCGGATTCGGCTTCAGCATCCTCCAGGTCCACCTGCCCGGATGGTACACCGACTATACCGGCGTGGAGACCGACCCGGAAGTCCGCGCTTCGATCGATTTCAACGGCGGGGCGGAATTTGAAGTGGTCAAGCAGCTGGCCCTTACCGCGATGTTCGACATCATGGTCCCCAATCTCGGTCCGGCCGACAAGCATGAAGACCCGCTCGCCCGGTTCATGTTCTTCTTCGGAGTGAGCTACTATATCCCCATCAAGGGATGATGATATAGCTAAAGCGCGCGAGGCCGGATAGAATGCCGGCCCCGCGCATAAACGCAGGCGTTCAATCCAGCTCGAAGCTGTAGTGGTAGCCGAGAGGAATGTGTACATAGTTAAACGGCTGCTTCACGTATCGCGCGATGTTCTTGTACTTGTCCGGGAAAAGGTCGTCGACCACCTCGGCCATGTTGATCGAGAAGCCGATGAAGATGTTGCGCTTTCTGCCGTTGTCGCCGACCTCGTTGTCGTACTTCGTGAATCCGCGAGTGTAATAACCGAAATCGAACATGACGTAGCGCACGAACGCCGGGATCTTGAAACCCATGTCCCTGAACCCCGACAGTTTGAAGTTCACCATGAATTTCCATCCGCTGTAGTCGTCGACGAACTTCAGTATCTCGTTCATGTTCCTGCGCATGTATCTCGAGGGGAAGTACTCGACGCTGATTCCGAAAAAGCTGTCGACGACCGGAAACCTTTCCATGATGGCGCCTATGCCGATCCCGAGGAATCCGCAGATCATGTCCTGATAGGCGAAGCCGTTCTGCTCGGATGAAAAGGCGTCGCCGAGCTCGATGCCGACCGAAAGCATCGACGGCAGCAGCGCGGCGTATATCCACTTCGTGTAGCGCCCCTCCTCGGTGTAGTTGAAAATCGCGTACATGAGCCTGAACATCACGTAATGCGAATACAGATGGCCGAGCTTGTCGGCCCCGCCGGCATAGGTGTTTCTTCCGAACCACCCCTCGTTCGCCCATTTCCAGTTCGCGCGCACATCTCCCCAGTCCCATGAAAGCCAGGCAAAAAGATAGGTCCCCAGCGGCACGGATACGAGCACTCCGTAGCGAAGAATGAGTTTCCCTTCGCCCGAGCGGTCGGCCTTGCCGTCCTGTTTTTTTACGGCCGGCGCTTTTCCGGATGCCTCCTGCGAAGCGGGCTTCTGGGCCGGCTCGGCAGTCCCGGCGGGCGCGGCGGCATGAAGAGAGCTCCATGCAGACGTGGCGTCCATCAACCCCGCGGACAGGGGGGCCGCCGACATAAGTATCACTGCGGGAAGCGTTAGTCCCACGATCGCTATGTTCTTAAAATATGTCATCGATTATATCATTCAAGCCGAGGACCCGGCGCCGGCGCGTGAAACCGGGCAGGCGAAGAGATCATTTCGGCTAAAACAGCAATTTCACTGAAAAATACGGGAGCACCATCACGATCCTCGACCCTTTTCTGGCGGCCGTGTCGGTCCAGTCGACACGGTAGTCATAGTTGCACTAGATATTGATTCCGAGGTCGAGATAGTCGGTGATCCGCACTCCCATGCCGACGCCCCCGGCTATGGTCAGGTCCCTGATGTCCCCCTCGCGGTCGCTCCTGCTGTGTATCCAGTGAAAGTTCGAATACAGCATTCCGCAGAAAAGATACGGGTCCAGAAGGTTTCTCCGGAGGGGTATGTGCAGCGTCGGCGCCAGAAGGCCCGCTATGAGAAATTCACCCACGTCAAGGGTCTTTGACCCTTCCTCGAGCGCGAGCCCGAAAACGTCGAGGAGCATGAACTTGAGTCCGATGTACGGGATGAAGCGATACTCGACATGAAGGCCCACTGCCGCCGCGTTCACGACCAGTCCGAGGGCGACCGTGTAGGTCCTGAAGCTGAGCATGTCCCCTTTTGTTACCGGCTCCGACCATCCCTCGCCGCCTTCGTTTTGCGCACCGGCAGGTCCGGCAGTTTCGCCCTCGTGCGCAGCGGTAACTTCATCGGGCGGCGGTTGCCGCCTGTCTCCGGCGGCCTTACGGCCGCTCTCATCGTCTGCGGGAACTTCGGTCTTCGGGGTAGCGGAAACGGCGGACGCGCCGGCATCACGGCCGGTATCGGCCGCGGCTGCGACAAGGGGGGATACCGTCCGCGTCAAGCACGACAGCGCAACAATCATGAGTACTGCGCAGCAGATACGGCGAAACGACCGTGAAGCAAGCACATTCACCTCAAAAAACGTCTTTAATCATTAATTCTTCCCGCAATGGATATCATAATCCTGCGGACCGCGACCGTATTTGTCAATTACATTTGACGGACCGTTTCCCCTACAGCTCGAAAGAGAAACCGAGGTCGACAAATGAAGTTCTCTGATGATAGAACTGTCCCTCATAGGACCTGCCGTGATAGAACCCGAGCGCGAGCTGGAAGCGGGTGTTCAGGAGCCTCCTTGCAGGCGTGAACTCGACGCCGAGCGAATACCTGCCGTCAAACGACCACGAGTTGTACTGGAGATTCCTGAAGTGCGCCGCGGCGAACGGCTGCCAGAACAGGCCAGCGCCCGCCCGCATGCGCGCAAACGGCCTGAACTCGGCCCCGTAGTCGATGGTGACCGGGTCGAATCCGCCTTCCTGCGCGTGGTGCATCACGCACCCGATCCCTAAATACACGCGCGCCTGGGGAACGATGTAATACGAAACGAAGAGGTCCACGGCCTCGAAGCTCAGGTTGATGCGCTCGAACTCGGGATACAGGGCCATCAGCTCGTCCCCGGCGTGAGTTGACAGGTGGTAAAAACGGAACTGGACGGCAAGGCCTTCCCAGGCATATTCGACGGGGATGGCCACGAAGTAGTCCGCGTTGAGCATGGTCGACATATCGCCGCTCGCGGTCGTTTCCCTGCTCTTGATCGCGAACAGCGCCTGCACCGAGCCCTCGATACCTGCCTGTAAACATCCCCGGGAGAGCTTCCACCGGTACACGGGGAACCTTCCGCCGGCCGTAACTGAAGCGAAAACCCTTTCTTTGCCCAGAACGCCGGTTTCCTCTCCTGTGGGGGATTTGTCGTAACGTTCAAACGCGTCGTCGTCATACCGCAGCGCCGCCGAAAAAGCGGTCCTGCGCGGGTCGGCCATGAGCGCATGGAACAGCCGCGTGCCCGGGAACCAGCCGCGCGAGGTTTCGGCGTCTTTACCTGCATCCCCGCCGCCGGGCCCCGGATCGGTTTGCACGGTGTTTTCAGCGCCCAACCGCGATGCATCCCCCTGCGCCGCTGCGAGAAGACAGGCCGGCGACAGGAGAAACACGGCAATTAAAATTTTCATCATGCACCTCATAGAGGACCGCCGGCCATCATGGCACCAGCCCCTGTTCCCGGAACATCCTGCGCCTGATCCTGAGCAGGGTGCGGAACATGGGCTCGTCTAATTTTTCCCTCTGCCGCATTTCCATGGCCTCGCGCATCATGGCGGGCGGCGGGGTTGATTCGTATATGGGAATGCAGTTGGATCTTTTCATCGAAGCGGCGGTGATGATTTCCCTGAGAGATTCTTTCGAAAGGCGCGGCGACACATAGAACCTCGGAGCGACGAGATCATCGCCAGCCTGGATCGCCCCCTCGGCGAGCGCTATGTCGTACAGCGGAGTGTGCGGATACACGCGCAGCCCCATGGTCATGTGCACCATGTCAAGGGGACTGACCCACGAGTCGATGAAGCCGAAGGTCTCTTCGATCGTCCGCTCATCCTCGCCCGGCCCGCCGAAGATGAAGAACCACATGGTCGGCATGTCGTACTCCCTGATTATGGCCGCGGCCCTTTCGAGCTCACCCAGCGTGAAGTTCTTGCAGAGGCTCTTCAGCATCGCGGGCGAGGCCGAATCCGGCGTGGAGTCTATCTGGGCGAACCCGGCCGCGAGCATCAGGTCGAAAAGCTCGCGCGTCACGTTAGCGGGATTTATTCCCATGGTCCGCAGCCGCACGTCGAGCTTTCTGCGCGCTATCTCGGCGCATATGGCCTCGGCATGGCCCGGGGGATCGTTGAACGTGGAGTCGACGAACTCGAAGGTCACCTGCCCCAGTCGGCGGCAGGCGCTCTCTATCTCGTCGGCGACGCTCACTGCGGACCTGGTCCTGAACCTGCCTCCCTCGATATGGGTGTAGGTGCAGTATATGCACCGGTGCGCGCACCCGCGCTTGGTCTGGACGCCGTAAGCCCCCCGCGCCCGGTACGGATTGAAGTCGACGCGCAGGTCGATGTCGGCGCTCGGCGCAGATGAAAAATCATAGTATGTCCCGGGCCTCGTGAGACACCCGCCCGAACCGGTCAGCAGCCCCGGAAGCGCGGGCCGCTCGCCCCGATCGAGCGCGTCGAGGAGCAGCGGCAGCGTCTCCTCGGCCTCGCCGAATACGCCGTAATCCGCCCCGAAGCGTTTCATGAGATATTCGGCGTACATGCTGAAGCCGCTCCCGCCGAGGATCAGCGGCGCTGAAGACGCATCTTTGATGGCCGCGACAAAAGACTTTTCGATGAGATCAAGATAGGTGGTCGGGCCCGACATGTCCATGTCGTCGATATTGCGGATGGAGAGCCCGATATAGTCGGGCCTGAACGAACCGATCTTTTCAGCAAGTCCCGCGCCCTCGTCGAACACGCCGTCGTAAATCTCGACATGGTATTTGTCTTGGAGGCGGGCGGCGAGCAGGCACAGCCCGATCGGCGGGACCGGATAGGGCATCTTTTCGGTATTGCTGTTGACGAGCAGGACTTTTTTCATCTGAACACCCGGAGCTCAGCCCAGCAGGGCCGAAGGAATAAAATTGTCGCTTCCGGTCATTTGACGGGCCCTGTACAGGCCGGCAAGAATTTTTTCATGACCCAGCGACGCGGCGAGCGCGACCGGCCCGGCATCCACGCCCATATACTCGGCAATCGAATAATCCATCTCTTCTGCAGTGCACGCCTTTCTCTCGATGAAACGAAAGGCCCCGTTGATGTAGGCCGCCCGCAGCAGGTCGAGCGCTGAAGCGGCATCCGGATTTTCAACTGCGCCCATATCCCCGCTCTCCGGGCCGTAATCGTAAAACCCGCGGCCGCTTTTTCGGCCCAGCATACCGGCTGCGGTCATTCTTCCGAGCCCGGCGATCATGGGCCGGTACAATTCCGAGGGGGCCTTTCGGGCGTACTCCCGTATCGATGAAAGCATCACGTCCAGTCCCACCGAATCGAAAAACGAAAAGAGTCCGTCCGGGAAAAGATCTTTACGCACAGCATTGTCGATTGCGGTCACGGATATTCCGCGCTCAAGATGCAGCCAGAATCCGAGCGCCTGAAAGTCAAGGAACACCCGGTTGAGAA
>Ga0116153_10002433_pt1 | contig 14712 bp, 28 predicted proteins | sample AD_UKC028_MetaG_FD_89896 | JGI IMG/M metagenome (GOLD analysis project Ga0116153, IMG submission 89896) | Active sludge microbial communities of municipal wastewater-treating anaerobic digesters from USA - AD_UKC028_MetaG | ecosystem: Engineered > Bioreactor > Anaerobic > Digestate | place: USA...
GGAGGGTATAAAAAAAAGAAAAAGGACTTGGAGGATTTTTTGTGATAATGCCATCGTGTAACATAATGTATATGTACCGCAAAAATAACGCATAATAGAACTTATACGTAATAAATATGGAAGGTGAATCAAATGGAAGATGAGGTTAAATCAATTAGTCTAAAATTGGATTTTGATTTGAACGACAGTAACCATCTTATGATTTTCTTGGGAGATTGGTGTTTATTCGACCAAATTTTTACAGATAACCGTTCAATCAAGAATAAGATAAAAAGTGGATTGAAAGTGATACACTGGAAAGAATCTGATAAAAGACTTGCCGAATTATTTAGTAGGTGTCCGTAAGAACAAAAACCAAAGTAAATTAATGGAGGATTGATATTGTGGTAGTGTATGATAAAAAGATGGGAAAATTGTATTCAGATAGAGGAAATATGTTGACATCCATTCCAGAATATTTTTACAAATATTGCAAACCAAATGAAGATAGTAAAAGAGCAAGAGAATTTTTGGAAGATATGGTTTTTGAGTTAGACAATGCCATTATGCAAATAGAATCAACGATGAATGGGGAAGCATTACTAATTTATGAAAAGACAGGTGATTGATTTGAAATATGGGGAAGATGTATTTGCCCACCGTGATGAATTTTTCCATTTAGAATGTATACCTAATGACTACTATCCAGATAGTTCTGCATGTGAAAAATGTTATTATAAAAAAATATGCATAGATGGAAAAATATTCTTTCGTAAGAGATGTTTTAGGATTAAAGACGAAGGGAAATAAGGAGTGTACTCAATATGAGGCAGATTGATGTATATGCACATTGGACTTGGGATTGTCCGATATGTGATGCAAGTAATTATGTGGCATCCAAAGACAAAAAGATAGTCTGCTGTTGCAGGTGTAAGAGAGAATTTGAAATAAGGGATTTTATAGGAGAGGTATTTCGATGAAAGATGAAGACTTTGAAAAGTATTTTGAGAGATTGTTTCCATTATTCAATAGGAACTCACTTGGAAAACCAAGTGCTAAAGAAGAAATAAGAGAAATTCTTGAAGAAGTTGAAAAGAAAGGACACGATAGTAATATTCACTATCAATTATTGAAAGTATTGGATAAAACAAAAGGTGAACCAGATGGAAGTCTATGATAAAGAAGACGGTGGCAAAATATATTATCTTGGTCATTTTAAAATACCAAAATACAACTTTAAAATAGTCTTTTTTAGAAATACATTTGACAAAGACAAATATTGGGAAGAAAAAGAGAAGGAGGCAAAAGACGATGGCGTTAGAAGATGAAATTAATGTGAAGATAAAAGAAAATAGGAAAAGGTATTACCTAAAAGGGATTTCAAATGATGAATTAATTGAACTAAATGGAGAACTAAATGGATTAAAATGGGTATTGCAGTTATTAAAAGAGAAGGAGTGCAACCCATGAAAACTCCACTTGAATACTGCCCCATCTGTAATTGTTTTTATTATGATATCACAGGAAAGAAGCTCTGCCCTCATGAAAAAGATTATCCACACGAAGCAATTGAAAGTAAGGTCAAAATGGAGGGTGATTGAGTTTTGAATCAGCCATATTGTGATAGTTGCACCATCAAGGATTGTGATAGAAGATCTTCAACAAATGGCATGATCACGTTCTGCAGCAATAGGAAACGGAGCAGATCTTCTTATACAGTTCCTGCAAACGTTGAAGTTGTTGAGCGTGATATACAAAATAAATTATTTGATGATCTGGAGGGGGATTAAATCGGGATAAAATATTGTTTGCATTGTGGAGTTCCAGTAACTCAAGGCAATTTTGGTCGTGAAAAGTTGAGATTTTCATTGGGGGGTTTAAAAGGGATGTTTGTTGGATTGCTATGCAAAAGATGTGATGAATTAGATTTTGAAAGGCTATGTGCAGATGTCAAACGGTGGGAAGAAGAAGCCGAAAGGCAAAGAACACCACAATGGCAGTTTAGTTACGCATGGAGAACATGAAATTGACAACGTATTTATAAATAGGGCCAAAACAAATTAACAAGAGGTTTATATATGGAGATAAGTGTTGAATTGTTTGATAAAATCATTGAAGCCCTTGAGGATGCGAAAGATGTATATTGGAATGAGTTTTCTGGGCCTTGGACTTATGCTGACCTCGTTGATGATCTAAAAGAATTAAAAGCAAAGAGTATTCCTCTAAAATAACAATCTTATATAAGCAATTCCAATCCTGGCGGAATTAATATACCCTGATGATCTAATTTTGGGATTTATAGTATATTATGGCAAAAGTTATCATATTGTTTCATAAATAAAACATATGTAACATTTTTTAAACAAATAATCTCGGCTTTGCCCGCTCATAATCTTTTCTGAGCATGGTCTTTGATTCATGAACGTAGCCTTCAGTAGTTTTTATGTTAGAGTGGCCCAATATGGATTTTAGCATGAGCAGATTGCCCCCATTCTCAACGTATTGTGTTGCAAAGGTGTGGCGCAGCATGTATGGCGTTACATGAAATCCAAGATCCTTTGACTTCTTGCAAAGCACGTTTTCAAAGGTCCGGAGCGCTATGTTGAAGATCTTCCCACTGGCCTTATTTTCATAAATATGGCGCCGTAGCTCCAGGGATAATTCCTTACCTATTGGGATTATTCTGTCCTTGTATGTTTTAGTTTCTGTTATCATGATCGTTTCATCCATGAAATCTATATCTGCAACTTTGAGATTCAAAAGCTCTTGGGGCCGGAGTCCAGTTAGTATTGCAGTTTTTAGCAATAGCTTCCACGTTGGATCTTCAAAGGAATCGACCAAGATCCAGCACTTTTCAAGTGATATATTCAATCTGACTTTTTGATGGATCTTTGGCTTCTTGAAATCCCATTCATGGCCTAAAAAACGTAAATACCATTTGATGGCATAATACATGTTGTGCTTGTATGAGGAGCTATAATTTCTATTCATAAAATCATAAAACCACTTTGTTGCTTCATCAGGAGTATCGCCGCCTTTGTATTGTTTTATGCAGCCAATCATTGTGTTTGTTGTTTTTAGGGCCAATCTATTTTGTGCCAAAAACATTGCGAATAGTTGATAATCTATCGCCATTGTTAGTACCTCTTTTCAATTTGAAAATAAGGCCAATCTAAACTCCGATTCAAAAACAGACGCTAAAAGTGCGGGGGAAGGGATTTGAACCCCTGGACCCCTGCGGGAATAGATCTTGAGTCTGATTGGCCCTAATCTTACTTGCTTCTGAAATATATATACCTTGTTCGTGTTATTATCGTGTATTGTGTTGCATATTACCCGAAAGATATATAAACTATGGGCCGTATTAGTACTTGTCTAAGATCACCTGGTTTATCCTTTCCAGGTCTAATCTATTTGACGTGTCAGCTTCAAAGGCCGCCAGGGTGCCTCTAAATTCCTGGAAATTTTCTTAGACGGGTGCTGCCCTCGATTGGCTTGATCACCATTCGCCAGTCACCTAGTACCTACACCGGGCAAACTCAGGTGTTGGCAAGCCCGAGAAAGGCAGCAAAGGAGGAAAACATGTCAACGTTTGAAATTGTGGAACTATTGACAAAACTGGTCCCCTATTTAATGACTGTTGCAATAGGTGCAATAGGCGGATGGGCCATTGTCAAAAAGAAGTTAGCGCAGATTGTTAATCTGGCGCAGAAAGTATTGAACTTCCTGGTGGATCTAAAAGCTGCAATTGAAGATGAAGCAGTTTCAGAAGCAGAATTCCAGAAAGTTTGGGCCAATGGTCAGGAAATACTCAAGGCATTTGGGGAAATAATAGGTTATGACTTTTCATACCTATTTACAGCAAAAGCAAAGAAAGGAAAGTGATCATATGGATCTAACAGAAGACGAAAGGGAAGCCGATCTTCAAGCTGCAAAGGCCCACAGGGAATTGGCCGAAGAGCCGTTGCTAAAAAACAACCCCGACTACGAATCACAAAGAGCATGGCATATATCAGAAGCAGAAAGGTTGGAGGATCATGGCAATAGATCTTGAAAAGGCTAAAGCAGAGGATTATGTTGGCCATGATTTCAAGGCGCATTATATCCCAGGGGTTTCAAAAGAATACTATCAGAAAGCAAAAGATGCAATGACTAAGCTCCTGGCAAAATACGGTGGCCGTGAAGATCTTGAACGTGATGAAGTTGACTGGGCATTTTACAAGGCCCACATGTATGTAGTTGCATCTTATGTTCAGGATAGGTATGATGAAGCCGTTGCTACAAGGGAAGGATTAATCGATAGGAAAAACAAATGGGCAGCTTTTATTGAAGCGCATTCTCATCTTGTGTTTGACATACCCGACTTTGCAATGGAAGCTTTTGATGACTTTATCACCACAGGCAAGCTTAGGGGATTGGAAAATCTTGAATCACTTTATTTGAGGACTGACAATCCAAAAGAAACCTTCAACAAACTTGGCAATGCCATCTACGTTGTGCTGCGAGATATGGGCGAAAAGGCCCCAGCTTTATTGATCTTGCCATCCGCCCACTGTGGACGTGATTGGGAATGGCTTGGTGACATCCAATACACTTCTTGAGGCAGTATGATCCGTCCCTACGATCTTCATGTATTTCCAGAAACTCAAAAAGTATTTCCAGTAGAGCCTATTATTTTCCCAGGGAAAAAGAAGTTTTTCCAGCTGGTGACTTTTTTGGAGTGATCTTTTGAAATGTCCGCATTGTAAAAACCAAAGCCGTTATGATAATGAAAAAACTTGCTATCTATGCGGATCTTTTTTGATACCTGATAAATTGTGCAATGAGTGCAAGGAAGTCGGGGATCTAGTAAATACCATCAAGGGAACTTTTACCCACGGTGAGCCTGCAACAACTTCGTATAACACTGGAAGAAGGGATTATGATGGGCGGCCAATATACCAAATACATTTTTTGAGGAGATGCAAAAAGCATGGTGTCTACAGAGCCGAAAGAAAGCCAGTCGCATAACTGCCCAAAATGCGGCGCTAAATTAAAATGCCCTGAGTGCAGCATCAAAAGCGTCTATTGTGGTAAGTGTGGCAATCTTATCAAAGATCCATCCCTCCACAACTGGACGTGCATTGTTTGCTTTGCTCCGTTGAGGAGGCCAAAATAATGTTTTCTGATGATCTTCTAAAATATGAAAAAATGACTGATGATGAGCTTGCCGATGCAATACTTTCCGGCGCTGTTGTTGACACGATGGCCGTTGCAGTTCTCTTGAAAAGGATCCATGGGAGGGAAAAAACAAGAACATGAGCGAACTGAACATTGTGAGGCTTTTGTTTTTCATTATTCTTATAATACTTGCTTTTGCAGACCTCACAAAAGGTACAGTTGTTGGCCTTATCTTTTGCGAGGCGATTCTTGGCCTTATCATTGCAGGTTGCTGGGTGCATTATATAATTGTTGGGAGGGATTATAATTGAAAAGATGTAAGGAATGCGGGCTTGCCCGTTGTTGTGATGATGACTGCCCAAAATGCGGCGGTGAAATGATAGATGAAAGAGATCTAAAAGACAAAAAGGGGTGTAGCGTTGGAACTCAATGAAGTTACAATCCCCTACAAACAGGGCGAACCTGTCAGGATCTGTGGCCTTGGTGATATACATTGGGGAAATATTGCCGTTGATGAGCAGGCGCTGGATCGTGCAATAAAATACATTTGCGATAATCATGTCTATGTTGTTGGCATGGGTGACATGGTCGATTCAATAAATCCAGATGATAAGCGATTTGACATAAAGACGGTAAGGCCTGATTTTAGGGCCAAACTGGATAACTTGATATCGGAGCAGTATGAGAGCCTTTGCGAAAAGCTCTCAAAAATCCCACAGGAACAATGGATCGGCATACACACTGGAAATCACGAAGAGGTAATAAGGACTCGCTATTACCGTGACGTGACCAGGGACTTGTGCAGGAACTTGAAAACAACTTATCTTGGTTATGAAGCATGGAGCAGGATAAGATTTGAGCGTGGCACAATAAACAAACATGTTGAAGTTTTCAAGTTGTTCTCAACACATGGCTCTGGCGGTGCAAGGTTTGATCCAACAAAACAGTGGAAGATTGAGCATATCTCAAACAAGATTAACGCTGACCTTATTATGATGGGCCATGTCCACTCGATACAGGTTGGCCGTGGATTGAAGGGTGACATACCAAGTTCGGGGGAATTGAAAGAACAGAACAAACCTTACGGTTGGATGCTGACAGGAACGTTTCTCAACAAGTCAACTGAAGGTGTTATTTCATATGCGGAAAGATTCAATCTTCCGCCATCAAAAACAGGGATAGCAACATTTTCCATTTATCCTGAAGAGAGGAGGATCCACGTATCGGCTTAGGTGTTTCCATGTTAACCGTTTTCCAACAAGGAGAGGATGAGATAATCATAGAGAATATCTCTGATAAGATTGTCAATTATATTTGTAGTTCATGCCCTGATACAAAGGTATCCGTAATTGAATCAGAGCCTCACAAGGCACAAATAAAGACGATCAGTTTCACAATAGATTATGTTATTCATTATAATGATCATAAACTTTTGATTCTTTCAACAAAGCACAAAAAAAGATTATCGGTTGTGATTTGATGTTTTCTATTTTCAAAAAAGACCTAAATATGCAGATTAGCGCTGAGTTAATCGCAAAAGATTTTCTTAGAACTGTGAATCATTATGTTGCATTTGCCCCGGCGCCTGGGAAGTTATCCCTCAATATCGCTACACTTCCAATGGACGAAGGGGTACTTGCTTCAATAGCGCTTGAAGATTTCACGACTGCGCAGGATGAGAAAGGAAGGGTAATATTAACACATCTCAACAAAACGGCGCAGATCATACTGGATTATGATGCAAAGATTGTGACTGTGGCCTTTGGGTATGTTCTTTTTGACACGTTTGAAGTACCAAGGGTGCAAAAAACAGATTACCATGGATAATTATGATCATGAAACCATCAAATGGCAGTTTGCATGGCTCTTTGGCATTTGCGGAGGACAAAGAACAATGGCCGATCAGCTTTGCACAAAGCCTCAAGGCTACGGCACAAATCACAAGGGGTATGGCCGTTGCAAATTCCATGGTGGTTGTTCCACTGGCCCTAAAACTGAAGAAGGGAAACTCTCATCGAGGAGGGCGCTTATGGTATCAAAGTTGAAGAGCGGGAAATACTCAAAGCTATCCAAAGATGTTTTTCAGGAAAACGAACTTGACATGTATAAGGCTATAATGAGTTACATGCTTTCAAATTATAGCGTTGATGAGATTGGGGCCGACCAGATTGCCATTGCAATTGTTTATCAAAAATGTTATCTTATCCCCAAGTTGCAGCAAGGGGAAGATATTGATCTAAATCCTACAAGCGATAATATCCGGAAATGGCTTGCAGAATACAAACTGACGCCAAAGTCCCAGGATGCCGAGAAGATTACAATCAATCTGGCCCAAATAATACAGAACGTCCATGACAAAATGGAAAGTATAGAAAGTAAAAGTATTTAAATGCCTAAAATGTCGGGTAATATGTAGTATATGACACGAAAAGAACCTTATTTTATCAATGCAAATGGTGCATTATACCAAGGGTATTGCGAGGAGTCAATGCCGGCTCTCCAGGAAGGCTCTGTGGATCTTTGCGTGACCGATCCTCCGTATGGCTATTCTTTCATGGGTAAGAAATGGGATATTGATGTACCAAGTGTCAAAATATGGCAGGAGCTTTTGAGGGTATTAAAGCCAGGTGCTTTTGCGTTTATTATGTCAGCACCCCGCCAGGATGTCTTTTCTAAAATGATCAATAACATAGCCGCAGCTGGATTTCAAATTAGTTACACTCCTATCTTTTGGGCCTATAATTCAGGATTTCCAAAAGCAAGAGACGTGTCAAAAGAGATTGATAAAAAATTGGGTTATGAAAGGAAGCCTATTGAAATCCCTGGGAAGCAAAAATCGGCGCTTTGCTGGGGAAAGCATTACACTGATGGTCGCCAAGAAGTTGAATTTACGGAGCCGGTGTCAGAGGAAGCAAAGAGATTTTCCGGCGCTTATGTTAGCTTTGTACCAAGGCCAGCAGTGGAAGTTATTATTGTTGCAATGAAGCCAATTGTAAAGGATACCTATTTGGCCCAAACTTTGGATAATGGGAAAGGAGTCACGTGGATGGGTGATTGCCATATCTCAACTGAGGAAGGCACAAGATTCATGTCCAATCTTATTGCTTCCGACGAAATACTTGGCGAGGAAGGTATTTCGTATGATCTTGATGCATGGGATCGCATGAATGTGGATAAGCTGCCGATAGATCTTCAGGCAACTTTCCCATTTTTATTTGTACCAAAGCCAGTGAAATCTGAAAAAGAAGTTGGATGCGAGCTAATGGAAGAAGGCAAATGGAAAGAAAACTCCAAAGCCGATTCGCCAATAGATCGTGCAGGTAAGGCCAGGAAGAACATCCATCCAACAGTAAAGCCTCTAAAATTATTCTCATATCTCATCACTTTAGGCAGCCGAAAAGGTGACACAATAATTGATCCATTTCTTGGGAGTGGTACTGCAGCAATAGCAGCCGAACTCATGGAAAGAAAATGGATTGGATGCGAGCTAATGGAAGACTATGCAAAGACTTCCGTTGCAAGAATTTCGGCCCCCAGGAAGCAAGTCAAGGCCCTGGGAATAATTGATGATATTCAGGAATTGAAAAACTCAGAGTCGCAAATGCGCTTGAGTGCTTTTGTATGATAGATAAATTATCTGATTTATTTGAAAGTTGGTATTATAATCCAGTAAAGTTTAGTGTTGATTGTTTTGGTGAGGAGCCAGACCAGTTGCAAAAAGAACTGTTTGAAGCAGTTGCAAGACACAACAGGATTGCAGTTAGATCGGGAAACGGCCCTGGGAAATCATGGTCAGCAGCTAAACTTGGATTGTGGTTTTTCTTCACTAGGCCTTATTCTGATGTGATCACAACAGCGCCTACGTGGGACCAGGTGCAGCGAGTATTGTGGAAAGAAATCCGTGCAAACATGGCAAAATCTGAAATCTTGAAATCTTTTGTTGATCTATTGCCCCGTGATCCAACAATGTTCATGATCCAGGAAGATGGCTCAAAAAATGATGATTGGGCCATGTTTGGAAGATCATCAACACAAAAGGAAAACATGCAAGGATACCATGCAAAGCATTTGATGTTTATTATTGATGAGGCTTCAGGAGTGGATGATGAAATCTTTGAAGCTATTGAAGGGTCGCAAACTGAAGCCGGTGCAAACAGGGCAAAGATTGTGATGATCGGAAATCCCACAAGAACTGAAGGGTATTTCTTTGAGGCCTTCCACTCAAAATCCCATTTGTGGAAGACAATTCATTTTGATTGCAGATTATCGCCCAGGGTGTCAAAGGATTGGATTGAGCAGAAAAAAGAAGAGTATGGGGAAGATAGCCCATTTTACAAAGTTAGAGTCTTGGGTGATTTTCCATTAGGAGGGGATGATGCTCTCATCCCCTTGTATTGGATAGAAAGAGCAGTTAGTTGATAAAATGGATCCAAATGTAATGGACCTTCTATGGAAGGACGGACAAACTACTTTTATAGGTAAAGGAAAGAAAATAAGAAATGGAATCCAGACCGATGAAGATGCGATCATCATCGGTGTTGTTGAAAAAAAGCCTTTGGATAAGCTCAAGAAAAAAGATATAATACCAAGAGAAGTTGCAGGCCAAAAAACTGACATTGTGCAAACAGGACGCATCCGTGCAGGCCCCCCTCTTAGAAAAAGAGAGTATGAAGAAGAGATAAGGATAACGAAGCAAAGGCCAATTTTCCCAGGTATTTCGGTTGGGCATCCTGACGTTAGTGCAGGTACTTTTGGCGCTGTTGTTTATGCCGAGGAAACTGAAGAACAGTTTGATCAGAACAATTGGTCATGGTGGGATAAATTTATCATCGCTGTTTTGAAGTGGCTAGGGCTTGTATCAGAAAGTCAAATGTCAATGCTTTCGTTCCCAGTGACTAAAACAAAGGCATATATCTTGAGCAATAATCACGTTCTGGCTAATGAGAATATGGCCAAAATTGGCGATGCTATTTGGCAGCCGGGAAGCTATGATGGTGGAGGCAAAAACGATGAAGTTGCAAAGCTCACCGAATTTGTACCAATCAGCAACAGAAAGCCAAACAAAGTTGACGTTGCCATTGCAGAAATAACAGTTGATTACAATCCAGCCATATATCAAATTGGCGTACCAAAAGAGCCGAGGTATGATCTTCAAGTCGGGGAATATTTACAATACTCTGGAAGGACATTAGGATACAAAAAGGCAAAGATCATCGCAACTGACGCCTACACTGAAGTTGAATACGACATGGGCGTAACTGAATGGGAAGGCCAAATAATTGTAGGTAGATGTGATGATGGCTCACCATCTTCTGAAGGCGGCACAAGTGGATCGCTTTGGCTTGACATGGATAAAAGACCAGCTGGAGTTTTGTATGCAGGATCAAATGAAGTAACTTGCATAAATCCTATAAAAGCCGTCCAGGAAGCGCTAAAGACAAAGATCTATTTTTGAGTATTTTTACTCAAATTTTTATTTATTGAGGGATTTTACTTGAAATACTGTGGCTTTGACGTTGCAAGGATGGGTAATGATTATTCAGTGCTAACCAACATCACCGTTGAGGAAAAGGTGAGAGTTGATAGGATTGACTTCTTTTCAAAGATTGAACTCATGGAGCTTTGTGGGTGGAGCATTCAGATCTTCAAGAAAATGTTCCCAGACAAAATACCAGTTGATATAATTGGAGTCGGTGCAGGCGTTCACGATAGATTGAAGGAGCAGGGATTTCCAGTTGTCGGCGTAAATGTTGCAGAGTCTCCGTGCCGCAATGTTGAAGATTTCAAGAACAAAAAAGCTGAAATGTATTGGAATTTGCGTGGCCTTTTTGAAAGGGAAGAACTTGAAATACCGAACATCCCTCACAGGAACAAACTTGTTGCAGAGCTTTCCAAAATGAAATACACTTATGACAGCAAGGGGAAGCTCCAGATTGTTGATCCTGAAGATAAATCTCCAGATTTTGCGGATTCTTTGGCACTTGCATGCTATGGCCCTATAATTAGCGCCAGGGTGCCGGGAGTCGTGATGTTTTGAAAGGCCGAAGATCCAAGTTCACAAAACAGCAGATCGCCATGTGCAAAAAGCATCTTGAAGATGGGAAATCCTTGAGAAAGACAGCACAAGAATTAGGGCCAGATTGGAATCTTCAAACAGTAGATTATTATAAGAAAAAGTTTGCTAAACAATAGTAAAAGTATTAAAGAAAAAGGCCTTTTCTTTTAATAGAAGTTGGGAATGTTAAAGGATCCTTTAATTGGAAACTTCAATCTTGACTTCTATGAGTTTCCCATCTTCAACGGCGTGAGTGTAATAAAATTTGCTCTTTTGAAGATTTTGTATTTCTTCAGGGGTCAATTTAATAGTTTTCATTTAATCTTTTCTCCCTTAGTGCTTTTACTCTTGCGTAGTGTATCTTGTGGGATTCCACAGTTCTTTCTCCAAGTGCTTCAAAAACGTAGAGATTGCTTTCCCCATAGGTGATGTTAAAAAAATCTACCAGGGCTTTAAACGTTTCAAAACTGTGCTGCACCCTTCTAATCTCCTTTGTTGAGTCTCCAATGATCCTCATTATCCAAAATTTTCCTTCGCCCAATCTAACATCAAACTGTATTGTATCTTCTGGAAGAAGTTGATAGTCCTTGAATGTTGACAACAAAAATCCTGCCGTGTTCCTAAACTCAATCATTTGTTATCACCATGTTTTACTACAACTATATAGTATATATACGTTACTATACACGAAAAGGATATATACCATTGATTGTATTCAATTATGGTGTTTATCGTGCCAGAAACAAAAGTATGGTGTGCCGGAAAACAATGCGGCTTTGTTGCCGCAATTGAAGACCTGGACGAAGCCCAGGAAGTTTTGAACAGCTACAGAGGTCTAGGGAAAAAGGCATGTGCTGTTCACAAAAGAGGTGTTGCAAGAATTTACGTGGAAACGGAGGCGGACTAAATGTGCATGAGCGAATTGGATAGGCAAATTGCTGCATTGGACAGAATGGACAGAGATGAACTAAGATCCGCTTGCGAAGATCAAATTTTGGAAATAGTGGCCCTAAAGAGGGAACTTGATGCTGCAAAGGCAGAACTTGTTGATGTGAAGGAAGTCAAGAATGATTATGCCAAGATTGTTCTTGGTGGTCTTGTGAAAGTGCATGCAAAGGAGAACATTCCATGAAAAAATTTATTCCTTATTTTCCTTTTGACGAATATTTCCTTGAAGAAGACGATGACGAAGATTTTGGAACTGGATTTAGACAATACGTAAACAGAAGGTGGGCAGAGGAGGCTGATGCTTAGTGCAACAAGTAGAATTCAACTCTCTTGATGACCTTATTCCTGGAGAAGAAATTTTGAAATACAAATGGTATTTTCCATCACGTGAAGAAGGTGAGAAAGTTTTTGTTAAAGCCGGCTATTATGACTTGAATCAGATTGTTGGCCTATTGAGAAAGTTCAGAAACGACCCTGTGACAATCCATTATATAGCCGATATGCTTGAAATTTAATTTTTTTATTAATTTTAGAAAAGATATATAAATTTTTTTGACAGTTTATAGTATTTCATCTGGTGAAATAAAATGGAGTATTGATATGACGTTTTTTCGACCAATTTAATCCCATTGCGCTGACAAAACAGATCGGCGCAATGAAATCCCAGATTGATGAACTTCAAAAACAGATGTACCTCACAGGTAGCAACGGCAATTTATATCTCACTGAGAGAACGGATCCTATTTTTGAAGAAATTACAAAAGAACAGGTCTTGCAATATTGTCAAAGATCGCCATTAGTGCAGCCGGTGCATAATGCGATCATCAGGGAAATAACGAATACGCCTTGGGAAATTAAACCACTTTTCAATTACAAATGCGTTGTTTGCGAGGAAACTTACGATCAAAAACCTGAAGGTGAAAAATGTACTTGTGGCGGGGAACTTAGGGAGCCGGACCCAAAGCAAAAGAAAGTATTTACAAAATTTATAGATAATCCTAATCCTGAAGTGGACCTGTATGAACTAATTAGATCCTATTTGAAGTGGGTACTTTCAATTGACGATGGGTATATCTCGGTTAGTTATATTGGCCGGAACAAAGCCGGCAAGATGATCGTCTCAAAGAAGCCCTTGGGATTGTTTGTTGAAGATGGATTGCATATCCAAAAGATTGAGCAGGGCGATGACAAATATGGGTATTTTTGCCCGATCTGCAATCTTGAAGATCACGAAGATAGCTTTTCAGAGGAGATGGGTATATGCAAACATCACAATATCCCGCTCTGGGAAACTGCATATGTTCTGGTACAAGGCAGCACTATCGCAAGACGCTATTCAAAAAAGGAAATTATTGAAGGCCACTTCAACAGATTGCTACCTGATAAATATGGTACGCCAATCCTTTTTTCATGTTGGGACCAAGTCAAAACAGGAAAACAAATTGACCTTTTCAATCTTGGCACTTTTGAAGAGGGCAAACTTGGGAAGATATTTGCATTCTCAAACACCACACAAGCCGAAGTTGAAGCTATTGGGGGCAGAGTCAAAGAGTTGCAAGAAGCTGCAAGGAAGCTCAAGAAGAAGATCACCAACATGTGGTTGGCCTCTCCTGGAGATTTAGAGATAAAAGATGTTCTTGAAGATCCTTCCAAATTAGAGGCCTTGGAATGGCACAAATACTACCGAGACATTGTTTATTCATGTCACGGCGTAATGCCAGTGTTTGCAGGATCAGTTGAATCTGGAAAAGCCGGAAACAATCCTGGCCTTCAAATTGAAGTGCAGCACGACACGACAAAAGCTTGGATGAAAGTATTCACGGAGCCAGTCAACACAGTGTTAACGCCTCAGCTTAGTATAACCGATTGGTATCTCGACTTTGAAGAAGTTGAAATTGCTGATGATCGTGAGGATGCAGAGATTGAAAAGATTAGGGCCGAAACAGTTGCAATTTATCAAGCAGCTGGGTATGAAGTTGAATTCAATGACGATGGATCTTTGAAGCCCCCAAAAAAAGTTGAGAAAGAGCCGGAAGATCCGAAAGAAGATGCTAATTCCAAATTAGTAGAAAATGAGAAAAATACTAATTCCCAATTAGTAAAATCACAAAGACAATGGCATGCATATATCCCTGACAACTTCATGGATGAGCCTGAAAAGATTATGGCCGCTGTTGCAAAAAGATATGAACAAAATATTAACAATGTTTTTGAAACTTATAATATTCATGCAGACCGGAGCAGATTAATCCATGAGATTGAATCTGAAGTTGCTGACACGGCAAAGGCGCTTGATGTTACCCTCCGGCATTATTTATTCCCATTATACCTTGAATCTTATCGCAAGATCACAAGCGAATACACAAAGCTGTTCCAAAAAGCTGCATTAGATAGCCCCGATCCATATGCTCTGGCCCACATGCAGGAGTTTATGGGAAGGTATGAAACTCCATTTTTCAAGTCCTGGGGTGATAAGGAAAAGGCGAAGATCTTCCAGATCATCGATGAAGCCGCAGCAACAGGTTATAATTGGCAGACAGTGGCACGTGATCTGAAGAAGTATTGCAACA
>Ga0116153_10002441_pt1 | contig 14686 bp, 16 predicted proteins | sample AD_UKC028_MetaG_FD_89896 | JGI IMG/M metagenome (GOLD analysis project Ga0116153, IMG submission 89896) | Active sludge microbial communities of municipal wastewater-treating anaerobic digesters from USA - AD_UKC028_MetaG | ecosystem: Engineered > Bioreactor > Anaerobic > Digestate | place: USA...
CTGGAGGGAGCCAGACGCCGGGCGAACGAGGTGGTCCGCTCCCGCGGGCCGCATGGGACCACGGCCGAGGAGCGCTGGCGGGCCAGGACTCCGATCGGCGAGGCCGAGCGCGCGGCCTTCGGCTCGCACATCGTCCGCCGCCGGGAGGAGACCCTGGCCGAGCTCGTGCAGGAGAAGGGCGTCTTCGTCAGCACGCACGATGTGGCCCAGGCCGAGCGGCGGGCGATCGAGAGGGCATGCGTGGATTTCGGTTTGCTGGAGATGCGGAGGAAGCGAATTTGTACACCTGTTTCCTACAAGAAACTTGTACGAATTTGGTGAGGGCTACACATACTTCCTCTATGTTTATGACAATTACAACTACAGCACTCTGACAAAAATTCGTCAGGAATTTCAGAACCACCAAATTGACGCCCTCGACATATAGGCGAACGAGGTAGCCATGAGATTCCGGAATCTCAATGAGTTGGCCTTCCGAGAGCCCCTTGTTGCAGTCAGAATAGTCTCCCTGGTTTTTTCCATGGCTACTATTCTATTGTTGGTATTTGGATGCGGCAATCAGGAAACGCCACCTGATTCAGGAATGGATGGTCAGGACGGAGACGGTGGAAGCGGTGCACGTATCGGCGAGTTTTGCACCGAGAGCGAAGACTGCGAATCCCGATTCTGCAAGTATGGCTTCTTTGGGCCATCCATGGGTCTTTGTACCATTCCATGTGATGCCGATTCTGACTGCGTGGACATACTAGATGACGGAAGTCCTATGTGTTGCGTCAGCCAACTTGGTGAACCATCTTTCTGCGAGAAGATAGCTCTTGGGGCAGAATGTGGTTCACGAGAAGGCACTTGCGGCACACCCTGTACTGACCAACAGCAGTCAGCCTGTGGAGAAGGTCTGATCTGCAATGGTGACCCACAAAACCCACAAGCATTCTGTTCGCACCTTTGCGAAGACCAATCAGACTGCGATGATTGTCGGTATCCAGAAAACGCGACCTACGGCCTTCCCTGCATCCCAGTTCAGGGAGGGCGCAGAATGTGCCTTTTCATTGACTAGCTCGTAGTTGTTTTTTCCCTGAGCGTCATCATATTCACAGAGCATCGTCGAAACAGGCCCATTGTTACCCGCCATGAAACGAGACGGCGCGGGGCGTGACGGCCCACGGAGGCCTGAAGTCCAGGCCGGAAGGGGCGGGCGCGGCTCCCCGTGAAGATGGGGACGGTACGGACTCCATCTGAAACCGGGGAGCGTACCGTGGCGCAAGGACGAGCAGCGCGGAGTGCCGGAGCCAAGCGGAGAGAGCGGAAGACCTCAGGCAAGGCGGAAGGAGCAAGGGGACTGGAGGGAAGGCGGGACTGAAGGCAGGCCGGGCAAGGACGGTTGCGGGCCCGGATGGCGAAGCCCAGGGTCTGAGGGAAGCACAACGTGCCAGCCAGGGCGGCAGCCGGAGGACGGGACTGGGGACCTTTCCCTCGAGGGTGAGGCAAGAGAACAGACGGAACGGCCTGGGCCTCGACCTTCACCGAGAAGGACGGCAAGGAACAGGACGCGAACTGGACGGACGGGCGGCGGGAAGCCCCGGTTGGTCGGGGTGCTCGCGATCTCGGGGTTGGTTCACCGACTCCTGGTGCCACAGCCGGCGCCTCGGGTTCTGGGGGTACTGGCAGCCTTCGCCGAGGCCGAGCTGGGGGCCGAAGATCGGGGCCAGGGCACAGGAACAACGCCTCCCGTCCCCTTCCCTCCTGAGGCGGGGGCAGGCCTTGGGCTCGTCGAGCACCTCGAACGGGTCGGTGCTCTCAGGCCAGCCCAGGGCCACGAAGGACCACAAACAGCGGCCGACTTCCTCGCAGCAAAAGCCGCAACGGATGCAGGGAGGGCGGGACACTGGCGAGGACCTCCCCATTCCCGGCTACTTCTTCTTCGAGGTTCTCTGCTTCGGGAAGAGGCGCTTCTCGGCGTTGGAACCGAGTGCCTCTGAGAGGCTCTTCTCAACGGCGGCTATCCGGCCCTTGTTCAAGGACAGGAAGAGAAGGGCGGCGTCTCCCTTGGGTAGGTCGCTCGACGACAGGCCGCCCGACGCCAACGCAAGGCCATGGCCTTCCTCGACGGCATCCAAAGCGCATTGAAGCCTCATTTCCTCCCAGGGCCTTTCCTCCGGAGCTCGTGCGCCGTGCTGGTAGACGACGACCACCTTGTCGGGTCGGTCCTGGACCAAACGCCAGCACTCCTCCGGCCTGACATGCTTCTTGGTCTCGTTCCTCGAGAGCCCTGTGTCCGGGTCAAGGAAGAGGTCCCGATCTCGTTCTGCAGGGCCAAGGGTCCACTTCAGAACGGCCTCGAAGTACTTCGGGCGCCTCGCCTGGGTGAAGGGCTGGTAGGCCGACTCGGTGAACAGGAGGCCCCTACCTTCGATGTTCAGGAAAGCCACGTAGGCATCGAGGTCCTTCTCGGACCAACGCTCCCCGTCCGTGAACATGGGGACCACCTGGGGTGACCGGATGGCTCCGGCTCTTCGGAGACAGGTGAGGATCGCCCCCTTCCACCAGTCCTTGGCGTCGCCGAGGTACTTCAGGTTCATGGCGGGGCCCTCCGGTGGGGCTCGGGTTGAGAACGGGCGTCTGCTCGGACTGCCTGGAACTCCCTGGCCGGATCGCTCAGCACTCCAGAGCTTCCTGCCGCGGCGCCGGCTCTGGGTGGGTGACGCGCCAGGCGGCGCGGGCTCTATCGTAGAGCTCGTGCTAGGGCGAGCTCGATGCAGGAAGCGAGGGCCGCGCCATTTCGACCACCTCCTTGGTGAACTTGCCCATCTCCTGGAAGATCTCGACCGGGAATCGGGCCTGGAGCGTCATTCTGCTGTCGTCCCGGCTTAGGCATATGAAGATGGCGCCCTGGGCGGGAAGCGACTCCACCTTGAGGCGCACCGGCCGGGTCCGGAGCGTGCGCTTCTCCGCCGCCAGGAAGGGCGAGTTACCCGCTTCCACCTCCACCTCGACCGAGCCCAGCGTGAACTCGCCCGGCTGCCGGGGGAACAGGACCTTGCGGTCGAGCACCTTGGTCTGGTAACGAACGTCCTCGATCCACCTCTCGTCCTCCTTGGCGCTGGACACATCCCGGTCCTCGGTAAAGAACTCGTCCATCTTGGGCCAGCGAATCAAGGAGACACGCGCCCCAACCCGGGAGTAGATGGTCAGCGTGGCGGTGATTTGCTGGCCCGCCACCGCCCGGTCGGGAACGACATCGAGGCGGGTGAAGATGTCACCGTCGCCGATGCTCTGCCGATCCACCGGAGGTGGCGCAGATTCACCGACGCCAGGGAGACCCTGGGCTGCCATCGTGAGACCGAAACCGCTGCGAATGATGCGCATCGGAGCCACGAACAGCCAGCCGTCAGCATTGTCCGCTAGCCCTGCCGAGACCGACTGGAACTCCGCGGAATCGACGAGGCCGCCTATCTCCTTCCGGAAGGCTCGGTCCAGAAGGCCCTCGATCTCGGCCTGCGCCGTGTTGCCGAATGCGATCGCGGCCACGCCCTCCCAGGCTGCGAACGCCAGCCGCATGCGATCGCCACCCAGGATCTTCTGAAGGTCGGGAAGGACCTCCGCTGCGCTCTTTCCGCCGCCGAAGACCAAGTCCAGGCCGGTAATCGAGACGCCGTGTCGTTGCCCCAGGTCCTTGGGCCCTTCGATGCCACTCCGAGAGCCACCGGCTTCCATCGACCGTGCATCGGCAATCAGCGCGATCATCACCTCCCGGAATCGAGTCGAGTCTCGCACCGCGAGCAACGCCAGGACTCTCAACCCACCCAGCCCGGACGTGAGGTCGATATCCTCGGCGAATGCGAAGCGCTCTCCGACGAGATCCACGAGCTCGCGCAGGTGACCGCCGAGGCTGTCTGGCATCTCGTGTCTTCGATCCAGCTTGGCGATCTTCGGGCCGAGGGCGAGCAGGTCCTCCTTGAGGAGCCCCCATTGGATGTCTAGGGAAGCCGAGATGGGCATATCCGCGGGCAGGAGCCGACCGAGACTGCCTCGTGCGGATGAATTCTGGGCTGCCAGCAGCCTGTGGAAGAAGGAGCCCTGCTCGGGCAGGAGCCCCAGGTAGACCCGGCCGCTCTCCGGTTTCACCGAGATCGCAAGGCCCACCTCGCGGCTCTGCTGCAGAACCGAGAACGCTCCGCTCAGGAATTGGATCGGCAGGAGAGACCTGGATGATCCGGCCACCGCTGTCTGCTCGAGCATGGCCCTGTTCAGGGCCAGCGCCTCCTGGATGTCGGCTCTTAAACGATCGGTCCGAAAGCCCATGGCGATGCCATCGACCGGTGCCCGATTGGCAAGTACCTCGAGTAACACCGACTTTGCCGCCAGTAGCGACTCTCGGCTAAAGGCGAACATGGCCACCGGGCCCTCAAAATGGAGATACACGGGAATCTCGACAGACCCTCCCCCATGGCCGCCACCCTCGGAAGCCGACCGCTGAAAAGTCCGCCGGAGCTCTGTGATGCCGTCGACCTCGGCTCCCGTCCTCCACGCTGGCCTGAGTGCCTCGACCACGGGTTGCTTGCCCGCCGTGACGAGCGCGAGCGCCACGGGGAAGGTCGGGAAGCGCCTAGGGTCCAGTAACACCAGTGCCAAGGGAGCATGGAGGTCGAGGACCCTTGGATCGTTCAACCCGATCTCGGCCAGCAGCTTCGAGAGCAGGGCCTCGAGGTCGAGCGGCTGCCCTCGCACCGGACCTACCAGGTTCTTGAACACGAGCGCCCCGAGGTTTTGGAGTAGGTTGCGCGGATCGCCGGCCGCGACCCAGCCCAGCACGGCGTCAGGCAGCTCGCCGACCTTGGGAGCGTCAATCGGACCGTCGATGGCCTTCGGTTTGCCGTCCTGCCTGGAGCAGCCTGCCATTGACATCGCTACGATCCCCAAACAGACCAGAAGGGCACGGCCCGTCGCCAAGCCTTTCATGTCGCCATCCTCCCTTGCGCGTAATCATCTTTTCGACCCCTCCCGAGACACTGCATGCCATCTCGGGAGAGAATCTGGGGATACCTCTATTGCCTTGACGCGGCGCCATTGATCTTCTTCAAGGTGGGCCTGATGCCGTTGCGCCAGGTCCTGCTTCTGGAGATGAAGACCAAAACGATACCCCCTGAGGAAGCCAAACACCGCTCCCTTCCACCAGTCCTTGGCATCGCCGAGGTACTTCAGGTTCATGGCGGGGCCCTCCTACAGGCTTCGTGCCGAGAACGGGCGGCTGCTCGAACTGCCTGGAACTCCCTGGCCGGATCGCTCAGCACTCCAGAGCTTCCTGCCGCGGCGCCGGCTCCGGGTGGGCGAGCCGCCAGGCGGCGCGCGCCTTCTCGTACTCCTCGTGCTCCTCGAGGACCAGGTCCAGCATGTGCCTCTCGAAAACACCGTGGCTGAGCAGGGTCCGGAAGGTCTTCTCGTCAGGCGCGCCCTTCTCGTCCACGTACTTCCAGTACTCGAGGTTCGCCTTCTCCCAACGCAAGTACGCCTCCACGACCTTCACCCGGAGCTCGGCGTCGCTCTCCACAAGCACCCGGAAGCCGGGCTCGTTCCGGCCCTCGTAGCGCTTCAGGATCTCCGCCCGGGAGCGGGTCACCTCGTAGGAGATGTGCATCACCAGGTCCTGGAGGACCTCACGGACAATGAAGCCCTGGGTAGGACTGATCCAGGCGCCGATCTCCCGCTTCCCTTCCTCGCTCAACGCAAGCATCGTCGTTCACCTCGCCATGGGAGCTGCGATCCGCACTCCCCGATCCTCATCCGTCCCCGGCCTCGAACTGCGGAAGGCCTCAGATGGCTGGAGCGTACCCGGCAACCTTTGGCCTGGCAAGTGAGAACGAGGACCTACAAGAGCGGAAGGGCCAGACCAGCAAGGGGGGCGAGGGGCTTCTCCTCAAGGGATTGAACAAAGACCGGACACGCTCGAAGTCCCAGGATCTTCCCCTCGAAGGGCAGACAATAGCTCGCAGCACCCTGGGCGGCGGAGCCGCCGCCGGACCGGCGGCCGCTCCACGGGTCGGGACGGGCGGAGGCACCTCCGATCTCAGGGCATTCCTCAAGGGTGAACCCGGAGCAGGCCGAGCGGCCGCGCCGCGGGCCGAGTCCCTGGTCAGCAGGGACCAACCTCGAAGATCGACTTCCCTCGAGCGTTTGGACTCAACTCCTCGATGGGTTCTAGATGTCAGCCCTGTGTGCTACCGTCTGGTCTCGGGCAGGGAGGCAACGTGGACTTCTCCGACATCAGACGGCACGTGATCGTCGCGCTGTTCTCTGACGAGGTGCTCTTCGATCGACTCGTGCTCAAAGGGGGTAACGCCCTGGAGCTCGTGCACCGCGTGATCAACCGCGGCTCGGTGGATGTGGACCTGTCCATCAAGGGCGAGTTCCTCGATCTGGCCGACACCGAAAGCCGCATCTTCCGGGCCTTGAAGGCGGAGTTCGAGAGCGTGAAGCACGTCGTGTTCGACGAGCGCTTCGAAATCATCCCACCGCCCTCAACCAAGGACGCGACACCCTGGTGGGGCGGCTACAGCGTCGAGTTCAAGCTGATCGCGCGTGACCGTGCGGAGGCGCTCCACTGGAGCCAGGAGAAGATGCGGATTCAGGCCGAAACCATCGATGGCCAGCAGGGACGTCGGTTCAAGGTAGAAATCAGCAAGCACGAGTTCTGTGAGGGCAAGGTAACGGCCGAGGTGAACGGGAAGACCATCTACGTCTACACGGAAGAGATGTGCGTGATCGAGAAGCTCCGCGCCATCTGCCAGCAGATGCCGGAGTACGGGCGCAAGTACCGGAAGGCCCGAGCGCGGGACTTCTACGACGTCTACCAGACCGTGACCCAGCGGGGTCTCGACCTCGCGCTGCCCGAGAACCTCGAGCTCTTCCGCCAGATCTTCGCTGCGAAGCGCGTACCGCTGAAGCTCCTGGCTGCCATCCGCAAGACCTTCGACTTCCACGAATCCGACTGGGCCTCAGTCGCCGCAGCGGCCCCGGGCGAAGTCCAGGGATTCAGGTTCTACTTCGACTTCGTCGTCGAAGAGGTCTCGAAGCTAGAAGCCCTCTGGAAAGTGTAGTCGCCACTTCTTGTCGAACGCGGTCTTCTTCATGCCGTGGACGAGGTAGAACTCGAACTCCATCCCGAGCTTCAAGAGCTTCGCGCACTCCTCGGGCGCGAAGCCGGCGCGCTCCATGAGGAAGCCGATGGCCTGGTGGTACGGGTAGACGTAGGCGAGCTTCCGGAGCGTCTGGACGATCTCCTGGGTCCCCACCCTGCCCTTCGCGCCACGGTAGGCCTCGAGCACCTGGACGATCCCGCCGGCGTAAGCAGGTCGAACGGCGATGTCGACGAGGGTCCTTGCGATCCCAGCGACCGGTAGCTCCTCCCCACCGGGGCCCCGCGCGTTCGTGACCCCGAGGTTCCCAGTGTGCTTCCCGCTGAGAAGGACGACCCGGTAGCCTTCCATGCTGTAGACGTAGCCCGAAGTTCGCTGGTGGTTCGAGAAGGCTCGCGTGAGACTCTCCTGGGAGAGCGATCCGCCAGAGGGCTTCTCGGTCTGCTCCTGGTTCACGTAGATGGTCTTGGGGAGCTGCTCGTTCAGCGCGTGGAGGAAAACCGCGGATCCGTGCGAAAGGTAAGACCGCGGACGAAGCGCCAGGGCCATCGAGTATGGGGAGAACCCCCGGAGGGCGTACCTGAGCAGACGCTTGTAGCGCTCGGAGCGCAACTCGATCTTGAGAAGCTCCTTCCTCTTCACGAGGAACTCGATGAACTCAGAAACCGACACCTCCTTGCCGAGCCCCCAGATCTCTCGGTGCTCCGAGAACAGGCTACGGAGCCGAGCTTCGCTGAACACACCTCCTCGCTCAGCCCTCAGAAGAGTGCGGATGGTCGGGCGGGCTTTGGCTAGACCGGTCGGCATGATGCCTTAAGTTCCTCGTCTCAAGAGCTAGGTATATATACCTAGCTCTTGAGTCTACCCCAGGCGCGTTTGCGAGGCAAGAAGAAGTAGCGCTTCCTGGGGAACCATGCGTTAGGTATATATACCTAACGCATGGTTGCCCCAGCATGCACACCAATGGAGTTGAACGCACTGGAAAATAAAGCTTTTCCAACTCCCACGAACACTAGCTGATCATCGACGCTGGGCGGGCTGTGTCCTGTTTACTTGCTAAAGTTAGCGTCTTGCGCTAGCTTTTGCTAGTGAACAGCGCACGGAGTCACCGACTCCAGCGGAGGCTGCTACCATGTCCTCGAGCCCTGAGATGTTGCGATGGGTAGAGCAGCTCCAGTCGAAGGGCCGCTACACCTTCACGCGAGCCCAGGCCGAAGCCGAAACCGGCCGCTCCTTCGTGGCTGCTCAGACCGCCCTGCGAAGGCTCAAGGTGCAAGGCCGGATCGTAAGCCCGAAACGCGGCTTCTACATCCTCATCCCGCCCGAATACCGCGCGACTGGCTCACCGCCGGCGAGCTGGTTCATCGACTCCCTCATGCGCCACCTGGGTCAGCCCTACTACGTCGGCCTCCTCAGCGCCGCTGCCATTCACGGAGCTGCCCACCAGCAACCCATGGTCTTCCAGGTGGTAACCGACAGGCCGACCCGCGAGATGCACGCCGGGAAGGTCGTCCTCCAGTTCTCGATGTGCGGCAAGATCGACCGGATGCCCGTGAAGGAAGTCCAGACCGAGACCGGAACCATGCGGGTCGCCACTCCTGAAACCACCGCCTTCGACCTGGTGCGCTACCAGGCCAGCGCCGGGCACCTAAGCAACGTCGCTACCGTCCTCGTGGAGCTGGCCGAACGGCTCGACCCAGAGGCCCTGGCTATCGTCGCGCCCCTCGTGCGCGTCCCGGACGTCCAGCGACTCGGTCACCTCCTGGACGCAGTCGGCAAGGCCAAGCTCACCACTCCCCTCGCCCACTGGCTCAAGGCCAGAAGGCCGAAAGCCGTGCCCCTCGAGATCGGAAGCGACAAGGCAGGGGACCTGGACCGGAAGTGGCACGTCGTCACCACCGGAAAACTCGAGGTGGAGACGTGATCCCACGAGCGAACATCACTGCCTGGCGAGCCCAGGCCCCCTGGCCTGCGAACGAGCAGGTAGAGCAAGACCTGGTGATCTCCAGGGCGCTCGTCGAGGTGTTCAACCAGCCGACAGTGGCCTCCCAGGTTCTTTTCCGAGGCGGAACTGCCCTCCACAAGCTCTACCTCGGTGGACCCCGGCGCTACTCGGAGGACATCGATCTGGTTCAGAGAGCTGCGGAGCCCATCGGAGAGCTCGTCAACGCCATCCGGGGAGTGCTCGACCCATGGCTGGGAGAGCCAAGCTGGGATCAGAGCGAGGGGCGATTCAAGCTCCACTACCGCTTCAAGACGACCTTCGAGCCGGTGGTATCCATGCGCCTCAAGCTGGAGATCAACACGCGTGAGCACTTCACCGTGCTGGGAGTCGTTCCTCGGTCGTTCTCGGTCGACAATCCGTGGTTTCAGGGCGAAACCACGCTCTTCACCTACAACCTGGACGAGCTCCTCGGAACCAAGCTCCGGGCTCTCTACCAACGGAAGAAGGGGCGCGACCTCTACGACCTCTGGCTTGCGCTCAGCTCTGGCGAGGCCCGCGGGCAACGAATCGTCGAATGCTTCCAGCGATACATGGCCCACGACAAGGCCAAGGTGTCCCGGGCCGAGTTCGAAGCTAACCTGGCCGGCAAGCTCTCCAGCAAGGCTTTCCTGGAGGACATCAAGCCGCTGATCCCTGTCGCCGCGAACTACGACCCCGCGGCTGCCGCGGAACTCGTGCAAGTCGAGCTGCTTGCGAAGCTACCTGGAGAACCCTGGAGGGGACGCGGAGCGTAATGACCTTCTTCCTGTAGCAAGTAGCACCGGTCTCCCGTCCTTGAACGGCACGATACCTTGAACGCGGTCTGCTGTCGTGGCAACATGGCTCTCAAGTTCCGGCATGCGTGCTCAAGGGATGGAAGTGACCCGATGACCCTTCGGTTCCCTGCGGCAACGACCTTCTCAGGGAGAGAAAGATGACCTCCACACGCCTCGTCCTCACTGCGGCTCTTGGAACCCTCCTCGCCTTCACCTTCTCTGCCTGCGGGAGAAGCGGCCCGGAGAGCTCAGGCGGCGGCAGCCTCCTCCGGGTCGAGTCTGAGCCAGCCGGAGTGAACTGCCCCCAGGGCGGCCTGGCTGTGCTCACGGGCCTCGACCAGGACGAGGACGGCATCCTCGACGACGGAGAGGTCGCTTCGACCAGCTACGTCTGCAACGGGCAGGGGCAAGATGGCCAGGATGGGCAGGATGGCCACTCGACCCTGATCTCCACGGACGAGGAAGCCCCGGGCGAGAACTGCCAGGAGGGCGGATTCGTCGTCAGGAGCGGCCTGGACGTGGATGACGACGGGATCCTCGATCCTGAAGAGGTCACCTCCACCGAGTACCTGTGCAACGGTCAGACGGGTCAGGACGGGCAGAACGGCCAGGACGGACAGAACGGGCAAAATGGCCAGGATGGCCACTCCACCCTGATCGACACCGCGGACGAGCCGCCTGGCCCGAACTGCCCAGCGGGGGGCTTCCTGGTGTCCAGCGGCCTGGACCTCGACGACAACGGGACCCTAGAGCCTGAGGAGATCACGGCAACGGAGTACGTCTGCAACGGCGTGGACGGCCAGGACGGCCTCGGGAGCCTGGTCTCGGTCATGGACGAAGCTGCGGGCGCGAACTGCACCGCGGGCGGCCAGGCCGTCAGGTCGGGCGTGGACTCGAACCGGGACGGGCTGCTCCAGCCCGAAGAAGTCACCTCCACCGACTACGTGTGCAACGGAGCTGCGGGGGCCGACGGCGAGCCCGGACTCACGTCCCTGGTTCGCCAGGAAGACGCCGCACCCGGCGACTGCCCCTTCGAGGGTAGGGTTGTGATGACCGGGCTTGACGAGGACCGGGACGGGTACCTGGACGACGCCGAGGTCCAGGCGACGAGCTACGTCTGCAACGGGGAGCCAGGGGCGCCCGCGCACGCGAGCCTCTTCAGGCTCCTACAGGAACCTGCTGGCGCCAACTGCCCCGCGGGCGGCACTCAGGTCCAGACCGGACTGGACACGAATGACGATGGCCTGCTGGAGCCGGGCGAGGTGACCCAGGCCCGATACCTGTGCAACGGCGTGAACGGTGCAGATGGCGTCGATGGTTTGACCTCCCTGGTCGCAGTGACCGACGAGGCGGCAGGAGGAGGCTGCGGAGCGGTGGCCGGCAAGAAGGTCGAGACCGGCCTGGACGACAACGGCGACCACGTGCTCGACCCGGCCGAGGTCGACTCGACCAGCTACGTGTGCAACGGCGCCGCGGGCGCGGACGGCGCGTCTGGCATCGACTCCCTGGTGGCCATTGCCGACGAGCCAGCCGGGGCCAACTGCCCCTCGGGTGGCTCCCTGATCCAGAGCGGCCTCGACGACAACGCCGACGGGCTCCTCGACCCGGCCGAGGTGGACTCGACCACCTACGTCTGCGACGGCGCAAACATGGTCCTGCGGGTCTCTTCCGCCACCTGGGGCGGAGTGTGCCAACACGGAGGAGTGAAGGTAGAGAGCGGCGTGGACGACAACAGTGACGGAGTGCTTGACGACACCGAGGTGGACCAAACACTCTACGTTTGCAGCCTGTTCATAGTTCAGGTTGATCCCGGCTACTACCATTCATGTGCATTGCTCTCTGATGGAACCGTGCGCTGCTGGGGGCATAATCCATTTGGCCAGCTCGGTGACGGAACCACGGTCGACCGACTGACCCCCGTGGCGGTAAGCGGTCTCGACCAAGTGGCAAGAATCTCGGCAGGCTACGCGCATAGCTGCGCTGTCCTCACGGACGGAACTGCGCGTTGTTGGGGACAGAATAGCAACGGCCAGCTCGGGGACGGAACCAACACCGGCAGCTTGACCCCCGTGGTGGTCAGTGGCCTTGCCCAGGTGGTCGGAATCACATCCGGCAACTCCTACAACTGCGCCGTGCTCACAGATGAGACTGCGCGTTGCTGGGGATCCAACTTCTACGGCGAGCTCGGCGACGGAACCATCACCAACCGCAGGACGCCCGTTGTGGTCAGCGGTCTTGGCCAAGTGGTAGAAATCTCGGCGAGCAACAACCACACCTGCGCCGTGCTCGGGGACGGAACCGCGCGCTGCTGGGGAGACAATGGCACAGGTCAGCTCGGAGACGGGACTACCCACGACCGTCGGACGCCCGCTGTAGTCAGCGGCCTTACCCAGGCAACCAGAATCGCTCCGGGATTCTATCACACATGCGCCGTGCTCACGGATGGGACCGCTCGTTGCTGGGGCAGAAACTGGGAAGGGCAGCTCGGTGACGGGAATACCTATGGTAGAAGCTTGACGCCAGTGGTGGTCAACGGCCTCAGCTCAGCGGCCGAAATCGCGTCGGGTTCTTCTTACACCTGCGCTCTGCTCACGGATCGCACCGTTCGTTGCTGGGGATGGAATTCCAACGGCCAGCTTGGGGATGGGACTGACACACAGCGTCTGACGCCCGTGGCAGTCAGCGGCCTTGCCCAGGCGATCGGAATCTCATGTGGTGTTCGCCATACCTGCGCCGTGCTTGAAGACGGTGTAGCGCTCTGCTGGGGGATAAATGCGTATGGTCAGCTTGGAGACGGAACCTCCGGGCACGACCGCTGGCTCCCTACGCCGGTAATCGGCAGCCTAACGCCCTAATCGGAGAGCCGCCCAGACCGTCGCATTAGCAGCTCGCCATCTGGCCGGGGTTCTTCAGAACCTTGCTGGTCTCCAGGAGGTGCGTGGCGCGGCCCTCGGCGTCGTCGAGGGCCTCCTGGGCCCGGTCTCGCTCCTCGTACATGGCGTCCGCCTGATCGTCCGGCAGGTCGGCGAAGCCCTCGCACTCGGCGATCGCCCGGATCGCCTTCGTCAACCGGAGCCGCGCCTCCAGCTCCGCCACCTGGAGGTCCAGGTAGGACTCGATCCGGTACAGGTACTCGTCCGTGTCCTTGAACGTCCTCTCGACAGTGCTCCGGAACGGGGCCGCCACCACCTGCAGGCTCACCTGCCCGCTCTTGAACACCTTCGTCACCAGGAAAAACATGTCTTCCATTGGTAGCCCTCCCACCCTGGCGGACCGGGTGCGGCGCCGCTGCTCTCCGGGAAGCGTCCCCCGGACGACCGGGGACTGCCGAGCCCGCGAGCGCTTTGCTGCCTCCCCTTTCCAGGCTCGTTTCTACCCTGTTCCGTTCACTCAAGCAAACCCCGGCGGGCCGCACGGGGGCGGCCCGCCGGGCCGAAATTCCCTCTAGTCGCCGGTCTCCAGGAGGCCGGCGGCGTCGGAGGCCTCCTCGTCGTCCTCGTAGGTGGCCCAGGGGTTCTCGCTGTCCTCGACCTCGTCGCTGTCGTCGGGGTCCCGGTCCGAGAACCCGGCCTCCTCGAGCTCCTCCTCCTCCCGCCAGACCCCGATCTCGATCGGCTGCTCGGCGAGCTTCTCCTCGAGCGCCCGGAGAGCCTCCGCCGCGCACTCCTGGGAGCAAACGTCCTTCGACAGCAGGACCGCCCCGCCCTCGCCTTCCAGGGTGACCTTCAGGGTCAGCAGCCAGGACGGCCGCGCCTGGAGCAACCACTCCCGCTTGCACTCGTCACAAACGATCTTCTGGGTCTTGGTGATCATGGTTCGCTCCCCTTTCTATCGGCGGGCGTGTGCAGTTTCATTTCTCGAAACGACTCCCGATCCGCTGGGGCTGCGGAGAAGCATCCCGAGCTTCTTTCCACCGAGGGAGGAGACCTCGAGCGCCTCGGACTCCTCCAAGGTCGAAGCCACGGCCCGGAGATCGGTGAGCGTCATGGGCGGGAGCGCGGTCGCGCCCGCAGGGCTCACCAGGCTCGCCGCAAGCAAGGTCCGCACGGTCACTGCGAACGGCCTCGCGCCCTCCCTGCACCGCCAGAACCAGTCCTTGCCGTTCTCCCGGTAGAGGTCGGCGTGGGAGCCCCAGGCGCCGCGAGTCCAGCCCGCGGGGCCGAGCAACCGGGCGAAGAAAGTCCAGCGGCCGCTGCCGCCGAGGTCCAAGCAAATCTCATGGGTCGGTTGAAAGCTGGTGTTCGTCATGGATCGTCTCCTCAAGAAGAGCCGGCCGGGCTCCGGGGCCTGCTGCCAGACCCCGGAGGCCCAGCCAGGCACCTACTCCGCGCTCCCATCCCCACCGAACGGGTCTCCGCCGGTGAGGATGTCGGCCGCCGTCTCGCCCGTCTCCTCACCCCAGAAGCAACGGGGCGCGAGTCTCTGGCCTGCGTGGTTGTATTCGAGCCCGCAGTCGCAGGTGTTCGTGAACTCGTTGCACATGACTTCGCGGCCGCAGGCGCACGTCAGGAACTTGTCCCGCCTGAAGGAAAGATGGCCGCACTTCGGGCAGGCCTCGGGCTCTTCCTCGAATGGTCCCGTCCCACAAGCCCGGCAGAAGAACTCTCTTCTCTCGATCGCTGACATGGTCGTCTCCTCCTCTTGAACCAGGCGCCTACTCGGCGCTCCCCTCGGTCGCCTTCTCGGCCTTCTTCCCGAGGATGAGGTCGGCCGCCTTCTGGGCCTGCGCCGCGGCGATGACCACGGCGCGCGGGTCGTCCTTGATGGCCTTGAGCCAGCCCTTGATGTAGGCC
>Ga0116153_10002447_pt1 | contig 14640 bp, 13 predicted proteins | sample AD_UKC028_MetaG_FD_89896 | JGI IMG/M metagenome (GOLD analysis project Ga0116153, IMG submission 89896) | Active sludge microbial communities of municipal wastewater-treating anaerobic digesters from USA - AD_UKC028_MetaG | ecosystem: Engineered > Bioreactor > Anaerobic > Digestate | place: USA...
ATCCGCCCGAGTTCCGTGTCCATCCCGGTGGCCGTGACCACGCCGGCGCCGTTCCCATAGGTGACGATGGTGCCGCTGAAGGCCATGCCCCGGCGGTCGCCGAGCGGCTCGTCGGTCTTGAACGAGGGAGAGGTGTGCTTGTCCACCGGGTGTGATTCCCCGGTCAGCACCGATTCGTCCACCCGCAGCGACGCCACCTGCGTCAGGCGGAGGTCGGCGGGCACCACATTCCCGGCCTCGAGCAGGACGAGATCGCCCCGCACGAGGCTCGCGGCGGGCACCGAGTGGACGGCTCCCGACCGGCGGACCCGGGCCTGCGGCGCCGCGAGCGCCCGGAGCAGCGCGATCGATTGGGCCGCGCGGTGCTCGTGCAGGAAACCGAAGATCGCGTTGAGCACCACGATGACGAGGATGGCGACGGCGTCGAGCGTCTCGCCGATGGCGCCGGCCAGGGCCGCCGCCACGAGAAGGACGATCACCATGAAGTCGGAGAACTGCGAGAGGAAAATGAGGAACGGGCCGCGGCGGCGCCGTTCCACCAGCACGTTGGGGCCGTCGGCAAGGAGACGCCGTGCCGCCTCCTCCTCGGCAAGACCCGCCCCCGCGTCGGTGCCGAAGTCCTCGAGCACCGACGCCACGGAACGGGTGTGCCAGGCGACCGGGAGGCCGCCTGGCACTGGGTGAACCGCACGGTCCGGCGTCACTTGGCGTACCCGGCTACTTGTGGCCCTCGAGCACGAACGAAATCTTGGCGTTGACGCGATAGGACGTGATTTTGTCGCCCGCGACTTCCGCCGAGAAGTTGTCGATCCAGATCGACTTGATCCCCTTGACCGTCTTCGACGCTTCGGCCACGGCGTTGCGCGCCGCGTCCTCGAACCCCTTGTCCGACTGCGCGATGACTTCGATCACCTTGACGATGCTGCTCATGGCTCCTCCTGGTAGGCCGATGCCTGCACGGCGACTGTGGACACGCTCCCACGATGAAATTCACTCACCCGGCCATTAAGGGAGCGTGAGGCCGGGGTGAACCAACCGTCGTGAAATACCCTTCACCGTCACGTCACGGCCCATTCAACCGGGCGCGTTAGCGTTGGTCGAGATACCGAACCGAGCACCCCACGCACCACACCGGAGGCGCGCGTGTCCACCCTGCTCCAGATCGTCGCCACCCCGCACCAGAACGGCCGCTCGCAGACCCGGCACCTCGCGGATTCGTTCCTCGACGCCTGGCTCACCGTGCACCCGTCAGGTGTCGTCGAAACGCTGGACCTCTCGGCGCTCGAGCTCCCGCCGCTGGACGAGCCGATGGTGTCGGTCCTCTTCGACCAGCCGTCCACGGCCGCCCCGGAGCAGCTCGCCCTCCGCCGGCGCGCCCTCGACCGGCTGGTGGCCCAGTTCATTTCAGCGGACGCCTACCTGTTCGTAACGCCGATGTGGAACTTCGGGCTCCCGCACACCCTCAAGCACTATTTCGACCTCGTCATCCGGCCGGGCTGGACCTTCAACATCGGCGCCGAGGGGCCGGTAGGCCTCCTGGAGGGACGCACCGCCTATGCGGTGGTGACCCGCGGGTTCGACTACGGTCCCGACTCGCCCCACCCGGAGTTCAATCACCTGGAGCCCCATCTCCGTACCCTGCTCGGCTTCATGGGGATTCACGACCTGTCGGTGGTGGCGGCGGAAGGGATGATGCTGCCGGGCGCCGCGGAGCGCATGACGGAGGCCCAGCGCGCGGCCACGGCGATGGGTTTGGGCCTGATCGCCGCCTGACGGCGGCCAGGCGGGGAAGCGGGGAAGCGGGGCCGCTCGTCACCCCGGCGCAAGCCGGGGTCCAGTTTTCGGGACCATCTGGATCCCGGCTTTCGCCGGGATGACGTCAGAGCCGCAGCGGCAATCTCCGCACCCTTTCCCCCGTCAGCGCAAACACCGCATTCGCCACCGCCGGCGCAATCGGCGGCACTCCCGCCTCCCCCACCCCGCCCGGCGGCTCGGCGCTCGGCACGATGTGCACCTCCACCACCGGTGCCTCCGGCATCCTCATCATCTCGTAGTCGAAGAAGTTGCTCTGCTGCACCCGCCCCTCCGCGAGGGTGATCTCGCCGTGCAGCGCCGCCGTCAACCCGAAGACGATGCCGCCCTGCATCTGCGCCTCGACGAGTCCCGGATTGACGACGGTGCCGCAATCGATGGCACAGGTGACCCGGTGCACCCGCACCTGCCCCGTCTCCGACACCGACACCTCCGCCACCTGGGCCACGACGCTGTCGTAGGCCCGGAGCAGCGCGACGCCCCGCGCGCGCCCGGCCGGCGGCGGAGTGCCCCACCCCGATTGCTCGGCGGCTACGTCGAGGACGGCGGCGGTCCGCGGGTCGTCCTGCAGGAGGGCCCGCCGGTACGCCACCGGGTCCTGCCCCGCCGCGTGGGCCAGCTCGTCCACGAAGCTCTCGACGGCAAAGGTGTTGTGCGAATGTCCCACCGAGCGCCAGTACCCGACCGGCACCGGCACGACCAGCTCGCGCCAGTCGAGCAGCCGGTTCGGCACCCGGTACGGCAGAACGAGAGATCCTTCGAGGGCCACGATGTCCGCCCCATGCTCGAAGACGCCGCCCAGGTTGAGCGCCCAGGCCGGAATCCATGGCACCCAGTGGCGTGCCACCGACGGCGTGGCCACGGACTGCCGCCAGGCCAGCGGGAGCCCGTCCCCGCCGAGCGCGGCGGTGAGCGCGTGCGCGGCGACCGGACGGAAGAAGTCGTGCCGCATGTCGTCTTCCCGGGACCAGATGACCTGCACCGGCCGGTCGAGCTCCCTGGCGATGCGCGCGGCCTCCCCGACGTAGTCCACCTCCAGGCGGCGCCCGAATCCGCCGCCGAGGAAGGTGGTGTTGATGGTCACGTCGGAAGTGGACACGCCCGCGCCGGTGGCCGCCACGCCGCGCGCGCCGCCGCCGGCGGCATAGAAGGGGCCGGCCTGGAACTGCGTCGGGGCCCAGACCTCCACGCGCCCGTCGTGCACCCATGCGGTGCAGTTCTGCGGCTCCATCGTCGCGTGCGCAAGGTAGGGGAGGTCGTAGCGCGCCGAGACGGTCGTGGCCGCCGACTGCAGGGCGCCGTCGACGTCGCCTTCCTGGAGCGCCACGGTGCCGGGCCCGCCCGCCAGCAGGTCGTCCAGCCGCCGGGTGATTGCCGCGCTGTCGAGCGCGGGCTCGCTGCCATCGATCCAGGTGACCTGCAGCGCACGGCGGCCCTTGACGGCCTGCCAGTAGTGCTCCGCCACCACGGCCACCCGGTCCTCGAGCCGTATCACCTTCAGCACGCCGGGCACCGCCATCGCCTCCGCCTCCCCCGCCACGCTGCCCACCTGCCCCGCCGGTACGGGGCAGCGCTCCACGCTGGCGTACGCCATGCCCGGCAGCCGGACGTCGATGCCGAACGTGGTCGTGCCGCGCACCTTGGGTTCGCCGTCCAGCCGGTCGAGCCGCTTGCCGACCAGCCGGAAGTCACGGGGATCCTTGAGGGGCGCTTCCCGCGGCACCGGCAGGGCGGCCGCCTCGCTCACCAGGTCGCCGTACTCCAGGGCGCGTCCGGTGAGGTCGTGATGCACCCTCCCGCCTTCCGTCCGGCACGACGCCGCCGTCACGCCCCAGCGGCTCGCCGCGGCCGCCACCAGCATCGCGCGCGCGGTGGCCCCGGCCTCCCGCATCGGGCGCCACCCCTGCCGGATGCTGGTGCTGATGCCGGTGACCTGCAGGTTCCAGAAGAGCGGGTTCCGGAAGGCCTTGTCGGGGTGGGCCTGCTCCACGGAGACACGGCTCCAGTCGCAGTCGAGCTCCTCCGCGAGGGCCATCGCGAGCCCGGTCGTCGCGCCCTGGCCCATCTCCACGCGGCCGACGATCACGACGGCGGCGCCGTCGGGCAGGAGCCGGAGGAAGGCGTTGGGGGCCAGGGCGCCGTCGGGCGACAGCGCCCCGTCGCCGCAGCCCTGGAAGTACACGGCCAGGGTGAGCCCGGCGCCGGTGGCGGCGGCCGTCTTCACGAAGTCGCGGCGCGACACCGTCACGGGGCGTCTCCCGCGGCGACGTGGATGGCCCGTCGGATCCGCTGGTAGGTGCCACAGCGGCAGATGTTGCCCGCCATGGCGGCGTCGATGTCGGCGTCGGTGGGGTGCGGCGTCCCGGCCAGCAGCGCGGCGGCGGACATGATCTGCCCCACCTGGCAGTAGCCGCACTGCGGCACCTGCTCGCGGACCCACGCCCGCTGCACCGGGTGGCTGCCGTCGGCGGAGAGGCCCTCGATGGTCGTGATGTGCCGGGCGCCGACGTCGCGCACGATCCACTGGCAGGAGCGGGTGGCCTGGCCGTCGAGGTGCACCGTGCAGGCGCCGCACTGCCCGACGCCGCACCCGAACTTGGTGCCGGTCAGGTTGAGGTGGTCCCGCAGGACCCAGAGCAGCGGCGTGTCGGAGTCGACGTCCACCGAAGTGGAGGCGCCGTTGACGAGGAGGGTGTACTGCACAGGGCCGGCCCGGTGAGGAGTGCCTGAACTAACGGCACTCCCCCGGGCGGCGTCAAGCGGAAGGGGCTACTTCTGCACCGTCAGGCTGTAGGCACCTGCGGGGCGCTGCGCGTAGGTGACGCGCGCGGCCACCTGCAGGACCTGCGTGGCGATGGACGACGCCTTGCTGACGTCCGCCACGTACAGCGTGAGCAGGTTGCTGCCCGAGCTGATGTTGCCGGTCACGATGGCGCGGATGACGTTCGGGCCGGGCACGCTCTGGTACAGCGTGAGCCCCGCCGGCACCACCACGGAATCCACGACGCCGGTCACCTGGAACATCACGGCGCCGTCGTCGGTGTTGGGGCTGGTGACGACCACCCGCAGGGGCCCGGCCACCGGGCCGGACGGACCGTCGTCGCCGCCGCATGCGGCGACACCCACCAGCAAGGCGACGAGGGCGGTGCCCCGCATCAGGATCGAGTTCATGGGGTCACTCCCTTCGGCGCGTCGCCGGTGTTGGGGCCTGCCGCGGCCATGAGCCGGGCCATCACCTCGGGCGGAACGCCCTGGCCGGAGAGGGTCACCCAGGCGAGGAAGTCGCCGAGGTCGTAGGTGCCGTTGTCGTTGCCGTCGGCGTCGAGGAGTGCGCGCTGGGCCGCGGAGAGCGCGGCCCCGCCGAGGAGGTCGGTGGCGGCCGCCTGGGTCGTGAAGGCCGCCACGAACGAGAACTGCGCCGTGAGCGTCCAGTTGCGGTCCATCGTGATGACCAGCACCGAGTCGGTGGTGGTCGTGTCCCCGCCCCACCCGGTGAAGCGGTGGTTGGGCGTCGGGATCGGTGCCAGGGTCACGACCGTGCCGGGCGTCACGCCGACGCCGTCTGCGGTGTTGCCGGGCACCGAGGACTGGATGTTGCCGGTGCCGGTGCCGAACTTGGTGATCTGCAGCAGGTTCTCGACCCGGTAGCGGAAGAGCACGGTGTTGCCGACGATGCGGATCGAGTCGATCCGTCCCGCCACCACCTTGCCTGCGTTGGTCCGAAGGCCGGGCACGGTGCTGCCGTCGATCGACGTCTTGTTGGTGGAGCCGGGGAATGCGTCGCCCAGGTCGCCGCGGTTGCAGTTCGGGGCGCACTGGCGGAGCTGGTTCAAGCCGTCGGCCTGTTCCAGCGCCACGCCCTGCACGGCCCCGGTATTGATCGTGTTGTCGAACGAGCCGGTGTTGATGCGGCTCTGGTCGATGTGCCAGACGTACAGCCCGGGCGACTTGACGCGGGAATACGCGGGGTTCATCTGCGCAGAGTCGCTCTCGACCGCGGCGCGGTTCTCGAAAATGAAATACTCCCCGTTGGTCTGGGTCGGCAGCACCCACACGGTGTCCGATGTGGCCACCGGATTCATGGTGAGGGTCCCGGTGACGTCGAGCGTGTCCACCTTGACCCAGCCGAGCTCGAGCATGGACCACCCCTCCATCCGGGAGGGACTGTAGGAGCGGGCGTAGTTGCCCGAGCCCATCAGGCCGAATTCGCCGATGCCCTGGGTGATCTGCTGGGTGTCGTAGAGGTCGGGGAGACCGAAGGCGTGGCCGGTCTCGTGGGCGACGGTGCCGATCGGCATGATCTGGCCCGGCGTGCAGGCGCCGTTGCCGCCCTGCCCGCTCTGGATCGTGTAGTCCGAGATCACGATCTTGCCGCCGCCGGCGCGGTTGGTCTTGGTCACGTACGGCGATCCGCCGTTCAGGCCCTCGAGGTACCACCGGTGGGCCCAGATGTGGTTCGTGCCGCAGGCGCCGTCGATCTCGGGCTGCAGGAAGGTGACGAAGTCCACGCGGCCGTCGTCGTCGCCGGAGTTCGGGAGGCCGTCGGGCCCGTCGTTGTCGTACTGCGCCCAGACCGTGAGCGAGTCGGCGCCGGTGGAAACCTTCGCCACGGCCTTGAGGAGCATTTCGGCGAAACGAACGGAGACGCCGTTGCTGTTCGGGTGCAAACACGCCCCGGACGCCCCGATGCCGTTGCAGCCGTCCTCGTAGTAAGCAGCCGCGGAGTCGGCCTTCACCCAGGGGAAGACCGTGCCGTCCATCGTGATGTTGTTATTGGAGAGCTGCTCGTAGTAGGTCTTGACGCTGTAGGGACGGCCAACCGGCGCGGGCGAGAAGAAGAGGTCCTGGTAGTCCGCCACGGGAAAGAGGGTGGGGACCGAGTCGTTGAAGTAGATCGGGACCACCGGGATCTTGAAGTTGCCGGTGACGACCGTCGCGGATGCGCCCGGGCCTGAGACGTTCAGCCGGGCAAACTGTCCGGAGGCCAGCATCGCCTGACGCTGGGCCCGAATGGCGTTGGTCCGCTGGCGCCAGGCGCCGTTGGGCCGGAAGTCGAGACCGCGTACTTCAAACTGTCCCGGGCGCGGCCGGGCCACCTGCGCCTCGGTCGGCTGGGCGACAGCCAAGACGAGTGCCGCCGTCCCGAGCAGGGACGGAATTGCCGATTTGAACTGCAATGGAGACGCTCCCGACTGAGGACGATTAGGGGTCGACGAAGATAGCCCGGCCGGCCCCCAAACTCAATCAGGAGGGCCAACCGTGTCCGCGAGGCGGGAGACGGATCCGGACGCCCCCAGGCGCACACGGGAGCCGCCCCCCGAACCGGACCTCCCGGGGGAGGATTGCCGGATGCTCGGCTTGTGCCGAGGCGCCCGATTTTGTACTTTAAATCGTTCTGTTACATAGCGATGGGGGACGACCCTCCGGACCATTCAGCCTGCCCGAGGCAACGTGGCCACTCAGACCACCCCGCACGTCACGCTGTTCGACAAGTGCCGTGACTACACCAAGGTCAACGAAATCAGGGCCGCCGGGCTCTATCCGTACTTCAAGCCCATCTCGGAGTCGGAAGACACCGTGGTGGTCATCGAAGGCAAGAAGCGGATCATGCTGGGGTCGAACAACTACCTCGGCCTGACCCACCACCCGAAGGTCCTCGAGGCCGCCTCCCGCGCCCTGCACCGGTACGGCTCGGGCTGCACCGGCAGCCGGTTCCTCAACGGCACCCTCGACCTCCACCAGCAGCTCGAAGCCGCGCTTGCCGAGTTCGTCGGCAAGGAAGACTGCCTCGTCTTCTCCACAGGCTACAACGCCAACCTCGGCCTCATCTCCGCCCTCGTCGGCAAGGACGATGTGGTCTACCTGGACAAGCTCGACCACGCCTCCATCGTGGACGGCGCCAAGATGTCGTACGGCACCACCACGCGATTCAACCACGGCAACCTGGCCCAGCTCGACCGGAAGATGGCGCCCGACGCCGCCGCCGGCCGCGGGATGATGATCATCGTGGACGGCGTGTACTCCATGGAAGGGGACATCGCCGACGTGCCCGGCCTCTCCGCGGTGGCCCGCAAGCACGGGGCGGCCCTCGCCATCGACGACGCCCACTCCCTCGGCGTCCTCGGTCCGAAGGGCGACGGCACCGCCGCCCACTTCGGCATGACCGACGAGGTGGACATCATCGCCGGCACCTTCTCGAAGTCGCTGGCCTCCATCGGCGGGTTCGTGGCCGCGCGCAGCAACGTCGTGGACTACCTGCGGCACCACTGCCGCCCGCTCATCTTCACCGCCTCGCTCCCCCCGGCCAACACCGCCGGCGTGCTGGCCGCGCTCGAGGTCATGCAGCAGGAGCCGGAACGCCGCGAGTCGCTCTGGGCCAACGCACGCCGCCTCCAGGACGGGTTCCGCCAGCTCGGCTTCGACATCGGCCCGACCGAAACCCCGATCGTGCCGGTGCTGATCGGCCCGCTCGACACCACCTTCATCATGTGGCGCAAGCTGTTCGACGCCGGCGTGTTCACCAACCCGGTGGCGCCCCCGGCCGTCCCGCCGGCGCAGTGCCGGATCCGGACCAGCGTCATGGCCACCCACTCCTTCGACCAGATCGATTTTTCGCTCGAGGCGTTTGCGAAGATCGGTCGCGAACTCGGCGTCATCTGAACGGTTCCCTCCAGGTCGCGCCGGTCCAGACCGGTGCCGACCTCGACGCCTTCGTCGCCCTGCCATACCGGCTCCACGCGGCGGACCCCAACTGGGTTCCGCCGCTGCGCCGTGACGTGCGCCTGCTGCTCGACCGCGCCAAGAACCCCTTCTTCGAGCACGGCGCGGCGGAGTACTTCCTGGCCACCCGGGCCGGGGCCGTCGTGGGGCGCATCGCCGCCGTGTCCAACACCCTCCACAACGAGATCCACGCCGACAAGGTCGGCTTCTTCGGCTTCTTCGAGTGCGAGAACGACCAGGCCGTCGCCGACGCGCTCTTCGACGCCGCGGCCGCCTGGCTCCGGGCCCGCGGCTTCGACACGATGCGGGGCCCCGCCTCGTTCTCCGTCAACGACGAGTGCGGGCTCCTGGTGGACGGGTACGACACCCCGCCCACCATCATGATGCCGCACAACCCGCCGTACTACGTCCAACTGGTGGAGCACGCCGGGTTCCGGAAGGCCAAGGATCTGTTCGTCTACCAGGGCGGCGACCTGACCATGCGCGCGTACAAGCCGGTGCACGAACGGCTCACCCGGGCGGTGGAGATCATGAAGTCCCGGATGGGCGTGACCCTCCGGCCGATTAACATGAAGCGGTTCCACGAGGAGATCGAGCTGGTCAAGTCGCTCTACAACCGCTCGTGGGAGAAGAACTGGGGCTTCGTCCCCATGACCGACCACGAGATCGACCACCTGGCCGAGCAGTTCAAGCCGGTGATCATGCCCGACCTCATCACCTTCGCGGAAAAGGACGGCGTGCCGGTCGGGTTCTCGCTCGCCATCCCCGACTTCAACGTCGTCTTCCGCGCCAACCGGCAGGGCCGGCTCACTCCCTGGCTCATCGTCCGGCTCCTCTGGGCCCTGAAGCGGGAGACCATCCGCCGCGCCCGCATCCCTCTTCTCGGCGTGGTGCCGGAGTTCCGCGGCCGGGGCCTCGACTCGGTCCTCTATCACGCGGTCTGGACCAAGGCGGCGGAGCACGGCATCTACTGGGGTGAAGGCGGCTGGATCCTCGAGGACAACCCCGCCATGAACCTCGGCCTCTCCAAGATGGGCTTCGTCGTGTACAAGACGCTCCGGATGTACGACCGGCCGTTGTGAGGGCCCTCGTCACCGGCGGCACCGGCTTCGTCGGCAGCCACCTCATCGATGCATTGCTGAAGCGCGGGGACGCGGTCACCGCGCTGGTCCGCACCCCGGGCAAGGCCGCCGGCCTCTCCGCCCGCGGCGTCCGGCTGGTCCGCGGCGACCTCGACGCCCTGGCCGCGCTCCGCGAGGCCGCCGAAGGCGCCGAGGTCGTCTACCACGTGGCGGGCCGGGTCTCCGCCCGGGACGACGCGGAGTTCCTCCAGGCCAATCGCGAAGGCACCGCCAACCTGCTCTCCGCGGCACACGAAACCGGCACGCCACGCTTCGTGCTGGTGTCGAGCCTGGCGGCCGCGGGACCGGCGGCCCGCGGCGCGCCGCTCTCGGGAGGTGAGCCGCCCCGGCCGGTCACCGCCTACGGCCGGAGCAAGCTGGCCGGTGAAGAGGTGGTGCGCGCCGGACCCCTCCCGTGGGTCATCCTCCGCCCGCCGATGGTGTACGGCCCGCGCGACACCGAGGTCCTGCGGCTCTTCAGGCTGGCGCGCTGGGGCGTGGCTCCGGTCTTCGGGAAGGGCGACCAGGAACTCTCCGCCATCTTCGGCCCCGACCTGGCCACGGCGCTCGTCGCCGCGGGCACCAGTCCGAACGCGATCGGCAAGACCTACCTCCCCTGCCATCCCGAGGTCTTCACCTCCGGCGCGCTGGCCCGGCAGATCGGCACGGCCGTCGGCCGCAACGTGCTGGTGCTGTCGGTCCCTGAGGTGATTGGCCGCGGACTGCTGGCCGCCATCGGCGGCGCGGCCAAGCTGACCGGCACCGCCAGTGTGCTCTCCTCCGAAAAGGCCGATGAGTTCTTCGAGCCGGCGTGGACCGGCGACCCCTCCTCCCTGATGGCCGACACCGGGTGGCGCCCCGCCACCGACCTCGCGAAGGGTCTTGCCGCAACCTCGGCGTGGTACCGCGCCGAGAAATGGATCTGATGCGCATTCTCGACAAGACAATCCTGTGGTACGTCGCGATCGTCTCGGCGCTCGCGGTCTGGCGGGCCCCGGACAACCCGGCGTGCTGGTGGCTGCTCGGGGCCCACGCGCTGGTCGTCGTCCTGATCCTGCTGGTACAGCGGCCGGGACTCGGGGTGGTGGGGCGGGCGCTCCGCGAGATCTATCCCGTCATCCTGCTCCTCCTGTTCTACGGCGAAATCGACATCCTGAATGCGGGGGGCGTCCCGATCCGGGATGCCACGGTCCAGGGTTGGGAGGCGGCGCTCTTCGGCGGACAGATCAGCCAGACGCTCTGGCGCGACTACCCGAGCCGCCTCGCCTCGACGGTGCTCCATGCGGCGTACTGGAGCTACTACCTGCTCCTCCTCCTGCCGGTGCTCTACTTCGCGGCGAGGAAGGAGTGGTTTTCGCTGCACCGGACCATGTACCTGGTCATTTTCACCCTGCTCTCCTGCTATCTCGTCTTCCTGTTCTGGCCGGTGGTGGGGCCGTACTACGAGTTCGCCCGGCCCGACGCCTGGTTCCTGGACAACGGCCCCGCGCGGCTGGTGTACGCGACGCTCGCCTCGGGCAGCTCCTACGGCGCCGCCTTCCCGTCATCGCACGTGGCTGCCACGATCGCGGCCACCTCCGGCGCCTGGCGGGGGAGTCGCAAACTCGGCATGCTGATGGCGATTCCCGCGATGCTGCTGACGATCTCGGTGGTGTACTGCCAGTTCCACTATGGCGTGGACGCCGTGGCGGGCGTGGGAGTGGGATGCGTGGCGTGGTGGATCGGGGGGAAGTACCGGGAGTAGGCGGGGAAGCGGGAAAGCGGGAAAGCGGGAAAGCGGGAAAGTGGTGAAAGACAAATGGGGACGATGCCGCATGGCACCGTCCCCATCGCGTTGTAGCGGTCAGCCTTCCCCGCTGACCCGCTTCCCCGCCTGTTTAGTCATCGACCGTGATCATGCCCTTCATGCCCATCGCGAGGTGCGGGAGGCAGTAGAACTTGTACTCGCCTTCCGGCGCCCCTGCGAACGAGATGCTGTAGATCGCATCCTGCTCGACGAGCATCGGGCCGGAAAGGGGCTGCATCTGGTTCGGCATGCTGGCGCCGAGAACGGCCGCGGCACCCGCCGGGATGCTGTCGGCCCAGAAGGCGACGTTGTGCGGGCCGCCGGTGATGTTGTGGAAGTTGACGACGTCGCCGGCCTTGATGGTCAGGGTGGCGGGAATGAAGTGGTAGGTCTTGCCGTCGAACTCCATGCGGACGTCGTGAGTCGCGCCGGTCGGAACCGCCGCGGTCGCCGCGGGAGCCGCCGTGTCGGCCGCCGGAACCGCCGCCGGGGTCTGCTCCGGGGCCTTCTCGCCGCCGCACGCCGCCATCAGGACCGCCAAACCCGCCACCAAGCTGATCTTCTGCATCGCTGCCATGCCTCCGTAATACCGATTGGATGTGTCGCCCGCCGGATCCCCGCCTCACGCGCCCACGAGTGGCGGACTGCCCTTGTGAACGAAGGCACAAACATAAGCGAGGCCTTCCAGCCACGCGAGGGCGCCAGCCGGAGGCTATAATTCAACGCGTTCCAACCCCACCCCGAACCGGACCCCCATGCCCACGCCACCGCCCTGCAAGTCCCTCGGCCGGCAGTGCCGGTCGCTCGAGGTCACCCTCCGAATCGGCAAGATCGAGGAAGGACTCGAGTCGCTCGACCACGAGGCGACCTGGCTGCTGGGGCACACGGCCCAGCTGGATTTCGGCCGGCTACGCACCAGGAATGGGGAGCTGCTGGTTGACGCGCGGCTACACGTCCCCTGCAAGCACCTCAAGGAGGACGGGAACAGGGCTCGCTGCGATGCGCACGGATTCAGGGGCCCTTCCCCGGCCCGCCCCCGCCGACCGGCCCAGCCCCGACAGCTCGGCGGCAACCGGTTTCTCCTGGTGGACCAGCGCCGGCTGGTGAACCGCCCCGCGGTCGACGTGAAGGCAGGGCTCCCGGTCCTCGGCACCAACCCCTGCCTCGGCGCCCCCTGCCGGACCGCCGACCACACACGGGGCGCGGCCTGCTGCCGGGACCTCCAGGTCGAGATCATGTGCACCCGCGAGGAGACCCGCCTCGAGGCCCTGGTGCGAGCCCGGCAGTCCCCCTACCTGTGCAAGACCGAGCGGAACGAGGACGACTCGATCGAGGCCGAGATGATCTCGGCCTGCGGGTACCTCGGGAAGGACGGGGTGGCCTGCAGCCTCCACGGACGCGTCCGCGAGGACGGCCGGCCCGCCAAGCCCGATCTCTGCAGCGAATGGCCGGAGGGGGGCGATTTGATGCATCCGGGGTGCGTGTTCAGGAAATAGGCGGGGAAGCGGGAAAGCGGGGAAGCGGGAAAGCGGGGAAGCGGGGAAGGAAAAGCCTCTCCGGCGTCCCCCCTCTCCACATGGTGGAGAGGGGGACAGGGGGTGAGGACTAGGGGAGAGGTGGCCAGGGGGTGAGGATGTGCGTCCTGCCTCCCCAGGATCGTCCCCAGTCTGACTACCTTTGTGCAGGTCCCTGCCCCAAAGGATCCCCGTGCGCGACGAGCTCGAAACCCTGTACCTGACGACCTACGCCGCGGTGGTGCGGTTCCTGTACCGAAAGGTCTGGGACGCCGACCGCGCCGAGGACTTGGCACAGGAGGTGTTCGTGCGAGCCATGCGGCACCGGCCGGAAAAGCCCCGCGCGTGGGTGTTCGCGGTGGCGGCCAACCTGGCGCGGGACGAGGCGCGTTCCGCCATCCGGCGGAAGAAGCACCTGACGCTGCTGACCAACGAGCCGACGCAGCGGCACCAGGTCGAGCCGGACGGCGAGGAAAACGTCGAGCACGACGAGAAGATGGAAAAGGTCCGCGCGGCCCTGGCCGAGCTGTCGCAGCGGGATCGGGACGTGCTCCTGCTCTGGGACGCCGGGCTCAGCTACCCTGAAATCGCCGAGCAGTCCGGGCTGGCCGTCGGGGCCGTCGGCACGACGCTCGCCCGGGCGCGGAAACGGCTGATCGAGGCGCACGACCGGATGGAAGTCGAACGGAAGCGGAGTCATGCGGCACAATCCTGAGCCGATCCGGCACATCCCCGAGGAGGAGCTCCACGCCTACCTCGACCAGGCGCTGAGCCGGTCGCAGTGCGTGGAGATCGAGCACCACCTGGCCGGGTGCCACGTCTGTCGTGCCGAGCGCGACGGCATCGCCGCGCTCCGCGACCGGACCACCGCCTTGCTGGTGGCCGCCGCGCCGCGCCGGATTCGCCCGCGGCCCTACGCCCACCTGTCCGCTGCGCACGTGGAGCGCGCCTCCCGCCGCACCCGCCTGCTTCGCGGCGCCGGGTGGGCCGCCAGCGTAGTGGCTGCCATCGGCCTCGGCTGGGGCCTCAACCAGTGGTCGACTCCGGGTACGGCCACCAGCGGAGAGCCCACGGCTGCGGTGGCCTCCACCGCGGGCCAGCCGCCGGAGACCCCGATCCGCACGAATACCCCGACGCAGGTCGCGACCCTCACTGCCCCGTCGCGACCGGTCGCCGCTCCCACCCGCACAGAGCCATCCCCCGCCGAGACCGCCACCCACGAACCGCCGCCCCCTCCCCGGCCGGCCACATCGGAACTGGCGTCGCTGGCCGGCACCTCCGCCGCGAGCGAGCCGGTGCTGACGGGTGTCTGGCGGACGGTGGCGTGGAGCAACACTCAGGCGGAGCAGGAGGAATGGGTGCCGAGAGTGGACGGGGTGCCGGTGGTGCAGGTGAAGCAGCGGCAGGCGCCGGAGGGCGGGCGGCCGATCACCCTGGTCACCCAGATCCTGGCCAACGGCGAGATGATCAGCACCGTGGAAGGCCCCGCCACCGAGGTGGCGGCCCTCCTCTCCCAGCAACCCGGCCAGAGCGCCAGCGCCGAACTGCAGGACATGGAGGCAGCGCCGAGGCCCCTGCCCGCCGAAGGCTCGCGACCGGCCGCCCCCGGCAGCGCACCGCGCACGCTCGCCATCTTCGGCAGCGCGCCGCCGGACTCGCTGAAGGCGTTCATGCTGAGGGTGAAGTA
>Ga0116153_10002449_pt1 | contig 14638 bp, 16 predicted proteins | sample AD_UKC028_MetaG_FD_89896 | JGI IMG/M metagenome (GOLD analysis project Ga0116153, IMG submission 89896) | Active sludge microbial communities of municipal wastewater-treating anaerobic digesters from USA - AD_UKC028_MetaG | ecosystem: Engineered > Bioreactor > Anaerobic > Digestate | place: USA...
AGTCGGAGTGATAGTCCAGGCTATTGGGTGTACCCCCTCTTCGGCTATACGGTAAGGCGAATTGTAGGTGAGCTTGCGATAGACTAAGGCCATGGCGCCTCCCGGGTCTTCGCCCCAATCCGCCTCTGCTCCAGCCTTGGCCGCGGTGAAACTCGACGTACTCCTGGACCAGCCCTTGTAAGTCGTCGCAGACGCGCTTGACATGTAACCTTCGCCAGGGTCTACGCGCGTCTCGGTCAAGGCTTTGATGAGCACGTACAACTCGCAGAAGTCCGCCGCTCCGTTGGCGTAGCTGCCGCTGCGCATCGTCGGCTCGCCGGACCCGCCCGAGTACGTCCCCGAGACGAAGTACGGCGCCAGCTTGTTCGTTTCGGCGATGCACTTCGCCAGCGTCTTTTTCGGGTCGGGCACTTCGGGCCATACGTCGATGCTGAAGACGTAATCCAGTACCCGCTGCCGCTCGCGCAGCGCCGCAATCACGTCCGCGTAGCAGTCCGGCGTAACGTCGCACGGGCACGTCTCGCAGAAGATCGGGTGCTTGGCACCGTCCACGATTACCTTGCCATCGAGCTTCCAAAAGCTGCCCACCGCTTACGCCCCCGTGGTTGTGGTCGTGGTGGTACAGGTTGCCACAGCAGTCCAGGCGACCGTGCCGGAAAAGCACGTCAGGACGTAGTCGTTGCTGGTGTCGGGGATTGCCGGGAAGTAGCTCACCCAAGTAAGCACGCCATCGAGGGACACCAACATGTAGTCGTTCACTTCGTCGGGCGGGTCCGGTATCTTCTCAACCCACTGGACTACGCCCTCAAGCGAGGCCAGCATGTAGTTGTCGTCGCCTTCGGTGGTGACCGGCACGCACGGAATACCCGGCACGCAATCCCACACCAGCGTCGGAGTGCCTGAAACGGTTTCGGTGATGGGCCGCACCACCCAGCGGCTTGGCGTCTCAAGTGCCGCTTCTACCGTGCCGTCCACGGACAGGTTGCGCAGCTTCATCAACTGGCTTGTCAGCGGGCTGGACGACGCCGGGCCGCCGATATAGACGCTACAGGGGAAATACCCATTGCCGTCAACGGCGCCGGTAATGACGGCCTGGTAGGCTTGCGGCAGCGCCGTTACCGCGCCGCGGTCCACCTTGGCTGTACGGTTGTCGCCGCGGGTCGGCACTGAGTTCACGATGTCCGCCGCCTCGATCATCCATTCCTTGAGTTCCCGCACCCATGAAGGGTCGGCGGCGCTGACGGTTGGCTTGCGCAATGGCATGTTACGGCGTCCATCCCAGGCGGTTGTACCGCCATGTTCTGGTTTTCTCGGTGAGTGTCCCAGTGGTTCGCACCGTGGCGCCGACAAAGGCCCAGTTGGCGGACGTGGCACTGGAAAGCCCCTCGGGGGCGCCCGTGCCGCCAATGCCCGATGTGAGGGCCGCTTCAGTCCATGTGAAGCTGGCCAGGTACTCAGTATAACTGTACTCGACAGAGCCCACGCCATAGGTCTGGTGACCCTTTGCGCGTAGGCTCGTCACGTCGCCAGAAGAGAGAATGCCGCTGCTCACCAGCCGCGCGTCGTCAAGCGGCACTTCCTGCCAGGAAATCGTACTGGACTTGACGACAGATCCATCTTCCGGCGGCGGCTTGGAAGAGGACGCAGAACCGTACTTGTAGGACAGCGTTACGTCGCACAACCCTGGCAGGCCGTTTGGCGCGACCGTCGTCATGTACAAGGGCAGGCGGGTATAGCCGCCCAGCGGGCACGCCGCATAGGCCGCCGGCAGCAGACCGGCGGCGTAGGCCAGGCCGCACCAATACTTGTAGGTGACCGTGCTGGCAGAGCCCTCGCGCTCGATCTGCGGGTAGCCCTTGTACAGGTGCAGGGTAGTCGGGTCGCCGCGTCCGAATGTCTGTACGGTTCCCACGGAAGGCGGCCCCCTATGCAAAGCTGACGGTTGAATGCGAAGCGAGAATCTGCCCGAGTAGTCGGTTGGTGATTTCCTGTTGGTCTACCACCTGCCCAACGTCCCCCGAGTCGCCCAGCGGGCCTGCCGTGGCGCCCGGCTTGGCGTTGCGGTCCTGCCATAGCGGGGCCACGGCGGAAGATGGCCGCAGCGTTGGGATGGGTGGTTCAACCGGCATGCCCCAGTTGCCGATGGCATCCCATAGGCTACCGAGCACGCCCCGGCTCTTCGGAACGGAGGGCATCTGCAGCGAGGCCTCGGCGCCGCCAAGCCCGTAGGATGCAGGCCCGCTGCCCTGGTAGCGTTCCGGCGGCGGCTCGCCCTCAAGACTGTCGATCATCACCGGTGCCAATGGCCCCGGGACGAACGGCACGGCTGGCACCGCAGGCTGCACCGCGGCGGCAGTGGGGATGGGTGCATCTGGCACTTGCGGCAGTGGCGTTTCCCAATCTTCCGGCTTGATCGTACCCCACCCTGTGCCAGGCTCTGGAATGGGCGGCCTCCACGGGCCGGGGTCGTAGGGGTTGCGTTTCGGGCCTTCTGCCGGCGAGGGCGCTTCTGCCGGCGAGGGCGCTTCTGGTGGCGAGGGCGCTTCTGGTGGCGACATGTTCACGCCACGCACTCCCAGCGCGCCCGTCCCGAACCCGCGCAAGGGGGCCATGAGTCTGGCCAGTTCGGCAGCGGCCTCCTCTGCCCGTTCCATGTCGTCGGCAAAGCCGAGCGACCCGGTGCTGAGTTGCAAGTCCGGGAGAGCTGTGAGCTTGGTCTTGAAGTCTTCCAGTAGGCGCTTGACGGAATCCGGCACCAGCCCGCCGAAGTCGTCAAGCCAGCCCTGCAGCGTGGTGAACTCGCGCTTCAGCTCCGCAAAGAACGTCTGCCATGGGCCGCCGTCCGGCGCTTCGGGTGCCTCTGGACTCACGGCGTCGATATCGGCGAAGGTTTCGGCCAGGGCCTTGCGGCGGTCCTTCCACGTTCGCGGGTCGAAGATGGCACCGAATGCACTGGCTACCGACGCCAAGCGTGCTCGCGCGTCGGCAATTCCGGCACCATCGAGCGAAAGCACGGCCTTCATGCCAGCTGCCCATGCCTGGCCAAGGGCAAGCATGGCGCCGAACCAGTCCGCCAGCGAGTCATGCACGGCCTTGATTGTGGCCATGAACTTGGCAACCGGCGTGGAAATCTCAAAGGCGCGTTCCAGGGCCTCACCGATCTTGTATCCGACCAGTCCGCCGGCAAACGCCGCCATGGCCAGCGTCATACTCATGAACGCCCAGCGCTGCGTCACGACGAGGTAGCCCAGCGATTTGATGATGGTCTGTACGAACCCCGTGTACCACGCAACGCCGAACGCGGCGCAGGTCAACAGCACGTTCTGCAGCTCTCTGCGGGTCGCCTGCGACAGGCCGGACCACGCTTGCGCCAATGCGGTGATGGACCGCAGGACGTTACCCACCCAGCCGTAGAACCATTGTCCCCATCGCATGAAGGTTCCCGTCTCAACGCCCTTCGTCAGCCATTCGTTGAGCTTCCACAGGTGCGGAATGAGCTGCACGCGCAATGCATCCGAGACCTGCGCTAACGCCTGCGTTCCGGCATCGCGGAAGGTGGACCACACGCCAACCCAGGTGCTGGCCATGCGGTCCAGGCCGCCGCCATACTTCACATCGAAGATACGCAGCACGGCCTTGCGGGCTTCCTCAATGCCTACCACCTTGATTTCGCGATAGACCGTCTCCCGGTCGCGGAACCCGAGCTTGAAGCGGGTCTCTTCGCCGGTCGGCGTGCGCACGGAACGCGATCGTGAGGTAATGCCCATGCGCCGCAGGGGCTCGGTTTCAAGCGACCCGATGGCACTGGTAACGTCTTCCACCTGTCGCTGGGTCATGACGGCGGCGTTGGCGACCGACGAGAGCGCTTCCTTGCCGGTGAGGCCGAAGTTGGCCAGCATGACGCGGGCGCGTACAAGCGGTTCCAATTCCAGCGGTGACTTGATGGCGAGTTCGACCGTCTCTTGCCAGGCCTGTCGCGCCCGTGCGGCGTCGCCCATAGCGGTTTCAAGCCGCATTTTCAGCAGCTCGAAGTCGCCTGCCTTCTTGAGTCCCCAGGCGGCGATTCCGGCGCCGACCGTGCCCCAAAGCGCGCCGAAGCGCGCCAGGCTGGCGGCGGCACCGTAGAGCCCGCCGCCCGTGACGGCCGCAAAGGTCTTCAGGCGCATTTGCACCGCGCGCATGCCGCGGTCCACCGAAGACCAATCGAGCGCTATTCTACCCTGTAGGGTTACCGCCATTGCCGTTGTCCTGCCCGGTCTGCGTCAGGCGTTCCAGCGCGGCTAACAGCCGTTCCGTGCGCCCGGGGTCCCATTCGACGCTTTGGCCGTGGCGTTCCATGTAGGCCACCTGCAGACGAATTAGAGTCGCCAGAGGTTCGTCCCACAGTGCCACCTCACGTTGCAGGCCAAGGACCGACTCGCAGAACTCTAGGAGCGCTGCGAGCCAGTCGCGTTTCCCTCCGGCCCCCCACCGCTGCCGCTGGAAGAGTCGGCGACTTCCTGCGCGTCGGCAACCTCGCCCCAGTCCTGCCGGTGGTCGGCAAGCATGGCGTTCAGGTCATCGGCGCTCAGACCGAAGAGCCATTCCTGGTAGGCGGCCCAAAGGTCCAGCGGACGGCGGGCCAGGCGCCACAGTTCGGAGCGCCCGGCCCGGTCAACCCCGCGCACGCGGCAGTAGAGCGAGAACAGATAGGCGTCCTCGCCCTCCACGTCTTCGGCCAGCGCCCGCGCGATGGCTTGCAGGAAGCGCAGCGAGGCGGCATTGATGGGCGTCGCCTTCAACCCGCCTACCCGCGCCGCGCCGGACGGCACGAGGTCTGTCACCGTCACCCCGGGCGCCGTCCGGTCGGCTTCCGCCGCGGCTTTATCGATGAGGGTTTGGTCCATGAGTCTTGGTGCTCCCTTCCATGCTGTGGCCGGCGCCGCTTACCCGCCCGTGGTCGTCGTCGCGGTCGTGAACGTCGAGGGCAGCGTGCCGGTGGTGAAGTCGGTGCCGTAGAACCGCGCCGTCATCGAGCACTTCTGGAACTCGCGGCGCTGCACGCTCTTGCCGTTGGCGGTCACGATGAGCGGGACATTGATCGTGGTGTCGGACATCGTGGTGATAACCGCTCCGCGCATGTCGTTTTCGCCCCAGTGGTTGGCGCCCTTGATGGTCGCTTCAAAGGTGTACTCCTTGTACTCTTCGTCGCGAACGTGGAGCTGAATGTCCCCACTTTCATTGCTCAGCGTCTGGACGTTGCCCTGGTCTTCCATGCGCCAGTTCTCAACGATGATGTCCCAAGCGCTTTCTGCGGTGGTGCTCCAGGGAACCCCGGAAATCTTGCCAAACGCGGTTTTCGACATTGCAGGCTACTCCCTTTCAGGGTGCTGTGGTGGTCGTCGTGGTGGTCGTCGTCGTCACGGAATCCGTTGCCGCGATGGCCGCGGTCAGGTCCAGTTCGTAGCCCTGCAGGTTGGGGAACCCGGGCACGTCGCCGGGACGCAGGGATCGGTATGGTTCGTCGCTGTCGGTCGGGTAGAGCCCCAGGAGGCGGATGTTTGCCGCAATGGCCTCATCCAGAGTCGTTTCATCCGCCAGTGCATCGCGCACGGCCTGCCAGAGCGCGGCGAGGTCGGTGGCCTTGCGGTCGGTGACGTAGTGCGTCCCCACCAGCACGCGCACGCGGCAGGTAAAGAGCACGTCGCCGGTTTCGACGGCAACCGCCGGGGACGGCAGGACGCCGACGAACGGATAGGCCGCCTCTTCATCCACCGCGGCCGCTTCGTCGTCGCAGGTGAACACGCGCACGGACGCCGTAGGGTAAGCGGTGAGAGCCGCCGCCCCGATGGCGCTGCCGAGTTCTGTTTCAATGGCCATGCTCACGAGTGAAACAGCCTCACCATTTCAGCGCGCAGGCGACCGTTCAGCATGTGCTGCATGCGGTTGGCGGCCTTGTTCATGGCCCGTTCACCGATGCCAGGGTATGCCTTCAGCAGGTACACCAGCCAGTTCGCGAACGCGATGTAGGGGTCAGTGCGCCCGCTGCGGGCCTGGTTCTGGACTTGAACGATGGCGCGCTTGGGCACGCCAAGACGGTTGGGCTCGTTCGGCGCCGTGGATGAGACGGCGTGCATCATCCAGCCCCACGATGCATGGGCAGATCCGCGCCGTGCAATCACCCGGCGCGGGTCGCTGCGGCTGGCCGCGGGGGAAAGCCGCGGGGGCTTGTTCTGGTACAGGAACTGCAACAGCCAGGGCTTTTCGGGCCTGCCCCGGGCGCTGCGACGGTTCGGGTTTCGACGGTTCGGGTTGGGGAAGATGAACCGTAGGCGCTTGCCGGGCTTGGCAGCTGCCCGCCCGGATTGGCAGAAGACGATGTAGGCATGCTTTACGGCTTCGGCCGGTTCCTTGTTCATCAACGCGATTTCCTGGCGGATCACGGAGTCAATCCGGGCCAGGCTTGCGCGGTCCCATTGGATGGCGATGTCAGGCATGTTGGTCTCCCAGCATGAGTTCCATGACCTCACCATCGTCGGAGACTAGGAGCGTCTGGTAAACGGTGGACGTAACCGCGCCGCTTTGGGGGTTGGTCACGTTCACCGTTACCAGACGCGTCGGTTTTGGCTTCGTGGTCCAGCCTCGCGCCGGCACCCAGACGCTGAGCCGATAGGCTTCCAGCAGACCAGCCGCGCCGTGCGCCGGACTTAACTCGGCCTGCCCGTATGTCCCCGTGAGCGTCTCTGAGACGCCGCTGCCGGGCTCGGTGAAAGTCACCGTGCAGGGGAAGTCCGTCGCGATGTCGGCAAAGTCTGCGGCGAGCAACTCGGTTGTCAGCGTCTGGGGCATGCGCGAAAGCCTTACACTCATTGGCCAGTGGTCGTCGTCGTGGTCGTCGTCGTGGTCGTCGTCGTCGTCGTGGTCAGCGCCGACTCGGCGGAACTGGCCTGGTCAGTGACGACGATGGGGATGTTGAACGCCTCGGCCGGGAAGGGCGCCGGGGCGCCGGTCGCGTTCGTGGCCGTGCGGCTGTCGCGCAGCTCCGCCAGCAGCACGCGGTCCATGACGAAGTGCGTGGGACCGCGCCCGGCCGGGAACTTGCTGATGGCCGTCGCCAGCAGGTCGTCCGTGAGGGTGTGGCCGGTGGTGCTGTCCAGATTGCAGATGCGGGCCACCGAGTAGATCGAACCGCACTGCAGGGCGAACCAGCCGCCAAGGTCCACCTGGTAAGCCATGTACCCGGCGCCGGTTGAGGTGTTGGTCACGACAAGCTGCGGCGGTGAGTCTGCGTCGTACCCGAAGTTGAGGTTTCCCTCGTTCCCGGCGACCACGGCCACGTCGTCGTTGCCGGTGCGAAGCGCCCAGACGGAACGCCCGCCGGACCCTCCCGCGTTGACCACCATTGCGTCGGCGATGCTGTCCGCCGAGGCGTAGTCAGGAAGACCCGAGAACCCATTGGCATCGGCGGCGCCAGTGCTCTGCAGAATCTGCTTCTCCAAGCCCACCATGAGGGCGCGCATTGCCTTCTTGGTCTGCATGGCCATGAAGGCGGCACGGCCGGACTTGAAGCCGTTGGCAATGGCGACGTCCACGTAGAAGTGACCGTCGAGGTACTTGCAGGTGACCGTCACCAGCTCGGTGTACCCGGCGGTGTTGACCACGCCGGTATTGACGGCGCGGAACTGTGCCTGCGCGGCGGTCGTCTCCTTCACGTACTTGTGGTAGACGCCGCCCTCGCTCGCGGGCTTGGCGAAGAGCACCTGCAGCAGCGGGGTGTCCTGCAATAGGTCCGTCACTTTCATGTCGGCCAGGTTGCGGTCGTTGAGCTGCAGCAGGCCGTTCAGGCTGTTGTCGGCATAGGGGGGCATGGGAAGCGCTGTCCTTTCCTGCCGGGGCTACCGGCGCTTCGGCTCGAAGAGCGAGACGAAGTTTTTGCTGTTGGCGTTCTCTTCATGCGGCACGAATGCGGCGGGCTGACCGTTGCCCTTCTGGGCCTTCAGCTCGTCCAGTTCGCGGCGCGCCTCGGCAACCGCCAGGCGTGCCGCATCGACCTCGCCGCCACCCGCGAGCACGGCGCGACAGGCGATGTCGGCGCCGTAGCGCTCAACCAGCCCGCGCAGAGTCTCGAGGGGGACGGCAGGCGGTTCCGCTGCGGGCGGTTCCGCCGCGAGGGTCAGTGTGTCAGGACCGGCGGCAACCGGCTCTGCGGCCGGCCCCTCGGGCACGGCTTCGGCAACCGGCTCTGCGGCGAGAGCTTCGGCCTCGGGCGCCTGAGCTGGCGCCGGCTCAGCGACGGGTTGAGGTTCGGCGACGGGCGGCGCCGCCGGAGCGGCGGCAGCGGGCTTCTCTGCCATCGGTGTAGCTCCCTCTTTGCGGCGCACATGCGCCTCGTACCTGGCCTGGAAATCCGCCACCACGTCCGGGTGAGCTGTGAGGATGTCCAGCACTTCCGGGTGCGTGTCCAAGAACTGGGTCACCTGCCCGGCAAGCGTTTCGTTGGTCCAGCGGCTGAACAGGCCGTTGGGGTTGGCGGCGGGTTCGTCCACGGCGTCGGCCGAATGCAGTTCTGCGCACTCGACGTAATCGGGACCGGGGGTGTCGTCGTACCGGCGGCGGTAGTCGCGGAACTCATCGTTGGTCATGCCGTCGCTATCGACGTAGTAGGGATGCAGAACTTTGGACCCATCCACGGCGCGGCGGTAGGTGGCGCCGGGCGTGAAGACGATGGAGACGCCGAACATGTCGGGCTCGCGTTCGGCCATGCTCAGGACGTAATCGTAGAGGTCGCCGTTGGGGGTCTTCCGTGCGCTGTTGCTCAGGTACAGGTCGGCAACCACGCGGTCCCCGGCAACGGCAAATGACTTCCACCGGCCAAGGAATGTCCCCAGTGCCGTGGAACACATGTTCGGGTGCCCGAAGCGCGCCTTGAGGCCGCCCCGTTCGGCGTTGCCCAGTTCTGCCACGCGCGCCACAAACTCAGAATCGAGGTGTACGCCGTGGCCAAGCGCAGGCCCGACCGTGGCCAGAGAACAGCCGAGGATAGCGCCCAGGTCACGGTCTACGCCGCTCGGGCGAGCGTAGATCCTGGCGTCGAACCATTGCCGCCCGCCAAGGGGATCGGCAACGCCGGTTCTGTCAGGCTTTGCCATTTGGTGCGTCGTCCTGTTCTGCCCGGGCCTGGCCGGGCTGACCGATCATCACGGGGAAACCCTTTGAAGCGGCGTAGCGGATGGCCTCGCCATTCTCGTCGGCAATGGTCCGCCAGTCCAGATTGCGACGGCGGCAGACGCGCGGGATTGAATCTGCCCCGATGGCAATGGCGAGCTGGTCGCCCTGTAGCTGCTTGAGCTTGTCAACCCACGGGGTTTCTACGCCTACCCATTCGGTAGCGGCAATCACGTCGTCTACCGTCAGCCCGGCCTGCCGGAGGGCGGCGGACAGGGCCGGTCCCTCGGCAAGGTCGGGAAGGCGCCAGGCGGACCAGTCCCAGAGAACTTCGGCGTTCTTCTGGCGCTTCTCAGCGGCCAGGAACTCGTACTGGTTGGCGTCGGCAATCCGCGCCGAGAAGCTGGCTGCGCTTGAGTCCAGAAAGGTGTAGGGGATGTCGAATGCCAGAAGGGCGATGCGCATGGACAGTGCCGAGTAGTCCACGAACTCGCTATTCGGGGTCTTGCTCTCGATGGTGTCCACTTTGTCGCCGGGGTTGAGGTTCATCACCATCAGGCCCTGCGAAAGCTCGACCTTGTACTTGGGCCGCGCGGTCGTGGTCGTTTCGCTGCCGTCGAGGGATGGTTCAAGCGGCCCCGTTGGAAGGTCGGACCCGAAGGCCAGCCCCAATAGGGCGTGCAGCTTGATCTTGAGGTTTGTGTACTCCAGTGCCTCCATGAGGTCTTTGAAGCGATTGATGCAAGACGCCATGGGGGAAGCGCCGCGGGTCTGGTCAAAGTCCGTGAAGTACCCGTTGTAAATCAGGTTCTTGGCGGGCTCGAAGTGGTCGAACTCAAGGCTGTTGCCGGTAGCGGACCACCGGCAGATACATGCTTCGCGCATGGCGCCGGTTGCTTCATCGATGATGAGGCCGCGGTCTGTGACCTTGGCCCAGCGCGCCCGGTTGGCGCCGCGCTCTGCGTAGCTGTCGGGCTTGGCGATGCGAACTCCGGGGATGGCTTGGACGCGCCCCCCAGCCAGCTTGATGAAGGCTGCATCCCCGTAGAAGACGTTGGCCAGCTCGAACAGGGACATAGCCCGGTCTCGGGAATGGCGCCGCGCCACGTCGAAGCTGTCGCGACGACTGGCCTGGTTCAGAGCCATTACCGCCAGGCGGTTGACCTCTGCGGAATGGGTCTGTACGTGCGGCACGAAGCGTGAGACGTAGGCGACGTGCAGCCGCAGTGCCCAGGCGGCCAGCTCGCAGTTGCGCGGCAGGTCTTGCGCCGTCATGTCGAGGCGGCGTTTGGTCGTCTGCGAGAGCTGCGCGTCTTCGTTCTTCAGGACGGTAACGGGGGCCTGGCGGCGCCCCTTGTCCTGCACGGCATGATAGCCGAGCGCCACCCTGTTGGTGGCGACCTCGGCAGACGTGCGTAGCGGTTGGCCTGCGGGAAGCGTCATCAGTCGTACCCCAGTCCATCGAAGTTGACGGCAACGGCAGGCGGGCGGGAGTTCTGTTCGGCGCGATAGCGGGCAAGCAGTGCCTCTTCGCGCTTGTGCAGCCATTCGAGGTCGGCGCGGGTGACGACGCGCGAGCCGAGGCGGTAGGACTGGTTGGTAAGGGCAGCGGAGATTGCCGCCTGTACCTCTTCCAGTTGTTCCAGAGTGGTCTTGAGCATGATGACAGCCGCCCTGAGCATACGCTTTCGTATGCTCTCGGGTGCTATCATATGCTGTCAGGCCGTGCGGCGAAACGTGTCGGACGATGAAGGTTGCCGGAAGCTATAAGGAAGCCGCGCTAGTCTGTCGTTGTGGCGGGTCTGCCGTCGTGGGCGCGGACGGTGACGAAGGGCTTGCCGCAGGAACCGCAGACCCGGCGCCGGTTGCCGTTCGGGTAGGTGTTTGTGACGCGGTGCCCATACCGCGACCCGCACTTCGGGCAGCGAATGCCGGGGTCTTCTACCACGATGTTCGGTTCCGGTGCCTTGCGCACAACCTTGACCTCAGTCACGGCGGCCATGGGGACGGGCTGGTAGCCCGGAGCGGCCAGCGGCGCGGCGCCTTCCTGCGGCTCGGTACGGCACCCGGGCGGATTGAGTTCCGGGCGGCCCTGCGGATTGGCGTCCGAACAGAATAGGTGCCGGAACTCCTGAAAGGTCCGTTGCTGCATGGAGAGCCATTCGCGCATGGCAGAGCAGTCGTTGCGCTTTGCCGTCTGCGTGATCTGCTTTGCCATCGTGTTCGCCATGGGGTGCCGCAGAATGGCCGACGTGAGTTCAGCCCGCCACGGTTCCGGCATGGGCAGCATGTCCACGAGCCGCAGGCGGTTCGCGTAGTGCCCGATGAGGGTCAGAGAACCGCTAGCGTGTGGCACGTCCTTTGGCGACCGGAACCAATGCGCCGCGCTGAACGGCGTAGCCACGTTGCGCCCGCCGCATAGCCAGTTGACGATGGACAGCGTTTCTTCGTCGCAGCCCCAGCCGGTGCCGTATTGCCATGGCCGTTGCAGACCGTCGATATACCATTCCCGCGAAAGCCCGTAACAGGCCCCCAGGACGGCTGGCACGTCCCCGGTGTCAAACAGATAGCGCCACTTCAGGGAAAGCGCCGTTTGCCCGCCGTCGGCCCAGAGCATGAACGCCCCGGAACAGACGTGCTCCCGCCACTTCCATGCCACTGGGTCCAGCCCAGGAGTGTGCGCGCACAGCACGTCCTGCGGGTGTTCGTCCAAGCGCTCGCGATAGCCAGCAAACAGCCCCGGCTCGAAGTCCATATGTGCATCCACGACGACGCAGGCGGGGTGCTCTGCCGCCAGTATGCCCCAGTCGCGCGCGGCCTGGCAACCGCGCGGTTCCTCCCACGGGGTTTCGACACGTACCCAGCGCGGTAGGTGCTGCTGCAACTGCTGGCGCCCGTCGTTTACCACGATGACTTCCGGGCGCGTCTTGCCGCAGGCCTTGGCGATGCTGGCAACGGTCTTGTCGAGGTACGGTTCGTCGCGTTGTGCAATGACCACGGATACCATGGCGTCAGCTCCTCGCCTTGAGGTCATCCATCATGCGTTGTGCGCGGTGCCGGTACAGGTGTTGCTCCGTCGTGCGGCGGTAGTCTGCCTCTGCCTGCGCGGCGCGCGCGTCCGGGTCGGCCAGCAGGGCGGCAATGCGGTCGCTCCAGGCTTCAACCGCAGCGGCCACGTCTGGGATGGCTGGCATGGTGCAGGCGTGCGGGTAGGCATCGGCCAGACCAGGCCTGGCAACCTCAAGCTCGAACGCACGGCAGGCCCGCACGTCGAAGGTCCGGCAGGGACACCCCCAGGCGCGCCCCGGCACGTCTTCGTCGCAGTCCTGCACGGGCGCAACGACGACTTTGGTACGGGCGTACAGTTGCCGGATGGCGGTTACCGGCGTGGCCATGGCCCATGAGAACAGCGACCGCGGGAAGCGCTTGGCCAGCCCCTCGCAGAGCGCGGCGCGATAGGCGCGCTTGGCCCCGATCATGCACACGTCCACGTCCCGGTTGCCGTCATCGTAGGCGCAGCGTTCCGGGCGGTACTGTGTGGGGTCGGCCGCCAGCGGCAGATATCGGACGTGCCCGCCGAACCCGTGCTGCTGCGAGTAGCTGTAATGCAGGTCCACCAGTACCGAGACCGGGGCGATGCGCCGGCGCCACCATCCGATTTCGTCGGTGAAGGTCCAGAGGAACACCGGCGCCACGGCGCGGAGGCGCGCAACGGCTTCAGGCGTCAGGGCGAAGCCGGAGTTGTGGACGATGAGGTCGGCGCCGTCTGGCAGTTTTGCCGTCATGGGGTCGCACTGTCCGTGTGACCCGACCATCGAGACGCGCACGCCCAGGTCGCGGAACCCGTTGGCCAGGAACTCGGCCACGTAGTCGGCGCCGTTGGCCCCGCCGACGCCAGAGTACATCACGGCCACATGCATGGTTACAGCACCTCCAGCAGGCATTCGTCATTAAGAAAACAGTGCTCGATGACTTCGTTGTGCCGGTTCATGATGCAGCGCGGACAGGCGGAAAGGTCGATTTCCCGCATAGCCGCGCTGTGCTCGGGCGATTTCCACGCCTCGGCAAAGGTCTGCCGGTTCAAGTCGCCCCACTTCGTAAACACGTCCTGGCAGACGGCAAGGCGCGCGTCGGCACAGACCACTGCCACCAGCGGCGTAGCCCGGCAACGGGAATAGTGGCGGTCTGACCAGAACCCGGAGAACTTGTCGCTGACGCAGTAGACCCGGCAGCGGCTCGCGGCGCCTGTCTCGTTTGCCGCCGCGGCGACGGCTGGCCAGTTGCGGACCACCTCGGCGGCCTCCGGGCTCTCGCGCGGGTAGTACATCGGCCGGATGTGTACCCAGTCCGCGCCGACGTGATCGGCCAAGGCGATGAACTGCCGGATGTCGGCGGGCGTGTGCCGGTCTGCCACCAGCCCCAGACCGATGTCCCAGGGGCGTGGCCGCTCGCAGACCACCACGAGCTTGCACACAAGGTCGGTGTACTCGCTTTCGCGGCAACCCGTGAACTCGGCGTAGGCGCGTGGGCTTCCGGCGTTGACCGAGACGCGCACACGCTTGAACCAAGAGCAGACGCGCCTGGAAAGCCTGAAACCGTTGGTTGAGAGTACCGCCGTGCCGTGGAAGCTCGCCGCGTGGTTCAGGTGCTCGTACAGGGTTGGTTCCCCGCCGCCGGCAACGTGCAGCGACCGCACGCCAAGCTCGTTTGCGTCTGCCAGCAGTCGCGTAAACACAGCCTCGCCCAGCATGGCGCCGCTGGCCCGTTCGGCGGCCATGATGCACCCGCGGCAGTTGCGGTTGCAGCGGTTCGTAGGGTACACCGTCAACTGTACCGGCCATGGCATTTGCCCCGCAGCGATGGCGCGGCACTGGTCCGGCCATGCCAGAGCCTTCCAAGAGAAGAACGGGTCGTAGGCGTCACTCACTGCCCGAGCCCTCCCCCGTAGCGTGCCCACATGTCGGCCCACGGCTTCCAGCCGGGCATGGTCTGCAGCATCACCGCACCTTCCGGTGTGCGCCAGGTGGCGTTGTAGCCGCTGCGAATGTCCAGATTCGGGATGTGCGTGTGAAACGTGCCGGTGACGTAGCCCTTGCCAGCCGGTTCCACGCAGGCCAGGCGTCTTTCCAGACATTCGAGCAGCTTGGTACGGAATGCCAGGCGCATGGCGGCCAGAGAACCGCAGAGCTGCGAAAGTGCGATTGCGCCCTTCAGGTGCCAGTAGTACCCGCCGCTGCACATGTAGGCCAGGTTCAGGTTATAGAACACCTGCAGCCCGCGCGGCGGCTGGTCGAAGTGATCACGGCAATAGATTACGTCGTCTTCGATGAGGTAGACCATGGTATCGTCTGGACCGGCAACGCGGTCCAGGCCGGCCAGAATGCGCCGGTAGATGTCGGCATACTTCGGGTCGCCGTCCTGCGGGTCAAGCCGGGTATCGTCGTCGCCGAACGGCTCGCGCACGACCGCAATCCACTGATGCCCGAGGGCTGCC
>Ga0116153_10002451_pt1 | contig 14631 bp, 6 predicted proteins | sample AD_UKC028_MetaG_FD_89896 | JGI IMG/M metagenome (GOLD analysis project Ga0116153, IMG submission 89896) | Active sludge microbial communities of municipal wastewater-treating anaerobic digesters from USA - AD_UKC028_MetaG | ecosystem: Engineered > Bioreactor > Anaerobic > Digestate | place: USA...
GCGAGCTCCGCGTCCAGGACGCCTACGGCCTCCGCTGCGTGCCCCAGATCCACGGCGCGAGCCGCGACGCCATCGGCTACGTCGCGGGCGTCGTCGGCCGCGAGCTCAACGCCGTCACCGACAACCCCCTCATCCTCCCCGAGGACATCTCCATGGGATTCCCCAAGGAGATCGCCGAACGCTCCGCCTTCGGCGCCGCCGGGACCGCAGGTCCCGGCGCAGGACTTGGCGCGGACATAATCTCCGGCGGCAACTTCCACGGCCAGCCCGTCGCCCTCGCGATGGACTTCCTCGGCATCGCCCTCTCCGAGCTCGCCAACATCTCCGAGCGCCGCACGGAGCGCCTCGTGAACCCCGCCCTCTCGAACGGCCTCCCCGCCTTCCTCACGCGCTCGGGCGGCCTCCACTCGGGCTTCATGATCGCCCAGTACGCCGCCGCCGCCCTCGTCTCGGAGAACAAGGTCCTCGCCCACCCCGCGAGCGTCGACTCGATCCCCTCGAGCGCGAACCAGGAGGACCACGTCTCCATGGGCACCATCGCCGCGCGGAAGGCCCGCTCCATCCTCGGGAACGCCCAGGCCGCGCTCGGGATCGAGCTCCTGGCCGCCTGCCAGGCCGTCGACCTCCGCGCGGAGGAGATGGGGGCGAAGCCCGAGGAGCTCCTCTCCCCCGCCACCGCCGCCGCCTACCGCGTTCTCCGCGCGAAGGTGCCCGGCTGGGCGGAGGACCGCGTGATGTACCCCGACCTGGACGCCGCCCGCGGCCTCGTCGCCGACGGCTCGATCCTGGCGGCCGCGGAAGCCGCCCTCGCGCAAGCCTAAAAGGAGGCAGGACCATGACGAACGCCGACATCGGAAAGGCCATGACGATCAAGCTCGAGTTCGAGGAGCTGCCGCCGGACCCCGTCTTCGAGCCGGGGATCCGCCGCGCGCCCCGCCGCGAGGCCAGGCTCACGGCCGCGCAGGAGGCCCTGGCCCTCCGGAACGCGCTCCGCTACGTCCCCGAGAAGTGGCACGAGCGGCTCGCCCCCGAGTTCCTGGCGGAGCTCCGCGAGAAGGGCCGGATCTACGGCTACCGCTTCCGCCCCTCGGGCGAGATCAAGGGCCTCCCCGTCGATTCCTACAAGGGCAGATGCGTCGAGGGCCGCGCGATGCAGGTGATGATCGACAACAACCTGGACTTCGCGGTCGCCCTCTACCCCTACGAGCTCGTCACCTACGGCGAGACCGGCCAGGTCTGCCAGAACTGGATGCAGTACCGCCTCGTCAAGAAGTACCTTGAGCTCGTGGACGAGAACTCGACCCTCGTCGTCGAGTCGGGCCACCCCCTCGGCCTCTTCAAGAGCCACCCCTTCGCGCCGCGCGCGACGGTCACGAACGGCCTCATGATCGGCATGTTCGACAACTCGAAGGACTTCGCCGTCGCGGCCGCCCTGGGCGTCGCGAACTACGGCCAGATGACGGCCGGCGGCTGGATGTACATCGGCCCCCAGGGCATCGTCCACGGCACCTACAACACCATCCTCAACGCGGGCCGCCTCAAGCTCGGCGTCGCCCCGACGGGAGACCTTTCCGGCAAGCTCTTCGTCTCCTCGGGCCTGGGCGGCATGTCGGGCGCCCAGGGCAAGGCGGCGAACATCGCCAACGCGGCCAGCATCATCGCCGAGGTGGACCCCTCCCGCGTCGAGACGCGGAAGAGCCAGGGCTGGGTGGACGTCGTCGCGAAGAGCCCCGAGGAGGCCTTCCGCCTCGCGGGCGCCGCCCAGGCCAAGGGCGAGCCCCTCGCCGTCGCCTTCCTCGGCAACGTCGTCGAGCTCCTCGAATGGGCGGATTCGCGCGGCGCGCGCGTCGACCTCCTCTCCGACCAGACCTCCTGCCACGCGGCCTACGAGGGCGGCTACTGCCCCGCCGGCACCTCCTTCGAGGAGCGCACCCGCCTCCTCCGCGAGGACCCCGAGGAATTCCGCCGCCGGGTCGACGCCTCGCTCAGGCGCCACTTCGAGGTCGTCACGAGGCTCTCGAAGAAGGGCACCTACTTCTTCGACTACGGCAACTCCTTCCTCAAGGCCGTCTGGGACGCGGGCGTCCGCGAGGTCTCCAAGAACGGCGTCGACGAGAAGGACGGCTTCGTCTTCCCGAGCTACGTGGAGGACATCCTGGGCCCCGAGCTCTTCGACTACGGCTACGGCCCCTTCCGCTGGGTCTGCCTCTCCGGCAAGCCCGAGGACCTCCGCAAGACGGACGCCGCCGCAATGGCCTGCATCGACCCGGAACGCCGCGGCCAGGACAGGGACAACTGGATCTGGATCAGGGACGCGGAGAAGAACCGGCTCGTCGTCGGGACCCAGGCGCGCATCCTCTACCAGGACGCCCTGGGGCGCCGCGACATAGCCCTCAAGTTCAACGACATGGTCAGGAAGGGCGAGGTCGGGCCCATCATGCTCGGCCGCGACCACCACGACTGCGGCGGGACCGACAGCCCCTTCCGCGAGACCTCCAACATCAAGGACGGCTCGAACGTGATGGCGGAGATGGCGACGCAGATCTACGCCGGCAACGCCGCCCGCGGCATGAGCCTCGTCGCCCTCCACAACGGCGGCGGCGTCGGCATCGGCAAGTCGATCAACGGCGGCTTCGGCCTGGTCCTTGACGGCTCGGCCAAGGTCGACGCGGTCATCAACATGGCCATGCCCTGGGACGTGATGGGCGGCGTCGCCCGCCGCGCCTGGGCGCGCAACGGCCACGCCGTGGAGGTCTCCGCGGAGTACAACGAGAGGCACGCCGACCTGGGGCACATCACCCTGCCCTACTCGGTGGACGACGGACTGGTCGAGCGGACCCTCGGGCGGCCCTGAGCCGTCGCGGGCCACGCCGCGGCGCTCCTCGGCCGCGGCGGGGCTGCCCTCGCGGCGACAGTCGCCCCGGCCGCGGCGGGGCGACCGGCCGCGACGGCGAGCGGCCGAGCCGCGGCCAAAAGCGTTTCGACCCCTGGAACAAGCGGCTCCGCGCAGATATGCTAGGCTTGATAGCATATCTACGCGGAGGTTCCCATGCCGGCAAAGCGTGACTTCGGACTCCATCTGAACCGCCTCTCGCCCCAGGAGCGGGGCAGGCTCATAGCCTACGTCAACATCAAACTCGCGGCCCTGGGCCTGCCCGTCTACGGCCGCGAAGGCACCGCCTTCGTCGAGCTCGCGCGCGACATGCTCGAGAACGTCCGGGAGAAGAACCGCCTCCTCTCGGGCTACCTGCCCGCCGCGGACCGGCGCATCCAGGACTTCCTGGACTCCTACCTCTCCGGCCTCGGGCTCGAGAGGCCGCCGCGCCTCCCCTCGGACACCCTCGTCCTGGACCGCTACGGCATGGCGCGGGAGGTCTCCCTGCCGCCGGACGGCCACAAGCACGTCTCCCCGACCCTCACCTCCTACCGCGTGCGGAACGGCGTCCTCCACAACCCCTCCAACGACCGCCGCACCACGGAGGGCGTCTTCCACATCGTCGACGGCGGCCTCCCAGTCCCCCTCGACAAGAAGGAGGTGCCTCGCCTGGCCTTCGCCCGCCTCCTCGAGGCGGCCGTCAACCCGCCGCCCGAGCTCCTCGAGCTCCCCTTCACCGCGAAGGAGGAGAAGAAGGCCCGCTGCTTCCTCTCCCTCCTCATGCGGCCGCCCGTCCGGCCCGAGGTTCCCGGCTACACCGACGAGCGCTCGATGGAGCTCCGCTTCTTCGCCCCCGGCTCCCTCGCCTCGAGCCTGGACTTCGTGGAGTCGATCTTCGGCAACTCGGGCGACCCCTACGTCGCGGAGAACGACGCGGCCCTGGATCCCCTGCGCTGGACCGGCACGACGGGCTGCATCATCCTCGCCACCCACCTCACGAAGCTCCGCAAGAAGGACCTCGGCCTTCCCCGCTGGGAGGAGGCCACCGACAGGCAGCGCCGCGACGGCATGGCCTGGAAGGAGGAGTCCGAGCTCTACAACGGCGGGAAGCCCTTCAAGATCTGCGCCCGCGACGAGCGCGGCGTCATCGTCACCCTCATCGCGGACAACTACTTCGGCTACTCCAAGAAGGAGGTGAAGGCGCAGATGTCCTATTCCGCCAACCTCCTGGGCCTCGCGGAGGAGGAGCACGCCGGCGGCGCCCTCGTCTTCCCCTCCTACAACCTAGGCACCCGCTTCGTGCCCGACACGAACCTGAACAGCCGCGGCCACAGCCTGGACGGCGTCCTGGAGATCATGAAGGAGCGCGTCGCGCTCAAGCCCGAGGGCTACGCGGTCGACGCCGCCTTCCCCGAGATCGTCTACCTGCCCGAGGGCGCGGTCATCACCCTGGAGGACCAGACCGCGCGCTGGACCTGGGAGGGGACCGAGCGCAGGCTCCGGGTCCTCCCGAACGAGATCTACGTCCACCCGACGGGCTACCGCGTCCACATGGAGCGCCACCCGACCTCCGGCGCCTGGCGCCTCGTCGGCACCTCGGCGGAGGGCCTCCTCTGCCACAAGCCCTGCACCGTCTCGGGCGGCGGCAAGTCGGAGATCGCGAAGTCCATCTCCGACGCGATCGGCTTCTCGCCGATCATCATCGGCGACTACGAGGCCGACCGCGCCGCGGTGAAGGCCATCATCGAGCGCTCCTACGGCGACCGCTTCAAGGACCCCAAGGAGAACCACGGGAGCGCTTCGCGCTCCATCCTCTCCTCCAAGCGCTCGCTCGGCTCCGTGATCAAGCTCCTCACGCCCTCGCCGCTCAACACCGACGAGTACAACGCCTGGCTCGCCTCCATCCCCGAGCGCATCAAGGCCCTCGTCTTCCTCGTGAAGCGCTTCTACCGGCCCGAGTGGGGCGAGGACTGGATGTCCAAGTTCACCGTCGACGCGGTCAACGGCTCCAAGGGCAACATCCTCAAGTTCGAGGGGCGGCCCGTCCTCGGCTCCTACCTCCGCGTCGGCCGCGACGCCTCCAAGATGAACCGCACCTTCAAGCTCCGACAGGACTTCATGCCCGCCGTGAAGCTGCAGTGGGAGGACGACATCACCGCGAGCACGGTCGCTCCGGCCTCGCGGCTCTCGGGCCTGCCCGCCTGGGCCGACCCCGAGAGGAGCCTCAAGTTCTGCAGGAACGCGGAGGCCCGCTTCTTCCAGCGACCCGACGACGCGGTGATCCGCGGCTACGACAAGCAGGCGGAGAAGGACCTCTCCCGGCAGGACAACTTCATCTCCAACTTCGAGCCCCTCCCCCGCTCCAAGGCGGCGGAGATGATCGAGAAGACGGTGAGCTTCTCCGACTACACCGAGCCCATGAGGAGCTTCATCGAGGCGATGGACGGCGACGACTCCTTCGAGTGGTTCGTCGCCTCAGACAAGCTCCGCATCGTCGACGGCGCGCCGACCAAGAACCCGCGCTATCTCCAGCTCGATCCCAACTACGCGAACCCCCTCGGGCGCTACCTCTCCGAGCTCGGCCCCAGGCTCTACCGCCGCGTCCCCGGCGACAAGCCGATCCTGCATCCCGTCGGCGCCACCCTCCCCGGCCGCCGCAACAACGCCGCCGAGCCCGAGGCGGGCATCAGGCCCCTCGCGGTCTACGGCCCGATCCACTACCAGGACCTCCCCGAGCTCTTCATGGACTTCGTCTGCTCCCTCACGGGGAAGAGCCCCTCGACGACGGGCGCGGGCTCCGAGGGCGCCCTCACGAAGGGTCCCTTCAATCCCCTCTCGCCGACGACGGACCTGAACAACGCCCTCCTCTCCTTCATCCTCACGGGCTACCCCGGCTTCTCCACCGCGGCGGGCCACATCGGCGGCCGCTACAAGGTCGAGCACGACGTCTCCCTCCTCGTGCCCGAGCTCTGGGCGCGCCTGGAGCCGGAGGAGCGCGACCCCGAGTTCCTCAAGTCCCACGGCTACCTGGAGCGCGTCGCCGACTTCGAGCACGAGGGGAAGACCGTCCCCGCGAGCCGCCTGGGCTGGCGCATAACGCCCCTCTTCGCGGCGACCTACCTCGGGCGCATCTTCGACACCCCGGCGGCCGTCTTCACGGAGGAGATCCTCAGGCCCGAGCTCCAGTCCCTCCCGGAATTCGTGGACGGCGTCATGAACATCGTGGAGGCCCAGGCCAAGGTCGCGAAGGACTACCTGGCCGACGGCTCCGTGGAGGCGGCCATCCCGCCCCTCAAGGCCATCCTCCACGTCATGGCGGAGGGCTCCTACGAGGGCAAGGGCGTCGACCACCCCGACATCCGGCGGCTCTTCGACCGCGACTACGTCCTCGCCTCCGACTGGTACCGCGAGCGGCTCGAGCTCTACCGCGACCGCGAGGAGTCCTACCTCGCCAAGTCCGCGGAGTACCTGGCCCGCTTCGTGGAGGAGCGGGGCGAGGCGGACAGCCTGGTCGTGCGCCGCGCCAAGGCCGAGCTCGGCCGCGTCGAGGAGCGCCGCGCCCTCCTCAGGCAGAAGACCTTCATCGACCAGCTCAAGGGCACGATCGGCCTCGACCCTCTCTTCAGGAGATAGCGCCTCCGCTGGTATACTCGAGGGCGGCCCCCGAAGGGGCCGCCCTTTTCACGCACCCACCGTCTTTGGAGGAGGATTCCATGCAAGGCGACCTGCTCGTGACCGGCATCGGCGAGCTCACCACCCCGCTCGGCTCCGCGGCCCCCCGCGGCAAGGAGGCCATGGGCCGCGTCTCCTCCGTGAAGGACGCCGCCGTCCTCGTGCTCAAGGGGAAGATCGAGTACGCGGGCCCCGCCTCGGGGCTCGCCGCCCCGCCCCTCCAGGCGGCCGTCGCCGCGGCCGGCCCCGGCCTCGCCCGCCTGGACTCAGGCGGCCGCGCCGTCGTGCCGGGCTTCGTCGACTCCCACACCCACTTCGTCTTCGCGGGCTACCGCGACGACGAGTTCATGTGGAAGGCGGCCGGCCTCCCCTACATGGAGATCCACAAGCGCGGCGGCGGCATCGCCCGGAGCGTCGCCGCGACCAGGGCCGCCTCCAAGGAGGAGCTCGTCGCCCTGGGCGCCGCGCGGCTCAGGACGATGCTCGCCCTTGGCGTCACCACCGTGGAGGGCAAGTCGGGCTACGGGCTCGACCTGGCCACGGAGCTCAGGCAACTAGAGGCGATGCGCGATCTCGAGGCGGCCCGCCGCCCCGGCGCCCAGGGCACGGAGATCGTCCCCACCTTCCTCGGCCCCCACTCCGTGCCGCCCGAGTACGCAGGCAGGCCCGGCGACTACGTGGACTTCGTCGTCGCGGAGGTCCTTCCCGCCGTCGCCGAGCGGGGCCTCGCCCGCTTCGCGGACATCTTCTGCGAGAAGGGCGTCTTCGGGATCGAGGACTCGCGCCGCTACCTGGAGGCCGCCCGCGGCCTCGGCTTCGGGCTCAAGCTCCACGCCGACGAGATCGAGCGCATAGGCGGCGCGGGCCTCGCCGCCGAACTCGGCGCGCGGAGCGCCGACCACCTCCTCAAGGCGAGCGCGGAGGACCTGGGGAGGATGGCGGCTGCCGGCGTCGTCGCCGGCTGCCTCCCCCTCACGGCCTTCACCCTGCGGGAGCCCTACGCCGACGCCCGCGGCATGATCGACGCGGGCCTGGCCGTGGCCATCGCCTCCGACCTGAACCCCGGCTCCTGCTACAGCCAGTCCATTCCGCTGGCCTTCGCCCTAGCCGTCCTCTACCTCAGGCTCTCGATGGAGGAGGCGCTGACGGCCCTCACCCTGGGCGGGGCCGCGTCGCTTGGCCTGGAGGCGAGCAAGGGCAGCCTGGAGCCGGGGAAGGACGGCGACCTCCTTGTCCTGGAGGCGCCCTCCTACCGCTTCCTGGCCTACCACGCCGGCATGAACCTGGTGCGGAACGTCGTCAAGGCCGGCGAGCTCGTCGTCGGGCCCGCGAGCTAGGGGGGCCCCGCGGCGCGCGCCGCGGGCAATAAGGGCCGCCTGACGCGCCACCCTCGCCTCGCGAGGACGGCCGCGCTGGCGGCCGCCCGCGCGCCGTCGCGGCGCCTGGCGGGCGGCTAGCGCTTCGCGGGGGCGGCCGACGCGGCCGCGGCGGCTTGGCGCCTCGTGCCGGCGTAGATCGCCACGGCGACGGCCACGGCCCCGAAGGCGCCTACCCGGCCCAGGTCGGGCCGCTCGCCGTAGACCAGCACCCCCAGGGCCAACTGGCCCGTCGGGGAGAGGTACTGGATGAAGCCGAGGCGCTGGAGCGGGATCCGGTTCGCCGCGAAGGCGAAGGCGAGGAGAGGCAGGGCAGTGACGATGCCGGCCAGGAAGAGCATCGCCGTCTCCGTCCCGCCGCCCCCGTTGGCCGGCGAGCCGAAGGCTCCCCGGCCCGCCCCGTGCTCGAGGACGAGCCAGGCGAGGGCGAAGGGCGCGGCGATGAGGGTCTCGGCCGCCAGGCCCAGGAGGGGATCCAGGCCCGCCTTCTTCTTGACGAGGCCGTAGAAGCCGAAGGTGCCCGCCAGGGCCAGGGAGATCCAGGGCAGCCGCCCCGAATAGAATCCCGCGAAAGCCACGCCCAGGGTCGCGACCGCGACTGCGGCCTTCGTCCCCCGGTCGAGCCTCTCCCCGAGGAAGATGGCCCCGAGGGCTATCGAGAGCAGGGGGTTGATGAAGTAGCCCAGGCTCGAGTCCGCCACCTTGCCCGAGTTGACCGCCCAGATGTAGAGCCCCCAGTTGACCGAGATGAGGGCCGAGGCGAGGGCTGCCGCGGCGAGGCGCTTGCCCGAGCGGGCCAGCCCGTGGAGCTCCCTGAGCCCGCCCTTCCTGAAGGCCAGGAGGACGAGGGTGAGGAGGGCCGACCAGACGATGCGGTGGCAGAGGATCTGCAGGGCGTCGACGGAGGCGAGGCGCTTCCAATAGAGGGGGAAGAGTCCCCACATGCCGTAGGCCGCGAAGGCGGCCAAGGTTCCGGCGAGTCCGGCGTTCCGCCGGGCCGCCTCGGGGGCGCGGATGGTGTCCATGGGGTGATTCTAGCCTGAGGCGGCCGGGAGGAGCGAGCCCCGTCCCGGCCGGCGCAGGCGCGTACGCCGCCGGCCGCGGGCGGCGGCGCGCTCATCGGGCCTTACTTGGCCTCTTCCAGCATCCCCTTGGCCAGCTGGAGCTCCTCGCCCGCTAGGAAGCCCGCGGCGATCGCGGCCTCGAGCACCGACTTGGCCTCGGCCTTGGCGCCGGACTCGAGGTCAAGCCTGGCGAGGAGGAGGGCCCGGGGGCCGGCCCAGACGCCGATGGCCGGCATGGAGCGGAGGAGCTTGAGCGCCTTGAGAGTCGAGCCGTCGGCCGCGAGGGCCCAGGCCTGGCCGTAGAGCGCCGCGTCCTTCGACTCGCCCTCGGAGAAGGAGACGGCTTCCGCGAAGCGGTTCGCCGCCTCGCCGTAGCGCCCTTCCCTGGCCAGAGCCCGGGCGACGTCCAGGGCGGAGACCGTCTCCTCGTCGTCCTCGGAGACCCAGGTCATCGTGTCAGCCCCGGCCTCGGCCCCGCGCACGCCGCCGACGGCCGTCTGGCCCGACTGGGCCTTCGGATCGACGAGCTTGGAGAGCTTGTCCACCGTCCCCGAGCGCTTCTTGGTCTGGTCGACTCCCGCCTTCACCAGGGCGTCCAGGGAGAAGGTCCCGGGCGCGGAGAGGACGATCTTCCGCCTCCCGTCCGCGAATTCCGCGTAGGAATTGGGCCCGAGCCGTACGGTCTCGGAGCTGTCTATCGAATCGCCGGCGCCGATGGCCACCCAGGCCGAGCCCTTCATCTTCTCCACCTTGCCCTCCGTCCAGGTGACGGAGAGGGGCAGGGCCGAGACGGCGGCGACAGATATGGCGAAGACGGCTAAGGCCGCCAATAGAGACTTCCTCATCGAACACCTCCGTACTTCACACCAATCATAGTATAGCTCATTTCTCCCCCGCCGACCGCTTAAACCGGACCCCGCCCCGCCGCTTGGCTACTAGGCTCGTCGGCGCTGGAGCCAAGGCCAACTTGGGGACGGAAGGGGGAAGAGGAGGAACTCCGTCGTTCGGCGCCGCGGGTTGGGGAGGAGGCGGCGAGGGGACCGCATCACCGCCGCCGGAAGGCGCGCTAAGAGCGTAGTCAGCCTGGTGGATCAAGGTTTCAGACCCGACTAAACGAGGTGATGCCGATCCGCGATTCTCGGTTGAGGGGACTTCGGATGGTTCCCAGACCCGGGATTCGGGAGCCTTGGCTGCGGAGGCGAGTTCCAAAGAGAGGCGAATGATCGATTCAGGGGATATCGAGGTGGAATGCGTAGACTCGGCTATACCGGCCTTTGGCTTTCCAAGCGGATACCCAACCTGGACGACCAAGTCCGTTCGCTGCTCAGTGACTGTAGCTATGTCGGCGACGGAGCTCGTGGAAAGAGTGCCTTGGGAATAGAGCATAGAATCCCAATCGATCGGCGCAGGCACGACCATCCCCAGTCTCGAACTTGAAACATTCATCGATGTGGAACCAGACCTTCCGATTCCTTCGGGACGATCGCCGATTGGCGTCTGAATTAGAGATCGTGCCGTCGGCGTCGAATAATCGGTGCCATACACGAAACCGTAGGCCTGGCTTTCATGTCCCGCGTTGTCCGCAACAAGGAACGAAAATGCACCGTCTTCGGCTAGACTCGTCAATGTTTCGGCGCTGACGGAGCCGTCGGCGGCAACAGCGAGATCCTGGCTGTAGATGGGTTGTCCCGCCACGAGAGCGACGGTCTTGGCCTGGTCGCCAGCCCAGTATTTTACCGAGACGATCGCGGTAGATCCATTAGTGAAAGTGATGCGAGGCTTGGTGCCATTCGCGGAAGCGGAGACAACGCTTATGCTCGGGGTACTGGAGTACTTTACAGAACCCCTGATCGCAGTAGCGCTGGTGTTGCCGAGCGAATCTCGGAGATAAAGATATATAAAAGCCGTATCATCAGCGGTCGAGAATGCGCTCGTGATAGCGTGAGAAACGCGGCGAGCTGAGCCTTGTGCTATAGAAGTCCAACCAGTCCCCGGAGCGGCTGGAATGTTCGCTTCCAAACTCACATCGCCGATCGCATATTCCACGTTACCGGTAGTCGCATCCGTCGGAGTGAAGGAGACTGCGACGGACGTGTTGTTGGAATAATCCGACCCGCCGTTAATCTGGAAGGTCGCACCGATGGAGGGCGGCGTCGCGTCCGCAGTCGCGCTCTTCGTCACGCCAGAAGCCCGAATATTGCCCAGGTCGTCCTCGGTCTTGATCGCGAAGCTATAAGAGCCATCCGCCATGACGTCGGTCGTAAACGTCGTCTCGTCGTCCGCGCAAGTATGGGTTTCCGTCGTTGTTCCCGGCGCGGGTCCCGTCCAGCTGACGCGCACCCGCCTGAAGTCGGCATCACCCGGATTAGCCCAGGCTAGCGTCACCGTGCCGCCTGCGTTGGCTGTCGCCGTCGCTCCGCTCACGTCGCCAGGCGGCGTCGCGTCGGCCGTCGCGCTCTTCGTCACGCCGGAAGCCTGAATATTGCCCAGGTCGTCCTCGGTCTTGATCGCGAAGCTATAAGAGCCGTCCGCCAGGGCTCCGGTCGTGTACGTCGTCGCGTCGTCCGCGCAGATATAGGATCCCGTCGTAGTTCCCGGCGCGGGTCCCGTCCAGCTGACGCGCACCCGCCTGAAGTCGGCATCACCCGGATTCGTCCAGACAAGCGTCACCGTACCGCCCGCGTTGACTGTCGCCGTCGCTCCGCTCACATTGCCAGGCGGCGTCGCGTCCGTCGTCGCGCTCTTCGTCACGCCAGAAGCCTGAATATTGCCCAGGTCGTCCTCGGTCTTGATCGCGAAGCTATAAGAGCCATCCGCCAGGACGTCGGTCGTAAACGTCGTCGCGTCGTCCGCGCAAGTATGGGTTTCCGTCGTTGTTCCCGGCGCGGGTCCCGTCCAGCTGACGCGCACCCGCCTGAAGTCGACATCACCCGGATTCGTCCAGGCTAGCGTCACCGTGCCGCCTGCGTTGGCTGTCGCCGTCGCTCCGCTCACGTCGCCAGGCGGAGTGTTGTCGATGGCGATGCTGTTCGCGCCGCTTGTGACTGAATTTACGTTTCCTGCCCGATCGGTCGCGGAGACGATTACAGCATGGACTCCATCGTAGATGGTATTCGATGGAACAGTCCAATCACAAGCATAGATCCATGGCGAGCTTGAAGAGAGCGTACTCATCACGAGGCCCGATTCGACTCCGGCTACGGCAAGTGTCGGCGTCGATGTGAAACCACCGGCTTCGACTATCGTCGCAACAAAGGAGACTACTGTCCCTCCTGCTATACTGGCGCCGGCGGGCGTCCTAGCCAAGCTGACTAGGGGCAACGTGCCATCAAGTTCTATCGAATCCTGGTAAGTATCTGCCGCGAGATTCCCCGCCGCGTCGCGGAACTGAGCATATACAGTCTTCAGTCCGTCGTTCACCGGAATAGTGAGGGTGGTCAAACCGTTGAATGCCGTCCATGCACCATAAGTCGTCCCGTCATTGGAGAAGCGCGCCTGAATGTCGTCGTTCGCGTCCGAGACCGAAGCGCTCGCTGTCACCGAAGTATCGGCGGAATAGGCGGCGCCGCTGTCCAGAGAGAACCCGCTGACGACCGGAAGCGACCTGTCAAAGATGATCGTCTTGGTCCATGGGCTAGGAGTCCAATTGCCGTTGTTGTCGGCGACCCAAACCTCGATCTTCTTCGAACCTTCTCCCGCGGTGGCCAAGGGATAGCTAAGGTTGCGCTGGTAGACATTGTCATAAGAGTATTCAACAGCCGGACCGGGAGGATCGATCGGAGTTTCCCGGATCCTCATCAATTGCACCGTCCCCTCGGTGTCTCCGGCGATCACGTCGATGATTATCGGCGAAGCGTTTGTCTCTCCGTCGGGGCCGAGCGCGGGTTGTATCTTGCTGTTTACGCTGTCGAAGTTAGGCGCTGTCGTATCCGAACTCGTTCCCGTATAGAATGACCATGACTTTGACGCTTTCATGGAACGCCCACTCAGGAATGGCAGCGCGCTAGAAAGCGTGACATCGATCTGGTTCGTCTGGCCAAGGAGGGCACTGGACTTTATCGGAAGACGTATGCCGTTCGTTCCTACCGCGAAAGGATCGTCATACTTGTCAATTATCGAGGCAGGCATACCCGACATTCCGATACCTATGGACGTTATCGTAAATAGAGACTTGGCAAGCGACGACGGGTCTATATCCTCGGAGAAGAATATGGTAAGCGACTTGTTGAGTACAACCTGATCCTGGTCGGACCGCGGATCCGTACTCAGCACCTTGGGCTTCGTCGCGAAATTAGCCTGAATTATGATATTTGATCCGGAGGTACCGATGGTCGCGGTCGTAGAGACACTTCCGACTTTCTCATACGAAGGCGAGCCGTCCCCGGCGGAAGTCCATCCAATGAAGGTGTAATCTTCGTTGACCGAAACGCTTATTGGGAACGGGACGCCAACCTTCTGCTTGGTCACGCTGACCGCCGTACCGGTAGCCCCAGGCATCGCCGGATCCGGCCTCACCGTAACCGTCACCTCCTCCGCGTTCGTCACCGTCACCTCGTCCTTGATCTTCGCCTTGAGGTCCTCCCCCGAGAACAGGTTGTCGCATCCGCCCAGGAAGGCCAGCGCGAGCCCGGCCGCGAGGCAGGAGAGGCCCCGCCTCGCGCGAGCCTGCCGCGCGCCGTTCGTCGAATCCGCCCCTGCGGGGCGCGTCTTGCCTGTGCGGAACGTCATGGTATCGCCTCCACGGAGAAGTCGGAGAATTCGGCCCGGTCGAGAGCGCGCAGGACGACCGCGCCCGAGGCCCGGGAAAGGGAGAGGCCCGCCTCGCGCAGGCGCTCCACGCCGTCGACGCGGACGACCAGGCTCCCCGCGAGGGGATCGGCCTCGACCTCGATCCTGGCGCTCTCGAAGATCGAGCCGGGGAGGGGGACGGAGCCGACGAGGCCCATGTCCACGTCGGTCCTCGACCTGTAGAGTTCGAGGCGCGTGGAGCCGTCGCCCCGCCGCGGGTCGCGCGTCACCCACACGAGATAGGACTCGCCCTCCCCGTAGCCGCGGTGCGTGCGCGCTCCCGCGACCAGGACATGCAGGCCGTAGCCGGTCCAGCCGCGCCCTGTCGAGCGCGCGGTGAAGGAATAGCGGAGCGCGCCTTCGCCGGACGCGAGGGGCCGGGCGAGTTTGGCGTAGTAGCTTTCGGGATCACCCTGGGCCGCGACGCTCTCGCCGATGATCCACTCCCCCAGGCCCGGGACAAAGCCCTCGAAGCCGGAGAGGAGCGGGACCCTGACGGCCTCGGGCGATTCGCCCGAACCGACGTCGGCGACATCCCCCGCCTGCGTCAGAGCGCCGTCCGCGGCGGATTCTTCCAGCGCGGCCGGCGCCACTGCGGGCTCGGTCGCGATGGGATGATTTGGCGCAGGCGAAGTTGTTTCCACCGTAGGCGACGGCGCGGCTTCGGCGATCGTTCCTGCGGGTTGCGGAGCTTCTTCGACGATCACCTCTTCTCGTACCGGCTCCGCTTCAGCGGCGGCCAGGCTCGCGGCTTCCGTTTCGCGGAGACGCTGTTCGTCCGCGCGCGCCTCGGCGAGCTTCCGCTCTTCCTCTTCGGCCGCCAACCGGGCAGTTTCGGCGGCGCGCGCTTCGGCGA
>Ga0116153_10002455_pt1 | contig 14615 bp, 11 predicted proteins | sample AD_UKC028_MetaG_FD_89896 | JGI IMG/M metagenome (GOLD analysis project Ga0116153, IMG submission 89896) | Active sludge microbial communities of municipal wastewater-treating anaerobic digesters from USA - AD_UKC028_MetaG | ecosystem: Engineered > Bioreactor > Anaerobic > Digestate | place: USA...
AAACTGACATGAAAACAAGGGGAATTATTCTGTTAATCGTTTTTTCACTTATTATTCCGGCAACTGCCTCAGCCCAGGTAGGAGGCCTTCTCAAAAACAAAATGAACAAAGTTGTCAATGCAGGTGTAAAAACACTTGACAAAGAAGTTGACAACCAGATAGATACTGCTGTAAACAAGGAGGCTGATAAGGCAAGGGCAAAAGCCGATCAGCGTGCCGAGCAGAAAAGGCTTGAAAGCAATCAGCCCCCGGCAGCACCTTCAGAGGGAGCAGCAGATGATGATGGTCAGCCTTCAGGACAGGGAGGCGGAGGTTTGATGGGAGCAATGTTCTCAAACAAGGTTGATATGAAATACAATGAGTCATACAGCTTTAGTTCAAGAATATACATGGTTACCGAAACCTATGATAAAAAGGAGGTTATGAAAATGGACATGTACATCTTCTACAGCGCCAATCATCCAAGCATGGGTATTGAAACAAAGTCGATCCAGAACACTGAAGGAGAAACAGTTCCGGTAATTGCCAATATGATACTTGACGGAGAGAATAAATGCTTCCTGATGCTGACCGACATGAACGGTATGAAAATGGGAATGATATCGAATGTTCCCGATGAAAACGCAGCCCCTGAAGATAAAAAGGGCAAAAAGGACAATCCTCCTGTATATACAAAGACAGGCAACACAAAGGTTATTGCCGGTTACAAGTGCGATGAGTATTCCTTTGTTGATCCCGATGATAAGTCAAAAGGCAGCGTCTGGTACACTACTGATCAGAGAATTAAGCTCGACAGGCGTGGATGGAAGAATACAGGCATGAACTCATATTACCAGAATCCCCAGTTCAATGACGGTATTATTATGGCAATGGAATCCTTTGACGAAAAAGGCAACAAGACCATGAAGTCTGAAACTATCGAAGTGAATGAAAACTATCCTCATTCAATATCAGTACAGGGTTATTCACTCCGCCAGATGAAACTGGGCGAGGATAAAAAGAAATAATTAAAGATATCGATAACTGATATGAGATTCCTGGTGTGCATTCCTGCCTTCTTATTGCTTTTCAATGCAACTGACGGGCAGGGAAGCAGGATGATTGACCAGATAAAAGCTCATAAAACAGGAACTGCAGTCTGGTGGATAGGGCAGGACAGCTGGATAATTAAATCCGGAGATCTTGTCATATCCACCGACTTGTTTCTGCAGGATGAGGGAAGGATCTCTACATGTCCTATTGATCCCCATGAACTTGCTCCAATACTCGATATTGCCTTTATTACACATGGCCATGGTGACCACTTTGAGCCATATACAAACAAAATTCTTGCAGCAGAATCAAAATGCAGGTTTGTTCTGCCCGAAAGCTGTCTTGATGAAGCAGCGGAAATGAAAATTCCTGACAACAGGATAACTGTTGCAAGACCAAGAGTTCCTTTTGAAATTGAGGGGATAAGAGTTGAACCTCTCCGGGCGCTGCATGGCAATTCAAACTTTGCGATCTACTATGATGCCAATATGCAGGACTGCGGATATCTTTTTACAATTAGCGGATTGCGGATACTTCAGCCGGGAGACACTTACCTGCTTGAAGATCACCTGTTCCTTAAAAAAGTTGACGTGCTCTTCTTCTCTCCAACAGAGCACAATATGTACATCGATAATTCAGTGATACTAATAAATGCCCTTGATCCGGAATATATCTTTCCACAGCACCACAGCACGGTTGCTGTTGATGAGGAAAACAGGTTCTGGGCAAAGGGTTATCCTGATGAGGTTAAGATCAGACTCTCGAATGCACTCAGGCAGAGATATCATATCCTGAAAACAGGAGAAATGATGGAGATTAAATAGCAGCCTCAGATCTTCCGGAGCTTTGCGAACCTGAGCAGCAGTTTTCTTGTACCGCTGCCATCGAATTTTACTGATGCTGTTGTATTCGGAGCATCGCCCTCAATTGAAACAACCACACCTTTTCCAAAGCGTTCATGTTCAACCTTGTCTCCGGCAGAAAATGCTATATCATAAACTGCAGTCTGAGCTTCAGATGCGTTTTCAGTTTTTGTTATTTTCTTAAGTCTTTCAGGTCTGGCGATCCTTAGCGGCTCTTCACTTACAGGTGCCGGCCGGGCAGAAGGTTCACTGACGGCATTGAAAGGCTTACCTCCGGTCTGCGGATAATGCAGGAACTTCTGGTCAAGCTCCTTAAGGAAGCGGCTGGGATTGCTTCTCTCAAGATTACCCCATTTGTACCTGTTAAGAGCATAACTGAGAGTGGCCTGTTTTTCCGCTCTTGTAACAGCTACATAGAACAAACGCCTTTCTTCTTCGAGTTCTCTTGATGATCCTGATGACATTGGTGACGGGAACAGTGTGTCTTCCATCCCTACAATATATACATGCTTGAATTCCAGTCCTTTGGCTGAATGCATTGTCATAAGCGTAACAGTATTCCTGTCCTCTTCCTTCTCGCTGTCCTGGTCGGTCAGCAGCGATACATTAGCCATATAGGCTTCCAGGGTATCCGGATCTCCGTTTGTTTCTGCAGCCTCTGAAAATTCCTTTATTGCATTTAAAAGCTCCTCCATATTTTCATACCTGCTGACTTCCTCAACCGATTTACCTTCCCTCAGCTCTTTCATAATGCCCGATACTGCAGTTATCTCCTTTGCTTTGGTGAATGCATCGCTTGTATCGGCACTGAGTCTGAGGTTGAGGATTATGTCCCTGAATATGAACAGTTTCTTCTGTGTTCCTGCATTAAAGTGGTCAGGAAAAAGGTTTGCCTCGCATAGAATTGACCATGGCGTCCTGTTATTGGCGCCTGCCAGTTCAAATATCTTGTCAATTGTTGTATCGCCAATGCCCCTTTTGGGGTAATTCACTGAGCGCTTCAGGGCTTCTTCATCTTCAGGGTTTATAACCATTCTGAAATATGAAAGTATATCCTTTATCTCCTTTCTCTCATAGAATGATAGTCCGCCATAGATCTTATACGGTATGTTTTTCTTTCTCAGGGTCTCTTCAAAAATCCTCGACTGGGCATTTGTCCTGTAAAGAATAGCAAAATCAGACCAGTTCAGCCGGAGTGCAAAATGCTTGTCGAAAATATCTGAGGCAATATTGAATCCTTCCTCAGAATCGGTCATTGCCTGGAACACCTGTATCTTTTCACCAGGTTCATTCTTTGAAAACACATTCTTTTTTATCTGCCCGTCATTATTGGCGATTATTGTGTTTGCAGCTTCGACAATTGTTTGTGTTGACCTGTAATTCTGTTCAAGCTTGAACAGCTGGTATTCCGGATAGTCATTTTTGAATTCAAGTATATTCTCGATTCTTGCACCGCGGAATGAGTAGATGCTCTGGGCATCATCACCCACGACACAGATGTTCCTGTGTGAGGCAGCAAGTTTTTTAACTATCAGGTACTGAGAGTAGTTTGTGTCCTGATATTCGTCAACAAGAATATAACCGAATCTTTCCTGGTAAGCTGCAAGTGTCTCGGGTGAATCCCTGAAAAGTATATTTGTATTGAGCAAAAGGTCGTCAAAATCCATTGAATTGGCCTTGAAGCATCGGGCCGAGTAAGTCTTATAAATCTGAGCCAGAAGTGGCATGCGGCTTGCCTTGTCGTTCTCCTGCATTGAAGGATCTGATGCATACATGTTAGCAGTTATAAGACTGTTTTTTGCAGATGAGATCCGTGAAGCTATAGCTCCTGGTTTATAAACATTGTCGTCGAGATTCAGCTCCTTTATGATTGAACGTATAAGACTTTTTGAATCAGCAGAATCATAAATAGTGAAGTTTGGCTTATATCCCAGTTTTGCTCCCTCCATCCGGAGTATTTTTGCAAATATTGAATGGAAAGTGCCCATCAAGAGGTAACGGGCAATCTCAGGGCCTGCAATTTTCATTATCCTTTCCCTCATTTCCCTGGCAGCCTTGTTTGTGAACGTCAGAGCCAGTATTCTGCCGGCAGGTACACGATTATTAAGCAGGTGAACAATCCTGTAAGTCAGTACTCTTGTTTTACCTGAGCCGGCGCCTGCTATAACAAGTGAAGGACCGTCGGAACTGACAACTGCCAGCTTTTGTGCCTCATTGAGGTCATTGAGATAATCTGAATATTCTTTCTGCATTCTACAGCGTAACAGGTCAGCAAATTTAGCAATAGAACATAAGTATGAAACAGACTATGGATACAAATGCCTGTTTTTTTATCAACAATGCAGATAATAAGCTGCAGCAGAACTTCTGATTGGCATGCATGACTTCTCATTAATATTTATTTATGCTTCATCTGTGAATTAAACACACAGATATCCAGTGTTTTAGGATATGGCGTAAAAAATTGTTATTATTGTATTGGTGATGACTTATCTGAAATTTTAATATTTATATGAAACGCATTGGACAATTAATCGGAGTTAAGCCTGAACATTTCGAAGCCTACAGGAGGTATCATGCAGCAGTATGGCCTGAAATACTTGACATGATAAAAAAATGCAACATTCAGAATTATTCCATTTTTCATAAGGATGGAATGCTCTATGCCTATATGGAATATACAGGCTCTGATTTTGAGGCAGATATGGCAAAGATGGCTGCCGATCCGAAAACACAGGAATGGTGGTCGGTAATGAAGCCAATGCAGTCGCCTGTTGATACAAGGAAAGAGGGCGAGTGGTGGGCCGACATGGATGAGGTTTTTCATCTCGACTGATCAGCAAGTGTGAAGCTATTTTATTATACTTGCATTTCGAAATACCAAAGCGGGAACAAACCCGTTTGACATAAAAATGCATTTACCTTTGCGTAATACTATAATCTTCATACTCTTGTCTTTAGCCTTAACAGCTGAAGCTCAGCTTACTGCCCCAGGGAGCAATGCAGTACGCTATACCTCATTTTCATCAAACCCGGAGATCAGGGATCAGGTATTTATTTTTTGCAACGAGTCAGGTACCCGCAAAGGAAATCTGACTGCTGCACTTCCGGCAGGTACTCCGGCAAGTGATTTCTCATGGTTCGCCTGGGATAAAATAACAAAGAGCTTCAGCATACCTGTTAAAAATGATCCCGGACTTGTCTCCTCATCCCTGTCAAACCTCGATGAGGGAGGATACAGGGTGCTCATTACCGGAGGTATTGACACAAGCTTCACAGCATGGATATTTCTCGACAAGCCCTATGCCAGCGCTTCGTTAAAGAACAGAACCTGCGAATATGTTGCCCTGAACGGTGAGGCAGCAATAGACACCTTTTATTATAGTAATCCTGTAACAGGGGCTTCAGTGCGGCTCCCGAACAGGGTAAAATTCCTGTGGTCTTCAAATCCTTCGTCAATAATACCATTTCCTGATCTTGAAATTGATCCGCAAACATTTGTTCCGCCGCTTGTTGACGTTACTTACATGATTCAGGTTACAGACTCCTTCGGATGCAGGAGCCAGGCATCATTTGACTATGAGTCGATACATGTTAAAGCTGATTTCTCTGTTGATCCCGACAAGGGAGAAGCGCCGCTTGAGGTAGCTTTTACAGACAAATCAATAAGGGGCTCTGTATATAAGTGGGAATTTGGCGATGGCAAGGACAGCATATCAGAATTAAAGGATCCTGCTCCCCATATTTATTATATACCTGGTGAATATAAGGTAAAGCTTACTGTTGAAAGTGACAGGCACTGCATCGATTCAATGATTTTCGAGAAAATTGTTGTTGATAAATCAGAGCTGGATATTCCGAATGTATTCACTCCGAATGAAGACGGACTGAATGACAGGTTCATGGTTCTGAAGAAATCACTTAAATTCATCTCGGTTGAGGTGTTCAGCAGGAGCGGGAAAATGGTTTACAATTTCACCGGGGAAGGGGAGGCTCTGCGGAACTGGGAAGGCTGGGATGGAAAAGTCAACAATACTTCTGCCGATGCAAGCCCGGGCGTGTATTTCTATATAATACGCGCAACAGGCTGGGATGATGTTGTTTATAACAGCAAGGAGCAGAGGGGATTCGTATATCTGTACCGTTGAAGAAGGCTATAAAAGCTGTAAAGGCTGTAAAGGCTGTAAAAGGCTGTATTGCCTCTATAGCCTCTAAAGCCTCCATAGCCTCTAAAGCCTCTAAAGCCTCTAAAGCCTCTATAGCCTCTAAAGCCTCCATAGCCTCTAAAGCCTCTATAGCCTCTATAGCCTCTATAGCCTCTAAAGCCTCTATAGCCTCTAAAGCCTCTATAGCCTCTATAGCCTTACTACTGCATTGCCCCGATAATCAGACCCATAATAGTCAGACTTATAATAGCATAGCAGGCATTTATAAGGAAAAGAGTCAGTGATCTTCCTTCGAAAAGATAGAATATTCCAAGTAATGTGGCTACCCAGCCGGTACCTGCGAGGAAGCCGGCCATGGCTCCGAATGAAGCTGTCTGCTCAGGGCCTATAAACATTGCAAGGAAAAATGCAGCAATAAATGACAAGACAAAGGCTAGGCCGAAGATCACAGCCATGTTTCCTCTTTTATCGGCATTCATGTCGATCCCTGCCTCGCGGGCCCAGATCTTCACGAACATAAGGGGAGAATACCACAGCCCTCCAAGGGCAAAAGCACTGAGCGCTGCAAGGACTATTCCCAGCCAGTTCAGTGACCCGAAAGCAGATTGCATGTTCATAGTGATTGATTTTCTGATATTAACAGAAAACGGAACGTATTTGTTCAGACTGTAATGAATCTTTTCCGGGCATCCACGCTCCATACTGCAACAACCTTGTTATTTTCAACTATGTAAACAAGGTCATGCCTGTCAACAGTAGGACAGATATGCCAGGGTATACCATATAATATATCTCCTGTTTTAAAATTATCTGCCATGTGAGTTTTTATCACGAGGTGTTCTTCAGAGTGGTTCACGGCAGTGTATTCTCCAATATCAAAAAAACTGATTCTCGGATGAGGCATTTCAGCACCTATTGCCTTATGTCCAAGGTCAAGGCAAAGCAATCCTTCTGCAGGCTTGCTGACAACTCTTGTAATTAGCACTGCAGAATGGCTGAATCCGGTATCCGGCAGGCCGGAACTGTAGCCATAATCCCAGAGAAGTACTGTTCCGGGGCTGCATTCAACACCTTCCCGGAGTGTATGCACCCTGAATGTGGGCGAACCTCCTGCAACAATGCCAACCTCGTGCTTTGTTTTATTTCTGAGTTTCAGGGCAAGTGCTTCCACAGGTTTGAAGGCATCGTCACTTTTTTGTTTCCTTATGCTGAATTCCCTGTCCCTTATGTGGCCGTCGTAAACATGAAGCCCTGCTGCCCTCAGCATGGGAAGACTGTTTATAAGAATATACAGATCAGCTGCTTTATCATCGGGCGCTATTCCTGTCCTGTTCATCCCATTGTTGATGTCGAGCCAGATATCGGCCTGAGCTCCATACTTCAGGGCTTTTTCAGCCAGTTGCCTTATAATGGCTTCAGTATCGCAGATGCATGAAAATTTTGTATCAGGGAATTTTTTCTTAAGTGAGAAGAACCTTTCAATAGCAGGACCTACAGGCTGCATCGCAAGAATTATATCCTTCGCACCATTCTCAGCAGTCATTTCCGCCTCGGCAATTGTTGAGCACTTGAACCTGGTTATCCCGTGTGAAACCTGCAGGCGGATAATCTCAGGCATTTTATGGGTTTTGACATGAGGTCTTAACCTTTCGACATCACCTGCAATCTCTATCATCTTTCTGATATTCTCCTTTACCCTTTCAGGATATACCAGCAATGCCGGCGAAGAGATTTCATCTGCATTTGAAATCCTGAACCACTCAGCGGACAGACCTTCTTCTTTCATGATATTCAGCTTTTTAGTTCAAAAACAGCTTCAATCTCAACAGCAATGTTAGAAGGGAGCATCATTCCAACTGCGCTTCTTACTCCGATGCCGTACTCTTCACCCCAGAGCTCAGCAATTAGCTCACTGAAGCCATTTATTACTGCAGGGTGCTTTTCAAATCCGGGTGTTGAATTTACCATTCCCAGGGTCTTGACTATCCTTTTTATCTTGTTAAGCTCACCAAAATGAGTCTTAATTGACGAAAGCATTGCCAGCGCCACCTGTCTGGCGGCAGCTTTGCCCTCTTCAAGGTCGAGTTCTGCACCCACCCTGCCTGTTATAAGTGTGCCGTCAGCTTTGAATGGTCCGGTGCCTGATATGTATAACATCTTATCGATAACAAGTACAGGTTTATATAAACCAACCGGTTTCGGAGCAGCAGGGAGTATAATCCCCAGTTCTTTCAGTCTGAGTTCGGGATCGTATTTCATGTGGCTTAGGTATTAGTTTTGAATATATACGAAGTTAGCAATAATCCGGTTCATTCGCAAAAAGGTTAACGACTCACGGTGCTCGCCTCACGCCTCACGCCTCACACCTCACACCTCACACCTCATATCTCATATCTCCCTCCCGTTCACCGGTAAAAAACATGCGTTCACGGAAAAAATCCGCAGAAAAACTATAAAAACTTTGTAAACTAAAAAAGTTTTATGATTTTTGTCACGATTTTGAAAATTCTGAATTATGGAAGCAAGAGACAGGATAATTGAAGGGGCTTCACAGCTTTTTAAATTGTACGGTATAAAATCCGTTACAATGGATACACTTGCCAGCACTGCGGGAATATCAAAACGCACTCTTTATGAGGTGTTTTCAGATAAAGATGAATTGCTTGAAGGTGTGCTGATGCACATGGCTGACAAGCAGAAGAAGATGATACACAGGATTATGATTGAATCAGATAATGCTGTTGATTCAATATTCAGGATGCTCGATCTGGGCAGGGAACATTTTCAGGCTATGAGCCCTGCTTTTCAGGCAGACCTGAAGAAATACCACATGGAGGTTCTGATAAAGAAAAAAGATAAATGCCCTATGCCTGATTTTGCAGCAAGCATTGACATAATTGAAAAAGGGAAGAAAGAAAAACTGTTCAGAAAAGAAATTAATGTGGAAATTGTAAACAGGACGCTTAATTCATTGGGCAAAATGGTAATGGACAATGAACTTTTTCCTTTTGAGGAATTTACAAGAAAAGAAGTTATAAAGAATGTTTTTATAAATTATCTGAGGGGGATTGCCACTCCTGAGGGTCTTTCAGAGATAAATAAACATGATGTTAAATATTAAGAAAAGCAAACAACAATAGATAATTAAATAAGTATATGAAAAACAGAAGATTAATTAATTTATTACTGATATTCTCCTTAACAGGCACTACTATTCTGGCACAGGGCAGCAGTGAACTAAGACTGTCACTGAAGGAGGCTCAGGATTATGCTCTAATGAACAATAAATCGGTGCTTAATGCTCGTCAGGATGTAGCAGCCTCGAAGGTTGCACTCTGGGAAACAATTTCAAATGCTCTTCCACAGGTAAGCGCAACCGGCACTTTTGTTGACAACCTTAAGCTTATGACAACCTTGCTCCCCGGTGAATTTTTCGGACAGCCGGGAACAAAGATCCCTGTAACATTCGGATCAAAATTCAACTCAAGCGGATCTGTTGAGGCAAGTCTTGTTCTTTTCAACGGACCTCTTTATGTTGGTATTGAAACAACAAAGCTTGCCAAAAAGCTCAGTGAGGAAAACCTTGTCAAATCAGAACAGGATACAAGAGAGTCAGTCAGCACTGCCTATTTTCTTATACTCGTTTCGGAAGAATCGCTTAGAATTCTTGAAGGCAACATTGCTAACCTTACAGAAACACTTAAATCAACACGTTCAATGTTTGCTGCCGGTATGGCTGAATCGACTGATGTAGACCAGATGGTTTCGAACCTTACTATGGTTGAAAACACAAGGAGCTCTATGCTCAGGACAATTGAGCTGAACTATAATTTAATGAGGTTTCAGCTTGGCGTTGCTCCCGATACGAAGATCATTCTCAGCGAAAATCTTGAAGTAATGACAAAGGAAATTGATGTTGAAGCACTTCTTACACAGGGATTTGATCCCCGGAATAATGTCAATTTCAGACTAGTTGAAGGACAGGAACAGCTAACTTCCCTTGCACTTAAGGGAGAAAAAGCTTCTGTACTTCCAACCCTTGCAGGTTTTTATAACTACGGCACAAGTGGTATGGGTGACAAGGTTTCTGATCTTAGCTGGTTCCCCAACTCGATGACAGGTCTTTCACTTTCAATTCCGATCTTTGCAAGCGGTCAGAGATACAGCAAGATACGCAAGGCCCAGATTGAGCTTGACAAAGCCAGGACTACAAAGGGACTTGTTATGGAACAGTTGCTCATTCAGGAAAAACAGCTTAGGTATAACCTGGCAAATGCAAATGAACAGTACAAGAGCCAGAAAAATAATATCGATGTTGCAAAGCGGGTTTATTCAAGCATGGAAAACAAGTACCGCCAGGGTATGGCATCAAGCCTTGAACTGACTCAGGCAAACTCACTTTATCTTGAGGCTGAGAACAACTATGTGGCAGCCCTTATGAACCTTCTGCAAACAAAAATAGCACTGGATAAACTTTTGAATAATATTTAATTAATGACACAATTAACATTTAAAATAATGAAATACCTTAAAACAATTCCGGTTATACTTTTAGGCGGACTCATTCTCGCCGGATGTTCTTCAAAAAGTGATAAATCAACAGCTGTTGAACAGAATACCGAAGCCTCAGCTGAAAGAGGCGTGATTCCGGTTAAAACTATGGCTCTTGCAAAATCAAAGATCTCAAGGACAATAGATTATACTGCAACGATTCTTCCATTTGAAGAGGTGAACATGGCTCCTTCAACACCTGGAAGGGTAGATAAAATATATGTGGAAGTTGGCGACAGGATTAATAAGGGAGAAAAGCTCTTCCTTATGGACAGAACCCAGCTTTACCAGCTTCAGCTCCAGCTCAGCAGTCTGTCAAAGGACCTCTCAAGGCTCGATACACTGCTTAAAACTGGAAGCGTAAAGCAGCAGCAGTACGATCAGCTGAAAACACAATATGATGTGACAAAAACAAATGTCGAATTCATGGAACAGAATACTCTCATGACTGCTCCTTTTGACGGTATCGTTACCGGCAAGTACTTTGAGGATGGTGAGATGTATTCCGGAACACCTACAACACAGTCAGGTCGTTCAGCTATTGTTACTGTTCAGCAGGTTAATCCGCTGAAAGTCAATGTAAGCATCTCGGAACAGTACTATCCGCTTATAAGGAAAGGTATGAAGGCTGATGTTGTTGCCGATGTTTATCCCGATGAAAAATTTACTGCAGCAGTTTACCGTGTGTCACCTACAATAAATTCTGTTTCACGTTCCTTCAGTGTTGAACTTGAACTTGCCAACAGGAATGACCAGCTCAAGCCCGGAATGTTTGTCAGGGTGGCAATGAACCTGGGTGAAGTTGAAACCTTTGTTGTTCCTGCAAATACTGTTATGTTACAGGAAGGTACAAATATCCGCTATGTATTTCTGGCTAAGGAAAACAAAGCTGAAAGGATCGAAGTGATCCTGGGCAAGAGGTTTGACGATCAGCTTGAAATACAGTCATCAAATATCAAAGAAGGTGATGTGATTATATATGAAGGCCAGGCCAGACTTATCAACGGTGATAAGGTGGAAGTACAAAACTAGCATTACGAAATAATAAAGAAGACTAAAATGAGTATTTACGCAACCTCAGTAAAACGCCCGGTAACAACAATCCTGATCTTTGTCGGTCTGATGGTTATGGGCTTGTATTCGCTAACCCAGCTCCCGGTCGACCTGTATCCGGAGATGGAGTTGCCCTTCGTCGTCGTTTACACAACATACCCGGGTGCAAGCGCCTCAGATATTGAGACCAATGTTACCCAGCCGCTTGAGAATGCTCTCAACTCAATAAGTAACCTCAAGGAGATAACTTCAACATCAAGTGATGCCAACTCGGTGGTTTTTATGAATTTTGAATACGGGACTAACCTCGATGAAGCCTCGAATGATATCAGGAGTGCGCTCAGCTTTACTGAGCGTACTCTTCCTGAAGGCAGTGAGAAGCCTACAATAATAAAATTCAGCACCAGTTTCATGCCAATCATCTTTTATGCTGTAACAGCGAAGGAAAGCTATGCCGGACTTGAAAAGATTCTGACTGAAAAAGTTGTGAATCCGCTTAACAGGATAGAAGGTGTTGGATCAGTAAACCTTGCCGGCGTGCCCGGAAGGAAGGTGTACATCGATGTTGATCCCCAGAAAATGGAAGCTTACAATCTGACTATTGAACAGATTGGCAATGTGCTCAGGGCTGAAAACATGAACCTGCCTGCAGGCTATGTTGAAATGGGCAAGACCGATTACCCTCTCCGCATCCAGGGTGAATTCCCCGAGAGTGATGTGGTCAAAAACCTTGTTGTGAGCAGCTATAATGGTAATAATGTATATCTGAAGGACATAGCAGCTGTCAGGGATACAGTAAGGGAATCAAAACTAGACACAAAAATCAATGGTGTAAAGGGTATGAGTCTCTTTGTTCAGAAACAATCAGGTGGAAATACCGTAAAAGTAACTGAGGAAATAGAAAAGAACCTGGCAGAACTTGAAAAAGACCTGCCACCCGATATCAAAATCGAAAAGCTGTTCGACAGTTCTACTTTCATCAAGGATTCAATAAGCAACCTTACTGAAACCCTTATGTATGCAGCCATCTTCGTTGTTCTGGTGGTCCTTTTCTTCCTTGGTCGCTGGCGTGCTACCTTTATAATAATTCTGACAATACCTATTTCTCTTATTGTTGCATTCATATACCTTTTTATCACAGATGCCTCAATAAACATCATTTCACTAACCTCCCTGTCAATAGCGATAGGTATGGTGGTTGATGATGCCATTGTGGTGCTTGAGAATATTACAAAGCATATTGAACGGGGAAGCAGGCCGCGTGAAGCTTCAATCTATGCAACAAATGAAGTATGGCTTGCCGTTATTGTTACTACATTGACAGTTGTGGCTGTTTTCTTCCCGCTTACATTTGTGACAGGCCTTACAGGTGTATTGTTCAAGCAGCTTGGGATGATCGTTACAATTACAATTATCACATCAGTTTTTGCAGCTATCACTCTTACACCTACTCTCAGCGCACTGCTTCTGAAATGGTATCCGATTAAGCCTGATGCTCCATTCTGGACCTATGACGGCAGTATCAGGAAAGGCCTTGACAAGTTCGACCATTTCTACGAGAAGACACTTGTATGGGCACTGCATCATAAAACATTTGTATCAATACTTGCATTTGTTGTATTCATTGCTTCAATGGGATTATTTGCAGCTGTTAAGACTGAATTCTTTCCTCAGGCTGACGAATCATCACTCTCAATGAAGATTGAACTTCAGACCGGTACAAGGACAGATCAGACTGTGCAGACGGCTGACAGGATTGATAAGCTGTTGCAGGAAAAATATCCTGAGATCAGGATCATTTCAACATCAACAGGATCTGATGACCAGGGTGGTTTTGCCTCAATTTTTTCTTCAGGTGGTACACATACAATTCAGTACAGCCTTAGTCTTGTTCCGATTGAGGACCGCAAACGTTCTTCCTTTGAGCTGGCAGAAGAAATAAGAAAAGATCTTTCTGATTTCACTGAAATAGTAAACTATACTGTATCAACTTCCGACAATATGGGAAGCTTCGGAGGCAGCGCTGTTGACGTTGAGATATATGGCTATGATATTGCTGCAACGAATTTAGTAGCAGAGGAACTGAAGACCAGGATACAGAAAGTTCAGGGAGCCAAGGACGTGACAATAAGCAGGGCTAAGTCAAAACCGGAGCTTCAGATAATCTTCGATCAGAACAAAATGGCAGCCAACGGTCTGAATACAGCCACGGCTGCAGCTGCAGTCAAAAACAGGGTGGATGGAATGCTTGCCACGAGACTGCGCCAGTTCGGTGATGAATATGATGTTGTTGTAAGACTTAAAAAGGAGTCAAGAAGCACAATTACCGAAATTGAGAATATTGGTATCCCCAATATGTCCGGACAGGTCATAAGGCTTGCAGAAATTGCCCAGATCAAGGAATACTGGTCACCGCCGAGTATAGGCCATAAACGCAAGGAACGTATTGTGAATGTTAGCTTTACACCATACAAACGTTCACTTACCGACATTCAGCGTGATGTTCAGAAAGCAATTGATGAAACTGAAAAACCTGCTGGCATTATGGTACAGATTTCCGGAGCTATTAAGGAACAGATGGAATCATTCATGGATATCGCACTGCTTATTGTGATAAGTCTGATCCTCGTTTATCTCATAATGGCTTCCCAGTTTGAATCACTTAAGATGCCATTCATTATTATGTTCTCAATACCCTTCGCCTTCTCGGGAGTTGCAATCGCACTCTTCCTTACTGATACTACGCTTAGCGTGATCTCGGCGATAGGAGGGGTTATGCTTATAGGTATTGTTGTAAAGAATGCAATTGTGCTTGTTGACTTCATAAACCTTATGAGGGAAAGAGGTCATGAGCTTTATGACGCAATAGCCCTGTCAGGCCGTTCAAGGCTCAGGCCTGTTATTATGACTTCAGCCACTACAATCCTTGGTATGTTGCCCCTGGCAATGA
>Ga0116153_10002464_pt1 | contig 14572 bp, 13 predicted proteins | sample AD_UKC028_MetaG_FD_89896 | JGI IMG/M metagenome (GOLD analysis project Ga0116153, IMG submission 89896) | Active sludge microbial communities of municipal wastewater-treating anaerobic digesters from USA - AD_UKC028_MetaG | ecosystem: Engineered > Bioreactor > Anaerobic > Digestate | place: USA...
CTAAGCTTTTCCGTTTACGAACTTCTGGATTACTGTTAGCTCTTGCTTGACCTTCTTTTAATTTTTGTTTCCATTCTTCAGTAAACACTCGACCTTTTAAAGCGTTGCTTAAATTCTCTCGTGATTCTTCAGTATGTTTCCAACCCGTGCAACCATCACCACCTTCAGTACCGTTAGTTAAATCGTAGCCGTATGCTTTACACTGTCGAATCCACATTGCTTCCTTTTCTTGCCACTCACAATCATAACAAACATCTACTTGTTCAATCAGTGGTTCCAGACCTTGTTTTAATAATGACTGTATCCAAAAACTACGATGATCTGCACCATTGTATTTTAAATGTTCACTGAGACGTTTCTCCAATGAACCCACCGTTTTACCCACATAACGAATTTCGCGTGTTTCTGGATCACGCAAAACATAAATTCTTACATTCTTTTCAAAATTCATATAAATGACACCCATAAAAAAGCCCATACGATGTATGGGCTTATACCTAATACTGTTTAACAGTATTTAACTTAGGTAGGATCTACGACTAGCATATCCATGTAAGGAGATGTCGGATGATAAGTGGCATCACGCAGAATGTCGCCTTGGAACGGCAAACGCGCCCAGTCATCACCGATCAGCGCCGTATCACCATTCGGCTTGATACGAACCTTCCAAATGATCATTTCGTTCGCACCACCCACCGGGTTGTCGGACACATAACGAATCTTGCCATCCTGACCTACCGCAGTCAATGCAGTGATCTTGTCATACGTCGTCGCAGCAACACCGAAATTCGCAGTCAGGCTTGTGCCTTCAACAATGGTCGAGGTCGAAGGGAAGTAAACCCGTCCACTCACCGCATCCACCGTATAATCAGTACCGGCTGTATAATACGTCGAACCGGAAGTGGTCTTCAACGAAATCACACCCGAAACTGCAACATTGCTACTGGTCGTAGTGGCCTTAGCAGAACTGGTGCCACCCGTAATTTCTTCGAAAGTGGGTGTACCCGTGAAAGCACCACTGACCGTATTCACAATCAAAAAGCCGGAACCGACTTCAACCACAACCGCAGTCTTAGAGCTGGTGCCGCCCGTAATGGTTTCACCGACCTGGAAAGGACCACCCGTGACCGTGCCATGCGTAATACGAGTACTGGCAATCGCTCGTAATCCAAGATCATAATAGCGATCTTTCAACGGAGAAGCAATGGCGAGTGTGTTGGAATCGTCGGCAGACTGCGTAATCGTAGACTTGTTACCAAACACTAGCATCTGCCAGTTATCGGAAACCAACTCATCCAATGCAAATGTGATCTGCGGAGCCAGTTCATTAACAACAGTCTTATCTTTCGACTTGAAACCGCTCATGCTCGAATAATGATCCAAGAACGTCGCATTCATGTTGATGCTAATTTCAGGAGCATTACCTAGCGCACGTTCGCCTTCATACCGCAAATTGGTGGCATCCCAAGGATCCCAATACAACATCCCACGGCCAAGTGTATAATTTTCAACATTAGGTGTAGACATGAAAAAACTCCTCAATCGTTAACCAAAAAATCTCTCGATGTAAACAAAATCGTAAATCACTGCAACATCTACTACGCCAGGTATTACATGTACAATTTCATTTGCGGTCATTAAATAACTGACTACCAAATTTGGGCCTTCCACTTCCAAGCCTTTATTTTGCATGAAACGGTCGTCTAATTCAATAGCTTGACGTAAACTTAATCGCTTTTTTCTTCCTTCAGTAAATAATAATGCTTGATTTTGTAATTTAGAAACAAATTCTATTTGTACGGGTAAGGTGTTTAAATATACATCTTTAGCAGCGATTTTACTACCTTTACATTCTTCAGTATGTTCATAAATATGAATACACGGTAATGCTCTTGTCCATTCACCCCAAACTGAACCGGCACCTTCATATTGCATGACATTGGGAAACGCCAAGTTTAATCTTCGTTTCATTTCATCCATGATCAACGTGCGTGGATCTGCCAAAATCATGACAAAACCTTTTGAGATTTAATATACTCTTTACCTGTTTTAATCATTAAAGGAAGTACTTCAGTACGAGTTTTTAATGCAGCGTGATAAATCCATTGAGTACTGAGATGTTTTTGATAATTCAATACTAAAAAGGTGGCTACATGTTCACCCAAATTTCTCTTTTCACCTTTTTTACGCCGTACTAAAGATTTAACAGGGCGTTTACGAATCACCATCAATCCATGAACACTCTGTTGTATCAATGGATGACTTGATGCATGACCTTTACCCGGATAAAATTGTGCTACATGCTCTGCATCATCAAATTCTTTTGGTGATAAATCAATACGTTTACCAGCAGATAAAGGTTGAGTTAAATATTTGGCTTGACGCGGAAAAATCATTCCACCTTGATCCCAAATACTGGCAATCTTAAAAGCTTTTGTTCCACGAACGGTATTTTTAAATCCCGCTTGATACGCAGCTACACCCCGCTTACCAGAACCTGATCCAGGATTCACTTGCAACTCGTCTTCAACTATGGAATGACCCGAAGCAAAGCCACCCCCCAAATTACGTAAATTAGTAATTAAATTCTTTTTCAAAATTTCTTGAAACTGTTTATTATTTTCATACTGAATGGCAATTCGTGGCGCACCTAATTTTGTTTTAGGATAATTTTCAACATCTTTTAATAGCTTTGTTAGATCTCGTAAAAGCTGATTGGTCGAAACGTAAAATTTAAAACTCATGTTAAATCCTCCGCACTACCATAATATATAAAAGGATCTAACATAATCTTAACTGAATCTAACAACTGTCCAGCATCTACCAAATTCAAATTCATTAACAACCGACCCCCTTTTGCATCGCCACCACCGCCTTCAATCTGAGTTAAACCTAAAGCGGGAATTCGATTGTAATTAGCGACCGTTTGCATGACTAAAGCATTATGGACAATGGGTACATCTTCACTCGTATAATAACCACCTGTATATTCTATATATGCATTAATTCGTTGTGTTGTACTTCCAACAATTTCAGCCAATTTCGTTAAATTATAAATCACCAAGCGTTTTTCACGAACTAAACGATAATCTTCATCTGGATCTAAAACTGTAAAAGCATCAGGATCGGTTAATACTTCCGAATAGCGGGTATCACTGATACTGACTAATGCAATTTCTGAAACGGGAATACACCTTAATGTGATTGTAGTGTCTTCTTCATAATACTCTTCATAATGTTCTTTATAAATTAAATCTCGATTTAAATAATGAGTAATCTGAGTGTATGCGGCACGAGCGCATAAATTGACTCGTGAATCAGTCGTTACCTTAGCATAAGTTTCTGGTGCAGTGAGTTGCAACAGATCACAAGCTTCAGTAACGACTGATTCAACAAAAGAGTCAATTTCATCTAACACGATGATAATCCTTAACTATGACGTAATGGTTTAATTTTACGACGTAAAGGTGTCGCTTCAACCACAGTTTCTTCCGTAACAGCTTCTTCAATAATTTCTTCCGTAACTTCTGGTTCTGTTACAATATCTGTAACAACCAACTCTTCCTTGACAGGAATTTCAACTACTTCATCTTCAACCGTCCCTTTGACTATAATAATCTTTCCTTTGGGTTTTTCACCGGGTGATAAAGGTCTCAAGAATGGACCCATCCGCTGTACCCATTTAACACATTCTGTATCTACATAATTACCATAAATAATTTCAATTCCATTGACATAATCGCCCAATGTTTTTCTTGCTTGGTACAACATAAAAACTCCTTAAAAGTTCAATGGGACTGTAATTTTTTACAGTCCCATTGTATCAAACTTAGCTAGCCGCAGTCGTAACCGCAACGCCAGTTTCCGGTAAAGCGTAAGCCATACCTTCACGCTGAAGAACACGAAGATACACTTTGTCCGCCGCAAAACCAACATGCTCCGAACGAGCTAAGGTCATCTGTTGACGATCACCAATATAGTAATGCATCAGATTACCAAAGAAGATGTAAGGAGTGCTGACCGCAGTCGCAGTCACAGCGGGCATGGACTCAACCAAGGTATACGGATAACCCCAGATCAGACCTTGATCAGAACTCTGTGTGGGATTACCCCAAACATACATGCCATCACCGTCTTTCAACTGACGAACCACATTGAAAATCGTGCGATGCATGTACCAACGAGCACCTTGAGTGTACAACGCATTACGCGAAGTCACATCCGCCAAATCATCGGCTGTAGCACTAGAGAAGGTCTTCTTACCGCTACCCAAAATATGACCATAAACACCTGGATCATACAACACACCATTGAACGGATCACTCGCCGCAGTGTTACCCACAAACACGATGCGATCTTCTTCCTTCGCCAACGCTTGAGCAAACAAAGTCGCCAGCAAATTAGCAATCGCCAGATTCGCGTCATTCAGCAGTTCACTGGTCATCGGAACCAACGCCGCCAATTTCTTGACGGTCATACGGAACTCACCGAACGTCGGCTGTGTTTCAGTAATCGTTTGACCTTCACCAATCCAGTAAACCTGTACGCCGCCGGTTAGCTTCGGCATAATCAGTTCAGTAGTGGACATGGGAATAACCGTACAGAACTGCCGAGCCACACCATACTGTTCAATCAACGACATCATGGTATTGCGATATTCAGGCTGAACCAGATAGCCACCATCCGCATCACGACCTTCAACCAAATCCTTAACCGCATAATCATCTTTGTTAAAGATGTGACGAACTAAAGTAACAAACTCTTTAGCCTTTTTAGGATCAGTAAAGCCAACTTCACCATGAGTTGATTCTAAAGCCGTACAAATACTGTTATCCAGTACACGCTGTTCCAGTTCACCAATCCTCTGCTGCAAAGTCTTAACCAAAGCATCTTGGTTCTTAAACATTGCAATCGATTCTTGAACCGACTTCGAAAATTCGTCAAACTGCTTTTTCATATCATGATCTAACATGTTACATACACTCCACAAAGGTTTTATTGAACACGAATATCTTCAAACATGGAAGATAATGCAGTGAGTTTATCAGCAAACAGTTTGACTTCATCAGAATCATCTTCAACTGGAACAGTCTCAACGGCTGGTTTTGAAGTCATTAATTCTTTTTGCAACTCGTCAAACATCTTACTGAGGATGTTCATACGTAACCGAACTGTTTCTTCCAATTCGGAAATTTGATCCTCCACTTCATTAAATCCAACATGGATCAAATCTTTAAGAACATCTGGATTAACATCTCTCGCAGATTCAGAGCTTGAACCTTCCATTTCAGGATCTTCCATTTCAGGCTCTTCAGTGATTACAATTGTTACAAGTAAAGATTTACCAGCACGAATTTTTTGTAATTCATCCTCAGTATAATCCTTAAATTCTGGAACAGTCAGATCAAAAGCTGCATAATGCTTCGCTAAATGAGCGTAAACTTCTTCAGCATTATTAATAGACTTATCGGTCAACAAATCAGCCATAGCCGCTGTCAAACCTTCAGCCACGACACAAACTTCATCATTTTCCACCGTGTGATGGATGTATCGATAGCTGCGGAATTGATCTGCTTTTTCAAGATCGATCCATCCAAAACCTTTGGCAAACTTGGACCAATCCAAAGATTCTTTTTCACCGGTCTTGTCAGCACTCGACCATAACGCCAAACAAGCACGAGCTTCCGAAGCATCCCACTCTTGATCTAAAGCCTTAGCATCTTGAAAAGGTACTGCGTAACTCAATTCAACATGTTCATCTTTTGAACTGTTCAACAATTCATCAAAATGCTTACGCAATTCCGTGATATGTTCACTGAGTTGTGCATCTAACAGCTTGGCCGCCACTTGATGATGACCCGAATCCAGATACTTGCGCACGATGTCATCCTTAGCACGGAGCATCAACGCTTCGGGATTGGCTGGAACGGAAACGGGACTGACTTCCAAGAGTTCCCATTTGGAAATAATTCCATAAGGAACATCTTTATACTGGCTCAAATCAATCAGTTCTTTTTCACCATTGGGTAATTCTACTTCCAAAGATGAAACTGACAATTTGCCATCATCACCGCGCATGTCATATAAATCAATATAATTCTTCGGAATAAAACCTACCGAAAAAGCATTCATGAAACCGGAAGTATATAACTTTTCCAGTTTTACACCTTCTTCAGTATCAGCAAATTCAAAATGAATTTCAACGGATTCTTTACTGACTTTAACATCATTGACTTTACCCACGGGATAAGTCCGTGAGTTATGAATATCCAGCATCACTGGATTCTTCATAAACGCATCAGTAATCACACCACGAGGAACTAAAATTTCTTTATGACGATCTACAGCCGCCGTACTAGCGATTGCAGTGTATACATTTTTAATACCCACTCCTTTCTTCAATAAAGCGGGTCTTTTAAAATCAAATTGGCAAATACTAAACATGGCAATCTCCTATAATCAGTGAATACTATAGTCTGGCTTGTGCGTTGTAAATAGTGTTTAGCATTTTTTCAGCCATTAACTCACTATTTTTAATAAATTCTTGACGCATTTTTTCAGTTGGTTTCTGACAAAACATTTCAGGTAATAAATTAAATTTTAAAAAATCAAAACCTTTAAATTTTTCTTGCAATACACAAAGTACTAAATCTTCCCAAAGAGATATAATTTGTTTATGTGTTGGATTAGATAAAGGTACGTTTACAGCAAACAAATATAATTTATCCATTAATAATTCTTTTAAATAAGAATTATTATTATCGGGTTTTGGCTTATCCGAAGGTTTTGGATCGCCCACATTTGGATCTTTTGGTTTTTTGGGTTTTTCAGTAGAAGGCTCTTTTTCTGGATCTGATACTGGTATTTGAGGTTTGACAGGTTCCGGCTTTTTAAAATCTTTATCAGGCTCTAAGGCCGGACATTTTAAAATGGTTGCGGTTTGGGAAGGAGAATAGCCCATGGCATGATACTGAGATGCTGGAGCCGCCAATTCCACGGGATCAGGTGCTAAACCAGCGACCTTACTCACATCCCATTGGGCATACACTCCGGGAAAATCACGATCTAAAATATTAAATTGAATCAGCTCTAAAACATGGTTCATTTTGGGTAATAAAGTATGTTCCCAAAAGATACGAATTTGTTCTCTCACATTACTGTAATTACTGTAACTAAAAATACCCACAATTGACGGAGGGACACCGAACACTGCCAGCACTTCCTCACGATTTAATTCTTTACCACGAATAAAATCAACATCTTTTGGATTAACCACTAAAGGTTTAACTTCAACCCCCCCTTGCATGAGCAACGCTCCATGTGCTCCGTCAATTCCACTGTAATAATTGACGACTTCACTGCGAATATCTTTCTTCTGTTCCCGTGTTAACTGACCTTTTGCTTGAATCAATAATGGATTTTTCATACCTGAACGGAAAAAAGCAGAATTCCATCCAGCAATACTAAACTCTGATTCCAAACTCATTCGTGATGGACTGAGTTGTGAAAGACCAGCTAAAGGATCTTTTGGATTATAATTATCCAAAGGTAACACATCTTCTGGTAAATACTTTTTACCAGATGAATCTTCCCAACCCCGTAATTGTGGACGTGCGGGATCAGCATTGGTATATACTAAAATCGGACGTAATTCAGTCTTCAAACGAATATCAATGGATGTTGCAACACCTTTCTTACGTTCAATAATCCAAAAGACTAAACCATCAATACTGACATGCACAAAAGTACGATACATCAATTGTTTTAAACTGATAATCGTTGGAGGATTCGGTGGGTTAAATAATTGATAGACGGGATGCTCACGATCTTTAATCCGTTCTTTTTCATTCGGAGCATCGGAAGGAATACGAGAAGACTTTCCTTGATAAAAGACTAAAGGTGCAGAACTAGCAGATGTCGCAATACGATTCACACACGCATATACCCAACACATCCTTTCATATGAAGTATTAAGAACAAAAGAACGTAGCCCCGCAGAGCCACCTTCCGATAACCAATCATTAAATGAAAAGATTTTAAAGCTCATGGACAAGCCTAATAGTCTGATTTGAATACTGTGACATGAAAGTTAATCCTTGTCAATAAAAATTTCAAAATTGTACGTCTCGGAAAAAACGATCATCCATCGGCATCCGAGTTCCCATTAAAATTTGCCATTCTTCTTCAGTAATGGAAAATTCTTCTTCACGCTCTTTCTTAGAAGATATAGATTCCAACATCGGAGGTCCACCTCCCGGAGTTTCAAACGCCATGACTAACGAATCCCAATAGTCAGGTGATCTTCCTAAATTCTTTTTAAGTTCTTCTTTGGGTAATAATTGAATCTTACCTTGGGAAGTAATTTTATAGCGCATGGCTTGAATATCACCACGAATATATTCTTTTATTTCGTAATCGTGAACTTGGACTGCTGCTAATCCCACATTGCCATGATCAATCCGATGACGAAATGCCCAAGCCATCTCCGCACGAACATTGGAATAACGTTCTTTATCTACGACAATATTCACTTCCGCATTATTCACTGCTACCACGGGAATTTCAATATTATCGTCATCTAACTCTATCAACCGATCATACACACCGGCTCCCAAACCGATCACGTCAATCTTAACCGCAGTCACGGGCAATCCATAAGTTTCCTGAAGATGTTTAACAAACTCTACCGTTAACCCAACTACTTGCATCGTGGTATTGCCCGTCACTCGCTTGACTTCCATCACCCGTGAACCACTGACCGCAGTCCATACGGTACTGTCCGTTCCCATCCGCGCCACGTCCAAACCCACTTCAATATGAGAACCCAACTCCCCATTCATATTAAATGCATCGACAATGGCTTTATACGGCACCACCACCATTTCAGAGTCAGGAATAAACTCTGCTTCTACAAAGATTTTATACAGTGGATCATCCCGACCCCACGCTTCTTCCCGCTTTTTTACCCAGTCATGGGCAACAAGTCCAGGTATCAGATTTTTACCAGCAACAACATTCGGAGATTCAGATGCTTTAACTTTCAGCACATTCCATGTGCCAAAACGAGAACGTCTATCTGGCATACAAATGTTAGCAAGCTCTCCAGTAGAAATTGCAGAGTTTGATATTGCTAACCATTTGCAATTTGCTGAAGTCATTAAGCCTTCAGAAGCTTCCCAGATATTAGGATCAATACCTCCTGCTTGGTCAAAAATAACTAATAAATTTGATTGATGCAAACCTGTAAATTTGTCCATATTTTCAGCATCCGTACTGAATCCCACACAAAAATGATCTTCATCAAACTTTAATGATAATTGAAGCAGCTCTCCACCAATGGGAATGATTGCTTTTTTATGAGCATTACGTAATTCTGACCATAAAAGATCTTTTACCTGTCTCAAAGTTGGTGCAGTGTTTCCGCTCCAATGACAAACACCTTTTCTACGAGTTAGTACAATTCCCGATGGTACTTTAACACAATAAATTCGTCCATCATATGGAGACTTTTTCCAATTTGATTTGGAAGCCGATGATGGGAATTTACCACCATCACCACGGGTCATTAACAAAACTGTCCAACGTTCAATTGTTGTGTATGGAGATAGATTTCCCGGTTTGTATACTCCATAATTCATATTTGGTACAAAACCAGCTCTTAAAGCTGCTTCAAAAATACTTTCAGCTAAGAGCTTGGTGTAGATGTGAGCACTAACTTTAGTACCAGTTTCAAATGAATCTCCGTCCCAACTGCCGTCGCCATAATAAAAACCACGAATCAACGCTTTTAATTTATGCGGTTCTGCATTTAAAACCCATGCAGGAATATGTTTTTCATCGCTGTGTCCAAAATTACGATGCATAAATTCTGCGTACTCATGATCAGCAACTTTTAAATCATAAACACCAGTTCTTTTATCAATGGAGATTGACACCTCCCCAACAACTGATAAAAGTTCTATTGCATAATCCAAATAATTTTTTTGTGACAATCTTACAGTTCGATAAGTGCCATCTTTTTGTTTTCTGTCCAAACTACCATCAGCCAACCAAAAACCCCATAATTCAAACTCAGCCTCTGAATAAGGTGTTTCATTTCCTTTACTGATGACTTCACGATTAAAGATTTTTTTCTTACCAAACAGTGACTCTGCGGAATCAATTGACCACACACGATCTAACGTATATGGTGAACTGGACAAACAACGATGATTTGGAGTCACTTTGAAGTTAAGATCACGACCATCATATTCGATCATCTCCCCACAATACGGCATATCATAATGTTGTTCTGGCAAAGCAAATTCCAAAAAGCCATCAACTAAAGTAGCTACTTTATCATCTGCTCGCAAATCTTTAAACAACTGAAAGCCACGAAACTCAGTCAAAATTTCAGTTTGATCATCGTAACAAGTCACAACCTTGCTAGGTTTAAAACAGCAAAGGAACCAGATCGCCAATCTCGCGGCGAGCATTGTGTTGTGTTCCACAAACGTAGTTAAATACGTACTGTATTCTGGTACACAAATACCCACTGTTGGTTGCAGTCCTAAATATTCAATGGATCTTATTTGTTCCCAAGCATAACCTTCTGAAAGATTTTTAAACGGCCATTCCAACATGTACTTAAAACTAGTTTTTGTCAAAACAAAATCACGACATTTTTCTAACTTATCTTCTTTTCCAAAAATACCAACACGATCAATAAATTTTAAAATTTCTACACTCTTAATAATTTGCCAAGTCCATGCATCAAATTTTTTACCTTTACAATTTTTTTGTCCATAAGATACATTGCCATAAATGCCCAAACGAAGCATAACTAACTCAATATCACGAATGAGTTTTTCAGATGCTAAAGTAATAGCAATTCGACTGGATTCTCGTGCTGTTTTTGGTATATATACCCAACCATCGCAAGCGAATAAACGATTCATTATTAAAGCTAAAGAATCATCTTTTAATTCCCAAACAAAATCTGGTAAGTACTTATGTTTGGCTTTAAACCCCATCAAACCCCATTTACGACATTTTTCTAAGATAGGATTAAATCGATTAATGTTGTTCTCAGTACGTTCACGCCCAACTACTCGATAGTCATAAGTAGCTGAAGGAACTTTATATAGATCACAATTAAACCGATTTACAATCTCTCTAAAATCATCCAAAGATCTACCTATTTTTTGAGCGAACATTACATCATTTGTTAGTCCTCCATCTCCTAATAAATAACCAATTAATTTAGCTTCATCGTCAGTAATGCTCTTTGTAGCCAAAACATTTAATTTCAAAGGCACAGCTACGACCATATCACTTGTTAAAGCATCTATACGTCTCCACTCAGGTAATGTTGGGATACGATGATTCTTTACCTTTGGAAGATAACAAGCGTACAAAGGATGATTTTCAGTACGGACAATACAACGCCCCGACTTAGTTGTGATCTTACAAACTGGCTTGAAACCATTATCTTCGGCAAAAGCTTCAGCTTCAATTTGTTGTCCAGTTTTTTCATCCCAAGCAAGAACTTTAAAAGATTTACCAATTAAATCTTCTGCATTAGCAACACTACCATTGGAAAGTATCAAACGCTCACCAAAAGCAACGCATTTACCCACACCAAAAGAGGCTACAACAGCCGTTCGCTCATTTTCAACAACACTTTGACAAATATCTTTTTGTCGATTCCATAACGAATCTCCTAAAACACTCTCAATCCACCAAGCAGGATCTTGACGACCCCGTAAAATAAGTTCACTTTTCCAATTCTTTTTACGATCCATGTCATTCCGTTTCCGTATTCTCGATCTGAGCCAACAAGTCACTCCAAGTCTTAGGTGCTTTACCACCCCCCATATCCACACCCTTCGTCATCGCTAACACATTCGCTTGAACCAGTTCTCGATATGCTTGTGCCACGGAACGTAATTCGGCTGGAGACGTGACTCCGAATGGCAAACCCAAACTACAACTTTCCATATCTTTTAACAGTGTATCAATTTGTCGTACTAATCGATTTCGAATATCCAGCGTTCGTTGTTTATATACTTGTTCAAATACTCGATTAACTTCTTTATCGCGGGCTTCAACTTTTTCATCCCATGCATAGCCATCGGCCCAACTGGATAGTAAATCAAATTCAATACCAATAATCTTCGATAAGCGCAATAAATTACGTTTAATACCTAAATCATAATATCGTTCAAATGCTTCAGCCGGGGTCATAATACTACTCATAATGAAATCCTCTGGGATGGTGGAATTCTTAAAATATCAGAATGTAATCGATAAATCTGATTATTAAAATTTTGATGCTGGATACTGGGAAAGGTTCGTTCATATACCTTCATCAATTGTTGTAAATCCGCTTGAGGAATCGCTTCTTGCATTAATACTTTAAACTGATCTTTTAATTCATCCATAATTGTTTGATCAGTTAGTATCTTAAATGCTAAACCTGTTTCCACAGATTTACGTATTGCATTTTTAAACAGTGCGGGATGGGCTAACCATTTTAATAATATATCAAATTCTTGTTGACGCATCTTATTCTTCATCCATCAATTGTCCAATCAATGGACGCTCTTCATAATCTAATTCAGGAAAATCTCCATCAGGAGTATTGGGTAATGATGCATACCGCTGAATCCCATCAAACACTCCGACTACATTTTTTACTTTCGCTAATGTGCCACTAAACCCCATGACATTTTTAATCGCCGCTTGTTGATTCTTCGAAAGCAGTTCCATTAAAGCAATCTGTTGCATGGTATCCATCGCTTCCATCGTTTCAGGATCTAACAAACGATTTTCCAGTAAATTCATAGCGGAATTAATCCGCTCCAAACGATCTACTTCTTCGTTCGCTTGACGGAAGATACAACGGAAAGTACGTTCAAAAGATTGAACCGCTTCCAAATGAAATGCTTTTTCAGCCATTATCCACACCTTGACCAAGAACATGATAAACATTTATCACATCCCGCTTCCCGTGTCAATGTAGGCATATTACATTTAGGACAAATTCGCATTGCAGGTAGCTCTTGTACATTAAGTTCTTTTACTTTTTGTGGTTTTTCAATGGCTGCGATCAATCCTAATTGAATGAAGTGCTCTTCAATGACTTGCGCAATTTCAGCGACAATACTGGGAATGTACTGTCCTTTTTTCCAATAACCGCCCTTGGGATCATTCACCGCTTTTAATTCTTCTACAATAAACGTAACATCTCCACCTTTACGAAACACTCCACTGATCATTCGTGTGAGAGCAACGATCCACTGAAAACTTTCCATGGCTTTTGAATTAATGAAAATTTCAAACGGTCGTTTTTGCTCATGTTCAGTACCGTGATTAAGGATAATGTCGTTAATGGTAATGTACAAGGCGGCATCGTACACGGGAGTTCGTAATTTATAGGTTCTTCCCTCGAGAATCGCTGGACGTTCCGTTGTCTCGCATAGCTTTTCCATTGACAATTCTTTAGAAATTGAACTCTCATTAGAATCTCCCAGATATTTGAAATCAACAATGGGACTTTTAATTTGTACAATTTTAGAATTTTCCATAAGTATTCTCTTTCAAAGCGGAAAACAAATTTTCAGCCGTAGTCACTTCACCATCATACTCAACACGATCTCCACCTGCACATTGGATGACCGTACCATCGGCTAATTTAAACTCATACCTGCTATTTGCCAAGTCTTCACTTCGACTCAAGATGGAACCCAAAGTTTCAGGATTATAACGAAATGTAGAAACGGCTTTACATCCCATTTGGTATGCATAATCATAAATACCTTTAAACTCTTCTAAAGTAATTTCAGTGGGTACATTACAAGTTTTACTAATTGATGAGTCCACCCACTTTTGTACGACTGCTACCATATCTACATGGGCTTTCCATGAAATAGTATCTGCTGTAATAAAATAATTTGGTAACTGCTTTAATAACTCTTCATCAGTTTTACCTTGACCATATAATTCTTTGTACAGCAAAAACTCTTTACTATACACCGCTTCCTGTTGTCGTGTTTTCTTACCTTCCACGGTTAAATTACGAAAATATTGATGAGAAAAACTCGGCTCTATACCTCCGCTCGCATTATTTCCAAAAGCTAAAGATATTGTACCCGTAGGTGCAATGGAGGTGTGATGACTAAAACGACATCCGTGTTGTAATAATTGATCTTTTAATATGGGTTCATCCGCTAATAAACGCTGCATGTATGGACTTGCCAAAAATAACTCAATACCTTTAACTTTTTGTCCTAACCGATCTTTAAATAATTCATTCTTTCTAACAATTTCCGGTGTAATTTCAAAATATTCATCCAATACTGGGGCGCTGCCTTTTTCTTTAGCCAATTCACAACCTGTTACATAACCACGAACAGCCATCAACTTCGTAACCTTTTCTGCAAACTCCAATGCTTGAGGTGAATCATAACGAATACCCAACATCACTAATGCAGATCCCAATCCAAAAAATCCCATCCCATGCCGACGTTTCCGTACAATCTCATCTCGTTGAGCTTGTAGTGGTAAATTATTAAACTCTACTACATTATCC
>Ga0116153_10002472_pt1 | contig 14551 bp, 11 predicted proteins | sample AD_UKC028_MetaG_FD_89896 | JGI IMG/M metagenome (GOLD analysis project Ga0116153, IMG submission 89896) | Active sludge microbial communities of municipal wastewater-treating anaerobic digesters from USA - AD_UKC028_MetaG | ecosystem: Engineered > Bioreactor > Anaerobic > Digestate | place: USA...
AAGCGGCAAGATCCCGAGATATCCCAAGAAACCGGCGCCGGCTTCCTTAAAAAATCCGCCAGCCGGCATACGAAGCCCCAAGTCCCGCCAATTCCCGCCGCTTGAACGCACAAATTTCACCATGAAATAAAGGCAGATGAGATTCAGGCTGAGCGTATGCACGATCATATAGTGATTATCCGTGGCCGCCTTGGGGAAAAACGCGTGAAACACCCCCATGAGAAAACTCAGCAGAAGCCCCCAGAGCATGAAAAGGAGCACGATCTTAAAAAGCATCGAAAAAGGCCACGTACCGTTCCCGGGAGGGCTGAGGTCCGTTCTGATCTTTTCAAAAAGATCCCGCTTCCAGATCCACAAGATATCGATCACCGCTCCGGCCAGAAAAGCCAGCATGAAAAAAATCGTCATCATCTGGAAAAGATTCGCGAGGACCGGCTCCCGTTTGGCAAAATCGCGGAACGCGCCTTCTTTTTCCATATCCTTGTTCCATTTTTCTTCGGCCTGACGGAAATCATTGATTTCCTGCGAGGGTTTGGGCGCCGGCTCTTGTGGCCTCGGGCGAAAGAAGAAAAACCCGTAAAACGCGAGAAGGGCGAGCAGAAGCCAGAAATATAAGGGCTCTTTTTTAAAGAAACTATAGATGGATCTCAGCATAACCCGAAAAGGCCTTTCGCGTTTTCAGTCGTAAGGTGTGCTATTTCTGCCAAATCCATTTTATGAAGTTTCGCGGTATATTCGGCCGTTTCGATCATAAAAAGCGGCTCATTGCGCTGGCCCCGCTTCGACTGCGGCGCAAGATACGGCGCGTCGGTCTCAAGAAGCAGCCGGTCTTTCGGACAAACCGCGCAGGCTTCGCGAAGCGGGTCGTTCTTTTTATAGGTCAAAGCCCCGCCAAAGGCGATATGGAAACCCAGGTCGAGGAATTTTTTCATGGTTTTCGCGTCCGAAGAATAACAATGCAGCACGCCCCGGTACGGCGCTTTCCCGTGCTCTTGAAGCACCGTAAGCAGCTCCGCATAAGCATCGCGGCAATGGATGATGATAGGCTTGCGATGTTGGTCATACCAGGATAGAAATGTTCGCAGAAGTTTCTGCTGTACTTCACGCGGTGAATGCTCGTGAAAATAATCCAGCCCGACCTCCCCGATCGCCACAACCTTTGGGTGAGAGAGCAGCTTTTCGAGTCCCGCGAGCTCCGCGTCCCGCGCATGCTTCGTTTCGTGCGGGTGATAACCTACCGCGGCATAAACTTCGGGATACTCCTCGGCAATGGCAATGGCTTTTTTTGAATCTTCCAGATCAGTGCCGATATTGAGGAAATGCCGGACCCCGCCTTCAATGGCCCGGCGAATTATTTCCGCGCGATCGGCGTCATACTGGGGGAAATGCAGATGAAGATGGGTATCCGCTAGCCCCGTACCACAACCAAAATGCTCGGGCTGGATTTCCATATCTTTGGAAGTATTCATACTCCTTGATGCCTGAGCAGATATGCAACTTGGGTTCGTTGTTGGTACGGGGTAAAGTTCATGACGCCTTCTCGTCAAGGCGCGGAAAAAGCGGCTCCCCTTTTTCGATCACGGTCCCGGAAACCACAAACGGTTTTGAGAAATCTTCGGGCTTCTGGATCATCCATTCGGTTTTTAATTTGAGCCGTTTTAGGATCTTTGCGGACGATTCCGGAAGGAACGGCAGAAGCAACACGGCCGTATGCGCCAAGTGTTCGCCCAAGACCCAAAGAGTCTGGAGAAGGATATCCCGCTTGGACGGATCCTTGGCGAGTTTCCACGGCTGCTGTTTTTCGATGAGCTGATTTGAGAAAACGATCACAGAGCTCCAGATATCCGCCAGAGCCGCCCTCGGGTCATAATCGAGCATGCGCCCGGACACCCGGTGCCATAAACCCGCGTAGAATTCTTCATGATAAAGATCAGGCCCGACCTTTTGGGGATCCACCTGAGGGATCTTCCCCTCGCAATATTTTTCCAGCATCGAAGCGAACCGGTGCCAGAGATTACCCAGTTTGTCGGCCAGATCGCTCGAATACCGCTCCGCGAGAAGGTCTTCCGAATAGGTGCCGTCGAGGCCCAGCGTGACTTCATTCAAAAGAAAATACCGGAGTGTATCGCTTCCGTATTTCTGAACGATCCCGGCCGGATCGACGACATTCCCCGCGGATTTGGACATTTTGGCTTCGCCGATCTTCCACCAGCCGTGCGCAAAAACAAGCTTCGGCATCTCGACGCCCATCGCCATGAGCATGATCGGCCAGAAGATCGCATGCTGGCGGAGAATGTCTTTTCCAACCAGGTGAAGATCCGCCGGCCAAAGGGATCTGAACTTTTTATCGTCGAGAAGATAGCCGGCCCCGCTCAAATAATTTAAAAGCGCGTCGAACCAGACATAGACCACATGATCTTTCGAACCCGGATATTCGATTCCCCATGTAAGCCGTGCCTTGGGTCGCGTGATGCAAAGGTCCTCAAGCGGTTCTTTCAGGAATCCCAACACCTCGTTCTTACGGTAATCCGGCCGGATGAAATCGGGGTGCTTCTGGATATATTGAATGAGATCATTCTGGTACTTGGAGAGCTTGAAAAAATAGTTTTCTTCTTCAAGACGGTCGACGCCGCGGCTGCAGTCAGGGCATTTGCCGTCCTTAAGCTGCAACTCCGTCCAGAAAGATTCGCACGGTGTGCAATACCATCCGTGATATTTTGCCTTGTAAATATCGCCTTTTTTCTCGAGATCGGCCAAAACTTTCTGGACGACTTTTTTATGATCGGAGTCTGTCGTGCGGATGAAATAATCGTACTGGATCCCGAGGATCCGCCAAAGCTCTTTGAATTGCGGGACGATCTCGTCGACAAAAGCCTTCGGGTCCTTACCCTGCTCAAGCGCGGCTTTCTGCACCTTGATCCCGTGCTCATCCGTTCCGGTGATATAAAAAACCTTCTCACCGATCATGCGGTGAAAACGCGAGAATGTATCACAGAGAATGCTCGTGTAGGCGTGCCCGATATGAGGCTTCCCGTTCACATAATAGATCGGTGTGGTCAGGTAATAGGTCTTGGTCATAAAGAGACCGCTTTCTGGGACGGAAAAAGATGCGAGAGTCTTATAGCCAGGCGGGTCGCCATCAATTTTTGGTTCACATTCATATCCAGCGCCGCTTTGGAATCATAAAGAAGGTCCATGGCCTCGATCCAGCGATTCACAATGTCCGCATCCGTTCCGGCGCCGGAAACCAGATGGTAGATCTTTTCCCGGCAAACAAGCATGAAGTGGTCCAATTTTTGTTTGACCTCATCGCGCGGCATCGTCGGGAACGAGGCGAAGATCTCGCGGACCGGAAGCGCTTCAAGCGACGCGGCGCCCGACGGCGCAGACGGCGGAACCATCGGCATGAGCCGGATCTCAAAAGACCGCGACTGGATCGTTTCGAGAAGATTATTTTTATTCTCCACCAGAAGACAGAAAACGGTATTCTTGGGCGGTTCTTCGAGCGTTTTCAGGAAAGCGTTCGCCGCTTCTTCCGTAAGACGCTCGGCTCTCGGCACGATACAAACCTTCCAGGACCCTTCGAACGGTTTCATAAAAGCCCACTGGATCACTTCCCGGACCGCCTCGATCTTGATCGAACGCGCAGTAAGGTCTTCGCCCAGCCAGCGGACGTCCGGATAAGTTCGCTTCCACATCCGCTCCAAAAGCGCGGCGTTCTTGACGCGAAAAAGTTCGGGATCTTTTGCTTCAAGCGCGTACGCGAACGCAACGGCGAATTCCTCTTTGATATCTTTACTGTTCCGTTCGCCGCCCATTTCGGCCATTTCGCCCTCATCGCCGCGGCCGCTAAAAATATAAGAAGACGCGACGCGCCCTTCGCGGATGTGGGAAGCGAGAATGCGCGCACCTAATTTTTGGGTGTTATTTGCCAAAAACACGTTCAAGCCTTTCCCGGACTTTCCGGCTGACCGACTCCAGAGGTTTGCCGGTATCCAACACGACCATCCGGCGCGGGTTTTTCTTCGCCAGCGCTAAAAATCCGCGGCGGACCCTGTGATGGAAACTCAAAGCTTCACGTTCGATCCGGTCATGACGGCCGCCTCGCGCGAGCCCCTTGGTGATATCCACATCCAGTACAAAGGTCAGGTCCGGTTTCAGATCGCCTCGCACTAAACGGCCTATCCTTTCGATCGCTTCAAGGGGGATCCCGCGCCCGAACCCCTGATAGGCCCGCGTAGAATCCTCAAAACGGTCGCAGATCACGACTTTGCCTTTTTTAAGCGCGGGCAGGATCTTTTCCCGGACGATCTGCGCACGCGCCGCGCAGTAAAGAAGGAGTTCCGTCACGGGATCCATTTCTTTCAGCTTCTTATCAAGAAGAATGGCGCGAATATGCTCGCTGATGCGGGTTCCGCCCGGCTCGCGGAGCATCAGAACCGAGCGACCTTTCTTCTTTAGAAAAGTGACGGCGTTCTTGATCTGCGTACTCTTCCCGCTCCCTTCCGCACCTTCAAATGTGATGAAAAATCCATTTTTTCTCATTTTTTGGTGTCCCATGCCCTGCGGATCTTTTTGACGGTCGAGGGTTCGCCCGGCCGACCATCTTTGACGACCCAACCAAGCTCCTTGATCTGCTGGCGCATCTTGTCAGAAAAGGAAAAATCGCGCGCCTTTCTCGCTTCGGCATATTGACCTAAGGATTCTTTGACGCCGGGCGGAATGGCGTCAATGGATGTGATATCCAGACCAAAAAGTTCGTCCGCCTTTTTGAAAAATGAAAGAGCGTCTTTTAGTTCTTTTTCATTCATTTGATCAAGCGCTGTATTGATCTTTGTCACCCCGCCGATGAATTCCGAAAGGCTTGCGGCGATGTTCAGATCGTCTTCAAGATGTTTGACTACCGCTTCAAGGACAGCTTTCAAACCCGCGCCATGCGCCATTTTTTTTGAAGCGCTGACGCCGAGAACAGAACGGCTCAGGCACTGGAAGTAACAGTTATCCAGTTTCTCGATCACTTCGCGGGCTTCTTTGAGGCCTTCGAAAGTAAAATTCAGCTGATGGCGGTAATGGACCGCGAGAAGCGCGTAGCGGATCGCCATCGGGTCATAGCCTTTTTCCAGAAGATCGCGAAGCGTGAAAAAATTCCCCTTGGATTTTGACATTTTTTCGCCGTTCACAAGCAAGTGCTTCGCGTGAAGCCAGAAACGTACGAAAGGTTTCCCCGTCGCGGCCTCGGATTGCGCGATCTCATTTTCATGATGCGGGAACACGAGGTCCTCGCCGCCCGCGTGAATATCGACTGTTTCCCCAAGATGGCGCATACACATGGCCGAGCACTCGATATGCCAGCCCGGACGGCCCTTGCCCCACGGCGAATCCCAGGACGGCTCATCCTCTTTGGCTTTTTTCCAAAGAACGAAGTCCGCGCCCGTTTCCTTTTCATATTCGTCCACATCGACGCGCGCGCCTTCGATATTCCCTTCGAGTTTTTTCTTGGAGAGCTTGCCGTAGGCGGGAAACGCGGCGACGCGGTAATAAACAGAACCGTCGGCTTCATAAGCGATACCTTTGGCGATAAGCTTCCGGATCATCTCGATCATGTCCAGGATGGAATCGGTAGCGCGGGGCTGGATCTTAGGCGGAAGCAGGTTGAGCGTCTTCATATCTTCAAGGAACGCTTGGGTATAGAATTCCGTATACTGCGAAAGCGTCTTTTTTTCACGGTTTGCGCCGGCGATCGTCTTATCATCCACGTCGGTGATGTTCATGACATGTTTGACTTTGAATCCCCGGCACTCTAAAAACCGGCGAAGGAGATCTTCAAAAACAAAAGTCCTGAAATTGCCGATATGGGCGTAGTGATAGACCGTCGGCCCGCAGGTGTAAAGCGTGACCTCTCCGCTTTTGAGCGGCTTGAATTCCTCGAGCTGGTTTGAGAGCGTGTTATGAAAACGGATCATAGAGCCACTTTTTTCATGCTAACAACGGCTTCGCAGGTCACAGCAAGACCCTCACCCTCCGGGCCGAGACCTTCCCGCGTCCGGGCTTTGATCGAAACATCTTTTTCCGGAAGCCCGAGACATTTTGCAACGTTTGCGCGGATCCTGGGCTTGTGTGTGTAAAGCTTGGGCGTTTCCAGAATAATATTTGTATCCACGTGGTAAGGTTTCCATCCCCGGCGCTTCGCCTCATCAAGAACCGTCCGCAGGATCTTGGTGCTGCGGATATTCTTGAACTTCGGGTCGCGGTCCGAGAACCATTCCCCGATATCGCCCGCCCCGATCGCGCCGAGAATCGCATCCGCGATCGCGTGCAAAAGCGCATCCCCGTCCGAATGGCCGAGCGCGCCCTTCGGCGACGGAATCACGATCCCGCCAAGATAGAATTTCCGGCCTTTCACCAGCCGGTGAGTATCAAATCCGATCCCGAAACGAAGAGCGGGACTCGCCCCTCGCCCCTCGCCCCTCGCTTTGTAACCTTCGAGTCCCGAGTCTCGAGTCCCGAGCCCCAGGTGTGTATTCTCCCGACAAAGCACCGCTTCCGCTAAAGCAAGATCTGTTGCGGTCGTCAGTTTGGGATTCCATCCGTTGTGGGCTACGACCCGGACGCGAGCGCCGACCGCTTCCAGCAAGCCGGCTTCATCGGTGGCTTCAAGCGCCTTCGGATTCTGCTTGTAAGCCTTAAGAAGCACTTCGCGGCGGACCAATTGCGGCGTTTCGGCCTCATAAAGCGGCTCCCGGTCCACCGTCTCAAGAATATGACCATTCCCGGCCATGACTTTTTTGATCGTCGGCACGACTTTACGCGCCAGGATCACTCCATCCCAATCCTTGGCGGCTTTTAAGACCTGCTTGATAGAATCGAAAGTGACCAACGGCCGCGCGCCATCATGCACCATGATCCAATCGGAAGCCGGTGAAGTTTTTTTCAGCGCGTTCAGAACGGAGCCGGCTCGCGTCTTTCCGCCGAGTATCCAGCGCACGCCGGGATTTTTGATCTCGGCAGCCCATTTTTTTAATTCAGGACGCATGGCAGGAGTGATCGCGATAACAGTCTCGCGGATCTCCGGAACTTTACTAAAAGCCCGAAGCGTCTTAAGAAGGACAGGTTCCCCGTCCAGCTCATAAGAAAGTTTGGAACGGCTCGCCTGCTTGTTAAGACAGCGCAAAGCTTCCGCCTTGTCGGAATTTTTGAGGCTTTGCTGAAAACGGCTACCAAGCCCGGCGGCGGGAATAATGAGGGAGACCCGCATTCACGCTACCTCCCTCCCTCTTGACCTTGGGAGTTTTGTGGATTCTGAAAAGCCTGATGCTGCGGCGGATGATGACGATCTTGGCGATCGTGGCCGTTACGGGGACGCCGCTGATCGTTCCCGTGGCGGTCCCGGTTTTCGCGCCAACGGTCCCCGCCGCGATCTCCATGATGGCCGTTATCGTCGGAAAGCTTCGCGAAGATCATGCGGCCTGCCTGCGTTTGAAGCACGCTTGTGATCGTGACTTTGACGGTATGCCCCAAACGGCGCTTGCCGTTGTCCACCACGACCATGGTGCCGTCATCGAGATAGGCGACGCCCTGCTCGTGCTCCTTGCCTTCCTTGAGGATCTTGATCTCCATTTCCTCTCCCGGCATCACGACGGGTTTTAAGGCGTTCGCGAGATCATTGATATTGAGGACCTTGACGCCCTGGAGTTCGGCGACCTTGTTCAGATTGTAATCGTTCGTGAAGACCTTCGCTTGAAGCACCTGCCCCATTTTGACAAGTTTGGCGTCAACCGTATTGAACTCCGGAAAATCCAGTTCGTGGATCTTGACCGTAATATTCGGATTTGACTGGATGGCATTCAGCACATCAAGGCCTCGGCGGCCCCGGTTGCGCTTCAAGGGATCGGAGGAATCCGCGATGAGCTGCAATTCCTTCAGGACAAAACGCGGGAGGATCAATTTACTTGAAAGGAAATGGGTGTTGGCGATATCCGCGATACGGCCGTCGATAATGACGCTTGTATCAAGAAGGATCATCTCCTCGGATGGCCCCTTGGAATCCAAATGAACGAACGGGATCATAAGACTGAACTCATCCTGGCCGCGAAGCACCGTAATGATGCCGAGATAGGAAAAGATGATCGCCGTCGCGACGCCGAAATTCCTGTTCACATCTTCCGGAAAATTCGCGTAGGCCAGCACCATCATAAAAAGGCGCTGCGTGAGAAGACCGAGAGCGAAACCGGCAATCACGGAAAGAATGTTCCGAACGGTGTACTGCTTGAAGAAAATGTCGATTAAAACAATGATGCTACCGCCCAACACCCCCGCCGCCGCCGAGATCCAGGCGCCGTAAGGAAGATTGAGACCGGAAAGCCATTGCGCGTAATGACCGAAAATGCCACAGCAAAGAACAAAAAGAATCCTTATAAAAAGTATCATGATCACAACTCCTTTGATCGTCCGCGTCAAGCGGGTATGAATGATAGTTTATATTCATTGGTTCCTATTCGATGAACATCATGGTTTCGTTTAAACTAGCCAGAGAAAATACCATTTTCTCTTGCTCTTTGAGTCCTTGCGGACGAGTTTCCAGGGATGCGCCCGCACATCTTTTGCGAACGCGTCCATTTCCTGATAAAGATCGTCTTCCATCACGAGCCTTCCGAGCGTCCCTTCCCCTTTTTCGACCTTAGCCGCCACAGTGGCAAGCGAAGCGCTCAAAGACTCGATATTTTTAAAGCTTTGATTGATATCCCCGTCGGGTTTTTTGAGCGAATCGTTAAGTGACCCGCTCAGCGAGGAAATATTATCCAAAGCCTCGTGGGCCTTATCCATCATTTCCTCGACCGCCACCAAAGGCACTCCCTCAACCACCGAACCCTTGCGAAGAAGCGGAAAAGCGCCGGGCCTCGGGGTGATCTCGACATGCGGTTCGCTTAAAATATGCGTACCCCGTATCGTGAACTCGTAATTTTCTCTGATTTCCGCCCCCTTTTCAATGAAAAGTTTGACCTTCACGCGGTTCTGCTGTTTCGCCCCGTCATAGAAAAGGTCCACCTTGCTCACTTCACCGACGCGAACGCCCGCCATGCGCACCGGCGCCCCTTTATTGAGGATGCTGACATAATCGTAAATCACGTCCACCGTATAGCCGGAACGGAACAGATAAACACCGCTGACAAAAAAGAGGACTAACGTCAAAAAGATGAATCCCAGGATGACAAAGACCCCCACCGAAACCTCGTCGTTTTTCTTCTTCATAATTGCTCCATTTCTTTTTTAGAATGATTCGTAATAGGCCCGTGCGCCGAACCGGTAATAAATTGCTGAACAACAGGATCGGGAGAACGCCGGATCTCATCCGGCGTCCCGACAGCAATGATCCGTCCTTCGTAAAGCATGGCGATCCGGTCGGCCACCTTGTAGGCGCTTGTCATATCGTGGGTCACCACGATCGAGATCACCTTCAGCTGCTTCTGCATCCTTAAAATAAGATCGTTAATGACGTCGGCGTTGATCGGGTCCAGGCCGGTCGTCGGTTCGTCATAAAGAATGATCTTCGGCTCATTGCAGATCGCGCGCGCGAGCCCCACTCTTTTCTTCATCCCGCCCGAGAGACTTGCGGGCATAAGCTCCTCAACGCCTTCGAGGCCGACCAACCCGAGCTTTTCCCGGACTTTCTCGTCGACCGTGTTTTCCGAAAGCTTGGTATGTTCGATCAGCGAAAAACCCACATTGTCCCGCACGGTCAAAGAATCAAAAAGCGCGGCCCCCTGGAAAAGCATGCCGAGCTGAAGCCGGAACTGGTCCTGTTCGTCCGGCGCCATCGAGAACATCGAGCGGCCATCGATCTTAATGTCCCCCTGGTCCGGCTCTAGGATCGCCATGATGTGCTTCAAGAGCACGCTTTTCCCGCAGCCCGAGCGGCCGATGATCACCACCGTCTCCCCCTCTTGAATGGTCAGATCGACCCCTCGAAGAACATGCTGCGTACCGAACCACTTATGAAGCCCTTGGATCTGGATCACAAAACCCATCCTTCGTTAAAAGAAATAAAAGAGCGCCGAAAAAAGCGCGTCGGAAGCGATCACCATAATAAGCGAAACCACGACCGCAAGCGTTGTGGCGCGACCCACGCCTTCGGCCCCGCCGCGCGCGTTAAAACCGAAATAACATCCTACGACCGTGATGATCCCGCCGAAAAAGAACGCCTTGATCAGCCCCGTTACCACGTCCTTGACCATCAAAGCATCGATCCCGCGCTTGATGTACATATGAGAACTCATCCCGAGCTTAAAGACCGAGATAAGATAACCCCCGAACATCCCGATCACGTCCGCATAAATGGTCAAAATAAAAAGCATGAAGAGGCCCGCGATAAAGCGCGGAACCACCAGGTATTGGACGGGATTTGTCGCGAGGGATTCCAACGCGTCGATCTGCTCGGTGACCTTCATGGTCCCAAGCTCTGCCGCGATCGAGGCGCCCACGCGGCCCGCGACCACCATGGCGGTCAACACGGGGCCAAGTTCGCGGCACAAAGAAACCGAGATCAGATCGGATGTGAACTTTTCCGCCGAAAAAAGACGCAGTTGATAGGCGGACTGGAGGGCAAGGACCATCCCTGTGAATAACATCGTAAGAAAAACCAAAGGAAGCGACATAACACCGATCTTGTTCATCTGGTCCAGCGTCGCTTTCCAGCGGATCTTTTTTGAGGTCATCAGAACGCAGGTATTCGCGAAAAGATAAGAGATGCCGCCGGCCCCTTTAAAAATATCGATACATCCCGCGCCAAAATCCCTCAGCCACGATCGGACGGACACGGTCTTTCTCAGCTGACGCCACTCCATCACAACACCCCTCCGCTCTAAAACCTTAATTTGGGCCCTAGCTTTAACGCTGATTCTTCTTCGTCGTCCCGGGCCGCAGGATCCCCCTCATCATGAGACGCCTTCGGAGAGCCGGCCTCGAGTACCGAAAATTCACCCCAATCGCCCAACTTCGCGCGGTTCATCTCCAAACCGCCCTTTTCTTTATGGAGCGAAGCTTCGATCCCTTTCCATATCACGAACTTGTCCGGAGTCTGTATTTTTACTCCGGCAAATATATTGTCAAGCTTCAAATCCAATGCGCCGGTCAGAAAAAAAACTGTCCTGCCTTTCCAGATCTTCGAATCCTTCAGGGGCAGGTACGGGAGAAATCCCCGGAGTTGAATGATACCACGGTCGTAATCGAGTTGCCCCCATTTTCCGTCGCGGATATTAAAGACGGCTGAGATTTCCGGATTCTGAAAATCCCCCTCCACGTTCAATTTTCCTTCCATATGGCCGCCAAGGGCCTTCGGAAGCGGTTTGGCCATGAATTCCTGAATACGCCCGAGGTCCAGGTCCGGAACGTGGACCGTGAATTTTGCCTTGGGCTTTTTATCCCGGAGCGTGACCTGACCCGTCATCCGGAGCCGCTCCCCCCAGGAGCTCCGGAACCCGGTGATCCCGGCCGGGCTTAGGTCAAAACTTCCTTTAAAATCTTCGAAAGGCTGCTGGTCCAAAATAAAATAATCCGTTTCGAAATCCCCTTTGAAGAGAATGTCCCGCCCTTTCCATCGAAGGGACGCCGCATGAAGAAAAAGCTTTCCCTTTGTCACAAGGTCCAGTCCCCAGAATTTCACGTGATCAAAGTTGAAGTTGAGCACAAAATCAAGCCCGCGCAGATTTGAATGGATCGCCATACGCCTGGCGTTTTTCTCAAGAAGCCATTCGTAGTTGCCGGTCGCAAAATCCAGTTCGCCGCGGCCTTGATACCCCGAATCAACCGTGAGCGTCTCCACAATAAAGCGCTTCTTTTCCTGGCGTGCTTTGCCGTTGAATTGATAGGCGGCCCCTTCGAAAACCTTGACCGAACCGGAAAGGTCCTGGCGCGAAAGATCCAAAAAGACATCAAGCTTGAAGGCGATTGCGGTCTTTCCGACCTCAAGATGACATTCGATCTTGGGCTGGCGATCTTGATTTAAAAAAGCGCCCGAAAGTTCCGCGCTCCACCCGTAAAGGGTCCCCGTCAGTTCCTCAAAAAATAAGTCGCGATCCGCCCACCGGACCTTTCCCGTAAGGGCCTTGAGTGGAAGCGGGATGTCTTGGGCAAAATCCATACCCTCCAGCTCAAGCCAAAGATCATGAGTTTTTCCCGAAGGGTCCACGGTTCCGCGGATACGGACCCGGCCTTCCATGAGGCCGCTTGCGCGGGCCCGGATATCCACTTCGACTTTTTTATCCGCAACCGGCTGGATCTTCCCGTCCACGTTGTGAAGCAGGATCTCTTTCCCCAGCGAAGGAAGAAGATAACGGATCTCGCCCCCCGTAAAATCCAGGGAGGGCACAAAAAAACCCGGAAGCCCTCCGGAAGAATTCTCAAAATAACGGTAAGGAAACTCGTCCGGCTCGATCAGGATCGCCGGGTTTTTCAAGACAACGCCGGCAGGCACATCCCATTTGCGCTCCCAAAGCTGGCGGATGTGGTATTGGAATAAAAGACGCTCCACGCGGACCAACTGGGAGCCGCCTTTCGAGGAAGGGGTCTCGATCAGGATCTTTTCAAGGGCCAGCTTGGTGAAATGGTAGGGCCGGATCTCGCCGATATGAACCTTGGCTTTAAGGTATTCGCCGACCTTTTGTTCGGCGAAACGCTTGAAATCTTCCGATTGGGCGATCCCGTAAAGAAAAAAATTCAAAGAGATGAATAAAAGAAGGGCGACGAGCGCTGAAAGGGAGAAAAGAAGCTTCAGGAAAGAAAGAGCCCGGCGCATGATCACTCTGCGCTATGTTGCTTTTTCAAAAGAGATCCTCTCGCCTCGGATCTCCGCGCGGATCTTATCCCCCTCCTGGAATTTTCCGCCCAGGATCTCTTCGGCCAGAACGTTCTCGATATAACGCTGGATCGTCCGCTTGAGCGGCCGGGCTCCGAAGACGGGGTCGTAGCCGTGATCGATGAGAAACTTCAGGACCTCATCGGAGAGGATCAGTTCCATTTTCTTGTCCTTGAGACGGTCCTGCACCTCTTTAAGCTCGATGTGGATGATCTGCTCGAGGTCCTGGCGCGTCAGCGGATGAAAGACGATCGTATCATCCACGCGATTCAAGAATTCCGGCCGGAAGACCTTTTTGGTCTCATCCAAAAGTTTCTGCTTCAGAACGTCGTAGTTCATTTCGTCTTTTTTCGGCGCAAAACCCAGGTCTCCTTGTTTGCGAATGAGATCGGCTCCGACGTTGGAGGTCATGATCACGATCGTGTTGCGAAAATCCACCTTCCGCCCGAACGAATCCGTCAGGCGCCCTTCTTCCATGAGCTGAAGGAGGATATTGAAGACATCGGGATGCGCTTTCTCGATCTCATCCAACAGTACCACTGAATACGGCCGGCGGCGCACTTTCTCGGTAAGCTGCCCTCCTTCCTCATAGCCCACGTAACCGGGAGGCGCCCCAACCAGGCGCGATACGTTGAATTTTTCGCCATATTCGGAGCAATCCACCACGACGACCGCGTCTTCATCGCCGAACATAAAATCAGCGAGCGCGCGGGCCAGAAGCGTTTTCCCGACCCCTGTGGGACCTAAGAAAATGAAAGAACCGATCGGCCGCCGCGGATTGCGGAGCCCCGAGCGTGAACGGCGGACTGCGTGCGCTATGGCACGGATCGCTTCATCCTGACCGATGATCTTTTTGTGCAACTCCTCTTCCATTTTAAGAAGGCGCGCCGTCTCTTTTTCCTCAAGGCGCGCGAGCGGTACTCCTGTCCATTTAGAAACCACAAACGCGATGTCTTCCTCGGTCACCTGCACTTCAACCTCGGATTTGGACTCTTTCCAGCTTTTTTTCATCCGCTGAAGCTCTTCCTTGGCTTTGCGTTCGTCATCGCGCATCTTGGCCGCTTTTTCAAAATCCTGGGCCTTGATCGATGCCTCTTTTTCGCGGCGCAGGGCCTCGATCTCGGATTCCGCTTTTTTGAGGTCTTTCGGCATTGTGGTCACGGAAAGCCGCGCGCGGGAAGCGGCCTCATCGATAATATCGATCGCTTTATCCGGCAGAAAACGGCCGGAGATATAGCGGTCCGAAAGCTTCGCCGCCGCTTCAAGCGCCTCATCGAGGATCTTCACCCGGTGATGGGCCTCGTACTTATCGCGCAACCCTTTCAGGATCTGGATCGTGTCATCTACAGAAGGCGGGTCGACGACCACAGTCTGGAAACGGCGGGCAAGGGCCGCGTCCTTTTCGATGTATTTCCGGTATTCATCAAGCGTGGTGGCGCCGATGCACTGGATCTCGCCGCGGGAAAGAGAGGGTTTAAGGATATTGGAAGCGTCGATCGCGCCCTCCGCGCCGCCCGCCCCGACCAGGGTATGCAATTCATCGATAAAGATCATGACATTTTCCGTGCGGCGGATCTCATCCATCACGGCCTTGATGCGTTCTTCGAACTGTCCGCGGTATTTCGTTCCCGCCACCATGAGCGCGAGATCGAGCACGACAATACGCTTATCCGCCAAGATCTCCGGCACATCGCCGGCGAT
>Ga0116153_10002481_pt1 | contig 14503 bp, 13 predicted proteins | sample AD_UKC028_MetaG_FD_89896 | JGI IMG/M metagenome (GOLD analysis project Ga0116153, IMG submission 89896) | Active sludge microbial communities of municipal wastewater-treating anaerobic digesters from USA - AD_UKC028_MetaG | ecosystem: Engineered > Bioreactor > Anaerobic > Digestate | place: USA...
CGAGACGGTTTTTTTCAACATAACAGCCGGTAACGGCAAGTTTGGCTTTGGGATGCTCGCGGCGCAGACGTCTTATCCAGTAACGGCTCGTCCGGTCCGCATCCTGGGTCACGGTGCAAGTATTGACTACGACCAGATCGCAAGGCGCGCCGCGCTCCCCTTCGATATCCCGAAAACCTTTTTGTTCGAGCGATTCGCGCATGGCCTGTGTTTCGTACTGATTGACCTTGCAGCCGACCGTATAGAAACGGACATTCTTTTTGGAGGAAAGATGCGATGTCATGACGCGACGAGAATATTTGAGAACCGGATCGAAGCGAGGATCCCGATGAACGCGGTATCGGCTTTAAACAAGATCTCGCCCAAACCGACAAGATGCAGGTTCTTTTCTTTGCGGTGCCACCGGGCCCAGCGGATCTCATCTTCGGAGAACCCTCCTTCCGGCCCGACGAAAATGTTCAGGGCTTTGACTGCACCCTTCGTTTCGGCGAATCGTTTAAGCCACGCCGGAAAAGTCAAAGCGTCGGGACCCGGATGAAAGATCACGACAAGCTCTTCCGGAGGAAGAGCCGCAAGGGCTTTTTTGAATTCCTGGGGCTCCCGGATCCGGAGGACCTTAAGATTGCCCGATTGCTTGCTCGCTTCACGGGCGATGCGGTTCCAGCGCTCAACGATCTTGCCGGTTTTTTCCTCTGCGATCTGGACCTCACAATGTTCGGAGGTGACCGGACAAAACTCGTGCGCGCCAAGTTCCTGGGCTTTTTCGACAAGAAGATCTGTTTTTCCTTTGCGCAACATGACGGGGAAAACCCGAAGCGTGACGGCATCGTCGAACGAGCCGGTCCTTACGAGGATCTTCCGAATCTGGAGGCAAGCGCGGCCTTCGGCGTCGAATTCGCCCACCACCGCTTCGGCCTCGCCGCCTTGCCCGTCCGTCACCAGACAGCTGTCGCCCGGACGCAAACGGACAATATTCTTGAGGTGATGGGTCTCAGCCGGGTCAAGCCAAAGATCATGCGGTGTATGTTGTAATTTTTGTTGGGTAAAGAACCGGCGTAATTTTCTTGTCTGAGTTTTTTTAGCCATAACATTTTGACCGCTTCAGGAAAAAAAGACCCGCGGGACGAATCCCGCGGGCCCGATCTGTTTTAAGAGAACTTGTGGAAGTAAAAGGCGGTTTTACTTCTTTGCCGGCGCTTCTTTCTTTTTGGCTTCCTTTTTGACGTCGGGAGCCGGGGCGCCTTCGGTCTTGGCTTCTTCTTTCGGCTTCTTGTGGCGCACAACATTCTGGGCTAACGGGCCTTTTTCCCCTTGAACGATATCGAATTCCACTTCTTCGTCGGGATTAAGCCTTTTGTAGCCCTCTCCCTGGATCGCGGAATAGTGGACGAAGATATCGCGTTCCTCGCCTTCTTTGCGGAGGAACCCGAAACCCTTCACGTTCGAAAACCATTTTACTTTGCCCTTCTCTGCCATACCGCCTCCTTAACGATCTTTCAAAATTCAACCCGCGTCACAGACTATCCGGACGCGGCCTGCGCCCTTCTATTTCACTTTGATCTTCAACACAAGCCCGGGCTTGAAGACCACGACCTTCTTTTCGGGTACGGTCACTTCCTCGCCGGTCCTGGGATTGCGTCCCAAACGGCCCCGGCGGTTCTTCACTTTAAAAACGCCGAAATTCCGCAACTCGACCGTTTCACCGCGTTGAAGGCTTTCAGAAATAACATCGAGGGTTTTCTGGACGATCTTCTTGACATCGATCTGGGTGAGATTCGTTTCATTCGAGACCTTCATCACGATATCTTTTTTAGTCAAATTCCCACCTCCTTTATCGAAGAAGCAAGGGGGTTTTCACCCAACTGCTTGTCCTGTTTGAAGATGCGAGAAAATAGCAAATCCGCTGGTCCCTGTCAAGCGATTTAAGTTGTAACTTCAGGCGCGGACAGGGGTTAACGAAAATAATCCGCTTCAAGAGCGGATCTTAACGCAATTTTCGCCTAAAAGACGCTCGAGTTCTTCAAAAAGAACATCCGAGGTCGAAACTTTCAGCTTATCGCCGGAATCAAGAACGGTCATGCGTCCTTTGGGGTCCTGGAGGGTAAGATAAACAGGCGTGCTTCCCTTATGCTTCACGAGGATTTTCCGCACTTCCTGTAAAACATCGGGGCTTAGGCCCGCTGTCTTGATATTGACGGCGATGAGACGCGTAAAACGCTTCGGAACTTCTTCAAGGGGCACGATCTCATCGGCGAGGATCTTTGCGACGTCGTCGCGGGCATCGACTTTCCCGCGCACAAAAATAAGCGCGTCTTTTTGAAGCAAGTCCCCCGCGGCCTTAAAAACACTTGGAAAAATAACCGTTTCACAGGAGCCGTTCAGGTCCTGCAAGCTGATGAAGGCCATCTTATCCCCTTTTTTCGTCAGGATCTCTTTCATCGTATCGATGATCCCGCCGATCGTGACCTCCGCCTGATGATTGAATTCCGAAAGATTGGCCGTGGAAGCCGTCGCGTAATTCTTGAGGATCTTGCTGTATTTGGAAAGAGGATGGGAAGAAACATAAAAACCGATCAATTCGCGCTCATAAGCAAGTTTTTGGTTTTCCGGCCATTCCGGAATATCTGGCACCGCGGCTTGCTGATCATGAAACGCTTCGGGGCCGGCGCCGCTTTCAAAAAAGGAAAGCTGGCCGCGGCTGCGGTCTTTTTGGAGGTTCGAACCCATATCAACAACCGTATCAAGCATGGCCATCAGCTGGGAGCGGTGGAGCTTCCATTCATCGAAGGCCCCGCATTTGATCAAACTTTCCAGGACTTTATGGTTGCAGGTGCGAAGGTCCACGCGCTGGACAAAATCAAAGAGCGAGCGGAAGGGCCCGTCTTTCATCCTCGAACCGATGATCGATTCGATCGCGGTCGAACCGACATTTTTGATCGCCGCGAGTCCGAAGCGGATGTGATTACCGACGCAGGTAAAATCCGAAAAACTTTCGTTGACCGCGGGCGGAAGGACATCGATCCCCATCTTTTTGGCGGCTTCGATGTATTGCACGACCTTATCCGTGTTGTTCATTTCCGAGGTAAGAAGCGCTGTCATGAACTCCACCGGATAATGCGCCTTAAGATAAGCCGTTTGATAAGAAACCGCGGCGTAAGCCGTCGAATGGGATTTGTTGAAACCGTAGCCGGAAAAGTAATCGATAAGTTCCCAGATCTTCTCGGCGACCTTTTCTTTGACGCCGCGCTTCATGGCGCCGTCTACAAAGGCTTTTTTCTCCTTGGCCATGACCTCCGGGATCTTTTTTCCGATCGCGCGGCGAAGCGAATCGGCTTGCGCAAGCGTAAATCCCGCGAGATCGCTCACGATCCGCATCACTTGCTCCTGATAAAGGATGACGCCATAAGTTTCTTTCAGGCTTGGTTCAAGCGCCGGATGATCGTACTTGATGAGTTTGGGATCGCGCATCCGTTTGATGAAATCATCCACCATGCCGCTCCCAAGCGGACCCGGGCGGTAAAGCGCGAGCAAGGCCACAAGATGTTCGAAACGGCTCGGCCTCATTTTTTTAAGAAGGTCGCGCATCCCCGAACTTTCAAGCTGGAACACCCCGAGCGCGTCGCCCTTGGCAAGCATTTCATAGGTCTCGGGATCATCCTCCGGAAGGTTTACGATATCCACTTTGACGGCGCGCATTTTCTGGACGATCTTGACCGTTTCATCGATCACGGTAAGCGTTTTAAGGCCGAGAAAATCCATTTTAAGAAGGCCGATCTTTTCGAGGTCTTTCATGGTGTACTGGGTACAGATCTGGTCTTCGGTCTTATAAAGCGGGACATGTTCCGTGAGCGGAACATCCGAGATCACAACGCCGGCCGCATGGATCGAGGCGTGGCGTGAAAGCCCTTCAAGCGCCTGAGAGGTTCCGATCAGCTGCGCGACCCTGGCATCCGAATTAACCATTTCTTTTAACGCGGGCTCGCGTTCCAGGGCCTGCTTGATCGTGATCTTAAGCTCCAGCGGGATCATTTTCGCGATGCGATCCACTTCCCCGTATGAAAAACCCATGACGCGTCCCACGTCGCGCACGGCCGCTTTCGCCGCCATGGTCCCAAAGGTAATGATCTGCGCGACGCTCTGGGTGCCGTATTTACGTTTCACATAATCGATCACTTCATCGCGGCGTTCGTAACAAAAGTCGATATCAATATCCGGCATGCTGACGCGTTCGGGATTGAGAAAGCGTTCAAAATAGAGCTGGTGCCTGATGGGATCGATATCGGTGATATGAAGCGCATAGGCCACGAGACTGCCCGCGGCGGACCCGCGGCCCGGACCCACAGGGATATTTTTTTCGCGGGCAAAACGGATAAAATCCCAAACGATCAAAAAGTAGCTGATATAACCCATTTTGTTGATGAGATTGATCTCAGTGCGAAGGCGCGCCTCGTAATTCGCGGGGATCGATCCCGAAAAACGCTCGCGCAGAAGACCAAAACAAAGCTCTTCGAGATACTGGACTTGTGTTTTCCCTTCCGGCGGCGCGAATTGCGGCAGGAAGATCTTATGGAAATCAAGTTCGAGATTGCAGCGATTTGCGATCTCGATCGTGGAGTGGATCGCCTCGGGGATATCCTTAAAAAGGGCCTTCATTTCCTCGGCGGACCGGAGGTAATATTGGTCGCCTTGGTAACGCATGCGGTTCGGTTCGTCGAGCTTGGAACCCGTACCGATACAGATCAATGCGTCATGCGCCATCGCCTGGTTCTGGTGGATGTAGTGAACATCGTTGGTGGCAACAATCCCGATTTTGAGATCTTTGGCGAGTTTCTGTGAACCTTGGATGACTTTTTTCTGCGGGTCAAGGCCGTGATCCATGATTTCAAGAAAAAACCGGTCTTTTCCGAAAATGCCGGCGTATTCCTCGGCGATCTTGCGGGCGTCATGCATTTCATCGTGATAAAGATAATACGGGATCTCGCCTTTAAGCCCGCCTGAAAGCCCTATCAGGCCTTCGGAATGTTCTTTAAGCACTTCTTTGTCGATGCGGGGCCGATAGTAAAAACCCTCCGTGTATCCGATGCTCGCCAACTTCATGAGGTTCTTATAGCCTCGCTCGTTCATGGCTAAAAGCGTCAGATGAAAAGACGCTTCTTTGATGCCGTGAGCCTGTTTTTCAAGGCGGGAGCCAGGCGCCACATAAGCCCCCATGCCGATGATGGGCTTAACGCCTTCTTTCATGGCTTTGGAATAGAACTGGATGGCGCCGAAAAGGTTGCCGTTGTCGGTCATGGCAAGCGCCGGGAAACGAAGTTCTTTGGCGCGAGCCATGAGCTCATCGATCTTGCAGGTGGCGTCGAGAAGGCTGTATTCGGTATGGCAATGAAGATGGACGAAATCGCTGTGTGACATGCTCGGGACTCGCAGCTCGTACCTCGGGACTCGTTAAATGATTACAAAAAACCAAAAAAGAACGAGAAACGAGTCCCTGGTCCCAAGTCCCGTTTTTTGGTTTTACTCCCACTCAATGGTAGCCGGGGGTTTGCTGGAAATATCGTAACAGACGCGGTTGATGCCGCGCACTTCGTTGATGATGCGATTCGAGATGCGGCCCAAAAGTTCCGGCGGCAATTTGGCCCAGTCGGCGGTCATGCCGTCTAAAGACGTCACGGCGCGCACCGCGACGGCGTTCTCATAAGTGCGCTCATCGCCCATCACGCCGACGCTTTGGATCGGAAGCAGGACCGCGAAGGATTGCCAAACCTTGTCGTAATAACCCGCCTTTTTGATCTCATCGATCACGATCCAGTCGGCTTTGCGTAGAAGATCGCAGCGGTCCTTGCGGACCTCGCCTAAAATACGGACCGCGAGGCCGGGTCCCGGGAACGGCTGCCGGCCCACGATGTCTTTGTCGATCCCGAGCGCGTAACCTACCGCGCGAACCTCATCTTTAAAAAGCTCTTTAAGCGGTTCGACGAGTTTGAATTTCATATCCTTCGGGAGCCCGCCGACGTTGTGATGGCTTTTGATCGTGCTGGTCGGGCCGCCGAAATAAGAAACCGATTCGATCACGTCCGGATAAAGCGTCCCCTGCGCGAGGAACGGCACCTTGCCCAAGCGGTTCGCCTCTTTTTGGAACACATCGATGAAGGTCTTGCCGATGATCTTGCGTTTTTTCTCCGGATCGATCACGCCTTTTAAGCGGCTTAAAAAGATCTTTTCGGCATCAACGACTTTGAGATTCATTTTAAAATGACCGCGGAATGTTTTTTCAACCTTATCGGCCTCTTTAAGACGCAGCAGGCCGTTATCGACAAAAATACAGTTGAGTTTCTTACCGATGGCTTTGTGGATCAAAACGGCCGCGACCGAGGAATCGACGCCGCCTGAAAGCCCGAGCACCACGCGGTCATGGCCGACCTGTTGGCGGATCTTTTTAACGGTTTCCTTGATGAAGGATTTTGGCGTCCAGTTCTGCCGGCAGCCGCAGACCCCGACCAGGAAGTTCTTCAGGATCCTGGAACCTAGTTCGGTATGAACGACCTCGGCATGGAATTGGATCGCATAGATCCCGCGCGCGGGATCGCCCATAGCCGCGAAAGGCGCGTTTTCCGTATAAGCCAGCCGCTCGAACCCTTGGGGGATCCTGTCGAGTTTATCCCCGTGGCTCATCCAGCAAGTGATCGTCTTCGGGATCCCGCGGAAAAGCGGGCTTTCGCGCTTGGAAACGTGAAGTTTTGCGAACCCATATTCGCGTTTTTTGGATTTGTGGACGCGGCCGCCGAGCTTGTGAGAAAGAAGCTGCATCCCGTAGCAGATCCCGAGGATCGGAACGCCGCAATGAAGAAAACGTTTATCGGGGATCGGAGCGCCTTTGCCGTAGACATTTGCCGGAGAACCCGAAAAGATGATCCCTTTCGGTTTTTCGGCCATGACTTTGTCAAAAGGCACGCTGAAAGGATAGACCTTGGAGAAAACTTTGTTTTCGCGCACACGCCGCGCGATCAGCTGCGTGTACTGCGACCCGAAATCAAGAACAATGATGGTTTGATCCATAAAACTCCAAAAACGGGGACTTGGGACTGGGGACTCGTTAAAACAAGAGACGAGTCCCGAGGAACGAGTCCCGCGGTTTATTTACACATTCCGAGCTTTTGCGCGGATTGGAAGAGTTTTCCTTCCGTCTTGATGGCCGGCGCGATCACGATCTCGGTCAGCTGCATCTCCCGGATATTCTTGGCACCGACATTTCCCATCGAAGTACGAAGCGCGCCGACAAGGTTCTGCGTCCCGTCGTCAAGACGCGCGGGCCCGTAGAGGATCTCCTCCAGCGTCCCGGTGGTTCCAACGTGAATTCTTGTGCCGCGCGGCAAGTTTGCGTGCGGCGTCGCCATCCCCCAATGGAATCCGCGGCCGGGGGCTTCTTTCGTCCTGGCGAACGCCGAACCGACCATGACGCCGTCCGCGCCGCTTGCGATGGATTTGCAGATATCCCCGCCCGTGGACATGCCGCCGTCGGCAATGATAGAAACATATTTACCGGTCTTTTTGTAATAGAACTCGCGCGCCGCGGCGCAATCCGCGATCGCGGTCACCTGCGGAACGCCGATCCCGAGCACGCCGCGTGTCGTGCAGGCGGAGCCTGGTCCGATGCCGACAAGAAGCCCCGCGCAACCCGTTTCAGCGAGTTCGAGCGCGACTTTATAAGTCACACAATTGCCGAGGATCACAGGGATCTTCATCTTCCTGCAGAGTTTCTTGAAATCAACGACCTGGTAGGCTTTTGCGATATGACGCACGGTGGTGACGGTGGATTGCACCACAAAGATATCCGCGCCCGCTTCTTCGACGATCTTTCCGAATCGTTCGGCGCGCTGCGGGATCGCGCTCACGGCGCAAAGGACTTTTGCTTTCTTGATCTCCCGTACGCGTTTAGCGATCAGTTTTTCATTGATGGGCTTGACGTAAAGCTTCTGGACAAGCTGCGTCGCCTTTTCCGGCGTCGCCTTGGAGATCTCCTCAAGGATCGTTTCATAATCATCGTAGCGGGTATAGATCCCCTCGAGGTTCAGGACGGCCAGACCGCCCAGCTTCCCCATCGCGATCGCGAACTTGGGATCCACGACACCGTCCATCGCCGAAGCCAGGAACGGGATCGGGAGCGTCATATCCCCCAAAGGCATTTTAATATCAACCTCTTCGGGATTGATGGTGATATCCCCCGGCACTAATGCGATCTCATCAAAACCATAAGCCCTGCGTGCTTTACGATCTTTTCCGATAAAAACCGACATGGCGGTCTCCTCCTTAAATGACAGCATCATTTACGGAACAAAGAGACGTAAATGATAGGCTGGAATTTAACCCCGCACCCAGATATTCCGGGAGATAACCCGGCTGCAACTGGGTGCGGGGTTTAGTTCGGTCATGTGACTTATATTCGCTTTGCTTCATAAGTCACGACCTTACTAAAAATAAAAAAGGCACAAGAACAGGCGCTTGAAGCGCTTTCTTGTGCCTAAAAATGCGTTGAAGTGCGGTTGTTTCGTGTCCCATTTGCGGTATCATACAAAAGCCTTCTATCCTTGTCAACCGCACAGCTTCTTCGATTGTTATTTTAAAGACGCTATGTTACATTATCCGTCCTATGTTGAAGTTCTTGCGAAAATACACCAAACTTATCATCTGGGTCGTGGTCGGTTCTTTTATTCTCTGGGGCGGCTACTCCGTAAGCGCTCTCAAGAAAGAAGGGCGTTTTGCGGGCGAAATATTCGGTAAGACCGTTTCTTTTCAGGAATACAATCAATTCTATAGCGCGACCCAGCTTTTCATGCCGACGGAAAAACCTCTGGAAGACCCGGAAGCGCTCCGCAGCTATACCTGGCAGAATATTATCTACGCCCGTGAAGCGAAGCGCGAGGGCGTCAAGATCTCGGATGAGGACGTCCGTAATGAGATCGCGAACCTCCTCAAGCAACAGGGGCTTGTGAATCCGACGCAGGAACAATACAAGATCTGGCTGACCCGCGCGCTCCATATGTCGCCGCGCGATTTTGAGGAAGGGCTCCGGGAGTTCATGCGCATTCAAAAACTTTTGCGCGTCAAGATCGCGAGCTTTACTCCGGTCGACGCTGATAAGGTCACGGACCCGAAAGAAAAAGAAAAGATCATCGAAAAGCAAAAAACGGATTTCATGGTCTGGACCGCCGACGTCAATAAACGGGCCAACCTGAAAGACTACCTCGCCCTGCCAAAACCGGCGGAGGAAACCACGGAAGGGCTCGAAGAAGAGGCGCCAGCGCCTGAGCCCGCTCCCGCCACATCTGAAAAGACCCCGGCCGAGAAATGATCCCTATGCGTAAAACCGTTGAAGAGTTCGCAAAAATGATCGGCGGTACGGTGGTAGGCGATGCTTCGACTGTGATCGAAGGGATCACAAATTTTGAAAATCCGCTGAAGGGCCATATTTCTTTTGTTCAGGACGAAAAAGGTTTCCGGTCGCTTGAAACTTCCGAGATCGCCTGTATCATCGTCCCAAAACAAATCAAACAATCCTCCAAGGTCCTGATCCAGGTCGAATATCCCAAACGGGCTTGGGCGCAGATCCTCCGCGAGCTCTTCCCCGCCAAGAAATTCCCTGGCACGATCGCCTCAAATGCTTCGATCGCTAAAACGGCCAAGATCGGAAAGGACGTGACGATCGAATCTTTCGTGACGGTTTGTGATCATGCCGTGATCGGTGACCGATCGGTTCTTCGCGCGCACGCGTTCGTAGGAGAAAACGTGAAAATCGGCTCCCATTGCGTGATCCACCCGAACGTAACGATCTACGAGAACTCCGAACTTGGAACCAATGTAGTCGTCCATGCGGGGACCGTGATCGGGGCGGACGGCTTCGGCTATGTCGCGACACCCGCAGCCCATGAGAAACTGCCGCAGATCGGGAATGTCGTGATCGAAGATGATGTGGAGATCGGCGCCTGTTCGACGATCGACCGTGCGGCGATCGGCTCCACGCGGATCGGCAAAGGCTGCAAGATCGATAATCTTGTCCAGATCGCCCACAACGTCGTGATCGGGCCGCACACGGTCATCTCCGCGCAAACCGGTATCTCCGGAAGCTGTAAGATCGGTTCTCATGTCACGATGGGCGGAAGCGTCGGTTTAGGCGACCATGTGGAGATCGGCGATTGGGCGATGATCGGCGCCGGCGCGGGGTTCCCTTCCAATAAGAAAGTTCCTGGCAAACAGATCTATTTCGGCCAGCCCGCCCGGCCGTATCAGGAAATGAGAAAACAGTTCGGCGCCCAGCTTCGCGCCGCGGAAACTTTGGATGATGTCCGCGTACTCAGGAAAAAGGTCGCGGAACTGGAAAAGAAGCTCGGAATACCTTCCCCCAAATAAATCCCGCGATCCTTTACTTTAGGAATTTTTATTACTCTTCCCTTTTTAGCCGGATCAAGCTCAGAAATTCACTGCGGGAGCGCGCGTCCTTGCGGAAAGCTCCGAGCATGGAACTTGTGATCGTGTAGGAATCGGCTTTCCTGACGCCGCGCATGGACATGCAGAGATGGAGCGCTTCGATTACCACGGCAACGCCTTTGGGATTGAGGGCGTTCATCAGGCACTCCGCGATCTGGGTCGTAAGCCGTTCCTGGACCTGGAGGCGTCTTGAAAAAACCTCGACAACGCGCGGGATCTTGGAAAGACCGATGATCTTGCCGTTCGGGATATAGGCGATATGGGCTTTGCCGTAGAAGGGCAGAAGATGGTGCTCGCAAAGCGAAAAAAGCTCAATATCCTTCACGATCACCATTTCATCATAAGGCTCTTTGAAGACGGCGTTTTTAAGGATCTCTTTCGGATCGAGCTTATAGCCCTGGGTTAGATACTTCAGGGACGTCACAACGCGTTCGGGCGTGCGTCGAAGGCCTTCGCGGCCGGGATTTTCTCCCAATAAAGCCAGCATTTCGGTCACTAACTTCGGGAATCGCGCCTCATCCTGCGTTTTTTTTGATCTTGCCATAATTATTCTCCTTCAATCTTTATTTGAGCGCGCGGCGGATCGCTTCCGCGATCTTCATGAACCGTTCGCTGATCGTGCTTTTAGGGTATCCCATGACGACCGGGAGCCCTGAATCCCCGCACTCCCGGATCTGCGCCTCAAGAGGAATATCCCCCAAGAACGGGACTTGAAAAACTTCGGCCATTTTTTCTCCCCCGCCTTTTCCAAAAACAGGGCCTGTCATGTTCTCGATCACGCCGAGAACAGTGACTTCCAGCTGCCGGAACATGTTCACGGCTTTACGCACATCGCCAAGCGCCACTTCCTGCGGGGTGGTCACCACGACCGCGCCTGATAAATGCACCCACTGCGATAAGGAAAGCTGCACATCACCCGTGCCGGGGGGCAAATCTACGACAAGAAAATCAAGTTCGCCCCACTCCACGCGATGCAAAAATTGTTCGATAGTTTTATGAAGGAGCGGGCCGCGCCAGATCACGGGCTGTTCGGGATCTGCAAAAAAACCGATCGAGATCGCCCGAATACCATGCGCGTCGATCGGAGCGATCTTCTCGCTCTGGCCGGCGGTTTCCGGCTTTTTATCCGCCGGGATCCCGAGCATGATGGGAATGTTGGGGCCGTAGATATCAGCATCCATCAGGCCCACGCGGGCGCCAAGCTTTTTAAGAGCCAGCGCCAAATTTACGGCCACGGTGGATTTTCCCACTCCGCCTTTGCCGCTTGCGACGGCGACCACATGCTTGACGCCGGGGATCGGCTGGATCGCCGAAGGGTTCACGCCACATTTCGGTTTTTCCGAAAAATGCACGTCGCAGCCCGAAGCGCCGATCGCCAACACCGATTGGATGATCGTTTCCCGGAATTGGTCCCGAAGACGCGGGTCCTCGACCGAAGATTCCAGATGAAGGAACACGCGGTTTTTGTCGACCTCGATCTCGCGCACGAGCCCGAGCGAAACAATATCCTCGCCTACCAAGGGTTCCCGGATCTGTTTGAGACAATCAAGGACCTTCTCCCGGGTGATTTTGTTGAATGTCGTCATGAGATCATGCCTGTTACGGACGATTCGCCGCGGCTGGTTTCAAGATAAACCATAAAAATAATCCCGCAAGGATGAGAATAAACCATCCAGCGACTCCGTCATAAAGGATCTTGGATCCCCAAAAAAGCGATTTGCCTCCCTGGAATTCCATAAAAAGATCGTCGAGGCGGATAAAAAAGACGCATCCCGCATGCAGGCCGATCGCGGGATAAAGCGAACCGCTCCGGCAAACCGCTCCGTTCAAGGCGAGCCCGAAAAAGAAAAGCCCGACGGCTTGAGGCCAGAATTTCGGCCATGCCGCAAGCGAAACAAAAGGCGCCCCGATCAACCGGAGCCCGTCAATAAAGTTCGGATCCGAGCCGACAAAGATCTTTTTCATGCCGACAAAATGAACGCTTGAATAAAAAACGGTCGCCACAAGAACAGCCAAGAGGATTTTATTCTTAAACAAACCCTGGAGGGACCTAAACACAAAACCCCGGAAGAAAAATTCTTCCATAACCCCTATCAGAAGACCGGTGCCTAAGGCCGCTGCGATCTTCCCCGTCCATTGCGCCCAATTCATGTCCTGGACGCTGAATGCCGCTCGGCCGGAAAGAACCTCGATGGTTGCGACTATGCCCAACATCCCGATCCCCGTCAAAAAACCAAGGATCAAAAGCCTGAAACTGGAAGACCCCCAGATCAGACCGAATTTAACGAGCGATTCTTTTTTGATGCGGACAAAAAATACGGCTGCGGCGATCGCGCCGATCATGACCAGACGGTTAAAAATACGCTCGAATTTATAATGATGGAACGTTTCAAAAAAATCGTAGAGGATCGGCGCCAAAAAAGCGCTCAAAAGAAGAATCCCTCCGAAAACACAAACGAATTTCAGGAAATTTTTCATACCTTTGGGAACTTTCCGTTATTTTAATTCGAGGATGATTTCGATCTCGACGGCGGCATTAAGCGGCAAACTGCTCATTCCCACAGCGGAACGGGCATGCGTACCGCGCTCCCCCAGGACTTCTCCCAGGATTTCGGAAGCGCCGTTCACTACTGCGGGGATCTCATAAAAATCCGGAGCGGTTTGGACAAAACCCGTCATCTTAACGATGCGGTTGATCTTTTCAAAACCGATCAAATGCTTCATGATGCTCAAAATATTAAGCGCCGCGAGACGCGCCGCCGCCCGGCCTTGCTCGAACGAAAGGTCCTTCCCGACCTTTCCCGCCAAAACTTTTCCTTCCGCATCTTTCGAGATCTGGCCGCTTAAAAAAGCGAGTTTCCCCGAAACGACAAAGGGCTGATAAAGCCCCGCGGGTTTCGGCGTCGGCGGCAACAAAAGCCCTAATTGTGCGATTTTTTCTTCAGGGGTCGTCATAGGGATTTATTTCCTGCCTATGATAAGCGTAGCCGCGCCAAAAGCAAAGCTTTTCGTCGTACAGTCGCGAAATCCAAAGGATTGCATCAATCGAATGGTTTCCTCCGGTTCCTGGAAACTTCGGACCGAACCGGAAAGAAAATCATAAGCCTTGCGGTTCCCCGAAATAACCCATCCGAGAAGCGGAAGAATGAATTTTAAATACGGAAAGAATAATATCCGCGCCCATAAACTCCGGGGCCGTGTGAGATCAAGGAATGCGGCTTTTCCGCCGGGATTCAGGACATGATGAACGCGGCTTAAGAATTCAGGAAATTTTCGGACGCTTCGCAGCGTAAATCCCGAGATCACAAGATCGAAACTCGAATCCAGGAACGGCATGTTTTCAAAATCCTCTTGAAGCCAAACAACGTTCCCCCGAACGGTGCGGCGGGCTTTTTCTAGCATGGCCTGAGAAAAATCGATCCCGGCAGCGCGCTCCCAGGACCTTCTTTGCAGAAAGCATTCTAAAAATTTCCCGGTACCGCAACCGATATCCAGAATGGATTTCGGTAAGAAATCTTTATCGCCTAAAATGACCTCCGTTGACCGGCGGCGCCAGGATTCCGACATGCCGAAACTAAGGATCTGATTTAAAAGATCATACCGGCCGCTGATCGAATCGAAGATCTTGCGAATGCTCTCTTTATCCATGGCAGGCGCTTCCGGCCTCTTCGAAGACTTTTACGATCTCATAATTTGTATTCCGCTGAACGGGGATAAAACCGGCGTCCCGGATGAGACGGATAAGGTCTTCGCGGCGCGTATCCGCCTTGATCCCCGTCGGCTCAAGGACTTTATCTTCGATCAGCGTACCGCCCATATCGTCGCAGCCGAACGCGAGCGCGATCTGCCCCATCCTTTGTCCTTCCGTCAGCCAACCGCTTTGGATATGCTGGAAATTATCGAGCATAAGGCGCGAGATGGCGACCGTTCTAAGATAATCGTCTCCGCCCGCCGAATTGATGTGATCCATCTTCGGCGTCCCATAAGGTACAAAACTCCACGGAATGAACGACCGGAAACC
>Ga0116153_10002489_pt1 | contig 14481 bp, 17 predicted proteins | sample AD_UKC028_MetaG_FD_89896 | JGI IMG/M metagenome (GOLD analysis project Ga0116153, IMG submission 89896) | Active sludge microbial communities of municipal wastewater-treating anaerobic digesters from USA - AD_UKC028_MetaG | ecosystem: Engineered > Bioreactor > Anaerobic > Digestate | place: USA...
GCTTCCCTCGGCATCTCGGAGCGGACCGTGGAGGCCCACTGCCTCCACGTCTACGCCAAGCTCGACGTCAAGAACAAGGCCGAGCTCGTGAGGCTCTGCGCCAAGTTCGACCTCCTGCCCTGAGGCCGGGCGCGGGGCCCCGTCGCCGGGGCGCGCCCCGGCTCAGGCGAGCGGGCCGAGGTCCTTGTCGCCCAGGAGCTGCCGGTACTGCATGTCCTCCTTGCGTATGTGGTTCCTGACCCAGTCGGTGAGGAAGGTGAGGACATCGACGCTGATGCCCAGCTCCTTGCGCTCGATCTTGCCTGCGAGCTCGGCCACGCTCCGCAGGAGCTCGGCGTGCTGGCGGGCGTGCTCCTCGCGCCGCTCGTAGCCGTAGAGCTCGAAGGCCTTCTCCTCGGTCGCGAAGTGGTACTTGGTGTAGGAGCCGAGCTCCGAGAAGATGTGCTCCAGCACGGAGCTCCCCTTGCCGCCCCGCATCGCCTCGTGCAGCTCGTTGACCAGGGCGATCAGCCTCCGGTGCTGCGCGTCGATCGTCGGGTTGCCGGTCTCGAGGCTCGCGTCCCAATCCATGAATGCCATGCGTCCCTCCTCGCTGCGGCCGGATGATATTACTGATTCGCTATATTCGCAATGCCCATATGGGGAAGCGGCCTCGACGCGGGTACGGGGTCCCGAGGAGCCTAGCGGCCCGGCCCGCCGCCCTCGATGGCCCGGTCGATCTTCCTGCTCTCGGCCTCGAGGAGGCGGAGCTGGGCCTGGGCCTTCTGGAGCTCGAGCTCGGCGATCTCCTTGCGGCAGGCGAGCTCGGCCATGCGGTTCCGCTCGCGCTTGCCCAGGTAGATGAAGCCGAAGATTATCGTCGGCAGGGCGACGAAGATGCTGAGCAGGGCCACGACGCCCTCGGCATCCATGCGCGGCCCCCTTCAGCCCAGCGCCGCGAAGACGGCGACGCCCCGGCTCCCCGCGACGAGGAGGAGGATCCCGAGGAGTACGGGTACCGCGACGTAGCTGGCGAAGTGCCAGATCGCCCCGGCCTTGGCCCCCCAGCGGGCCTTCATGGCCTCGAGCTTCCTGAAGAGGGAAGGCTTCGCGAACCACATGATCCCGGAGAAGAGCCCGTATCCGAGGATGGCCAGCCCGATCCCGAAGGTGATCCAGTTCATCCAGCTGCTCCGTAGCGAAAGATCGACGGGCCCGGGCCCGCCGGCGATGCCGCGCCGAGAGCATACACTCTTTCCCCGAGGCGAGGAAGGGCTCCGACTGGGCGGAGGCGCTCTCAGGCGGGCCCGGCAGCGCGGAAGCGCTGCATGGTGATCTCCCTCCCGCTCGCGTGGTGGCCGCTCGTGCCCTTCGCGGCGATCGCCTCGAGCCCCCCCGAGCTGGCGACGATGCCGGCGGCCTTGCTGAAGGAGCAGCCGCCCTCGCAGCGCATGCGCTTACGGCCGACCTTGACGAGGATGCGCGCGCGGGCGGCCTCGAGCTCGACCCGGTAGAGGTCCATGCACTCGGCCTCGCCGGCCCGGGCGAAGCCGACCAGGTAGATCCCTCCATCGGCCTGGGTCAGGAGGTTGATGGTCTGGTAGCTCGGGAACTCCTCGTCCAGCCAGCCCTCCCTGCAGGCCTCGTCCCAGGCCCAGGTCTCCCGGAAGGAGAAGCGCGAGGCGTGGATATCCCCCACGAGGGAGTAGAAGTCGATGGTCCTGCAATCCCAGCTGCCGGCGGCGAGGAGCCAGCCTCCCTCCAGGGGCGCGAGGCCCACCGCCCCGGCGGTCGAGGCGTGGCCGCGCCCCGCGCGCCGGACCGTCGGGCCCTCGAGGAGGCGGAGTCCTTCCGGCGCGAGCTCGTAGAAGCGGACTTCCGACGCGTCCTGGGCCGCGTTCTCGATGCCGACGGCGAGGATATCGCCGACGATCTGGAAGCCGCCGGCGTGGTTCCAGGGGTAGTCGTCGAGGCAGATCACCTCGGCTACCCGGCCGCCCGAGGCGGCGAGGTCGGCGACCACCAGGTAGGCCTTCTCGTTCGAGCTGCTCGTGATGTAGGCCCGCTCCGGGCCCGAGCCGGCGAGCTGGATGCCCTGGAAGTGTCCGCCGGGGAAGAGGGGCCTCCCGGATCGATCGATGGAGCAGAGGGTCCCCCGCTCGTCGATGGCGGCGAAGGACGCTTCGATATTAGCAAGTCGATCCATGGCGCCTAACCTCCTATAGGGCAAGCCGCGGGCCGGCCTAGAACCTCGTCCTCCGCAGGAGGCTCTCGGCGATAGCCCTGATGCCCGGATCGTCGACGGCGAAGTAGAGGCTGCGCAGGAGGTTGCGCGCGTTGCCGCGCAGGACCTGCCGCCGCGGGATGTCCTCCGGCCGCTCGTACGCGACCAGGGTCGGGAGCCAGGCCGAGACCAGCTCGCGGCCCGCCTCGCCGCGCCGGAGGATGGGCGCTATCGCCGCGGCCGTGCGCTCGTCCTCGTTGTCCCTGAGGTAGCGCCCGCTCCCGAGGAACTTGGCCCGGATCAGGACGAGGAGCTCCCCGAGCTCGGCGAGGCCGAGCTCGGGCCTCCCCGCCAGGAGGGCGAAGACGTCGGCCGTATGGGCGACCGAGTGCGCCCAACCCTTGCCCGGGATGTAGCCTTCGAGGTCATTCTCGTCGGCATAGGCGCCGCAGACCCGCTCGAAGACCCGGGCCACCGCGCCGCGATCGAGGAAGGGCGCCTTCCCGTCCAGCTCGAGGACGAGGGCGACCAGGAGCATCGAGAAGGAGCGCGTGAACACCCCGTCGCCCTCGGCCTCGCCGATGCGCCAGCGGAGGAAGCGGTCGGAGAGGCAGGCCTCCAGGATGCCGCGTACCGTACCTTCCGGCAGCCTGCCCGCGGGGATCCAGGCCGCGAAGGCCTCGTAGATCAGGTCGTCGCGCAGGTAGCCGTCGGGATCGCCGAGGCGGGAGAGCATCTCCTCGACGAGGGGTTCGAGCTCGCCGCCGGGGGGGAAGGCGAAGGCGCGGGCCTTGATCGCCTCGAGCTCTCGGACAAGGTCCTCTTTCGTTCGCATATCGTACCGCCTTTTTACGCCGCCTTATTTCCGGGCGACGCAGAGGACGTGATGGGCGGCGCCGAGGAGGGAGGGGCGCTCGGAATGCCGGAAGGAGAACTCGATCCAGCGCTCCCGCGCCTCCGCCGGAAGGCTCAGGAGCTCCGGCTCGCGGAGGCAGCAGATGCCCTCGGCGGAGGCCACCGACTCGACGCGGAGGCCGAATCCCTCGAGGTAGGCGCGCAGGCCCAGGGGCTCGACGAAGCGGGCGCGGGTGAAGCCCGTGTCGAAGTCGCTGTTCGCGCCCCGCGCGATGGTGCCCTCGAGCTCCTCCTCCCAGGCCGCGATCCGCTCGGGGTGCCGCTTGAGGAGGGAGAGGGCCTGGGCCATCTCGGTGATGAAGGCGAAGACCATGAAGCCGTCGCGCGCGACGAGCCGCCGGCACTCGGCGATGACCGCCGCTCGCTCCGCCTCGAGCTCGAGGTGGTAGAGGGGACCCATGCAGAGGACGCAGTCGAAGGACTCGTCCTCGAGCCAGGGCAGGCTCCGCGCGTCGCCGGCGGTCGCCCGCTCCAGCCGGAGGCCGAGCTCCTCCGCCCTGCGCCGGGCGAACTCGACGTTGCGCGGCGAGAGGTCGATGAGGCTGACCCGGTGCCCGAGCGAGGCGTAGTGGAGGGCATACCTCCCCGGCCCGCCCCCGAGGTCGAGGATCCGGCTCGCGGGCCGCAGGCGCCGCTCGATGTGCCGCTTCGAGAGCTCGAACTCCAGGGGATGGCGGTCCATCCGGGTCCACTCGATCTCCACCGCCCCGTCGTAGTAGTCCCGCACCAGGTCGGACATGTGCGTAGCTCCCTCCCTCGCCGCGGAGCGGCGGTCGCGCACGGTACGTCGCCTCCTTGAACCGCTCGCCAAAGTCAAGGCCGCCAGAGATAGTATCACTGGTCGCATCGCTCCGTCACTCCGCTTCGCCAGGATCATCCGGGCGTCGCAGCCCCGACTCCGGCAAAGGGGCGAGCGCTGATCGCCTTGGGGCATGGCCCCCGGCCGGACTTCGCCAGCCGCATCCCGGGACACCGTTTCTCCTCGAGCAGCCTGCCGAGGGGTATCGGGGAAAAAATACTTGACAGTGTCATGTAAATGTCCTTAGTATGGCTGCGTGGACGCACCTAAGGGGATCGTGGCCGATATCCGGGCATTCAATCGCTTCTACACAGGCGTGCTCGGCCTGCTCGATAGGCACTTCCTGAGGAGCCGGTACTCGCTCACCGAGGTCCGCGTCCTGTACGAACTGGCCCACAATGAGGATTGCGCCGCCAAGACGATCCTGGCTGCGACGGGCCTGGACCAAGGCTATCTCAGTAGGATCCTCAACTCGTTCATAAGGAAGGGCTTGCTGGAAAGGAACCGATCGCCCGAAGACGGGCGCTGCGGCATCCTCGCCCTGACCCGCGAAGGCCGGGCATGCATAGCGGCGATCGAGGCGGAGCAGGTTGCGGCTATCGATACGCTGGTTCGAGCGTTGACGACCGAGGAGAGGCGCGAGCTCGTCCGGAACATGAACCGGATACAGGCTCTCCTGAAAGGCTCCGGGACCAGAAAAGGAGGGTAGAGCATGGAGGCTATGACGGCCAAGGACGTGGCAATTCGGAGCGAGCTGAAGCCGGGGGATCTCGGGTACCTGATCCATCTGCACGGCCTGCTGTACGCCCGCGAGTACGGCTATGGTCTCGGCTTCGAGTCCTATGTCGCCGAGGGGCTCTGCGAGTTCTGCTCCCGCTACGATCCCGATGCAGACAGGCTGTGGATCTGCGAGGCCGGGGGGCGCATGGTCGGATCCCTCTTCGCCATGCACCGCCCCGAGGCCGCGCAGCTACGCTACTTCCTGGTCGATCCGGCGTATCGCGGTCAAGGGCTCGGGACCCGGCTCATGGGCTCGTGCATGGATTTCCTCCGCGAGCGCGGCTATGCGAGAGCCTACTTATGGACGACGGACGAGCTCATCGAGGCGGCCAGGATCTACGAGCGCTTCGGGTTCAGGCTGGGGGAGGAAAGGGAATCGACCACCTTCGGCAAGCGCCTGGTGGAGCGGCGATACCAGGTGGAGCTCCGCTCGCCGACGCCATGACGGAGGTGGAACCATGGGAGGACTCAAGAGAGCGGTGTACTTCTTCTGCGCCGACGCCATAGATAAGGTCGCGGGCAACGTGCTCGAAGCAGCGCGAGAGTTGTTCCAGCTGGAGGACGCGGGGACTGCTGTCGACGGCTGGCCGGTGCTCAAGGCGTCGCATAGATCGGGCGAGGAATTCCACTTCGTCAGGACGGCTAAGGTCGTGAGCCACGACTACCCGCACTACCTGCCTATATTATGCGATCTTTTCGGCGACTTCGACATCGCGGGAGTCGTTACCTGGCACGGCGGCCAGAACGCCCCGCCGCGCGTGCTGACCACCCATACTACCGGTGACGTGGCATCCGGCAATTTCGGTCCCGCCGATCCGGCCAGGATGCGAGCGCTGGTTCTGGCGTTGGAGAAGAACCGCATCGAGTCGGGCCTCGACGGCTTCCGCACCTTGACCGAGGCTACGCATTGGTCAGGTATGGTTTACGATGGTGGACCGCCCGAGCTGCTTCCCCGATACGGAGTACCGCTCCTCGACATCGAGATCGGCAGCGAGCCGGAGTCATGGGCGGATCCCGTCGCCGGGAGAGCGATCGCCCGTTCCCTGGCGGGAATATTCGAGCACGACGGGGCCCGGGTACGGAATCTCCTATGCGCTGGGGGAGTGCACTTCGAGCCGGCCTTCGTAGGCGCCGTCCTCGATCGAGCCGGTCCGGTCGCCTTTGCCGTATCCCACATCCTCGCTAATCAATGGCTCATCTCTGGAGGCTACGACGCCTCGACCGGGCTGCGCAAGCTAGAATCATGCGTCGCATCGATACGGGGAGGAATAGACGGAATAGTCTTCCACGACAACCTGAAGGGGCCGTACAAGGATAGTCTCCGAGAGCTCGGGAGGAAGCTGGGAATACCCGCTTTCAAGCACCAGGCGCTGAGGGATCCAGGTGCGATCAAGTGGGTTGATAGATCGCCTAACGCCTCTGATGGTATAATCGGCCCGACGCTGGCGCGGAGCTAGGGTATCCTTTCCAAGCGAGACACCTATCCTATCTCCCCCTCGTCCCGAGCCTGAAGCGAACGACGCAGTAGATCAGGAGGTCGACGAGGAAGATGTAGACGATGAAGCCGCTGTTGGCGAAGGTCCAGGACTCCAGGGTCAGGAGGGTCAGGACGACGCCGACGCAGGTCGCCAGCCAGGGCCAGGCGAGCTCGGTCTCCGGGTGCCGGTAGGCCTTGACGAGGGTCGGGAGGGCGGCCAGGGCGTCGGCCAGGATGCTCAGGAGGATGGCCAGGTTGCCGACCTTCGTGATCAGCCAGAGGGCCAGGCCGAGGAGGGAGAGGAAGCCGCAGGCCAGGTCGAAGCGGCTGACCTTCCACTCGGCCTTCCTGTTGATGAAGGTGGCGGCGAAGGTCAACAGGGGGAGGAAGCCGGTGCTGAAGGTCATGAGGGCCTCGAGGCCCACCCCCTGCTGGACCTGGGCGGCGAAGGCTATCATCGGGACGATGGACCAGAGGAGGAATGAGACCCGGTTCGGCTTGACCCTGCCCCTGAGCGTATCCCCGAGGTAGGCGACCGCGCCTCCCGAGCCGATGAGGGTGCCTACCAGGACGAAGTTTTTATCCAGCATCGCTTGCTCCCGACGCGATGGTAGAGTCTATCTATGACAGGGCCTGTCATAGATATTCCGCGGCCCCGCGAGAATCGCCGGAAGGCCGAGGCGCGCCTAGGCTTACTTCCTCAGCTCGGCCAGGCGGCGATTGGCGCGGTCGACGAGCTGGCGGTTCGGCGCGGCGAGGAGGAGCTCGTAGAACCTGATCGCCGCGGCCTTGTCGCCCTTGACCTCGTTGAGGTAGGCCAGGTTGCCGATCACGACGTAGTCCGAGCCGTCGAGCTCGTAGGCCTTCAGGAAGGAGCGCTCGGCGCTCGGGAGGTCGCCCAGCTGGGCGTGGGCCAGTGCGTTGTCGTTGTAGGCGACGACGCTGTCCGGGCAGGAGGCGATCAGCCGGGCGCTCAGGTCCCGCGCGTAGCCGAGGGCCTCGGGGCTCTGGAGCTCGAACCACTCGCGGATGTAGTCGTGCAACGCGTCGATGAAACCGGCCCGGCCGTCCTCGAAGGGGAGGCCGTCGCTCCAATACCAGGCGCCCCGGTTCGCGTCGTGCCGCTCGAGGGTCCTGATCAGGTAGTCCTTCTCGGCCTCGTAGGCGCGGAGCTCGGCGAGGAGGCGGGTCTTGCCGAAGCGCATGTCCAGGCGGTCGGGGGCCCGCTGCAGCCCCTCGTTGATCACCGCGAGGGCCTTCCCGGCGTACTCGGGGTCGTAGTCGACCTCGCCGTACATATAGCCGACCTTCTTCCCGGTATCGCTATCGGCTATCTCGAAGTAATCGCCCTTCCTCGGCGGTTTCTGCCCCCCGAAGACGATCCGCTCGCTCCGCGCCATGTTGAGGTAGTAGTTGAAGAAGCCGATGCAGAGCTCGGGATCCTCCGGAGCCTTGGACTTCCAGGACTCGAGGTAGGACTGCAGCTCCTCCATCTTGCCGTCGTTGAGGAGCTTGATGTAGCCCGCCTTGTCCTCGGCCGCGCCGGCGGCCATAGCCAGGGCCAGCAGCGCCGCCCCGAGCAGCATTCGCTTTCTCATGCCAGACTCCTCCGGCCATCACCATACCCGGCCGCGGCGCGGGAGTCTAGCCTGCATTCCGCCCGTAGGCCTCCTCGAGCCTCGCGAGGTCGAACTTCTTCATCGCCATGTAGGCCTCGGTCACGCGCTTGCGCTGCTCCGGGCTGCCCTTTTGCAGCATCTCGTTGAGCCGCTCGGGCAGGATCTGCCAGGAGAGGCCGAACCTGTCCTGGAGCCAGCCGCACTGCTCGGCCTCCGGGCGGGCCGACAGGCGCTCCCAGTAGTAGTCGATCTCGGCCTGGCTCGCGCATTCGACGGTGAAGGAGACCGAGGGGTTGAAGGCGAACTCCGGTCCGGCGTTGAGGGCCAGGAAGGGCGTGCCCCTGATCTCGAACTCGATGGCCACGATGTCGCCGGCCTTGTGCCCCGTGATCTCCTCGCCCACCTCGGTGTAGCGATCCATCGAGAGGATCCTGCCGTCCTTGAAAACCGACAGGTAGAAATCGACCGCCTCCTTGGCGGTATTGTTGAACCAAAGGCAGGGAACGATCCGTCTCGCCATGGAAAACCTCCTTGCGCGCGTCGAGGGCGGCCCGGTCGTAGCAGAGGCTCCGCCTGAGCCGCGGGCTCCCCGCCCGTCTCCCCCATCCCGAGCAGGGAGAGGAGCTCCCTCACCTCACGCGCATCGAGCCTCGGCTGCGCCTTCATTGCTAGGCCTTCTATTATATATAAAAATACTAATATAAGAGGGCCCGATCAAGGCGTGGTCGGGGAGGATCTGGAGCGGAATCGCGGCAAAAAAGCGGCCTCTACGTACCAGCACGGATGACGCAGGCGGCTCGATGGGGTAGTCCTTCCCCCGCATCGACGGCCCGCGATCTCGTGGTCGATCCTGACCGCCCCGCTTCGGGGAGAGGAGTACCAGGTATGGCATCACGCAGCGCTCTTTACCCGCTCATCGTCGCCCTCGGCCTGCTCGCGGCCGCCTGCTCCAGCGGAGGCGGGGGCTCGCAGCGGGTCGGGCTGGCCGATCCGCGCTTCGGCTACATCGCCCCGAAATGGGATACGAAGGTCAGGAGCCTGGACATGCACGACTACTGGCTGAGCTTCTCGGGCGGCATCGTCGATCGCAGGGGCGCGAACTACTACCTCCTGCCGAAGTCCTCGGGCGGAGCGAGCTGCTCCGACCGCTTCCGCGCCGCGTCGGACTATTTCCAGGCCTGGTGCGGCGTCTACACGGTCGAGGACGACGCGAGCGGCGCCTACGCGATCAACGAGAGCGGCGAGGTGGATATACAGGCCATACTCGAGCTGGCCCAAGCCGATCAGAACGCCTGGCTTGCCGCCTACGGAGATACGAGCGGCAGCGCCTGGGGCGACGTGACCATGTATAGCGTCGAGGAGGCCGAGATCGACGGATGCGCAGGCTGGAAGATCTCCGGACCGATGAACTCGAACGTCGACGTGGGAACGGGCAATCCCGCGACGGGCCTCGAGCCCCTCGCATTGCCGGATGAGAGCCTGTGGATCGACGATGTCGGCTCCCACCAGCTGGTGTCGCTGAACGGCGTCTTCTACGTCTGGCACTCGGCGGAGACCAAGGAGCTGAACGTGGCCTACTACAACGGCGTGGTCTACCTGGATAAGCACTCCGCCTGGCATAACACCCTCCCGAAGGTCCAGGCCGAGCTGGAGCAGATGGCCAGGGCCATCAGCGTCTACGAGGAATGAGCGGCGCTCGGGACGCGCGGGGCGAAGCGGCGAGGACGGGCCCCGCGTCCCCCGCGCTGCCTCATTTCCTCAGTATCCGCTCCAGCTGCTCGAGATCGGGCAGCAAATTCAGGGTCACGAAGCTCCCTTTATAGAACAGCGCCCAGTTGTTGAAGACGCAGGGCAGCTCCTTCGCCTTCCGCAGGCTGTCCACGTGGACCAAGGAGACGGGGATCTCGTTCGCCGCGCAGTAGCGCTCGATCAGCTCGAGGTTCTGCTGTATAAAGGGGCACTGCGAATCGTAGTAGATGGTGAGCTCTTGACTGCCTATCGTTTCCCTTTTCGCGTTAGGCGCGAACTTCGGCTTCGTGCCGTCGAAGGAGAGGGCGAGCAGCTCATAGCCCGAGCCGGTGGCGTCGACCGGCGCGAAGCCGTACTTCTTCGCGAAGGATTGGTCGGATAGCCAGGCCTTCTGCTTGGCCGCCCCGAGCATGCAGATGCCGGATTTGCCCTTCGCCTTGGCGTCGGCTATGCAATACTCCATGAGGGATTTCGCGTAGCCTTTCCCCTTGCAGCCGCCGGAGACCCAGAGGCAATACAGGTAGACGTAGTTGTCGCCCGTGACGGGAACCCAGGCCGTCTCGAGGGGAGCGTACTCGATGAACGCAGGATCCTTCGCGTCGACCTTCCGGAACACATGGCCTTCCTCGAGCCGCTCGGAGAGCCAGCGCTTTTTCGCCTCGATGCCGGGATGCGGCTTCCTGCTGCGGATGATGCAGCTGACATGCTCGGTGAGCAGGTTGTCCGGCCTCAGGTTCACGAACTCGTTTTTCAGATCCGCATTTCCCATTCGACTACCCCGCGATCGATATCCCCGCCGCCCAGGGCTCGGGATCCGCGGTAAGTAGAGCACCGAAGGAGGAGTTTTTCAATACGCGATCTTGTCGCGCAAGAAGCTGCCCCGATCCAAATCGTCGAAGGCCTCATTCAGTTCTTCCCTGGTGTTCATGACGATAGGCCCGCCCCAGGCTATCGGTTCAGCGAGGGACCGTGAGCTCATGAACAGGACCTGGGCGTTTGCATCCCCCGCCCTGATCTTTACCTGGTCGCCCGGGGAGAGCTTTACCGCCGTTTTTTCCCTGACTAGCTCGCCGCCGACATAGGCCTCTCCCAGGAGCGTGAAGAGCGTCACCGATCGCGCGCTATCGGTCTCTACGACCGCGGAGGCATGCGCATCGAGGTGGATATCGTAATAATCCAGGGGAAGATAGCCGCTGGTATACCCTGTTCTCCCTTCGTATGCGCCTGCGAGCAATCGTAGTTTTCCCTCTTTTAGCTCGATCTCTTCGATCTCCGCGGTTTTTATGCTGTGATACGCCGGACTGACCATTTTATCCTTCGCGGGGAGGTTCAGCCAAAGCTGCACGCCGAGCAGCCGCTCCGCCGCCGGCAGCCGCTCTTCGTGCATGATGCCGGAACCCGCGGTCATCCACTGGACTTCGCCATCGCCGATGGTCTCCTCGTTGCCGAGACTGTCCTTGTGGGTCATGGCGCCATGGTACACATAGCTGATCGTCTCGATGCCCCGGTGCGGGTGGAGGGGGAATCCCGCGGTATACTCGGCGGGATTTCGGCTGTCGAAGGAATCCATCAGCAAGAGCGGATCGTAGTCCGCGACGGTCCTGTTCCCGAGAACCCGTACCAAGTGCACGCCAGCTCCATCCTGAGTCCTGAACCCGGTTACCTGGTGCTGTATGGTTCTTTCCATTGGGCAGCCTCCTCGGCGATGGCTCCCTAGAAGTATAGACGATAGCCCCGCTCTTGTTGCCAGTACGATAGACCTAGGGCGTTATGGGAAAGACCGCGGCGCCGTCGTCGAGCCGGCAGGCGAGGAGCCGCCCGTCCTCGCTCAGCGAGAGGTCGTCGACGCCGAAGCCGCACTTCAGCAGGGATATCTTGCCCAGGTCGGCGCAGGAGAGGAGGGCGAGGGCGGAGGCGCCGCTATCCTTCCGGCCGGCGAGGGCGGCGGCCAGGAAGCTCCCGTCCTTCGAGAAGGCGAGCGAGCGGCAGATCCACTCGCCGTCGTTCGCCTTGGCCAGCTGCTTGCCCTTCGCGAGCTCGTAGACCGCGACGAAGCTCTCGCCGCCGGCCGCGAGCCGGCTCCCGTCGGGGCTGATCGCGAGGGCGTGCAGCTCCTTCTTGTCCTGCTGGACCTCCGCGCTCCAGGCGAGCTTGCCCGTGCGCGCGGACCAGAGGCGCAGCGTCCCGTTCGAGGCGCAGGCGGCGAGGGAGCTCCCGTCGGGAGCGAAGGCGAAGTCCGTGATCCGCAAGCCGGGAGCGAGGGCCTCGAAGTCGCGGGCCTTGCCCGTGGCCAGGTCGATCAGCCTGAGGCCCTGCCGGTCCTTCTTGACGACGACGACCGCCGCCGCCTGGCCGTCGGGCGAGGGCTTGGCGCGGAGGAATTCCTTCTTGGCGTCGAGGACCGATGCGAGGGCCGTGCCCCCGGCTAGCTCGGCCGCGGCGTACATGAAGAGCCCCTCCTCCCTGGCGATGAGGAGGCGCTTGCCGTCGAGCGAGTACTCCGCGCCGCGAGCGCGCCCCGGCTGGCGGGAGAGCGGCGCCGCGGCGACTCCCCGCGCGCCGTCGAGGAAGTGGAGGGAGGAGACGGGGGAGCCGACGCGGGCGGCCTCGCAGGCTGCCAGGACACGGCCGTCGGGCGAGAGGGCGATGTCGGCGAAGCCGCTCGAGGAGCAGCCGGTCTCGAGGAGCCTTCCGTCCTTCGCGTCGTAGACCCTGAGGCCCGACTCGTAGAGCCGAAGGAGGAGGGCGCCGTCGGGCGAGAGCGCGATCCCGCCGCCGCCCCCGGCCTCCGCCACGGCGAGGACCCGCTCGCCCGTCGCGAGGTCCCAGGAGGAGAGGCCCGAGCCGGAATCGTCCGAGCTGAACAGGCGCTTGCCTTCGGGATCGAAGGCCGTCGCCCTGCTGCCCGGCAGGGCGCGCAGCAGGGAAGCGTCCGCCGTCTTCCTGACCGCGATCTCCGGGCCGCCCTTCCGCGGCCCCTCGAGGGCGACCCGCTCGTAGGCCAGGAGGCTCCCGTCGGGGCTGAGGGAGCAGGCGCCCTTGACCGCCTCCTCCGCGGCGGCGACCCGCGCCGAGCCCTTCGCGTCGTAGACCTCGATCCCCCTGTCCCCGCAGGCCACGATGCGCGATCCCCCCGAGCAGAAGCCGGCCCAGAGGAGGCGCCCCACTGAGGGGCTCACGCGGCTTGCGTAGGAGCCCGCGAGGTTCCACAGGTCGAAGCCCGAAGCGCCCCCCGAGATGCCGTCGGAGAGGAGGAGGGCGCCGTCCGGGCTGAACTCGAGGCGCCTGATGAAGCGCCCGCCGTTCCCGAGCCGCTTGAAGGCGACGAGGGTCGCGGCGTCGACGAGGTAGATATCCCCCGACTCCTCCGCCACGGCGAGGGGCCCGCCATCGCGGCTCGCCGCGACCGCGACGAGGGCCTTCGCGCCTTTGTTGATCTTCGTCAGGCCAAGCAGCGACAGGGTCCTGGCGTCCCGGAGCTGGAGCTCGCCGTACTTACCGACGCTCAGGATACGGGTGCCCTCCTGAGTCAGGACGGAGGCGTTGCCATCGTCATACGAGAAGCCGATCCGCCACCAGAGCGGCTCCGGGCCGATCGCCTGAGCCGCCGCCCCCGAGACGAGGATCGCGCGGATCACGAGGACCAGGGCCGCCAGCGCCGCTTTTCTCATCCGATGCTCCTTATCCGCCCATGACGCGCGGGTCGCGTCGGTCGCGCATCGCAGTATGGCATAGGGAGAAGGTCGACGCAACGAGAGCCGAGGCCAGGGTTACAGCTCTCGCTGCTTTCGCCGCGATGCGCGCTACGAGGAGCTCGCCGCGCGGTGGCCGTATCCCGGGCGTTCCCCGCGCGGCCGCTTCACGCCGAAGACCAGGAGCCAGAGGATGGCCGCGACCTCGGCGACGACCGAGACGAGGAGTATTTCCCCCGCGGCGCCGGGGACCAGGATCCGCAGGAGCGCGTCCGCCATGTAGCCCGAGCTGCCCAATGTCATGAGGAGCATGCCCAGAGCCTTGGGCATGAAACCGGACTTGAAGACGAGGTAGCCGAAGGGCAGCATCCAGAGCCCGAAGAGAAGCCCTATCGGGATAGCCAGGGCCTGGTAGAGGCGGAGGAGGAGCATGCCTTGCGCCTGCTCCCCGGCCAGGAAGGCGCCGAGCGCCGCGAGCTCGGCGCCGGTGTTGAATACCGTCATGCCCACGGCGATGGCCACCAGGGCGAGCATCGCCCGGGCGAGGCCCCGCCCGACTTCCTCGAGCAGGCTATACAAGAACAGCGCGGTGCAGAGGAAGGCCAGCTCGGTGACGATATCGCCGGCTACGCTCCAGCGGAGCAGGGCCTCCGAGCCCAGGATATTCCGGCCCGTGGCGGCGGCGTCGCCCATCGCGAACAGCGAAGCGCGCAGCATTTCGGGCCAGGCGGCGAAGGCGACGACGAGAAAGCAGGCTCCCGCCAGCCTGGCCTTCCGCTTGCGAGTACGATATAGCTCCCGTTCATCCATGGCAGCAGCCCTCCTGCCTCCCTTCTATGAGGAAGGCTGATTACACTATACAGTGTAGTGTGGATAAGGTCAAGACAAAGTACACCGATTGGTGTACAATTCCACCGGTGGAAGCCATGAAGCAGAATGAGCGGGGAAGCGCGCCGGGCAGGCGCGATACGAGCGAGAAGCGGGAATCCATCGTCGACGCCGCGATCGAGGTCTTCCTGGCCGAAGGCTACGAGAAGGCGAGCATGGATCGCATCGCCCAGGCGGCGGCGGCCTCGAAGCGGACCGTGTACAACCACTTCGCCAGCAAGGAGCTCCTCCTGCGCGCCGTCCTCGAGCGCTTCGACGAGGAGATGCGCAGCCTGAAGGCGATCGCCTACGATCCGAAAAGGCCCGTGGAGGAGCAGCTCGGCCGCTTCGCCGAGGCCGAGCTGGCGGTCGTCCGGAAC
>Ga0116153_10002498_pt1 | contig 14440 bp, 15 predicted proteins | sample AD_UKC028_MetaG_FD_89896 | JGI IMG/M metagenome (GOLD analysis project Ga0116153, IMG submission 89896) | Active sludge microbial communities of municipal wastewater-treating anaerobic digesters from USA - AD_UKC028_MetaG | ecosystem: Engineered > Bioreactor > Anaerobic > Digestate | place: USA...
AGGGGTGCATGCCGTTGTGGGCGGGGCAGGGGGGCAGCGGGGCGGGGTGGCAGAATTTCGGACTCCCCCTCTCCCGGAGGGAGAGGGGGGTGGGGGTGAGGGGTCCGAGACGCTGCCTCTAGCCAAACTCGGTACGGGGCCCCATCTTAGGACCTTACCCCCGAACCACGAATGCGACTGGCGGCAGGCATGGCACGAGCGGCGCACACCAACCTGCGGAGCATCCTGATGCTGGCCCTCATGGGCACAGGATCGGCGGGCTCGCTGGTGGGGCAGGCCTCGCTCAATCCGACCGTGGCGCCCCGCGCCGCGGAACTGGCCCGGAACGGGCAGCGCGGGATCGGCACCGAAATGCTCAGCCGCTACCTCGCCACCTCCCCGGATGACGGCTCCGCCTGGATCCAGCTCGGCCGCTTCTACCTCCTCGACATCCGCGACTGGCACCTCTCCGGGCACCCCACCGATTCTCCCGGCACCCTCTACATCGATTTCGGCGCCGCCGCCCTCGACCAGGCGGTGCGCCTCCGCGGCGACTCGGCCGTCATCCTCCGCCAGATGCTCGAAGTCGAGCGGGCGCTCGATGCCGTGGAGCGGCAGGGCTACCAGGCGCTCACCCGGTGGACGGTGCCCACCGACGTCGCGCCGCTTCCCGACTACATCTCGGAGCTCGGCGCCAACCTGCTGAGCAGCTGCCCCGCCACCGGGGTCATGGCCACCGGAAACGACCTCGAGACGGTGGCCATCTTCTCGGTGGTGGCGACGGCGGGCGCGGCCGGCAGCGTCGTCATCGTGGTGCCCGCCTTCTACGCCACCGACGCCCTCTACCGCCACCGAATCGCCAACGCGCTCGGCACCGACTCGTCGTGGTCGGTCCAGCAGGCGCTGGCCACGGTGGCCCAGCACCGGCCGGTGTGCCTCACGCCCATGGCCGACCGCGCCCTCCTCGCGCTGCCCGAACTGCGCCCGATGCGCTTCGTGCTCGTGGCGGGGCCCGGCGTCACCTCGAGCGACCGCGTCGTGACGGTGACCGACCTCGCCCGCGCCGACCGGCAGGGGAAGTCCTCCTGGCTCCGCGAGGTGCACGGCGTCTACACCGCCGCCGCCGGGTTCAACCCGCGCCTTTGCGACGGCCCGCTGGCGCTGCTCGGAGACACACAGATCGCCGCCTGCCGCCGCTAGGCTTTCGCCCCAGCGGCCCGCCGTCCGCCATCCCACCACGCCCATGACACCAGTCACGAGAGTCCTCGTCGCGAACCGCGGCGAAATCGCGCTGCGCATCATCCGCGCCTGCCACGAGGAGGGCCTCGAGGCGGTGGCCGTCTATTCCGCCGCCGACCGCCTGAGCCCGCACGTCCGCGCGGCGGATCTGGCCGTCGAGATCGGGCCGGCGGCGCCCTCCGAGAGCTACCTCCGGATCGACCGGCTGCTCGAGGCTGCCCGCGCAACGGGCGCGCAGGCCATCCACCCGGGCTACGGCTTCCTCGCGGAACGCGCCGCGTTCGCCGAGGCGGTCGAGCAGGCGGGCCTGGTGTTCATCGGGCCTCCCTCCACCGCCATTCGTGCCATGGGCGACAAGACGGAGGCGAGGCGCCGCATGCGCGCCGCCGGCGTGCCCGTGGTGCCGGGTGCCGATGCGCCGGTCACGGACCTCGGCGCCGCGCTGGCGCTCGCCGGGGAGATGGGGTATCCGGTGATGGTGAAGGCGGCTGCCGGCGGTGGTGGGAAGGGGATGCGGGTGGTCCGGGCCGCGGAGGAACTCGAGGGGGCGCTCGCCACGGCCGCGTCCGAGGCGCTCAAGGCCTTCGGCGACGCCGGCGTCTACATCGAAAAGTTCATCGAACGCCCGCGCCACGTGGAGATCCAGGTCCTGGCCGATGCGACGCGCACCGTCCACCTCGGCGAGCGGGAATGCTCGGTCCAGCGCCGGCACCAGAAGGTCCTCGAGGAGGCTCCGTCCGTGGCGGTGGACGCCGCGCTGCGAGAGCGGATGGGCGCCGCGGCGGTGGCGGCCGCCGCGGCGGTGGGTTACCGGAGCGCCGGCACCTGCGAGTTCCTCCTCGCTGCGGACGGGTCGTTCTACTTCCTCGAGATGAACACGCGGATCCAGGTCGAGCACCCGGTCACCGAAATGGTGTACGGCATCGACCTGGTCCGGGAGCAGCTGCGCATCGCGCGCGGCCTCCCGATGCAGGTGCCCGAGGGGCCGCTCGCGCCGAACGGCTGGGCGGTGGAGTGCCGGATCACCAGCGAGGACCCCGCGAACGGCTTCATGCCGTCCACGGGGCGGCTCGAGTTCCTGCGCGTGCCGGCGGGGCCGGGCGTGCGGTGGGACAGCGGCTTCGAGGTCGGCAACGACGTGACGCTGCACTACGACTCGATGGTGGCGAAGCTCATCGTCTGGGGGCGCGACCGCCGCGAGGCGCTGCGCCGCATGGTGCGCGCCCTCGACGAGCTCGTGATCATCGGCATCGCCAGCAACCAGGGGTTCCAGCGCCGGCTGGTGTCCGATCCCGCGTTCATGGCCGGGGAGATCGACATCCAGTTCCTCGACCGCCGCCCCGACCTGGCGGAGGCCCGGCCCGCGGCGGAGTTGACGAGGCTCGCCGCGATCGCCGCCGCGCTCGCGGAGGACGCCGCGCGGCACGCGCGAAAGCCCGCGATCGCGGAATCGGATGCGGCGCACTCCGCGTGGCTTGCTACCGCGCGGTCCGAGGGGCTCCGCTGACCGGCCCTGGCGACGCGCCGGTCCGGATCCTCCGCATCGCCAGCGGTGGGGACGGCGTGGGAGCGCTCCCCGACGGGCGCACGGTGTTCGTGCCGCGGACGGCGGCCGGGGATCTCGTGACGCTTTGCCGCGTCAGGCTGTCAAAGACCTTCGCGCGGGCCGAGGTGCTCGACATCGTGGAGCCGTCGCCGGACCGGGTCGAGCCGGCCTGTCCGCATTTCGGACGGGAGCAGTGCGGCGGCTGCCAGCTGCAGCAGCTCTCCATGCCGGCGCAGCTCGCGGCAAAGCGCGTCATGGTAGGAGAGGCGCTGCGGCGGATCGGCAAGCTCGAGGTCGAGGATCCCGAGATCGAGCCGGCGGCGGTCGCATGGGGCTATCGGAACAAGGTCACGCTGACGGTCTCGGACGGGGCGCGCACCATCGGGTTCCATCGCCAGGGCCGCCCAGGTGACATCTTCGATCTCGAGCGGTGCCTGATCGCCGATCCGGCGCTGATGGACCTCTGGAGCGCGGTGCGGGAGCACCGAGCGCTCCTGCCGGAGAACGCCGAGCAGCTCGTGCTTCGCCGCGACCGTGATGGCGGGCTCCACCTGGTGGTGCGGGTGCGGGGCCAGACGGCCTGGCGGTCCGCTGCGCTGCTGCACGTGGCGCTGGTGCGTCGTGGCGTGCCGGCCGTGCTCTGGTGGGTGCCGGAATCTGGCGCACCGCGCGCGATGGCAGGCGCCGCCGAGCCGTATCCTGCCACGGTCTTCGAGCAGGTCCATCCCGCCATGGGCGACCGGGTGCGCACCTGGGCGCTCTCCCATTTGGGCACGGTGGCGGGCCTGAAGGCCTGGGATCTCTATGCGGGTGTGGGCGAGACGACCGCGCGGCTGGCCGCCGGGGGCGCCGAGGTGGAGAGCGTCGAGGTCGACCCCCGCGCCGTGGTCGAGGCGACCCGTCGCGGCCCCGCGGAACGGGTGCGGCGCCATGCGGGCCGGGCGGAGGACATCGTGCCGACACTTGCGCCGGCAGACGTCGTGGTGACCAACCCGCCCCGCACCGGCATGGATGGGCGCGTGACCGATGCGATCGCCGCGGCCGGCCCCCGGAAGATCGCTTACATCAGTTGCGATCCCGCGACGCTGGCCCGTGACCTGAGGCGACTGCTGTCCGGCATCCCCGCCTCCCCGCCTCCCCGCCTCGCCGCCCTGCGTGCCTTCGATCTCTTTCCGCAGACCGCGCACGTGGAGTCGGTGGCGATCCTGGAGGCTGTCGGATGAAGTACTTCGTGCAGGTGGCGGGAGTGGAGGTCGAGGTGAGCATCGAGGCCGGCGGAGTCCGGGTGGACGGCGAACTCATTCCGGCCGCATTGGAGCCGCTCCCGGGCACGCCGCTCCGCCAGCTCCGGCTGGGGGAGCGAACGGTCGTGTTCTCGATGGATTCCCCCCGGCGAGGGGAGTGGGAGGTCGGCTGCCGGGGGGAGCGCTGGGAGGCCTCGGTGGTCGACGAGCGGACCCGGCATATCCGGAGCCTGACGGGGGAGGGTCGTCAGCGGGCCGGGGCCGGGGAGGTCAAGGCGCCGATGCCGGGGCTGGTGCTCCGTGTCCTGGTCGAGCCGGGCCAGCAAGTGGTGGCGGGGGCGGGGCTTGCGGTGCTGGAGGCGATGAAGATGGAAAACCAGATCAAGGCACCGGCGGCTGGGGTGGTCGCGGCGGTCCGGGTGGCGGCGGGAACGGCGGTCGAAAAGGGCCAGGTCCTGGTGGTCCTGGCGGCCCCGGAGCCAGCTGGGGGTGTGGACGGGGTGGCTTGACCGGAGCCGATATTCCCCGCTATCATTAAGGTCTGTGTCGATTTACCCGTTTTCAGGCAACTGGCAGGAATGACCATGAAGACCTTCAGCGCGACGCCCGACGACATCCACCACGAGTGGCTGATCGTGGACGCCCAGGACGTGCCCCTTGGCCGGCTGGCCAGCGAAGTGGCGCAGCTCATCCGGGGCAAGCACAAGCCGACGTTCACGCCGCACATGGACGTGGGCGATTTCGTCATCGTCATCAACGCGGACAAGGTCCGCCTGACGGGCAAGAAGCTCGACGGCAAGACCTACTTCAAGTACACCGGGTACATGGGTCACGAGACGCACACGACCGCCCGGAACATGATGGCCAAGCACCCCGACCGGGTCATCGAGAAGGCCGTCTTCGGCATGCTGCCGAAGACCTCGCTCGCCAAGCAGCACCTGCGCGGCAAGCTCAAGGTGTACGCCGGCGCGGAGCACCCGCACGCGGCGCAGCAGCCCAAGCCCTACACGGTTCAGTCCAGCACCCAGAAGGTGAGCGCATGACGGCTTCTCCCGAATTCCGGTGGCAGGCGGTGGGTCGGCGCAAGACCAGCGTCGCCCGTGTGTACCTGACGCCCGGCACGGGCAAGTGGGACATCAACGGCCGCACCCTCGGCGACTACTTCCCGCGGCCCTCGCTGGTGCAGCACATCCAGCAGTCGTTCACCGCCACCGACACCCTCGGCGCATTTGACGTCACGGCGCACGTGGACGGCGGCGGGCAGGCGGGGCAGGCGGGTGCGCTCCGGCACGGCATCGCGCGGGCGCTGGTGGAGGCCGACGGCCTGCACCGGGCCAAGCTGCGGGCCGCCGGGCTCCTGACGCGCGATCCGCGCGCCGTCGAGCGCAAGAAGCCCGGCCGTCCGGGCGCCCGGAAGCGGTTCCAGTTCAGCAAGCGGTAGCAGCGCAGGCGGCCGAGCGGCCGCCATCATCCACATCGCCGGATTCCGACCCGGGTGCCCCCCAGGGGTCAGGCCGGAAGACGAAGGCGATGGCCGGACAACCCTCACAATCGAAGGATCGACGAACTCGCATGTCACAGCCCGCACTGCAGGACCTGCTCGAAGCCGGCGTACACTTCGGCCACCAGACCCGTCGGTGGAACCCGAAGATGCGCCGTTTCATCTTCGCCGAACGTTCCGGCATCTACATCATCGACCTGCAGAAGACCCTCCGCCAGATCATCAAGGCGCAGGAGCTCCTCCGGACGGTCGTCCTGAAGGGCGACAGCGTGCTCTTCGTGTGCACCAAGCGCCAGCTCAAGAGCGTGGTGCAGGCGGAGGCGGCCACGAGCGGCGGGCACTATGTGACCGAGCGGTGGCTGGGCGGCATGCTCACCAACTTCCAGACCGTCAAGAAGCAGATCCGGCGGCTGCGGGACCTTGAGCAGGGGTCGCAGGAAGGCGAGTTCGAGAGCTACACCAAGAAGGAAAAGCTGCTCTTCGAGCGTGAGCGCGTGAAGCTGTCGCGCAACCTCGAGGGCATCAAGAACATGAACCGGCTGCCGGGCGCGCTCTTCGTCGTGGACGCCAAGAAGGAAAAGATCGCGGTGGCCGAGGCGAACAAGCTCGGGATCCCTGTGGTGGCCATCGTGGACACCAACGCCGACCCCGACGTGATCACGGTGCCGATCCCGGGCAACGACGACGCGATCCGCGCCGTCATGCTGATCACCCACGCCCTGGCGGAGACGATCGCCGAGGCCCGCGCCCAGATGCCGGCCCGCGAAGTCGCCGACGCCGAGGACGCCGAGACGTACAGCACCGATTCCGGCACCGAGGGCGACGCCGACGCGGACCGCAAGAAGCGCCGGGCCCGCCGGAAGCGCCGGCCGAAGCCGGAGGCCATCGCGGCCCGGCTGAAGGGCGAGGCGGAGCCGGGGGAGGCCGAGGCGGCCGCCCCGGCTGCCGCGGCAGAGTCGGACGCCTAGTCCGGCCCCGCGGGATCCAGCGCGCCGCCGCCCCCGGCCTCCAACCGGCCTGGGCGGCGGTTTCACTATCCACCACTACTTGGTGAGCCATACCCGATGACGACGAAGACGATTTCCGCGAAGGACGTTGCCGAGCTCCGCGCCCGCACCGGTGCCGGCATGATGGATTGCAAGAAGGCGCTCGAGGAGGCCGGCGGCGACATGGACAAGGCCGGTGAGATGCTGCGCGCGCGGGGCATCGCCAAGGCCGAGAAGCGGGCCGGGCGGAGCGCGAGCCAGGGCCTCGTGGTCAATTACATGCACCACAACGGCCAGGTCGGCGTGCTCGTGGAGCTCAACAGCGAGACGGACTTCGTGGCGCGGACCGAGGACTTCGGCCAGCTCGCGCGGGACATCGCGCTGCACATCGCCTCGGCCGACCCGATCGGCGTCAACCCCGAGGACATCCCGTCCGAGATGCTGGAGCGCGAGCGCCGGATCGCGGAGGAGCAGGTGGCGGCCGAGGGGAAGCCCGAGGCCATCCGCGCCAAGATCGTCGAGGGCAAGCTCAAGAAGTTCGTGGCGGAGCGCACGCTCCTCGAGCAGCCGTTCGTCAAGGACGACAGCAAGACCATCGGCCAGCTCGTGAAGGAAGTGTCCGGCAAGCTCGGCGAGGCCGTGGTGGTCCGCCGCTTCGCCCGGTTCAAGATCGGGGAAGACTGATGGCGCTGGCCTACGCCCGGGCCCTGCTCAAGGTCTCCGGCGAGGCGCTCGCCGGCGAGAAGGGCGTGGGCGTGGACTTCCGGGTCGTCGAGACCCTGGCGGACCAGATCAAGACGGTGCACGCCATGGGCGTGCAGCTCAGCCTCGTGGTGGGCGGCGGCAACATCATCCGCGGCACCGCCGCCAGCCGCGAGGGGCTCGACCGGGTCAACGCCGACTACATGGGCATGCTGGCCACGGTCATCAACGCCCTGGCCATGCAGGACGTCCTGGAAAAGCTGGGCGTCCACACCCGCGTCATGACCGCCATCCGGATGGAGTCGCTCGCCGAGCCCTACATCCGGCGCCGGGCGCAGCGACACCTCGAAAAGGGCCGCCTGGTCATCTTCGCGGGCGGCACCGGGAACCCCTTCTTCTCCACCGACACCGCCGCGGTCCTTCGCGCGCTCGAGGTGGAGGCCGACGTCATCCTCAAGGCCACGAACGTGGACGGCGTCTACACCGCCGATCCCCGCACCGACAAGACCGCCACGTTCATCCCGGAACTCACCTTCCAGGAGGCGATCGTCAAGGGATACGCCGTGATGGACGCCAACGCGTTCGGGCTCTGCAAGGCCAACCAGCTTCCCATCCAGGTGTTCAACATCAACGAACCCGGCGCCATCGCGCGGATCCTGCGTGGCGAGCGGGTCGGGACCCTCGTCCGATGACCACGATCCCAGAGTTGCTGAAGCACTGCCGCGAGCTGATGACCAAGGCGGTGGAAAGCACCAAGCGCGAGCTGACCGGCATCCGGAGCGGCAAGGCGAGCACGGCCCTCCTCGACACCATCCGCGTCGAGGCGTACGGCTCCCTCGTGCCGCTCAACCAGGTGGCCATGGTGGCGGCCCCCGAGCCCCGTATGCTGACGGTGCAGCCGTTCGACAAGGCGCTGGCCCCCGTCATCGAGAAGGCCATTCGCGACGGCGACCTCGGGCTCAACCCCGCCTCGCAGGGCAACCTGATCCGGGTGCCGCTGCCGGCCCTGTCCGAGGAGCGGCGCAAGGAGCTGGTCAAGGTGGTCCACAAGCTCGCCGAGGAGGGACGCATCGCCATCCGCCACGCGCGGACCGACACCCTCGGCAAGATCAAGAAGCTCGAGCACATTTCCGAGGACGACAAGACGCGCGCCGAGAAGGACGTGCAGAAGATCACCGACGAGCACGTGAAGCACGTCGACGAGGTGATCAAGTCCAAGGAAGCGGAAATCATGGAAGTCTGACGGCATGAGCGATCCGCTGCTCGACACGATCCTCCAGCAGGACGCCGTCCCCGCCCACGTCGCGATCATCATGGACGGCAACGGCCGCTGGGCGCAGGCGCGGGCCCTGCCGCGCCCCGCCGGCCACCAGGCCGGGATGCAGGCGGTCCGGGAGGCGGTCGAGGGCGCCCGCATGGCGGGGGTCAAGGTCCTGACCCTGTTCGCGTTTTCCCAGGAGAACTGGCAGCGCCCCCCCGAAGAAATCGACGCCCTGATGGCGCTCCTCGAGGAGTACATCGCCCGGGAACGGGCGGAGCTCGTGGCCAAGGGGGTGGCGGTCCGGTTCCTCGGCGATCTCGACCGCCTGGTGCCGAGCGCGCGCGCGGCGGTGGACGAGACCATCCGGGAGACGGCCGGCGGCACCGAGCTGGCGCTCAACATCTGCATCTCGTACGGCTCCCGCGCGGAGCTCACGCGCGCCGCGCGCCTCATCGCGGAGGACGTCGCCGCCGGCCGGCTGGTCCCCGCCGAAGTGGACGAGGCCGCCGTGGCTCGCCGGCTCTACACCGCGCCGTGGCCCGATCCCGACCTCCTCATCCGCACCTCCGGCGAGCTCCGCCTCTCCAATTTCCTGCTCTGGCAACTGGCCTACGCGGAGCTGTACGTCACGCCCGTCCTCTGGCCTGACTTCACCCGCCGTGACTTCTACGAGGCGGTGCTCGAGTTCCAGCGGCGGGACCGCCGCTTCGGACGCGTCCCGATCTGATGGACCGCAACATGCAGGCGCGGATCGCGTTCGCGGTCGTCGCGATCCCGGTGGCGCTCGGCATCGTCTGGTACGGTGGCTGGGCGCTGGTGGCGCTCCTCACCGCCGCAGGCGTGCTGGGCACCCGCGAGCTCTTCGCCTTTGCCCGCGAACGGGGCGTCCACCCGTCGCCCCTGCTGGGTCTCGGCGCCGCCGCCCTCGCCGCGCCGCTGACCTGGCTGTCGCTCAGCCGGCCCGACGTCAACCTCGGGATCCTCGACTGGTGGCCCTACGTCGGCGCGCTCTGGGTCCTGACGGTGCTCACCTGGGCGACGGCCAGCCGCGCTCCCGACGCCCATCCCCTCGGCGCGGCGGCGGTCACCCTCGTCGGGCCGGTGTACGCCGCCGCCCTCCCCGCCTTCCTTCTCGTCCTGCGCCACTCGTCGTTCGGCCTCCGCTCCTGGGAGGGCACCGCGCTGGTGTTTTTCCCGCTGGTGGTGACCTGGGTCGGCGATTCGGCCGCGATGTCCGGGGGCCGCGCGTTCGGCGGGCCGAAGATGGCGCCGACGATCAGCCCCGGAAAGACCCGCTCCGGCGGCATCGCCGGGCTGGTCGGCGCCGCCCTGGCGGGCGCGCTCCTCGTCGCGTTCGTGCTCCGGCCGGCCGGATTCGACCTCGGCGTCGCCGCGGGCGCCCTTATCGGGCTCCTGCTCGGCGTGGTGGGGCAGGTGGGTGACCTCGCCGAGTCCCTCCTCAAGCGCGAGGCCGGCGTCAAGGATTCCAGCAGGCTCATCCCCGGCCACGGCGGTGTCCTCGACCGGTTCGACTCCCTGATCTTCGTCCTCCCCATCGCGGCGCTTCTCTTCCGCCTGCTCGGCGCGATCTGATGCGTGGGGTGGCGGTGCTGGGCTCGACCGGCTCCATCGGCCGGAGCACGCTGGCAGTCCTCCGGCGGCAGCGGGAGCACTTCCGCGTGGTCGCCCTCACCGCCGGCAGCAACGCCTCCCTGCTCGAATCCCAGCGATTGGAATGGAACCCTGACTTTGCCGGCCTCGTCGGGCCGGGGGACGCCTCCGCACCGGGCGGCGGCCCCGGCGTGCTGATCGAGGCGGCCACGCACCCTGCGGTCGACATCGTGGTCAACGCGGTGGTGGGCGCGGCCGGCCTCGACGCGACGCTGGCGGCGCTCCGGGCGGGCAAGCGGGTGGCGCTCGCCAACAAGGAATCGCTGGTCATGGCGGGGGAGCTCGTCCTCGAGGCGGCGCGTGAGGGGGGCGGGGAACTGGTCCCGGTGGACAGCGAGCACAGCGCGGTGCTCCAGTGCCTGGCGGGTCACGGGGGCCAGCTCGAGCGGCTGATCCTGACGGCGTCCGGCGGTCCGTTTCGCGAGTGGCCGGCCGAGCGGGTGCAGGAGGCGACGGTCGAGGAGGCGCTCCGGCACCCGACCTGGAGCATGGGAAGCAAGATTTCGGTGGACAGCGCCACCCTCGCCAACAAGGCGCTCGAGGTGATCGAGGCGCACTTCCTCTACGGGCTCCCCTACGACCGCATCGAGGTCGTGGTGCACCCGCAGAGCATCGTGCACGCCTTCGTGGAGTTCGGCGACGGGAGCGTCCTGGCGCAGCTCGGCTTCCCGACCATGGAGCTGCCCATCCTCTACGCGCTGACGCACCCGGTCCGTCTGCCCGACAGCGGCGTGCCGCGGTTCGACCCGATCGCGGCGGGGTCGCTGACCTTCGAGCCGGTGCGGGCCGACCTCTTCCGCACCTTCGATCTCGGCGTCGCCGCCGGCCGGGCCGGCGGGACGGCGCCGGCGGTGTTCAACGCCGCCAACGAGGCGGCGGTGGCCGCCTTCCTGGACCGACGGATTCCGTTCGGCCGAATTGCAGACACGATCCATGCGGTGCTCAACGCCCACACCACCCAACCCGCCACCGCGCTCGCCGCGGTGCGCGAGGCGGACCGCTGGGCGCGGGCCCGTGCCCTCGAGGAGATGTCGTGATCGCCCTCCAGACACTCGCGTCCCTGCTCGTCGTGCTCGGCATCCTCGTCTTCGTGCACGAGGCCGGCCACTTCCTCGCCGCCAAGTGGGCTGGCGTGTGGGTCCACCGCTTTGCGCTCGGCATCGGGAACCCGATCCCAGGGCTCTCGTTCCGCTGGCGGAACACCGAGTACGCCATCTGCTGGCTGCCGCTCGGCGGCTACGTGAAGATGGCCACCGCCGAGGAGGAGTCCACCAGCAGCGCGCTCGAGGGCGCGACACCGGATGTGGTCGTGCCGCCGGAGTCGTATTTCGAGGCGAAGCCGGTGTGGAAGCGGATGGTCATCATCCTGGCCGGCGTGACGATGAACGCCCTCTTCGCCTGGCTGGTGTTCACCGGGCTGGCCGCGAAGAACGGCCGGGCCGTGGACCCCGAGACCCGCGTCGGGGTCGTGGACACCACCGGCCTCCCGGCGGTGCTGGCGCCGCTGGCGGCGCTCGCGCCGGGCGACAGCATCGTGGCCGTCAACGGGGTCGCGGTGCACCAGTGGGGCGAGGTGGTGGACGGGATCATGAACGGCACGACCGACACCGTCACGATCGCGGTGGCGGGCAAGCCGGAGGTCCGCCTGCCGATCCATCCCGACGCCGTCGAGGAGCGGGCGCTGGCGGCCCAGGCAATTGGCTCCTGGCGCCCGCCGACCATTGGCACCGTCAACCCCGGCGGGCCGGCCAGCCGCGCCGGCCTCAAGCCCCATGACCTGATCCTCAGTGTGGACGGGACCCCGATCCCGCAGTGGTGGGACCTGATGTCCGCCATCAAGGGCCGGGCAGGGGACACCGTCGCGGTGGCGGTGGCGCGCGGCGCCGACACGTTGACCGTGATGGTGACGCCGCTGCCGGAAGTGGTCTCCGGCCCAGACGGCGCGGAGCAGACGATCGGCCGGATCGGCGTCGGGAACAGCGGGCAGGTGGTCTATGAGCCGCTGACGTTCGTCGAGGCCATCGGCGCCGGCTTCGACGCGACCGTCAACGCCTCCACCACGGTCGTCCGGACGGTGCGCGGCATGCTGACCGGCCGGGTGGCCGGGCGGAACATCGGGGGGCCGATCGCCATCGGCCAGATGGCGCAGGCGTCGGCCGAGGCGGGCCTCGGCGTCTTCTTCGGCTTCCTCGGCGTCATCTCGATCAACCTGGCGGTGCTCAACCTGCTGCCGATCCCGATCCTGGACGGCGGACAGTTCCTCTTCCTCCTGGCGGAGGGCATCCTCCGGCGCCCGCTCTCGCTCAAGCTCCGGGAACGGCTGACGCTGGTGGGCTTGGTCATGGTCATGGCGCTGATGGTCTTCGCCTTCTGGAACGACTTGAGCAGGATTTTCGCCAACCTTGGCTAAACCGTTGTCCGTGATTGTCTTACGTGACAGCACGAGGGCGGCGTCGGGCGGGCTGGCCGCAGGGCGGCGAATGTCCAACCCCTTGTCACGACACAACTAGCGGTTTATTTTGCTGTGCTCGAAAGAATCGCGAACGAATGACGTTGCCCACGCGGGCACCCAACGGAAATCGACAGCATGAGCTTCGACAAGCAGGCAGTCACCGAAAAGCATCGCCTCCACGAGACGGACACCGGGTCCGCCCCCTTGCAGGTGGCCATGCTCACCGAGCGGATCAACTCGCTCACCGAACACTTCCGGACCCATTCGAAGGACCATCACGGTCGCCGGGGTCTCCTGAAGATGGTCGGCACTCGGCGGCGCCTCCTGACGTACCTGAAGCGGAGTGACCTGCCGACCTACCGGACGCTCATCGAGCAACTGGGTCTCCGCCACTAACCGCAGCCCGTGGGCGAGGGCGTCCCGACCGAGCACGACGGGACGCCCTCTTTGCATTGCGTGCTCTGAGAAAAGAAAAGGTTGTGACTGTGCATCGGATTGAAACTGAATTCGCCGGCCGGACCCTCGTGATCGAGACCGGCAAGATGGCGAAGCAGGCCGCCGGCTCGTGCCTCGTCCGCTTCGGCGACACCATGGTCCTGGCGGCGGTGACCGTCTCCAAGACCGTCTCCACCCTCCCGTTCTTCCCCCTCACCGTCGAGTATCGCGAGAAGACCTACGCCGCGGGCAAGATCCCGGGCGGGTTCCTCAAGCGTGAGGGACGCCCGTCGGACAAGGAAATCCTTGCCGCCCGCGGCATCGACCGGTCCATCCGGCCGCTCTTCCCCGAGGGCTTCAAGAACGAGATCCAGGTCTTCGTGACCGTGATCTCGGCCGACCAGGAGAACGACGCCGACGTCCTCGGCGTGCTCGCGGCCTCCACGGCGCTCGCCATCTCGCCGATTCCGTGGGACGGCCCGATCGCGGCGGTCCGTGTGGGCCAGGTCGAGGGCAACTGGATCCTCAACCCGACGTTCCAGCAGCTCGAGTTCTCCACCATCGACCTCTTCGTGACCGGCTCCGCCGACTCGATCGTGATGGTCGAGGGCGGCGCGCTCGAGATTTCCGAGAAGGAAGTGCTCGACGCGCTGAAAATCGGCCAGAAGGGCATCAAGGAGCTGATCGGCATCGCGCAGAAGGTCATTTCCAAGGCAGCCAAGCCGACCATGGCATGGGTGAAGGCCGAGCGGGACGCGGCGCTCACCAAGCGCGTCGAGGAGCTGGCCGAGAAGGCCATGGCCAAGGCCATCAACGCCAAGGACAAGGCCGGCCGTTCCGAGGGCGTCGCCAAGGTCAAGGCGTCCGTCGTCGAGCAGCTGCTGGCGGAGTTCCCCGACCAGGGGCGAACCATCGGCAACGAGATCGAGGAAGTGGAATACCGCGTCATGCGGGCCCAGGTCCTCGACAAGGGCGAGCGGGTGGACGGCCGGGACACCGACACCGTCCGGCCGATCAGCATCGAGACCAGCCTGCTGCCGCGCGCGCACGGCTCCTCGCTCTTCACCCGCGGCCAGACGCAGGCGCTGGTGGCCGTGACCCTCGGCACTGCGGACGACGAGCAGCGCATCGACAGCATCGACGTGGCGCGTGAAACGACCAAGTCGTTCATGCTCCACTACAACTTCCCGCCGTACTGCACCGGCGAGGTCAAGATGATCCGCGGCACCAGCCGCCGCGAGATCGGGCATGGCATGCTCGCCGAGCGGGCGCTGCAGCCACTGCTGCCGCGATACGAGGAGTTCCCCTACACGATGCGGATCGTCTCGGAAGTCCTCGAGTCGAACGGTTCCTCCTCCATGGCCACCGTCTGCGGCGGCTCGCTGTCGCTGATGGACGCGGGTGTCCCGATCCGGGCCGCCTGC
>Ga0116153_10002499_pt1 | contig 14439 bp, 17 predicted proteins | sample AD_UKC028_MetaG_FD_89896 | JGI IMG/M metagenome (GOLD analysis project Ga0116153, IMG submission 89896) | Active sludge microbial communities of municipal wastewater-treating anaerobic digesters from USA - AD_UKC028_MetaG | ecosystem: Engineered > Bioreactor > Anaerobic > Digestate | place: USA...
CGCCAGCCGACCACGCTGCCTTCACCGGCGAACTCGAAGCCTATTTCCGCGCAGAATTGGGAAAAAATGCGCAGCCGACCGCAGCCGGCGTGGCCTGATCACGAACCCATGCCCACCGTCTCCCGCACCCACCTCGTCATCATTCCCAGCTACAACCCAGGCCCCGGGGTGGTCGCTACCGTGTGTGCGGCAAGGGCGCAATGGACGCCGGTCTGGGTGGTGGTCGACGGTAGCAGCGACGGCAGTGCTGCGCTGCTGCAGGCGCTGGCTGAGCAGGATGACGGCCTGCAGGTCATCGTCCTGCCGGAAAACAGTGGCAAGGGCGCGGCGGTGCTCGAAGGGATCTCGCGCGCTGCCGCCGCCGGCTTCACGCATGCGCTGACCATGGATTCCGACGGCCAGCATCCGGCCGACCTGATCCCGGGTTTTATGGCTGCCTCGCAGGGCGATCCGGACGCGATGGTGCTGGGGAAGCCGGTGTTCGGGCCGGAGGCACCGGCGCTGCGCGTCAATGGCCGCAAGGTGTCGAACGGCTGGGCCAATCTGGAAACCTTGTGGATGGGAATCGGCGATTCGCTGTACGGATTTCGCGTCTATCCGATTGCACCGCTGATCCGGATCATGCGGAAAAACCGTTTCATGCGCCGTTTCGATTTCGATCCGGAAGCCGTCGTCCGCTTGTGCTGGGCCGGTGTCCGGCCGCTCAATCTTGACGCGCCGGTGCGCTATCTGTCGGCCGCCGAAGGCGGCGTCTCGCACTTCAAGTACCTGCGTGACAATACGCTGCTGACCTGGATGCACACGCGACTCTTCTTCGGCTTCCTGCTGCGTCTGCCATGCTTGATCTGGCGCCGTGCCACCCACTGAAATCCTTACCTGACCGTTGCCATAATGAACCCGACCGAACCGCGCAATGCCGCCCTCAAATCCGATGCTCGCCTCGACACCTATTTTTCCGGCGAGGAGGAGCGGCGTCGTGTAACCCGCGAACTGTTTGACCACGCGGCGGCCGGCTACGACGAGGCCGAGCGAATTACCGGCCTCGGCACCGGGGCGCGGTACAGGCGCGAGGTGCTGCAGCGCAACGGCCTGGTCGCCGGCATGCACCTGCTCGACGTGGCGGCGGGCACCGGCTTGGTGACGGTTGCCGGACTTGGACTGGTCGGCCCGCAGGGCCGGGTGCTGGCGCTCGACCCATCGCCCGGCATGCTCGCGGAACTGCGCAAGAAGGTCGACGTCGAGACCATCGAGGGCTATGCCGAGGCCATCCCGCTGCCCGCTGCCCATGTCGATTTCATCTCGATGGGCTACGCGCTGCGCCATGTCGGCGACTTGGACCGCGCGTTTTCCGAGTATCTGCGCGTGCTGCGCCCCGGTGGCCGGGTCTGCCTGATGGAAATCAGCCGGCCGCAAAATCGTCTTGGCCAATGGCTTCTGGCCGCCTATCTTGGCACCGTGGTGCCGTTGCTGTCGCGGCTCGGCCGCAGCCGGACCGACGTCGGGCGCCTGTGGGCGTATTACGGCGATACCGTAACTGCCGCCATCGAGCCGGCGCTTGTTCTCGCCGCCCTGCGCCGGGCCGGATTCGAGGATGTCGGCTGTACGGTCACCTTCGGCATCTTCCGCGAGTATCTGGGGCGCAAGGCTGACCGCGTGTCATGAACACACCGAGTCTTACCAGATTGCCATGACGATCATCTTCACTGTGCAGTAGCTGACCTGGCTCAAATCATCGCGCCGTTGATCGAGATCACTTGCCCGGAGATATAGGCCGCCTGTTCGGAAGCGAGGAAGGCAACGAGGTCCGCGACTTCCTCGGGCTTGCCGGCGCGCTGCATCGGAACCAGCCGCTTGATCGCCTCGGAGTCGAAGGCGCCTTCGCTCATCTCGGTGTTGATGATACCCGGCGCCACGGCGTTGACAGTGACGCCGCGGGTCGCCAGTTCAAGTGCCAGCGACTTGCTGGCAGAGTGCAACGCGCCTTTGGCGGCCGAATAATTGACCTGACCGCGATTGCCTGCGATGGCGGCAACCGAAGAAATATTGACGATGCGGCCCCAGCGGGTGCGGAGCATCGGCAGGGTCAGCGGCTGGGTGACGTTAAAAAAGCCGTTCAGTGAAACATCGACCACGCAATGCCATTGTTCGGCGCTCATGCCGGGAAACACCGCATCGTCGTGGATGCCGGCATTATTGACGAGGATCTGGATGGGGCCGGCGTCGAGCAGGGCTTCCAGCACGGCGCTGGTGGCTGCGCATTCGGTAACGTCGAAGACGACCGCCTCTGCACTGCCGCCGTCAGCGACGATTTCGGCAACGACGGCTTCCGCCCTGACGCGGTTTCGGTTGGCGTGGACGATGACGTGGTGGCCGTCGGCGGCTAGGCGGCGGCAGATCGCCGCGCCGATTGCACCGCTGCCGCCGGTGACGAGGGCGCGTTTCATATTGATGTTTCCTGGCGGAATTCGGCGTCGAGAACGACAGTGGCCCGGCCTTCGAGCAGGCAGCCGCCGGCGTGGCCGAGGGCAAACTGGTAGAGGACGTGGTTGCCATCGCCGGAGAGGCGTTCGGCGGTAATGTTCAATTCGCCCGGCAGATCGTCGAGGCGGGCTACATGAAGCTGCACGCCGCGTACGCTGGCCAGGTAGCCCTGGCGAGGGACGTCGCTGCTGGCCGCGAGCAGCGCACCGTGCACGGCCATCGCCTGCGCCGCGTATTCAATGCCGTTGGCCGCCCCGAGGCGGCCAACGGCACGCAGAGGATTGCCCGGGTCGGTGTGGCTGAAAGCGCGGCAGAAAATCGCTGTTTTCGACCAGTCGACCACGGCATCCAGCAGGCACATGGCGCCTTTATGCGGGATGCATAGGGCGATCCCGGCGTGGTCTAGCATGCTTGCATGTCTACGCGGAGTTGCAGTGATGCCAGATAGTCGAGGCTGATGCTGCCCGAAGCGCCGCGCGCCAACAGATTCAGGAGCGGCAGGCCGCGCAGTGCCGGGACCGTTTTGCGCAGGGTTTCGAGTGCCTTGTCTGCCATCGTTGCCGGGGCATTGTCGTCGAGGCTGACAGCGATCCGTGCCAGCGAGCGGGTGCTGCGTTCGGGGGTCAGCAGCAGCGCGATGCCGGCGCCATCGGGTAGTGGGCGCTTGCTGTGCAGCGGTTCCGGGTATTCGCTGTCGTAGGTGATCAGCAGCGTTGGCCGGCGGTCGACGACGACCTGGCCGAGCGCGTCGAGCAGCCCGGCGCCGAAGCTGGCGTCGTAGGCGCAAATGACCTGACACGGCGCTCGCGACTGGGTGGCGATGCCCCAGTAACCCGCGGCGGCGTTGTGCACGGAATTGTGGAAACGGGTCGGCGAAATCTGGCGGTCGTCGCTCGCCAGTTGCTCACACAGCGCATGGCAATTGTGGCCGTCGGCGCCTGAGGCGGCAAATACGGTGGCCAGCGTGGCGATGTCGGCGCCGGCATGGGCGGCGGCTTCGAGTCCGATGGTCAGCGCCAGCTTGATGAGGCGGCTAGCGCGGCGGCGTTCGGCCGGAGGCAGGATGGCAGGTGCCTGGAGTACGGAAGCGGTGCTGCCGATGGCCTGCTCGCCGCGCAGGACGGCGCGCGTGGACGGCCAGTCGGGCAGCCCGGGGGCGAGAAAGCCGACGCCGTCGATCCAGGCGCTGAGTGGCGTGGCGCTCATGCGGCGACTCCGAGGATCAGGCTGCAGTTGCTGCCGCCGAAGCCGAAGGAATTGCTCAGGGCGCGGCGTATCGGCTGGTCGCGGCTGCTCAGATGGTAATCGAGCGATATCGCCGGGTCGGGCGCTTCGGGCCCGGGGCTGCCGGGTAGCAGGCCGTGCTTCAGCGCCAGCGCGCAGATCACTGCCTCGACGGCGCCGGCGGCGCCCAGTGTGTGGCCGGTGGCGCCCTTGGTCGAACTGCACGGGACGCGGTTGCCGAACAGTGCGGTGACGGCCTTGCCTTCGGCGGCATCGTTGGCCGGCGTCGCGGTACCGTGAAGGTTGATGTAGTCGATGTCGTCGGCGTGGATGGCCGCGGAGCGCAGCGCGGCCTCCATCGCCAGCCGTGCCCCCAGGCCTTCCGGGTGTGGGGACGACATGTGGTAGGCGTCGCTCGATTCGCCGCTGCCGAGCAACAGGACTGCGCCGGCGGGCGGGCTGGCCGGGGCACGTTCGAGCAGGGCGAAGGCGGCGCCCTCGGCGACCGAAATGCCATCGCGGGTCGCATCGAAGGGGCGGCATGGCCGTGACGAGGTCAATTCAAGCGAAGCGAAGCCGTAGAGCGTGGTCAGGCACAGCGAATCGACGCCGCCGACGACGGCTGCGTCGATGATCCCGCAGCCCAGCAGGCGGGCTGCTGCGGCAAACACCTTGGCGCTCGAGGAACAGGCGGTGGAGACCGACATGGCTGGCCCTTCCAGCCCGAACCAAGCGCGCGTGAATTCGGCCAGCGAAAAGGCGTTGTGCGTGGTCCGGTAGTTGAAATTGGCCGGCAAGGCACCGGTCGTCGGATCGCGATGTCGGTAGGCGAGTTCGGTCTGCAGGATGCCGGCCGTGCTGGTGCCGACGAAGATGCCGATACGTCGTTTTCCGTAGCGGATGGTTGCGGCGCGGACGCGCTCGGAGAAACCGTCGGCTTCGAGTGCCAGTGCGGCGAGGCGGTTATTTCGACAGTCGTAGTCGGCGAGTATTTCGGGCAGTTTTTGATCGTCGACCGCAGCAACCTTGCCAATCCAGGTGTCGAGCCGCACCGTTTCGAAGGCGCACGGGGTTAATCCGCTACGACCGACCTTCAATGCCGCCAGGGTGGCAGCAAGCCCGTGGCCGAGGCAGGTGGTTGCGGTGTACGCGGAAAGAAGCTGAGATGTCACATCGATCCTCGAGTCGATCAGCTGCGAATTTTAGACCAGAACCCGGCGTTCCGGGGTCGGGCTCATGCAACTGGCGGCCCGTCGACGGCCGCGGCCAGCGTGATGGGGCGCAGTCTGCGTTCGGCCAAGGTGCGCAGCAAATCGGGCAGGACGGCAAGGATGAGCGGCTCGCCCTTGGCGGTGCGGCCGGCGTGGCCGTCGTGCAGGAGCAGGATGTCGCCGGTGGCGAGGCGCTTGGTCAGACGTTCGAGCACCGTTTGCGCCTCGCCGTCGCGGGTATCGTAAGGGCGCCGCGTCCAGGCCGCGAGCCGCAGGTCGAGGCCGGCCAGCACCGGGTCGAGCAACGGATTGCGCAGGCCGGCGGTTGGCCGGAAGAAGCGCGGCGCTTGACCGCTGAGATCGGACAATGTTGCTTGGGCGGTGGCAATATCGGCTCGCATGCGGGCCATGCCGAAAGTCGAGAAGATCCAGCTGTGCGAATCGCCGTGGTTCTCGAGACGGTGACCGCGGGCGACGATTTCGCGGCACAGTTCGGGGTGTGTGCGGGCACGGTGGCCGATGCAGAAGAAGCTGGCCGTTGCGCCGGCGGCGTCGAGCTGATCGAGGACGCGCGGCGTGACCTCGGGGTCGGGGCCGTCGTCGAACGTCAGTGCGACCTCGCGGCGATTGGCGGCGGGAGGCGGGAGGCGGGTCAGGTTGGGGCCGAGTAGCGACGAAGTTGGCAGCAGGCCGGCGGCAGTCAGGGCAAGGTGGTTGATGCCAAGTCCGCCGAGCACCCACGGCCAGGTCGCTGGTGCGGCAAGCAGCCCGGCTGCGGCGACGCCGTGCAAGGCGAACGACAATTTGATGGCGGGCGATGGCTTCCAGGGCTGGGGCATGGGGTCAGGCGGTAGAAAGGCCGGGATCGACGAACAGCTCCCACGCCGGCCATTCGTGGCCGCCGGCAAACTGGTCGTCGAGCCAATCTATTACGTAGCCTGGGCGGCAGGTGCACAGTGAGTCGCTCATGCGGTGGTTTCACGTGGAACGAACATGGCAGCCAGCAACAGTGCAAGTATGGCACCAGGCCCGACGGTGACGCCGATGGCGTGCAGCATCGGCACTTGCGACAGACCGAGTGTGCCGAAACCGATGGTCGTGGTCAGATTGGCGATCCCCATCGACGCCAGCGTGGTGTGGTCGAGTTCGCCGGCACGTTCAAAGAACAGCGCATAGTTGGAACCAACGGCGACGATCAGCAGCATGCCGACCAGGTGCAGCAGGTGCAGATGCTCGCCGCTCAAGTGCAGGCCGGCGACAACGAGCAGCACGGCGAGCACCAGTGGCAGCAGGACGGCGGCCAGCCGGCGCGGCGAGCGCAGTGTGGTGGCGAGCAACGCGACGATGGCGGCGAAGCCGGCCAGCGAGAGCAGCACCGCCTCGCGCAGGTAGTCATTGTAGAGCGTGTCGAGTTCGCCCTTGAGGTCGATGGTCAGTGCGCCACTGCCGGCCAGTGCTTGGCGCACAGCGGCAATCGCATTGACTTGCCCCTTGTCCGGCAGATGCAGTGGCAGGATGGCGCTCCAGCCGCCGGGGCGCTGCAGTAGAAGCGCATCGACGGCCAGCCCGAGGTCGGTTCCGTCCAGGTCGGGACGGTCGATCTCCGGTGCCTGGCGGGTGGTGGCGACGTCGGCGATGAAGCCCTCCAGCTTGCCAGTAATGAGCGGCGAATCGGCAAGTGCCGTTTGCAGGCGGGTACGAAGTTCATCGGCGGTAGGCAGGCTGGCACGGCGGGCCGCCTGCAAGGCACGGCTGGGCAGGAAGCGGCCCGGGCTGTCGTAGCCGTCGATGGCGCCGCTCGCCTGCAGGTCGTCAAGCGCCAGCCCTGCCCGTTCGGCCGCTTGCAGGGCAGCTTCGCGATCGTGGCCATTGACGACGACCAGGAAGCGCGAATCGGCAGTGCCGAGGTCGGTGCGCAGCGCCTTGTCGGCGGCCGCATCTTCGGGGCTTGTGGTACTTAACACGGAGAGATTGGTCGACCACAGGCGTTCGTGTTCGACGGCCAGATAGGCCGTTGCTGCCAACGCAAGTGCCAGCGTCGGCCAGCGCAGGCGGCGGAGTAATTGCGTGGCGACTTTTAGGGTGGCGCCGAGCGGGCCGAGGTCGCGCATGACGAAGTGCTCGCCGGCCAGGTGCGGTAGCACGAAACGGGTAACCAGGGCTGCCGTGGCGACGCCGCTCAGAGCGTAGAGGCCAAGTTGGGCGAGTCCGGGGAAGCCGGAGAACAGCAGCGCGCCGAAACCGCAGACCGAGGTCAGGACGCCGAGCCGGATGGTCGGCCAGAAATGTGCCTTCCAGGCCGCGACGCCGCCGCGCCCGGACTGCACGAAATAATAGATGGAGTAATCGACCGCTTCGCCGATCAGCGCGGACCCGAAGCCGACGGTGATTCCGAACACTGTGCCGTAGGCCAGACTGACAGCGATGATTCCGGCCAGCGCGCCGGAGAGCACCGGCAGCAGACCGAGCGTCAGCAGGCGCGGAGAGCGATAGACGAAGAACAGCACGGCGACGATGGCGAGTGTGCCAATGGCTGACAGGCGGGTTACCTCGCGCTTGATCGTCGCCCGCGATTTGACGGCAAAAACGCTGGGCCCGGAAATTTGCAGGCGTGCATCGGCGATCCCGGCGGCCGCAGCGACGGCGGTGAACTGCTCGCGGATGGCCTGGATGGCCGCCTCCTGGCCATCGGTATCGGCGCCAGTTGCGCGTGTCTGAACCAGCAACAGGGCACGGTTGCCGTCGGGCGAGGCCCAGACGCCGGCAAGGCTGCCGGGTTGGGTACCGGGGTTCAGTTGGGCCAGCAGTTCGAACAGTTCGCCGGTCGGGTCACGAGGAAGCATTGGCTTGAGGAGCATGCCGGCCGATGACGCGAGGCGGTCGATGCTCTCGGAAATCGCCGTCTGCAGGCCGTCAACCGTGAAACGTTCGGGCACCACGGCGGGGCTGAGCAGGTAGCGATGGCGGAACAGGAAGGCGCGGTCGGCATCGAGGCTGCCGGCATCGCCGTTCTGGACTGCTGCGAATTCGGGCATTTTGACGAGTCGACCGCGCAAGTCGCGCGACAGCGCAGCGCGTTGCTCACCGTTGCTGCCGGCGATGGCCACCATCAGCAAGCGGGCGACGGCGCCCTCCTTCAGCTGGTCGACCAGCACCTGCTGCTCGGCGCTCGGCCGGGCGGGCAGAAAAAACGACATGTCGGCGCTAAAGCGGCTGTTCCAGACGATGGCGGAGCCAGTCAGCATGGCGAGCAACCAGAGCAATAAGGCGCGGCGACCGGGGCGGGTCATTCGTTGTCGAGCGACTCGATGAGCATCAGCGAGCGGTCGCCATCGGCCTGCAGGTATTCGATGCTGCGGATCTGGTCGCGGCTGCCGCTGACCGTGATGCGCTGGACGAGCGCGGCGATCTTCTGTTCGCTGGGTAGCAATGTGAGCACCCACTTTTCAGAATTGCCCGACAAATTCATGAGATAGTTCTTTTCAAGTGCGGCACGGTTGCCGTTTAGCGTGCCGCGCAGACTGTCGACGAAGGCGAGCGCTTCCGGTTGATTGGCGAGGTTGATCCTCAGCTTCTGCTTGTCACGTTCGACGCTCAGCACATCCTTGTCCAGCCGCAGGGTTTCCGGTTTCGGCGTCAGCGTACGTTTTTCCAGCAGGTCCGGGGCTCTGTAAGTCAACTCGCCGGTGGACACGACCGGACGGTCGAGAAAGGCAATGTATTTCTTCTCGACAAACTTCGCCGTTCCACCCTTGTGCCGGGCCAGATCGTTCATCAACTGTGCGACGTCGAAGGCGGCGCAAGCTGGCAGGGTGAGGCCGAGCAGCAGGATGCCGGCAAAAAGTCGTGTCATGGTTTCTTCTGCCAAAAATCGAAGAAATTGAACCAGTTGTAAGGCGCTACCCGGCAAAAATGCGTCAGGCGGTCGGCGTAATTCTGCATCGCCACGCGGATCGCGGCGTCGCGCTCGGGGCGCGGTGTAGCCGAGAAATCGGCAAGCGGCTCGAAGTGAATTCGATAGCGATTGCCGCCGAGGTAGAGGCCGGCCATGAAGAATACCGGCCGGCCGAGCATGGCTGCAGTGCGGAATGGACCGAGAGGAAAAGGCGCCGGCTCGCCGAGGAATTGGCAGTCGATCGTGGCGTCATCGCCGAGGCCGCGATCTGCCAACATGCCGACTAGGTAACCCTGGTCAAGCTTGTCGCGCGCTTCCAGCATCGCCTCCAGATGGCCGAGGGCAATGATGTCGTCGCTCGCCGCCGGGTTGATCGCCGCCAGCGTGGCGTTGATCTTGCGCGCGTTTTCCTCGTACATCAGCATCGCCACCTTCAGCCCTGCACGGCCGCGCCCGACCGCGCGCAGCACTTCAAAGCTGCCGAGGTGGGCACCGATCAGCAGCGCCCCCGGCTGGCGTGTGAGCGCCGCGTGCAGCGCCTCGGCACCGATGATTTCGATTTCGAACAGGTCGAAACGGTCGTTCAGCAGGTAGATGCGGTCGTGGATGGTGCTGGCGAAGCTCAACACATGGCGAAAGCCGTCCGCCCAGCCGGCCCAGCGGCCGAGCGCGCGGCGCAGGTAGGCGCGGCTGTAGCGCCGGGCACGCGGCGCGAACAGCACGTAGTAGGTGGCGATACCATGCAGTACGACGCGCCCGACGCGGCGGCCGAGGGTCAGTGAAATCCACACCATCAGCCTGAGGATGGCGAGATTGCTCCGCTCCTGCTGGCGCAGCCAGTCCGCGCGTTCTGCGTTTTCCGGGTTCATGCGGCGGTTGGCGTCAGGCTGCCCGCCGCAACCTGGCGCCCTGCCGTGCTTACGGTAAAGGCGATCGCGCCGCCGGCCTTGACCCGCAGGGCGAAGGTGAGCAACTCGCCGGGACCGACCGGACTGAAGAACTTGGCGTTGCCGATCTGCCATTCGCCGCCCGACCGGCCGAACAGTTGTTCGGCAAAAATGACGGCACGATCGAGCAGGACGGCGCCAGGGACGATGGGTCGGCCAGGGAAGTGGCCGGCAAAGGCGGGATGGTCGGCCGGCACCGGCCAGAAAAATTCAGCGGCTGGCATTGTGCATCTGTTCAGCGTATAGCACCTGCAGGCGCTCACGTGGCAGCTTGCCCGTGCTGTTGCGGGGCAGCGCGTCGAGCAGGAGCAGCGGTCGTGGCTGGAAGACCGGGTCGATGCGCTGGCGAAGCGCTTGCAGTATTTGCCGCGCGCTAAGCTCGGGCGCCACGACGAAGGCGCACAGTCGCGTGATGGCGTCGGCTGGCCCCTGGTCGGGCAGGAAGAAGGCGGCGTCGCGAACCCCGGAAATTGCAGTCAATTGGTGGTTCAGGTAATCCAGCGAGGTTCGCTTGCCGGCGATGTTCACCATGTCGGCGTCGCGACCATGCAGCAGGAATCGGCCGTCGGCGAGGATCTCGATGACATCGGACAGGGCTTCGCGGCCCTCGACATGGCCGCCGCTGGCGAAAGTGCGCCCCTCCTCCTGTTCGAGCCGAATGTCGTCAAGCAACTGCCAAGCCGGGCCAGCGGTGGTGCGCCGGCTGGCGATCTGGCCGGTTTCGGTGCACCCGTAGATTTCCAGCAGCGGTGCCTTGAAGCGGGCTTCGGCCTGTGCCGCCAATTGCCCGGAGAGCGGCGCGGTGGCCGACAACAGCAGGTCGACGGTGGGTAGTTCGAGGTCGGCCGACAGCAGCGCCGTCAGGTGGAAAGGCGTGGTCACCAGCAGGCGCGGCTGCGGGACGGCGGCCAACGCGGCGACAATGTCCTGCGGATAGAACGGCTTGCCCGACCAGAACGGGGCGTTGCCGTGCATGGCCAGCAGCACGGTCGATTCGAAGCCATACATGTGCTGGGCGGGCACCGTGCCGACGATGGCATGGCCGGCAACGCCCAGGCGCCGGGCCTCGGCGCACGCGTTGCTGACCAGCGAGCCCCAGGACTTCCGATAAGGCACAGGCTGGCCGGTGGAGCCGGAGGTGTAGACTTGGATCGCCGGGTGGGCAGCCGGGATGGTGGGAATTTTCACCACTTTTTCGGGGTCGACCGCAGCAAGTGATGGAAAATCGAGGCGCGGCAGGCCCAGACTGTCGAAATCGCCATCGCACAGGCAGCAGACATCCGGGCATTCGGCGGCGATCTGGCGCAGCGTCGCGGCGGCCTGAGACGAAGGCTGCAGGCTGGTACGGCCACCGAGCAAGCCGGCGGCGAGGCCAACCGTGAAGCGGTAGCGGTCGTGACAGACGTTGAGCATGTGGTGTCCGGGTGGCAGGCAGTCGGCCAGCGCCGCGGCGTCGGCGAGATAGTGGCGCACCGTGACCGGCCCGTCCGGCCGCCAGGCGAAGATGTCGTCGAGGCTGGAGTGCGCGAGCAGCGGGACCAGCTTCATCGTTGGTCCGTCAAGGGTACCTGGCGATGCCGGCTGGCGCGGAAGGCGCGAATCGTGTCGGCGATGCTGCCGCGATCCTCGACCGGAAGGACGAAATGGCGGCAAAGATGCTCGACGGCAAACATCGCCAAAATCAGCGGCAGCATCAGGAAGTTAGCGAAGACCGACCAGACGGCGGCCGGCGCCAGCAGGAACAGGCCGGTCGACACGGCGGCGACGGCGCCGAAAAAGCCGGTCCATGCAACCGTCACCTGTCGCGTATAGCGGATCTTGGCAGGAGACAGGCCATCCGGATGGGCGAAGCGTGCAAGATGCGTGATCAGCGGCTCGGCATTAGCGCTGAGGGTACGCCCGAAAACGAAGGCAAGTGCCAGGTTGGTGCCGACGTGTTCGAGGAAGTAGAGCAGCGCGACGTTTTCGCGCAGGTTCGGCCAGATCCACGCCAGCAGCGTGAGCGCACCAATGGCGGCGCCGGCGGCCCACAGCGGACTGGAGATTCGCCGCAGGAGCAGCGCTGCAACGACAATGATCGGCAGCAGGGCGAGACCGGCGGCAAGTTCGGAGCTGTCGCCGACACTGGCGCGATGGGCGAGGATCGCCCATGCCACCGCCAGACCGCCGACGGTTACACCACGCAGCAGGTTAGTGGCGATTGCCATGCTCATTTGGCCCTGTGCGTCGCGATATGGACAGTGAGCGCGCGCAGCGACGAATAAATCCGGATATTGTCATCGTTGTCCGAACGCAGCTGGAATCCGTAGCGTTTGGAGATGACCAGCGCGAGTTCGAGAATGTCGATCGAATCGAGACCGAGGCCTTCACCGAACAGCGGCGCTTCGGAATCGATGTCGCCGGCGCCAATGTCGAGGTTGAGCGTGCTGACGACCAGTTCGGCGACCTCCGGCAGGAGGTCGGCGACGGTTTCGGGGGTGGCTTGGGCAGACATGGTGTGAATTATCCGTAAGGGTTAGCTGGTCACGGCGCGGAACGCGAGGACCGCGTTGCTGCCGCCAAAGGCGAATGAACTCGACAGCGCAGCGCGCAGCGGCTGGCCGTGGCGCGCCGTGGTGACGTGGTCGACGCCCGCGCAGGCCGGATCCAGCGGGTCGAGATGGGCGGTTGGCGGGATGACCTTACCGCCCAGGGCGAGGACGGTTATGATCGCTTCGAGCGCGCCGGCGGCACCGAGCAGGTGACCGTGCATCGATTTGGTGGCGCTGACGGCCGGCCCGCTGCCCACGTTGCCGAAAACTTCGCGGCAGGCTGCGATTTCCACCGGATCGCCCTCGGGCGTGGCCGTGCCGTGGGCGTTGATGTAGTCAATGTCGGCGGGCGCCAGTTGGCCGTCCGCCAGCGCTGCGCGGATGGCGCGCACCTGTCCGGCAACTGCCGGGCGCACCAGGTGGCTGTGATCGCAAGTAGTGCCGTAGCCGACGAGTTCGCCGTGGATACTGGCGCCACGGGCGATGGCATGGTCCCAATCCTCGAGGACCAGCGCCGCCCCGCCCTCGCCGAGCACCATGCCGCTGCGCCCGGCGGCGAAGGGGCGGCAGCATCGGGCGGCACGCTGTTCGTCGGCACTGGCCATCACGCGCAGGGCTTCCCAGGCGCGGGCCACGGCATAGGCCTGCGGCGCTTCCGAGCCGCCGGCCAGCATGACCGGCGCCTGGCCGTCGCGTACGCGACGGAACGCCTCGCCGATGGCGATGGCCGACGATGAGCAGGCCACGCTATGGCAGGTGCTGATCCCGCCGAGACCCAGCTGGATGGAAATCTGCGCGTTGGCCGCATTGTTCATGCCGAGGACGATGGACAACGGCGACAGGCGCTCGCGGCCGTTCTGCCAGAGATCGCGGTAGCCCTTGTCGAAAGCCAGCACGCCGCCGAGGGCGCTGCCCCAGGCGACACCCCAGTCGTCGCGCTCGTCGTTTTGCGGCTTCCGCGGCAGGCCGGCATCGTCCCATGCGGAAAAGGCGGCGGCGACGCCGAGCTGTGCGAAGCGGCCCAGGGTGCCAGCGAGCGGCCGGCCAAGCGTCGCTTCGGCATCGAAACCCGCACAATCGACGAACGGCATGTTCAACGGCCGCGGCAGGTCATTAGTCTGCAGGAAACGGACCGCTGATTCGCCGGTCAGCAGCCGTGCGAAAAAATCGGCGAGATTGCCACCGAATGGACTGACCAGACCAAGTCCGGTGATTGCGACGCGCCGTTGGGTCATGCTTTCAGTTTTGTTCGCTGCGCAGGCGATCGACCAGCGCAACCAGTTCGCCGACGGTATTGGGGCTATTCAGGCGCTTGTCGAGCGTGACACCAAAGCGGTCCTCGCACTCGAAAACCAGCTCGAGCATCATCAGTGAATCGACGCCAAGGGTGCCCAAGGCTGCGTCGGGAACCACCTGCTGGGGCGGAATGCCGAGGCGGCCGTCGAGAAATTCGCGAATCAGGTTCAAAGAATCCATAAGACCATGAATTTTATCCGAAAAACGCATTCTTCAGTCAGTTATGCAGTAGCATGAACTGCCATTTGTCGACATTTCGCGGAATCCGATGCCTATCCAGTCGAGCCGACCGGCGCCGCTGCCGGCGAAACTAGAATTGCCCTGGCAGCGTCAGGCCATCTGCCGCTTCACCACCCTCTGGGTGCTCAAGGCCTGCGGGACGGCCGCCTTCATGCCGCTGTTTTTCCTGGCTTATTTCGGGGTGTTGCACTATCCGCTTTTTCCGGCGACGGTCATGCCGCTGACGGTAATCGACGACTGGGTACCCTTCACGCCGGACGCCTTTGGCTTTTATGCCTCGCTCTGGATCTATGTCTCGTTGCCGCCAGCCTTTCTGCCCGATCGGCGCCAGCTGGTCGGCTACGGCCTGTGGATGGCCGCGCTTTGCCTGTGCGCTCTGGCGATCTTCTGGCTGTGGCCGACGACCGTTCCGCGGACCGATATCGACTGGAGCCTCTACCCGGGACTTGCACTGATCAAGGGAGTCGATCTGGCCGGCAACGCATGTCCCTCACTGCACGTGGCGACGGTCGTCTTCTCCGCGGTCTGGCTGGGGCACCTGCTCAGGAGCATCGGCGCGCCGCGTCTGTTGGCGGCGTCGAGCTGGCTGTTGTGTGCGGCGATCGTCTGGTCCA
>Ga0116153_10002501_pt1 | contig 14435 bp, 29 predicted proteins | sample AD_UKC028_MetaG_FD_89896 | JGI IMG/M metagenome (GOLD analysis project Ga0116153, IMG submission 89896) | Active sludge microbial communities of municipal wastewater-treating anaerobic digesters from USA - AD_UKC028_MetaG | ecosystem: Engineered > Bioreactor > Anaerobic > Digestate | place: USA...
ATCAACAAATGATTCCAGAATGCAAACACAAATTCAGAGCTTTAGGATTTGATATTATCAAGTCCGACAAGTCTATTGTGGAAGCAATTTGTGCCTTATTTTGCAGTCGTTGTGGGTTATTTAGAACTAAGATACTAACATTCAGACGAGAACTCACAGATGAAGAACGCTAAAATCGATAGTTTCAACACCATCGATTTGAGATAATTCGTCCATGTGGATAGATTTTCGTTTCCAAGTTTTTACGAGGTTTTCAAATACTTCTAAGGGTATTTTGTGGACTAATTTTATTTTATGTGGGTAATACCAGAGAATAACTACAAATGATTTTCCAATTATCCAAAGGCAATCGAAAGGTTTTGTCCATGTAAAACGAGTTTTCATACCAGAAAAAATAGGAGCATCACTAATTTTATGGAATAGGCCAAATTGGGCCTGCTTTAGCCCCTCCAGTTGATGTTCTGCTACCCTGTTGAATGCGAATGCCTTTTGCTTTTCTAACTTGATTATTTTAAGTTCCCAATTTTCAGGTTCTTTGGGTGGAAACAGGTTGATATAATTTCGCCACATAGTCTGAAAAATTTGTTCTTTCATACTTAATCCTAGCACCAAGACTATACCAAAGTATAGCCAGTGCTATTGCCAAAACAATGTACCAATATTTAATAAAATGGTCGTCCACTACTTAATTTTACCTTCTAAGAGGTAGGTATTGCAATTCAAACAGGGATGCGTATCGTCGAGATTTATCTTTATACCTGAGTCAAGTTTAATTCTCTCTCTATGGTAGATACAATTTACGCATTTCATGGGCGGAACTTCGTCCCGCAATGGGGGCATGTAACATCTAGGTCAAGTTCATTCATCTCTAGTTTATCTGCTTTTGTATCTCCACTAAATGGTTTTTTCTTGCCAAAGTCTATATCGATATTTAGTCCCATCTCGGCATCTGAAAGTCCATAGTCCCTAAGTTCTAAAATATCAAAATCAGCGGAAAGTATGTCAGTATCGAATCGTCCAAATTCAACATTATCTTTTATAAGCCATTCTCTTTCTTGGTCTTTGGTTAATTTAACGACACAGACTGGGACTTCCTCTAAACCTAATTCAAGGGCGGCTTTATACCGCATATTTCCACAAACGATAATCATGTCTTGATTGCAAATAATAGGTCTAGCTTCAAAATAGTCTGGGTTATTATTTACCGATTTACAGAGTTTCTTGAATTGTTGGGGAGAAATAGTTCTGGGATTACGAGGATGGGGAATTAGTCGATTTATATCAATGTACTGAATCTTGTGTTGAATATCGGTCATATAGATTATTATTTACTAAATATTGGTGCATGGTATAGGAATTTTTGACCATGAACTCAAACGCTTTGTTTAGAATTTCCTCAGTAATCTCAATTGATTGTTTATAAGTTTTTTTCTTATATTGGTCATACTGATAAATACTAGCTTTGCGTATATTAAATCCTAACCTATTGGCACAGTAGGCGTAAATAGGCAACTGAAAAGTAGATATATGATAATCAATCGGAGTGCGACCTGTCTTGTAATCAATAAGATGCTGGCCACCTTTGATGTCGTGAATTAAATCTGGAATAAAAACAAACTCTAGCCAGTCATCTAGTTGGATAACTCGTTTTTCTTCTAAAACAGGATTTTTGACTTCTTTCCCGCCAAATATATCTGGAAGATGCTTGTGTTCTTCGACATAAGCTCTCCACTCCTCATGCATCTCTCGACCGTACTCCGCTTGCGGAGAGGTAATCTGAGTCCCTAATTTGAAATACATCATCAAAGCATCAAGGCGATAGCCACGTGACCATTTATCGAGGATTGAAAACGACGCCCTGAATTTGTAGTTCATTTTACTAGTTTGGGGATTTCTAAAATAGCTTGTTTGATATCTGCTTCCATTTTCTCCATCTGTTTAGCGCTGACACGATTAAGATATTTGGTACATGCCCAACGGTAAATTAATTTGTCTATCGTATTCTCGACAAGTAAAGCACAAAAATAACCAATATCAATATCCATCGGTTTGAAATACCAATCATTTTTTTTCTTTATCCATTTCATCTTTGTAAAGGTCATGGGTATCAATACCCGTGTATTTTAATACTAACTTGCGAATATCTTTGCCAGCACTCAATGCTAATTTATTTCTCTCTTCCATGGTGAGTTTACTTCTTTCTTGTAAGTCCCACATCTTGTCCATCAATACACTCATAAATATTTTGATTCCAGCTCTAAATCCTTTTTCGGTATAACCAACCGAACCTAGTTCCATAAAATCTCTTTCCCACATTCCATTTTCAACTTCTGATAAAAGTTCTGATATATTTACTCCATATTCATCTTTCATAATCTATTTTACCTTTTTAGGGTAGATTTAACAACTAAATCGTAAGGAGAATACCATTCTTGTTTGTCTAGCTTCTTTTTGAAAGCTCTAGCGATTTTCATCAAATCTTTACGAGGTAATTTCCCTGTCACATGAAGTCCATTATAGGCACAATTGCACGAGCCACGAATACCATCGCCAGTCGTCCTCCAGCAGTGTCCATGAATTTCTATCATCCTACCATCCACTTTTCTTCTAGACCAAAAACAAGGGCAACCTCCGTCGTAATCTTTGTCAAAATGTTTTTGAACATCCCACTCGTCTAAAGACTCAACCTCTTTGATTAAATCATTTATCGTCATTGTGTCCCTCCAGCCAAATTATCATATCTTGGATTGCTTTATTATACCCATCTCTCCACAGTTTCTTAGTAAGAGGCAATCCTCTGGTAACAAAAGATTTTTCACGACTGAATTGATTAATTAGCTTCAACGTATCCATACTCTCCCTCCTCTAAAATAAGTAACACTATTTGAGCTAAGTTCCAATCTTGGATTAGCTCAGCATATATTTTATCTAGCTTATATCGTTTAACTATTTTAGTAGCGATTTTAGCTGTTAGTTTGTCATCCATAGTATAAATACCGATGTCTACTAAATATAATTCAGCGATTACTCCATCAATACCGCACATGGGGCTAATTATCTCATCTATAATTTGGTATCCAATTTTTCCTATCCAATAAGTTAAAATTTTAGGGTTTATTTTTTTCATGCGACAAAGAGTCCAACCTTTGGATTACATGGGCAATAATAAGCATATTTATCTTTTTTACCAGTTTTTTTATCTATAGGGTGAACCATCATCTTTTTACAGCGAGGGCATTTGAACATCCAGTTTGGGTCTGCTTTTACCATTTTGTTAAATTTCTCTACAAAATCATGAAATCTTTCAGAGTCAGCCTTTTGAGCCTTTTTATCAATCTGCCACGGTTCTAATTTCTTGTTCCAGTCAACCATTTTTCTTTTTTAATTTATAAATAATTCTTTTACAAGTTTCTATGTCTGATTCTCCAATATGGATTTCTTTTCCAAACTCATTTTCTAAGATTTTATAAGCTTCGTTTCTAGTAACAAATCCTGTCTTCCAAAGACTATCAAAAGAATTGTGGGCTTTAATCCTCCAATCTCTTAATTCCTTATTTGCCATAGTTCCCAAAGGTTTCTCGGTATTGTTGTGACATCCCACGTAGGCGTTGCAATCTTTACAGTAGTAACACATATAAGATTTACCGTAATTTTTACCGTAAATTGCTTTGTTCTCCGTCCACAATGCTGGTTTATTACAATATGGACATTTCATTTTTTTAATAACATTAAATTTCTTAAATGGTCAAATTCTTCTCGGTTGTTTTTATAGGCACTCTCGTCAAAACTGAATTTTTTGATAACTTCAAAGCCTTTTCTTTCGCAGTAGTTTTCAAGACGGGCTACTTGAGCGGGTAATGAGTTACCAGCCTCTTTTTGCTCCTCTGTTGATACTCGTGCAATAATTACGGCTTTTTTCATATGGTTATTATCGTTTGCTCATAAGAAATAAATACTCTTTGTTTGGTTCATCTGAATTAAGCCATTCGTTTGTCCACCTCATTGTAGCCATCACATTTTTTTTGTAATCAATCTCAACTATTTTTTTGACCTCACCAGTCTCAGTAAGTATCTGAACAAGCTCTTGTTTAGTTGCACGACCGCCTGAGCTATATGAGAGTAGTATGTGTTTGGCTTTAGTTTCCTGAATGAGCTTTTTAATAGCTTCCATAGCAATAAAATTGCCATTTTTGCTTTTTCGAAACTCTTCAAAAATTGACCCAGCAACTAGGTCTCTTGTGTCTTCTCTTCTATTAACCTTGCCGAACAGTTTTGGCTTATCATTTCTAATAATCGATGTCCAAATGTGATAATAAGAAGCGTACCTCACTCTACTTGGTGGCATTTTTTCATTATTCGAACCATATGGTGGGTCAAAATATGCTAAATCATATACTGCATCTTTATTTACAACGTTGAAAATATCATCTCTAATCACATTGTGGACCCCATTAGTTTTTACAAGTTGAGGTACTTTTAACACTAAATCGTTGTATGAGCGACTTGACCATTTTGACAAGTATGAAACAAAATGACCTAGGGTGCTGTCAACTGCATCCAGTCCTAAGATTAAACTCGCAAGTGCAACAGACTTATCTATGTCATTTAGGTTCATTTCCTCAATCTTGTCTCTGATTGCGTCTAATTTTCTAGTATTTTTTCTTTGGAATGGCATTTTCATTGTCATTTCTTCATCACCGCCATAATGCTCTGTAAACCAACCATCATAGCCTTTAACAGCATTCAATTCGTCAATTATTGTTTGGTAGTATTTTTTATCTTTATCGTGCAATAGGTAACACTTAGCAAAAGTCTCTGACCAATAGGAAATATCACTAGAAGTTACGTTTAGTCCCATTTGTGCGAATGCTTGACTAACCCTTGTCGTACCACTAAAGCCATCTAGTACAGTTTTAATTGGCAAATCCTTAATAGCTTCTGTAATGTATGGAATTATCTTTAATTTTGACCCAGCATACTTTATGCCTTGAGTTTTTATATTAACTGGTACGTTGTCAAATAATTGAAGGTTATTTTTCATATTTTTGTTTATCTTCACAATCTCTTTAACCTGTCGATGTCGTTTTGCAGGATTTCGTTAACTTGTTTATGACCTAAACAACCACGATAATTATCTTCTGGTAATGGTAAAGCAAAAAAATTAGCGTGAATTAAGTTTTCGTGTATTATTGACCTTATCTTGTCTTGTATACTTTTTTTACTTTTGTCAGGTTCAGCTTGTATACTCTTAGCTACTTTATATTTACCACCACAAGCACTGCACCAGAGACAATGAGAAATAGAATAAATCTCGCTTAGTATAAAAGACATTTTCTGAGCTTCTTTTTGGGTAAAGATACCTGGCTTTTCGTGTAATCTTAATTTACACTCCATGTCGGCAACAAAATCAGTCCAAACTAATTTTCCAATGTCGTTAACCATTTTTTTGTAATCAAGTTTCATTTTATTTTAATTTATTAACTATCTAAACTGTAACATATTTATCACCAGCTGTCAACTAGAAATCTATACCATCACCACAGTCAAATACAAAAAATCCTAATTCTTTCCACATTTTTATCACACATGGTCTATCATCAAATACTCCGTAGATAGAAAATTTACCTTTGATATTCTCGTCATAAATGCGTTTTTTGATTATCGTATCTTTTTCACAGTTTCCCTTTTCTCTCATAAAGAAATAATGGTAAGGGATTTCATAACTCGCCAGCCAATTCTCTGTCTCTTCTCGACAGATGCCATCTCTCCCACTAACAATAATAATCGTGTATCCACTGGCATATAAGGATTTGAGAACATTAATTACAGGAATATTGGGAACATCACTCTCAACTTTACTCCACTCAAAAGCGTTTCTTCCGCTCATTAGGGCTAAAGTTCCATCAATATCGAATATAAAAGCATTTGGCAGACTTTCGTCATAAACGGGAATAGTTGGGGTAGGTTTTAAATATTTGTTGTAAGTGTCCATAATGACACGTGAACCCACTGGATTTGGTCTCAAAGCATCACGTCTAAGGCACTCCGCAAGCGGAACATCAAAGAATTTTCTTTCTAATACCGCTCCCGTCTCTCTGACTAATTTATTTGCCCTCTCAAGATGCTTAGGTGCTAAATGAACGTTATCCCAGACCACATTAAGTTTGTTAACCAGAGCTTCTCTGATGATGTGTTCTTCTAGTTTGTTGATGAACTTCTCATTAGATTTGCTCCAACGCCCAGCATGAAAAGTCGCTCTCAAGTCATCCTTATTCACTCTGACATATTGTCCAGGATTGTTTTTTAATAGCTCGACAGCATACATCGATTTTCCTGATGCGGGCATCCCACTGAGAAAAATAAGTTTAGGCTTCATCTAAATCCTCCTTAAATGGATAATCAAGTTCTGGCTTTACCATTCTCCAAATGATAGAGGCATACTCACGTTTGTCTAACATCGAGAAAACCACCTTACTCACATTCCAGTATTCAGGTCTAGATTTTAGAAAAATTGCCTGTTCTTTTCTGTCTGATAATTCCGAAACCTTTTTTAGTACACAAAAACACTCATGAAGAGTTGTTTCATAATCAGTTTTTATCTTAACGGCAGTTTTCTTTACCCAGTCAAAGATTTCGTCGGGGATTTTTTCAAGCATTTCGTTCAAATTTCGACTATCTCTAAGGTATTCCCACACAGTTCTAGAATTAAGATGAGAAAGAATAGCGTGAATCTTTTTGTACTCAGAGAATTTCATCTTTACCCGTTTACCTGACTGAAAGCGAACTACAAATCCCTCTTCGCCGTTACGGTCAATCTTCTTAATTTCTTCGAAATCAGTATAGTCGTAACGCTTGACCTTGGTCCATGTAGGATAAAGTGAAACTAATTCGCTGTAGGTCATCTCAGTACCTGTTTCGGTATCAATTGCGGTTATTAAAATCAAATCTCTCATTCCCTTATAGTCCAAAACTATACGTGACCCTTTATAAATAATTTCTGCCAAGTAAGTTTTTGAAGTATCTAAGTTTAATTTGTCATAACCTCTTTCTTTCCAAATTTTTAATGCTTCTTTAGCGAATTCGCTTTCAAAAGAACCCCTAGAACAAATTTTCCATCCATTATGGTGGAAAATTATCCCTAATACTCCATCGACTTTTTCAAAGACTTCAAATGGTTCACTGGGAATTGGTAATGCCTCAGGTTGGTCGTAATTAAAAAACTTCTCAAATGGCCTGGCAATAATATTTCCTTCTGCGTCTACCACTAGCCCTCTTGCCATACGACATTCTGGAGTCCAATGATTATCAAACATGGCTTTATTAGAATAATTATAAATCCAAAGGTCTAATTCTGGATGCTTACGAACATCGATAAATTTGTCTTTGATATCAGTTTCGAATCTTTTAAGGTTAATTTTCATTCTTTTTTGCCTCCTCTATTAACATTTGGTCTCGTTCTTGCCAAGACCTTCTAACAGTCAATCCAGGATTGGCTAGCTTGACTTCAATTACGATGTCATATAAATCTTCGTCATGTTTCTCACATAATTCGTGGAACATTTCGTCATAATGTTTGTCGACTATATTTTGTATATTTTTCATAAGTATTTCATTCTAATTTTTAATAGGAATTCATTAATTTTATCCACGTTAGGTTCGTGGACTGGATTGTCCAAAAAAGCCTGTTCAACTTTAGCTTGCCATTCTCTACAAACATCTATACATTCCCCATGAGTAAAATTGCCTTCTTTAAAACGTCTGACAGTTTCTCCGACTTCAGTATTGGCGATTCCAACAGTAAAAGCCCCTGTAGATAAAAGTTCGTATGCGTTGTAGAGAACTCGTAAGTAAGCGGCGGCATATTTATTTGGACGTTTATCCTTATCTTCGAGCATTTTCTTACGCTGATTAAAACCGTAACCGCAAAACGCGTCTTTAACTCTTTGACTACTCCAAACATAAGGGAATAGTTGTCTCAAAGCAATACCATCCTCGGTAGCAAAATCCACAGGTGCTAAATAAGTTTCTAGTATAGTAGGATTAGATTGCAAACTAAGAGTTAAAAAATGTCCGATTTCAAAAGAAGTATCGTCATTTTTGTCTTCAATCCAGTTGGTAGTTTTGGTGTGTCCACCGATAGAAAGTATCTCTTTTGTAGGTTGAATAAATACCCCACGATAATCCGTGTCCGATTGGGGCGTTGCTAATCCATGCGCACGACTGCCAACTATGGTTCGTAAAATCATGTTTTCATTTTTCATAGTTAGCTATTTGGTCTATTAACGATTTACATTCATCCTCGACATATTCTTTAGTACGGATGGTGCCAGTGTGAAAGAATAAATATTTTTCATTCATTTTTTTGTATTCAGGACTCATAATTGAAGGGTCACTAGCATCTCCCCAATGAGCACAATCAAAGCCTATCCAAAAACCTTTTGGTAATTCTTTACGACAAAATTTGCTAGCAAAAGTTAATCCACCATGAACTGTAAGTGGAATATCGTCATAATCTTTTCCGTACCATTCACTTCCTTTTAGAATTCTGACATAACCACATCTATGCCCCATTTCATGTGCGACTACCAGATAGGAAAACCCTTTGTATTTAGCTTTAACTTCAATTTGCATGTCTAAACTGTAACATATTTATCAGCCTATTTCAAGGTATCAAAGTTCAGTTTTTTCGATTATTTGAATGACTCCTGCCCTACTAGGCTCTTCGCCTAAGGCTTTAATTTGACGGATTATCTTATCCTTCTGTTTTTTAAGAGCTTTTTGACATAAATCAGCACCGACATCTAATCCTGCATTATATCCAGCTCTAAATCCGCACGAGAATCCAAATCTTTCATTAAACCATTCTTTAATTATATTTTTCATAACTTTGGACTCATACCGCTTAATCTAAAAGCGATATCCGCAAATAAACCGCTAAGCATAAAGAAAAACTTTGAAACAGGATTTAACCTATTCCATAATTCAGTATTTATTTCCATTTTCATAATTTGATTAAATGACTCAGTCTCCCCATCTATGCCCATAAATGGGGAAGTGAATTATTTAGTCGGTATATTAAAAAGAAGATTGGAGCCAGTACCCATAACCATAGGAACTTCTCCCTGCCATTTTTTGACAGCTTCTAAAGTAACTATCTCAGGATTAGAACGAATGGCTTCACCTTCGATTCTAAGTGCCTCGGCAGTACCTTTAGCTTCAGCGATTTTTTGCTCGGCTTGAAACTTAACAGCTTCGAGTTTGTTTTTCTCAGCTAAAGCATTTTGCTCTTGTGTAACTTTTTGCTCAATCGCCTTGGTAAAGCTCTCAGAGAACTCTAGATTGACAATATTGATAGTTTCGACAATCCCATCACGAGTAGAAAGTTCTTCTGTTAAAGTCTTAAATATAGCGTCTGAGAAGGCGGCTCTTTTGGTCACGAGTTCTTCAGCTGTATATTGAGAAGCAACAGCTTTGACCGTCTTTCGGACAATTGGTTCAATAATATTTTTGTTGTACTCGGCTTGACGACCATATTTAGTATAGATGTCAGCGATATTAGAACTATTTAAGTGATAATTGACTACTGTCGCGATTTGGATGTCTTGTAGGTCTTTAGACGCGGCAAAAAGGCTAGAAGTCTCTGTATAGTCGTCTTGTTTTTTAGCGTTATCAAATTTGATAGTTTGAGTACGAGTATCGTATTCTATTTTGCTTTCAATAAAAGGAACTCTAAGAGCGAGTCCTGGTTTATTGATAGTACGATTTACTGCTCCAAAACGAGTGATAAGGGCTTTACGACCAGTAGGAATGGTCATAATAGAACTGAGAGCAACGATGGCTAAAATAACCCAAAAGGCTATTTTGCCGATAAGTTTGAATATTTGTTCATCTGTCATAAAGTTGATGCTTTAATTAATAATTCTCCAATGGTTTTGACTCTAGATGCTTGCGAAAGGTGAAAGCAGAATTCTGAGTCTCCATTATGAGTGTGAATAATTAGGTGGTCTGAGCCACTTACTTTGGTGACATTTATTTTTACGTCACCTTTTGAAATAAGATAGTCAGTTGATACTTCTCTGACTTTGATGTCGTTTTTTGTTCTCATTTGTATTTTAATTAATAATGTATTTGAGTTTCTATGCTTTTTTTAAGATTCAATCCTCGAGTTGTAGTAGCGATGGCTATACTTACAATTCCTATAAGTGCGAGGACAACTAGAAGTTCGATTAAAGAAAATCCCTTTTTCATATTAGTAAGGAAATTTCTCGACACAGTAAGAAGCAATGTCGATTATTTTTTGAGGAATTTTACCTTCAACCATTTTTCCCTCCATAACTAATCTCTGTACTTCGCTTGCGGAGTAATTTTGCTCCAACATCATAAGTGAACATAAGCAGAATTGGTTATTTGATTCCTCTTTATTTAGACAACTATCCATGTATTCTAATTCCATGGTTTTTGTGTAACCATTGGTTCCAAACATAGACGCATTATCTTCGACTGTTGGAACTGCTGTAGGGGCTACTGTTGGCATGGGAATACGAGTAGGAGTTTCTGCTGGAGTAATAACTTTATTTGGGGATTTTCCAATCATAGAAACAACGATTAAAATCCCAATAATAATCGCTATAGTTTTAACTGTTTTATTCATAAGGTAACTTAATGATTAATGTCATAGTATAACATAGTGTTCACTCTTTGTCAAGTTATTTAATGATAATGGAAATCTCCTTACAGTAAGGGCAAATAAGAAAACTAGTGGTCTGATGACAATTAATACATGAGTGAGGAGTTTGAAAATCACTTTTAAAAACTCTCTTAGGAGCTGGAGAAAAATTGAATTTCGGGTTATTGTCTCTCAGGCGAATGAAAGATTGCTCGGTAAGACGGGCATTAAATTCCAGTCGGTTATGACAATGCTGGCAAGCGAGTACCCAATTCTGCATGTCGTAAAGCAATTCTGGATGAGACAAGTACCATCTTCTTTTCCTACGATGGGCTGGATGAAGTTCCCAACTACCTTTACAACCGTCCAGTTGCAATTCACAACTGTGTATTTGATACTTTTCGCATAGTTCTTTAATTTTTTTATTAATTTCGTATGGAGTAGACATTTCTTTTTTAAAATTAATCTGCGAAAAAATTCGCATCTGCTGACATTTTTATCCACTAGGGAAAACTATAAGGTCGCAGGACTAAACTGCGGTGCCTCTTTAGGGGTATCAGTGCTCCCCTTGCAGAAAACTCTTTCTTTCTGCAATTGAACTATGCTTGGTAATGTAAACGCTATATTAAAAGCCGCATTTACATCAGCATGTTCGACGTGTCCGCATGGACACTTAAACATTTTGTCGTTTCTAGTTCCTACCTGACCACACTTAGAGCAACATTTGCTCGTATATGATGGTTCGATGTAAGTAACCAACACGCCTGCTAAAAGAGATTTGTATTCTATAAACCGTTGCAGTTGATAGAAACTCCAAGAGTTAAGTGCGTATTTGAAACTTTTAACAGATTTTGTTTTACTAATACCTTTTAGTTTTTCTAACTTTAGACTACCTTTTTCTTTTACAGCGAGATTGACTATAAAACGAGAGATTTTGTGGTTCAAATCTCTACAAATTCTATTTTCTCTATCCTTAATTTTTTTTACAACCGTGTACAATCCTTTTTTTTGTAATTTTCTTCTAATATTTTTATATTTTGTGTGTATGTATTCTGCTGATTTTCCTAGTTTGTAAACCTTCCCCGTTTCCTTGATGGCAACAACTGCGCAATGCCCAGTTGTATTTAGGTCTACTCCTATAGATTTGCTTGATAAATATTTTGGTTTTTCGTCAACTGTTACAGATATATAAGCATAAAGTTCGTCTAATTCTACTTGATTTATTTTCCTAAAAGAGACATTTGTGAAGGGAACATTGAGTTTTAGTGACGAAATAAGTATTATTGAATTTATATATCGAATTCCAGTATTGGGAATAGTCAACTTTATTGATTTAGCTGTCTTGGCTTTTTTATTTCTTCCATATTTTCTGAGTATCTGATTGGAAAGAATTGCCTTTAAACCAAGATGAGATACATATTTAGTGGACAACTTGTCTTTATTCTCTAAAGCATATTCTGCAATTTTTTTAGCAATCAATAGTTCACGGTGGAAATCTCTGTTGTGTTTTACTTTATAGGTTAAAATCATTTTGTTCGTTTAGTTATCTTGTTTTTGGCATTCTTTAGTTGAAGTTTTAACTTGGAGATTTTTGCTCTAAGTTTATCGTTCTTTATACGAGAGGATTTCAAGTCATCAATACGCATGCGGTCTAGCACACGAATAGAAAACCTCATCAAAGATTTAATGCCAATTTTATCTAAGTGAATAAAAATTTCTTGCTCTTTATCTACAACGCAAAGAGTATGGTCTGAACTTACGTAATCCCAAATATATTTCTTTAACTCTCGCTTCATAATATGCCTTTCAGACCGTAATTTTCCTTTATAAGGTCAATTACGAGGTCAGCTTCTTGCTTAGTGAACACTCTCCATCGACCAACTGTTTTTTGGGATAGGAATACCCCTTTCTTTTCTAATCTAAGAAATGTTGGTCTAGAGATGGGGATACCGTCATCTTTCAATCGTTGAAGGATTTGCCCCGTAGTTATGTATGGTAATTTTCTCATTTACTTTTTAACATTTAACTTTGGAATTTTCTTGGCAGTTGTCTGCAAGTCTTCCATTTGTCTAGTAATTTGGTCCATCCATTTTATCTGTTTCTTGATTTCGTTGATTGAGCCGAGATTCCAGCCAATGAAGAAAATAGAAATCGCTATTAAAATGTGGAAGAATATTTGTAAATAAATCATAATTTTGCCTCGTTTATTTTTTTAATTATTAATTGTTTTTCTTTATCAACCATAACGGAGGCCTCTGCTTCTTTTCTAAGAGCGTCTGCTTCGACTTTTGTCTTTAGATTTTTCATCTTGGCATAGAACATTTTTCCAGTCGGACTAAGAGTCCATCCACTTGAAGGAGCCTGAGCATTCCAAGTTTTAGCAGGAGCAGGAGTATTGTAATTATTTGTAGGAGTAATAGTTTTAATTTTGCCTTCTTGTGACCATTCGGCAATTAAATTAGCAATCCAGTCCGCAGGCATCATTGATTGCATAGCATTACGTTGAGCCTTGGAAACACCTTGTTCATACCAAAAAGGATTGTCTTTAACTCCACCAGTTTTACAGAACATCTTTGTCCATTGTCTCTTGACTCCCCAAATGCCTCCACCGTTGATAGTATCAACACAGCGGGCTTTGACTAACATATACTCAGGATTGGCTAAATCAGGCTCGATAGTGAGGTCTTCTATTTTAAGGTCGGCCATTTTCTTTCGTCTAAACCAATAGGCGGCATTTTTTGTGCCTACCCAAGAAAGACCTGTAACTTGTTTGCTTCCATCATTGTAAGAGTAAATCCAATCATCGGCAACAGCGGCACCTTTGCCTTGAACTTCAGATAAAATCTGAGCATCATCAGCCGCATCCATAATTTCAAATGGTTGAGTTCCCTCGTCAGTGATTTTAGGAACAATTTCAGTAACTTCTACCTGTTTTGATTTATCACCAACACTCTTTTGAGCTTCGGTTATTTTTACTACGCCACTTTTGGCGGCTTGATTTTCTTTGACTACTTGTTCGAATTTTTCAACTATTTTTTTGACATCTGTGTCCATATTTGATTAAATGTTATAACTAAGATAGTGTATCATACTATTAAATACTTGTCAACTTGGAATATAGGTTAGATACTTTATCTGCCCATAAAGGGTCTTCGGCATATCTAGAAGCGAGTTTAGGAATGTTAATTTCAGTCCCCATTAGCTTAACAACGGTAGAACAGGCTTTTGAAATAGATTTGTCCCATGATTCAAACTTTATCAGTTTGCCTTTATAGGATAAACCAAAAGCATTGTGATATTGCTCATTAAACTCATCAGAGTAAGCCTTGGCCATATTGGATTCATTGATTGAAATCGCCAATAAGAGTAAAGGGTCTACTCCGCATGCGAGAAAACTCTCTTCGTAGCCAGCCATAGGCGAACTACGAAGATGTTTCTCTAAAACCGCTTTTTTATTTCCAGTTACCTTGAGCGGGGGCAGGGTCTGGTTTATTCTTTTTTTTCAGCAGATTCGGTAGCTACTGGCTGAATCTTTTGACGGTTCATTATCTCTTGGTCAGCTCTCTTGTGTTCGGCTTCATATTCTGAACGAACGACATTAATTAATTCAGGGTGTTTAAGGGCGAATATCGCCACAGATGCTTTGCCTGAAATAAAAGACAAGACTGCAAAAGTAATAATAGCCGCTAATAAGAAGAAGGTAATAGCAACACCTATTTTGTTTGGTTCTTTTCTAATAAATGGTTCCATGCTCACCACCTCCAAAATA